>WNFZ01000496.1_pt1 | contig 38553 bp, 24 predicted proteins | sample 5400081 | NCBI WGS metagenome assembly WNFZ01 (sample SAMN13153365, study PRJNA577476) | soil metagenome | isolation source: 80 cm soil or saprolite under grassland replicate 1 | place: USA:California | collected 2016-06-15
CAGCTCAAGTTCTGTTTCCCGCCGCACCACGCACAGCCGCAGCTTAAAGCGTTCGCTGATCACCCGCACCCGCTCCAGGCTGAACGTGACATCACCGAATGTTCGTTTCCCGCCCAGGTCGTGATACGCGAAGGCAAACGGCAGAACGAGAGCCTCAGTTTCGGCAGACCCGGCCTCACTCCAGGAGAAACTCTCCTGCCAGTTACGTGCCTCCTCGACTTCCAACTGCACTTGTTCAAGCAGCTTCTTGAAAGGCATTTCCGGCTTGAACGAAGTACGAAGAGGAAGCGCGCGCGCTAGAGGCCCCAGCGCACTCTCAAGTTCCGCGTATCGCCTGCCGTCAAATTCACACCCGACCGTGAGTTCCTGTTGTCCTCCAAGCCGAAACAACAACGCATTCCACGCCGCTAGAAGAAGGTTATCTGTGGATGTCTTCAACGCCGAGGCGGAAGCTTCGATCTGCGCAGACGTTTTCAGCGAGTACGACTCCAGCGAAAAGCCTGCATCGGTTTTTTTCTCCAACGGCAGGCTGACCATTTCAAGGGAGGCAAAATCTATATTGCGGCAGCAATCACGCCAGAACTCTCGTCCCGCCCGCGTCTCGTCGCTAACCAGCAACTCCTTCTGCCACTCCACCAGGTCGGCGTACTGCATGACATCTTCAGAAGCCGCACCGTCGCCGTAGCTGGTTGCGATTTCGCAGGCCAGGTTCTTCAACGTGGCCGCATCGGCGGAAAAAACAGGCAGTGTCAGGACCAACGCGTGCTGCTCCGGACCAGTTGCAGCCAGCACCGCGTGTAGCACCGGGCCTTCCGCAACACTCGAAAGAATCCGGCGCTGCTGCTGCAGGAGTTCCTCAATCCCTGCCGTCTTAGTCTCTTCAAAGTTTGGAGGAGCCGTCTCCTGAATTACCTGGAATGGCAGCTTGATGCCGGTCTGGCGACGCAGCACGGTCCGCAGAATTTCATATTTCGAAACTGCATGATTCAAGGCGGCCTGCAATTTTGCAACATCCAGCCGTCCTTTCAGGGCAATCACGCACTGGGCGGACGTATGCAGGCCGCGTTCCTGCTGCGACCATGCCCGTTCCTGCTGCGCCGATAACCGAAAGGCGGCAGTCGCCAAAGATGGATTCGAAGACATTGCTCTCGCCTATTGGTGTTGTGAAAATTTATTGTGCCAGCCTACGCCTACTGCGGCACCTTACTTTTGTGCAGCAGTTGCGCTCCTAAACTTCCGCAATCACTTTGCGTCGCGCCTTCTTTAATTTTGCCAACCCAGTTTCCTGGAATTTTATTTGTTCGGACTCGCGCTGCAGCTTGTCCGACCCCGCTAATGTCGCGCACAAAGCGTCCAGCTTAATTTTGGGCTGTGCTACCGCCGTCCGCAGAGACAACTCGAAATTCGCCGCCATTCTCGCTATTGTCGTGTGGTCGAAAAGGTCGGGGTTATACACCCAGGAAGTGGCGATTTCCTGAGCGCTCTCGCTAACAAATACCGCCATGTCGAACTTCGACGCGACCTCGATCTTGAAACGGCTGATTTCCAAGTCTGGGAAGGTCGCGGTGCTACGCGGAGTATTCTGCTGAACAAACAGCACCTGGACCAATGGACTATGGCTCAGGTTCCTTTCCGGTCTCAGTTCCTCGACCAGTTTGTCGAAGGGGACATCCTGATGAGCATAAGCTCCCAGTGCCATCTCGCGGGCACGTGCAATCAACTGTTCGAAGGATGGATTGCCTGACATATTGAGCCGGAGCACCAGCAGATTGACGAAAAATCCGACGAGCACTTCCGTCTCTACCGAGGTGCGGTTTGCCACGTCGGTCCCCACGATGATGTCGTCCTGTCCACTGCAGTAGTGCAGCAGGGCATCAAATGACGCCAGCATGGTCATGAACGGAGTCGCGCCCTGCTGTCGGCTCAAGGCCTGAATTGCTTCCGCGACGCTCCGCGGCAGCGTGTGTTCATAGACGGCGCCACGGAAGGTTTGCCTCGCAGGACGTGGACGATCGGTGGGAAGTGACAAGACCGGAGGAGCGCCATCGAGTTGGTGTCTCCAGTAGGTTACTTGATTGTCGAGTACTTTTCCCCTCAGCCAATTGCGCTGCCAGAACGCATAATCGGCATATTGGATCGTCAACTCTGGAAGCGAAGGCGGGACGTTCTCCCTAGCAGCTCGATAAAGCGCCGCAAGATCATTCAGCAGCACACCAGTGGACCAGCCGTCACTTGCGATGTGGTGCGTGTTCAAAAATAGTATGTGTTCTTTCTTGTCCAGCAGAAAGAGCTTTGCATCAAGCACTGGTCCAGAAGCTAGATCAAACGGTCTATCGGCTTCCACCTGAATCAGCCGCTGGGCTTCGTCCTCTTTGTCCGCCGGAGACAGACCGCCAATAGCGATGACGGGGACATCTAGTGTCACTTGCGTTTCGATAATCTGGACCGGGTGGCTATCGTGCGCCATGTATCTGGTCCGCAGAATTTCGTGACGTGCGACCAGATCGTTCAACGCCTTTCGCAACGCCGGAACGTCCAAGGTCCCTTTCAGACGTATGGTGCGCGGCACGTTGTATAGCGAGTTGCCCGGTTCCATTTGATCGAGGAACCACAGCCGTTGTTGTGCAAACGAGAGCGGTATTTCCTGATCACGCTGCACCCTCATGATTGGGGGTGCTGTCGCACCTTGCTGGCCGGGTCCCAGACTTTCAATCGCCTTGGAGAGGGCTTCAACGGTAGTCGCTTCAAACAGTGCCCGTAAGGGCAACTCCATCTGGAATGCGTCGCGAACCCGTGAAACCACCTGCGTCGCATTCAAGGAGTGGCCGCCGAGTTCAAAAAAGTCGTCCCAAATGCCAACCCGCTCAACTCGCAACACGTCCGCCCAGATGGCGGCCACGATTTCTTCGCCGGGCGTCCGCGGCGCTTGATAGGCCGCCTTGCGATCCGCGCGCGACAAATTGGGAGCCGGCAACGACTTGCGGTCCACTTTTCCGTTGGCGGAAAGGGGCATCGAATCGAGCACCACAAGGTGCGCTGGGACCATGTACTCGGGAAGTTTGTCCGCGAGCCAGCCGCGGAGTTCAGGTATCAGAGTGCGCGCCAATCGCTGCCGCAGAGGATTCGTTGCGTAGGTTTCAAGCGCGCGGAGGGCATCCCTTTCGCCGGGGAACCTAACGATTGGGTTCGCACTCCTGCCTTTTCCGCGAGCCGACCTGCGCCGGAAGAGCACATCGCAACTGGCGAATGAATTGTGCGAGCTGCGCACCTCGAGGGTATAAGGCAAGTCCTGTTCCAAGCTCCAAAGATCTTCTAACTCGACTGCGGACTGGGTGTGCTTCTCTAATTCTCTTCGCAGTTCGCCTACCGTTGCCGGGCGATGATTCGAAGCCAATATCTCGACCGCAGCCACGTCGCGCGCCAGGCGAACGTTGGGAATTCCGGTAACGCCGAACAGATCCGGCTCAGTCCGGCCCAACAGTTCGCGCAGGGAGTCTGGGCTCAGGGAGTGTCTATTCCAGTCGAGCCACTGGCATTCCAGCTGGGGCAAGCCCTCCTCGCCAACGTGCAATATCACGTCATAACGAAAGCGGGTGAGTTCGTTCTGCGCCCGGCCGCGCTTCAAATGAATCTCAAGATGGCGGATTTGCGGGAGCCTTTGCTGCAGAGCAGTGAAGAACTCCGGATCAACCGCCAACTCCTGCTCCTGAAGCAAGCTGGTTTGCGTGCGCTCCCACAATTCACCACAGGAAAGCGAGTCAGGCGACTGATGTAACTGGATCGATGCATGAAAGGTTTCGAGCAGCGGGAGACTCCGTACATCACCAATGAATATGGCCCCGCCGGAGCGCAGCGATGTCACGGCCCCAGTCAGCACCGTGATCAAATATTCGAGATTCGGAAAATATTGAATGACGGAGTTTATGACCACGGCATCAAATTTCTCCTGCTCCGCGATCCCGTCGAATTCGTGCGCTGCCTTGCGCTCCACCGAAACCTCTGGCAAGCTCAAGCCTGGTTTACGCATCTGCTGCCGGAGGAAATCGACTGCGGCATGAGATACATCGGTGCCGCGGAAATATGAGGTCTTGGGGGCTAGCCGGAACAGCAGTAACCCCGTACCACACCCAATTTCCCAAATCCGCTTTGGGTGTAACGCAAGAATACGCTGTACGGTCGTGTCAACCCACACCCGCATTTCCTCCGCAGGAATGGGCTCGCCCGTGTAGCTGCTGTTCCAGCCGGTAATATTAAATGTGGCATCCTCAACCGACCCGGCGCGCTGGTAAGCCTCGTCAAAAGTCATTGCCCACTGCGCGACCTGCTCGTCGCCCAGCACGTCGCCTGATTCGTCTAATTCAGAGCCGCGATAACCTGGATCAGCGGTGACGTAGGCGACCAGGGTTTTTACTCCGGGCTCATCCTCCCGCGCCATGACTACGCTTTGGCGCACTCCGGCATGCTTCGCCAGCACCGCCTCGATCTCACCGAGTTCGATGCGGAATCCGCGCAGCTTCACTTGATGATCGAGACGTCCCAGGTATTCGAGATTCCCATCCGGCAACCAGCGGCAAAGATCGCCGGTCCGGTACATCCGCCCACGATCTTTTTCGCGGAACGGATTTGCGACAAAACGTTCTCCGGTGAGATCAGGCCTTCCGTAATAGCCGCGCGCCAGTCCATCGCCAGCAAGGTAAAGTTCGCCGGGAACCCCGATCGGCTGCGGGTTTAGATGTTTGTCGAGCACGTAAGCCTGGCTGTTCGGCAGAGGCCGCCCGATGGTGACCGGCTGATTTGGCCGCGTCAGTGTATAGGTCGAGTAGGTCGTGTCCTCAGTCGGGCCGTAAAGGTTGTAGAGCTTTTCAATCCCGGTCGCAGTATAAATCTCGTTCACCAACGCCGGCGGCAGCGCCTCGCCTGCAAGGTTGATGGTCTTCAGCGAAGCGGGGACAGCTTTCATTCGCAGCAGCTCGGCCATTGCCGAAGGAACGGTATTAACCAACGTGACTTCATTTGGATCTTCGACCGAAGGCAGGTACAGCGCGTTCTGCACGATAATGATTTTCCCTCCAACGCTCAGCGGAACAAACATTTCAAAAATGGAGAGATCGAAACATACGGAAGTTGAAAACAGAACGCCACCCAGTTCCGCGGGGGTGAATACGCTTTGCGCCCAATGTACAAATGTCGCCGCGCTGCGATGCTCGAGCGCTACACCCTTCGGTCTTCCCGTTGAGCCGGAGGTGAACAAAACGTAAGCCAGGCTTTCCGAATTGAGGCGGACATCCGGACTCTCGCAAGATTCAAGCCGTACCTTTTCCCAATCGGAATCCAAACAAAGGATTTTGGCGGAGGTGCCCGCCAACTCTCCGGCGAGAGATTGCTGGCTCAGAACGATGGGAGCTTTCGCGTCTTCGAGAATTGCTCTGAGCCGCTCGCGCGGATAAACCGGGTCCAGCGGAACGTAAGCCGATCCCGACTTCAAAACCGCGAGGATCGCCACCAAAAGATCGACATTGCGCTCCAGGAAGACGCCGACGAGAACCTCCGGCGTGGCACCCAACTTCCTTAAGTAATGCGCCAGTTGATTGGCACGTGTGTTCAATTCGCGATAGGTGCGCCGCTCCCCGCCCCACACAACCGCTACAGCCGTCGGCGTGCGCTCGGCTTGGCGCTCGATGAACTGGTGCAGGCAAACATCACGCGGGTAATCGACGTCGGTTTTGTTCCACTGCACCACTATCTGCTCCCGCTCCGGCGCGGCAAGGAGCAAAATCTCCGCGATGCGCTGGTCGGGATTGGCCACTATTCCCTCGAGCAACATCCGGAAGTGGCTGAGAAATCGCTGAATAGTCGTAGCGTCGAACAGGTCGGTGGAATACTCGACCATGCACGACAACCCCTCTGGCTTTTCCACGACGAAAAGGCCCAAGTCGAACTTTGACGTGCCCGTATGTATGTCGATAGAACGCAGATCTAGGCCGGGCAGCTTAAACTCCGAACGAGGAGCATTCTGCAAAGTGAACAGCACCTGAAAAATCGGATTGTGGCTCAAGCTGCGCTCAGGTTGAACTTCCTCGACCAACTTCTCGAAGGGCAAGTCCTGGTGGGCATATGCTCCCAGCGCTATCGAACGTACCCGCTGTATCAGCTCGCGAAAGGTCGGGTTGCCGGAAAGATCGGTACGCAACACAATCGTATTTACGAAAAACCCGATCAACTCCTCGATTTCTGCCCGATTGCGATTGGCGATTGGGGAACCCACAACGATATCTTCCTGTGCGGTATAACGGTAAAGCAGCGTCTGATACGCAGCCAGGAGCGTCATGAAAAGGGTCGCGCACTCCCGCCTGCTCAGGGCACGTAGCTGCTCGAGCAACTCCATGGGAAATTGTTCGGTCAGAGTGGCGCCACGGTAGGTCTGGACGGGAGGCCGAACCCGGTCTGTGGGAAGCTCCAACACAGCCGGAGCGCCCCCCACCTGTTTCTTCCAGTACGCGAGATGTTGTTCAAGTACTTCCCCACGCATCCATCCCCGCTGCCAGACTGCGTAATCCGAATACTGAACGGGAAGTTCCGGAAGGGGTGACGGCTTGCCTTCGACGAATGCTCCATACAGAGCTGCGAGCTCACGGATAAACTGCCACTGCGACCAGCCATCGCTGACGATGTGGTGCATGTTCAAAAGCAGAACATTTTCTTTCGCACCAAGACGTAAGAGGTTCGCGCGAAACAAGGGGCCGGTTCGCAGGTTGATGATGTCCTTGGCCTTTTCGATCCCTAGGTGGTGAACCGCGCCATGTTGTTGGTCTGGCGTCATGCCGGTCAGATCGGAAACCAGGACAGTGAGAGCCAATCCCTCAGCAATCACTTGCACCGGCTGGTTGTCCCTTACACCGAAAGTGGTGCGAAGGACCTCGTGCCGCCTGACGATCTCATTCAAAGCGCGTTCGAGCGCATCGAAATGCAACTGACCGCTCATGCCAATTGCGATCGGTACGTTGTAAAGCGGATTGCTGGGCTCCAACTGGTTCAAGAACCAGAGCCGCTGTTGCGCGAAAGAAAGCGGCATTGCGCCGGTGCGTGGCACGGGCTGAATTGCAAGACCAGGCCTAGCGCTTGGCGTCTGCAACGCTTCCACCCGTTTTGCCAGTTCGGCCACCGTTGAGCTTTCGAACATCGCACGAAGTGGCAAGTCTGCGCCCAGTGACTGACGAACGCGCGAGATGACCTGCGTCGCAAGCAGAGAGTGTCCCCCGAGAGCAAAGAAGTCATCGGTTACACTGACCCGTTCCAGGCGTAGCACCTTCGCCCAAATTGCCGCGACCGCTTCTTCCAACGGCGTGCGCGGAGCAATGTAATCGTCCTCACCTTCTGCCTTGCGCTCGGGGGCGGGCAATGCCTTGCGATTAACTTTGCCATTCGGCGTAAGCGGAAACGAGTCCAGCGCCACGAAAGCCGACGGAATCATGAACTCGGGCAGGCTCTGCTTCAGGTGTTCGCGAAGCGTATCCTCACTCAGATTCTCGCTCTCTGCTGCAACCACGTAAGCAACAAGCCGTTTCATTCCCGGCTCATCCTCGCGCGCCATCAACACGCATTGCCGCACGCTTGCATGTTTCGCCAGCACCGCTTCAATCTCGCCCAGTTCGATGCGGAATCCGCGCAGCTTTACCTGGTTATCCAACCTACCCAAGTATTCCAGATCCCCATCTGGAAACCAGCGGCATAAATCGCCGGTCTTATACATGCGCGCGTTTCTCTCAACGCTAAAGCGATTGGGAACAAACCGTTCTACAGTGAGATCAGGCCGTCCGAAATATCCCCGTGCCAGACCTGCGCCCGCGAGATAAAGTTCGCCTGGAACGCCGATCGGGAGAGGGTGCCCATGATTGTCCAACACGTATGCTTGTGTATTCGCCACCGGCTTGCCGATTGTGACCAGACTGCCGGGATGAGTGAGAGTGTAGGTGGAATAAGTTGTGTCCTCCGTCGGCCCGTAGAGGTTGTAGAGCTTTTCGGCGGGAGTTGACGAATAGATTTCGTTGACCAGAGTTTCAGTCAAAGCTTCGCCCGCAAGATTGATGGTCTTCACCGACGGCGGGACTGCTTTCATCCGCACCAACTCGGCCATTGCCGAGGGAACAGTGTTAATCAGCGTGACTTCGTCTCGGGCTTCGGCTGAAGGCAAGAACAGCGCGTTCTGCACCACGATCACTTTTCCGCCCACGCTCAGCGGAACAAAGATTTCGAAGATAGAAAGATCGAAGCAGACGGAAGTTGAAAGCAAAACGCCGGCCAGCTCTTCAGGCGTGAAAACAGTTTGCGCCCACTGCACGAACGTAGCGGCGCTGCGATGTTCGAGAGCTACGCCTTTGGGCCGGCCAGTCGATCCGGAGGTGAACAAAACGTAAGCCAGGTTTTCCGGCTTAACCGCCACAACCGGATTCTCGCGGGATTGCTTCGCAATTTCTAACCAGTCCGCGTCTACGCAAACGATTTTCGTCGCTGTGCCCGCCAGTTCTCCGGCTAAAGATTTTTGTGACAGCACAATGGGAGCTTTCGCGTCTTCCAGAATCGCGGAAATTCGTTCACGCGGATAGCTGGGATCCAGCGGAACGTACGCCGAGCCGGACTTGAGAACTCCTAGAATTGCCGCCAGCAGTTCCGAAGTTCGCTCCAGGAATACGCCTACCAGAACATCAGGTCCGGCGCCGAGCTTGATCAAGTGGTGCGCGATCTGATTGGCACGGGCATTCAGTTCGCGATAGCAGATGCGCGCAGTGCCGCAGATCAGAGCCGTCGCCTCAGGAACGCGTGTCGCCGATGCCTCTAAGAAATCCTGGAGGCGAAGACCTGACGTAAATTCCGCCCTCGTGGCATTAAAATCCACCAGGACTTTCCGCTGCTCGTCTTCTCCGAGCATCGGCAGTTGGGAAATCCTGCGTTCAGGATGCGCCACGACAGCTTCCAGTAGTCGTTGAAAATGTCCCAGAGCGCGAGCGATGGTCGCGTCTTCAAAAAGGTCGGTGCTGTATTCCACCCGCACCATCAGACCTTCCGGCACTTCGATCGCGAACCAAGACATATCGAAGATGGATGTCCCGGGATGGATTGGCATCCGTTCCAGTTTGAGTCCGGGGAGTTGAAGCGCTTGCATCGGTGCATTCTGCAGCCCGAAGAGGACCTGGAAAATCGGGCTGTAACTCAGGCTGCGTTCCGGCTGGAGTTCTTCCACCAGCTTCTCAAACGGAATGTCCTGATGTGCGTAGGCCTGCAAACAAGTCTCTTTGAGTTGCGCAACTAGCTCCCGGAAACTCGGATCGCCCGATAAATCTCCGCGCAATGCCAGCGTGTTCACAAAAAAACCGATTAGCGGCTCAAGCTCCGCAAAGCTGCGGTTTGCGATAGGTGAGCCAACAACGATGTCCTCTTGCCCGGAGTATCGCGCCAGCAGCGTTTGAAATGACGCCAGCAGGGTCATGAAAAGCGTCACTCCTTCTTGCCGGCTCAGCGCGCTAAGTTTCTCCACCAAAGGTTTAGGCAGGATCAAAGACTGCATCGCTCCGCGCATGGACATCTGTGCCGGGCGCGGATGATCGGTCGGAAGCCCGAGCACCGCGGGAGCTCCAGCGAGCTGCCCTCTCCAGTACCGCAGTTGAGAGCCAAGAACTTCGCCCTGCAGCCAGTTGCGCTGCCACACTGCAAAATCGGCATACTGGATTGACAGGTCAGGTAGCGGCGATGACCCATGGTCGATAAACGCGCTGTAGTGTGCGGCCAGTTCCTCTGCCACCAACCCCATGGACCAGCGATCCGTGACAACGTGATGCATCGTCAGCAGCAGGACGTGATCTTCTGCACCCAGTCGCAAAAGTTGCGCCCGCATGACCGGCCCTGAGGAAAGATTGAAAGGCCGTTGGGCTTCCCGCTTCGCGAGCTTCAACGCCTCTTCTTCACGCCGTTGATCGGGAACGTCCGACAGATCGGTAATTGGGAGCGGCAATTGCAGCGAAGGTGCGATTACCTGCACGGGTTCGTTGTCGTGCATTGCAAAAGTGGTCCGCAAAGACTCGTGGCGCTCAACGATTTTGTTCAAGGCCTGATGCACGGCATCAACATCCAGCTTCCCGCGCATGCGGAACATCTGCGGCATGTTGTAGAGCGGATTATTAGGCTCCAACTGATCCAGGAACCAGAGCCTTTGCTGCGCGAAGCTAAGGGGGAGATGATCGCGTGTTCCCAGCTTCGTGATCGGCGGTACCTGCAGTTCGTTGCCTGATTGCCTGATTGCCGCAATGCGTCTTGCGAATTCTGCGATGGTCGGCGCTTCAAACATGGCGCGCAAAGGCAACTCGACTTCCAGCATCTGCCGTATGCGCGCTACCACCTGCGTCGCGAGCAGAGAATGACCGCCCAGAGTGAAGAAATTGTCGTGAATGCTGACCCGATCCAAGTTGAGCAACTGCGCCCAGGTGCCCGCCACCATTTCCTCGATCGCGGTTCGCGGTGCAACAAAAACTCCGTGCAGCTCGTGACGGGTGACGCGCGCAATCTCCATGGCGCGAGAAATGCTGCTGACGTCCCCCAGCAGGGTGGCAATGCGCGCCAGCAACCGGTTTTCACCACCGATCTGTGAATTCGCGCTTTCCGCCTGCGGGGCTCGGGCGATCCCGGGATCTTCCGCCGGTGCCGGCGGGCTGAGCTGTTGGCGATGCACTTCCGCTGCGTAGCTGGCAGGGAAGTCGTATTGCAACTGACCGTCCCCTCCCCGCTGGAACTGTTCGCCGACGCTGTTCAGGAAATCGAGCGCTGGCCGGTTTTTCTTGGTCGCAACAAACTTAGCCACCACATGAGGCACGCCCTGGCCCCGCGCAATCTCGCCCAAGCTGGACAGCATGTTGTGCTCGACCTTGCGGCCCAGAGCGCGGCAGCTCAGCAGCAGAGTGTCAATCGTCAGTGCGGAATCCTCGAGCGAATACAAAACGACTCCCACCAACCCGTAATCGCCGAACCGGTCGCTCAGGTTCACTACCAGGCACTGCCCACCGCTCTTCAGCAACTCGCGCACCTCGGATTCATTCCGGCGGACGGTTGTGAAGTTGAACTGGTTGGTGCGCTCAGTTAGTTGCGAGACCCGGGCCAGATCGGACTCTTTTGCGGGGCAGATCTCAAGTTTCAGTTCCAATCCGGCAAGAAAATCGTCAAGCGTGGACGCTCGACGGCGGACTTGCTCGCGCTCCGCGTTCTGCCGGTACATCTCCGTGCGCCGGGCGTCCTCGGCGGTGATCTTCCAGTGATCTAAGGCCCAGACATTTCGCAGAAAACCGGGGATATCCTCGGCATTCTGAGAAAGGACCAGGGTGAGAACTTCCGGACAGTGGGTCTCGACCTCGGCGCACTCAATCGGGTTGTCGTCAATAAATACGAAGCTGTCGAGTCCCAGGTGCAGCTCGGCCGCAAGTTCGCGCAGGTTCTGGGATTTGGAATTCCAGTTCACCCGCCGGGCGGCGATGTGATGGCTGCGCAGCGCCATGCCAGTGTTTTGGGCGAAAACGGCTTGCACGTCCTCTTCCGCGTTCTTGCTACATAGGCAGACCAGCATGCCCGACTCGATCTGCTGCAGCATGAACTCCTGCAGCGCGCGCCGGGGTGCATCTACAGAAACCCCAGTGGGTCCTTCTTCTCCGCAAACGCCTTTCCACAAAGTGTTGTCGCAATCCAGCACAATGGACTTGCGCGGCGTGCTGCGCAGAGAGAAAATCCGACGCGCCAGCATCGTTCCCAGCGCGGTGAAAAACGCCGGTGTGTACGGAATATGGCCCAGTTTGTCGGCGTACTGGTCTTCGTATTCTTCGACCGGATAGGAAGCGATAATCTGGGCTGACGTGATCACGTGAACACCGGGAATCCCGCCCAGTTCAGACGCGAGCGCTTGCTCCATGCGGGTCAAAAATCCGGACCAGCCCGAATCCGCCGCGAACTTCCGCTCCGCCGGACACAGACAAACCAGCATCGGCGCTTGCAGACCTTGCGTCCCAGCATGCAGCGTCCCCGCCAATTCGCGAACATTGCGCTCGACCCCCTCCTTCGCGTCCGCAGCGCTCGCATTCTCTTCAAACCGCGCCCAGTCGGTGAGGCGCAGCAAAATAATATTGATACCATTGCAATTTCGCAGCACCAGGCTCGAAGGGTCGAGCAACTGCTGGAAAACCTGGTTAAAGGGCGCGAAACTCACCTCGCTGCCGATTCCCAGCTCTTTCATCCAGAATGTAAGCGGTACTTCTACCGGTTCAGCAGTAAAGGTGGAGGTGATGGCAATGGTCTGTTTCTGTTCACGTCTCCGCGCCGCCGACGCCTGCTCAATCAATCCCTGCGGAATGGCAAAATCCGAAACCTGGCGCGCGGGGTCGCTTGCCAGGGTCTCTAGAGTTCCAGCGAACCCGTGTAACAGACGTTGCACGGATTCGCGATCGAACAACTCGGTCTTGAACTCACAATCCAGTTGCAGTCCCCCAGCTCGCTCGAGGGCGAGGAATCTCAGATCTAGCAGCGCTGTCTCAGTCTTCAAATCCACCGGCTCGGCGGTGCACCAATCGCCCGTAAACTTCGTATCGGGATAGTTCTGCAACAGCAGGGCAACGTCATAGATGGGGTTTGCTTCCGTGATTCGCGTGGAGCCGGCGGCGGCAACGATTTTCAGGAAAGGACAGTCTTGGTGCGCGAAGCCATTCCTGACGATCTGCTTCTCACGGCTTAACACGTCCGCTGCTGGCTCATGAGCAGAAACAAAATTCCGCAGCGGCAGAAAATTTAAGAAGCAGCCGATCACTCGGTCCGATCCAGCCCGGGTTCGATTACTCGCGACCGTGCCAATCACAAACTCTGACTGCGATGTCCAGCGGTAGAGCAAAATGCGCAATCCGGCCAGCATGACCGTGAACAGCGTTGAACCCGTCGTTTGGGCCAGCCCTTTCAAACCCTTGACCGTGGCCGGTGGGACCATGATCCTGCACGCCTCTCCGGCGTGCCCAGGCCGCTCGGGACGCGGCTGATCGGTTGGCAGAATCAGGCTTGGAGGAGCGCCATCCAGATGGGAGCGCCAGTACCCGATCTCCTTATCGAGTCGCTCTCCCTGCATTTGCTCGCGTTGCCAGGCTGCGTACTCCGGATATTGAAACGGCAATTCCGGAAGCCCTGCGGAGTTCCCGGCCACAAGATCGTCATAGATTGCGTTTAGCTCGTCAAAGAAAATACTGCTGGTGTGGCCATCGGCCACCACGTGATGCATGACGATAACTAGGACATGATCGTCGTCGCCAAGCCGCAGCAGTAGCGCCCGCATTGGCAAATCCGTCGCTAAATTAAAGGCTGTTTGCGATTCACTGCGGGCCGCAGCCATCGCCGCATCTTCCTTGGCCGCCACCCCGCTCAAATCCTGTATCTGTAGTTCGACCCGCCCGCGGGGATCGATAACCTGCATCGGTTCTTGCGCTCGCAGCTCAATCCGTGTGCGCAAGACCTGATGCCGACTACAGATCTCGTCCAGCGCGCGCTGCAGAATATCAGCCCGGATGGCGCTGCGAATGCGCAGCGCCCGAGTTTGGTGATAAAGGTGCCCCAGTGGGTCTGTCTGTTGCAGCACCCAATACATCAATTGCGCGAACGACAGTGGCGTAGTCTCAAGCGTGGCGGCGGAGAGACTTGGAGATACCGGCGGTTTTTGCGGACGCAATTCTTCAGCAACTGCGGCCAGGTGAGCTATGGTGGGCTCTTCAAAGAACGCGATCAGCGGCAGTTCGACGTTCAGCAACGCCTGCAGACGCGAAATCACTTCCATCGCCTTTAGCGAATCGCCACCTAGATCGAAGAAATTTTCCGTGGCTCCAGTCTCTGCAACCTGTAGAACTTCTTTCCAGACTTGCGTTACTACGGCTTGTGCAGCCGAAACGCCGCCAAGCGAGCCGCCATTCTTGGACGCGGCCTCAGTGGCACTCACCATCGAAGGCGACCGGCCTTGCGCCTGCAGTTCTTCCACGACTGCGGCCAGATGAGCGATTGTGGGCTCTTCAAAAAACGCGATCAGCGGAAGTTCGACTTTCAATAACGCCTGCAGGCGAGAAACTATTTCCATCGCCTTCAGCGAGTCGCCGCCCAGATCGAAAAAATTGTCGGTGGCTCCAATGCTGTCGATCTCTAGGACTTCAGTCCAGACTTGCACAACGGCCGCTTGTGCCGCGGACGCGACACTAGCCGAACTGCTGCTTTCCGCTGCGCCCGGTGCATCGTCCTGCCGAACTCCTTTACTCACGATTGTGTCTTCCCCATCCCGTCTGTTATTCACCGTTCACCTGACTAACCACCGTCTCGCGTTCCTGTTCTCTGCGAGTTGTGAGGCTTTGATAATCAATTTTTCCTCTGATCGTGCGCGGCAAGCCGTGCATGGCTTCCACGTGAGCTGCGCTTTTGGGCAACCCGAAAGTCTCGGTGAGCATTGCGGCGACCGCCGCCACATTTTCATTACCGGCCTCAATCGCCACAGACAACAGATCATCGCGTCCAAAGCACGCCGTTGGAAACCCAAAACGAGCCTGGACGATCTGCTCGACCTCATCCAAATTGAATCGCTTTCCAAACATTTTTAGAAACCGCTTGATTCGCCCGGTGACATAGAAAAATCCGTCCGCGTCCTTCCGCGCCAGATCGCCAGTTTTCAAGATTCCGCACAATTCGTCGCCCTTGGAGAGATCTTCCCGGCATTCGGCATAGCCCAACATGACGTTGGGCCCTGTGTAAACCAGTTCCCCGGTTGCAGAGTCAACTTGCATTGAGCCGTTTGGTATAGCAACTCCAATCGACCCGATTTTTTCGCCAAGCGCCTCAAAAGGAACGAATGAGATCCGGGCCGTCGCTTCGGTCTGTCCGTACATCACGAAAAATTTGAAGCCGCGATGTCGCGCCAGATCGTGCATTTGCCTGACACAGGTTTCCGGCAATGCTCCCCCGGCTTGCGTTAGCATCCGGAGAGTCACCCCTCGCTGCTTTAATAAACCCATCTGCAACAGCATCTGATACGTGTAGGGGACCCCGGCAAACGAAGTGCAACGATTGTTGTCCAAGCTGTCCCAGAACTCGCGGCGCAATATTCCATGCTCGCTCAACACCAGCGTTGCACCGGCAAGCAGATGGCTATTAATGACGGACAGCCCGTATGAGTAGGCCATCGGCAACGACGTGATAGGCCTGTCATCATTAGTCAAGTTGAGGTACGAAGCAATAGAAACCGCGTTCGCCTGCAAATTTTCGCGGCTCAGTCGCACCAGCTTAGGACTGCCCGTCGAGCCGGAAGTATTCAGAAGCAAAGCCAGCGATTCATGAATCGCGATGTGATCCGGCCTCTCACGTTCCCAGATGCTGAAGTCCTGTTCTGGCCGCTTGCGATAGCCAGGCAACCTAGCGTCGGGTAAGGCGCCAAAAATAAAATCCGGCGGATAAGTGGCGATCATTCCCAAGAGTAAATCGCGGTTCAGAGTCGCATCCACCAATAGCAGCGCATCGCCGGAATTTAACCCCGCCAAATATCCAACCAGACTTTCATAGCGGTTCTGAGCCAAAAGCATAATCAGCGATTTTCTTCCCAACTTCAGCACCGCCATCATTCGCTCAACGTCAGCGCGGAGTTCACCGTAAGTCCGCTTACTGCCGGTGTGGGCGTCCACTACCGCCAATCTGTCCTGGGGGTATTCGAGTTTCCAGAAATTCACTGCCACCGTTGCCTCGACGGGCTCGTAAATGTCGCCCACACCAGAAAGGTTAAGACCTTACGGTAAAGATATGTCTATGAAATCCATGGGTTGTCGGCCTTTGTGGGGCCAGATGATCCGCTCGAATGTCGCAGACATTTCCCTCCCGGCGCAGTTAAGCGCCGAATTCACCAGCAATGGGGGAGGGTGCATGGATATTTCGCTCCCCATAACTGGAGAGCTACTCATCGGAGGCGATCGAAGGCCAATTGGAAACCAAACCTTCTTTTAGCTTCCATGAAAGGCTTGCACAAACCGTGCCATTTGTCCAGATTACCCGCAATCTTCCCAAGCAGAAACAACCGCACTCTTGCCGGAAAATGAATCCATGCTACAATTGCGCAGCGTTTTAGAGGCTGCACACCAGTTTCCGGTCCGGGGAGTTCATGAACCACAATCAGAAGTTTCCAACCGCTGTTGTACTGTGTTTGTGTCTTATATTCATCACCATTCCAGCTTACGGTTATACCGACCCCAACACGGTGGGTCTAATTTCCCAGATCCTGACCCCATTATTGATAACCGCCGGTGCCTGCCTAACAATCCTTAGAAAAAGCCTGGGAGCTGCTTTTACCGGTCTATCGCGGCGCTTACGCCGACGATCCGATGCCTAGAGAGTCTGACTTTCGCCCTGCGGTCGGCTCGCTGTGGTTCCGGCTGATCAGCTTGGCGATCGTTGGCTTGGGATTCGCCCTGGCACTCTGGCTGCCGCACAGAATTCAAGGCTGGACGTTTTATCTCACAACTTCGGAAGTCGTCTTTGAAATTGTGGTGCGCCTGATTTTCGCGGCGCTAGCGGGTATTGCTTTAGGGACTATCTGCACTGCCCTGGTTGCCCCTTTTCTCTGGTATTTCGATTCATCGCGAGGGCGCCTGGTCGAGTTGGCCACCAGGGTGGGCGTGGTCTTGGTGGTATTCGCGGATTCCAGGTTGGCGCTGCTGTCTCTGATTACCTGGTCGAACCGCGGCGTGAGATTTACCAGCGCACTGCTGGTAGCTCATTTTCTTTTTTTCGTTGTCATACTTTGCATTCCCCGCTTGCGGCGAGAAGTAGTAGCCAGTCTCGACGGTTTCCTGGGCGCAAAAATGACGCGAGGCATCGCGTTGGCGACAGTCATCGTGACGGTGGCGCTTACGGTAACGGAATTTGCTCTGAGCAAATCGACCCACACCGTGAAAGCCGCAGTGGCCTCGCAGCACCCCAAATCTAACGTCCTGCTCATCACTTTCGACGCTTTCAGTGCGGAAGAGATGTCCCTTTATGGGTACAAATTGCCGATCACGCCGAACATCGACGCGTTCGGACGGAATGCCACAGTTTTCACAAATTTCTATGCCGGCTCCACCTCCACTACGCCCTGCATAGGAGTCATGTTGACCGGAGGTTATCCTTCGGAAAGCAAGGCTTATGGACTTGCGGGGCAGCTACCTGCGGAGAATGCAGAGAAGAGTTTGCCTGCGGTCATGCGCGCCGGCGGCTATGCCACGGGAGCGTTCCTCACGAACCCTTGGGCATACTATCTGGCGAAGAGTGTGAAGAATGGCTTCGAAGTGCTGCCCGAGCCGACCTTCCATTCAGGCGGATTCCAGCATGTCTGGGAGACGACCAGACCGTTGCACCAGGATTCCAGGATTGGCAGCCGCATCGTCGAATATTTCGATCTCGAAGGTATCTGGGATTCAATACAGGGGAGAGATGAGAGTCCCGCGTTTCGGTTCCGGCCGGATGCCAGTTTCAAACATGCCAAGCAGGTACTGGATCAGTTAAACGACGGATTTTTTCTGTGGGTCCACGTAGTGGCACCGCACCACCCGTATCTTCCCGACTCCGCAGACCAGGGACGCTTCATACCTGAAGCCGAATTACAAACCTTCAGAGAAGAACCTTGGTCTCTTTGGAAGCCGCATTACGAACCCGACGCGCAGGGCCAAGTGGACCGGCGCCGCTTGGCCTATGACGAATACATCCTGAGCACTGACCGCGCCTTTGGCGACTTCATGAAGGAACTGGAGAAGAGCGGCAGGTTGCGGAACACAACAGTGATCGTCTCAGCCGACCATGGCGAAAGCTTCGAGGGTGGCGTTTATCAACATCAAACTCCGGATTTAACCCGCCCCGTCATCCACATCCCTCTCATAATCAAGACGCCGGGCCAGAAGGATGGGCGGAGAGTTTCTTTAACAGCGGACCAGACGTCGCTCGCGCCCACGATTCTTGAGCTCGCCGGCCAACCGAAACCGGAGTGGATGCAGGGGCAATCGCTGGTGGAGTGGCTGAAGGCGGGGAGCGGGGACAAAGGCGAGGGCTTGGCGTTCACGCAGTATCTGGAGAGAAACAGCGTCTTCAAGCCCCTGCATCGCGGCTCAGTGGGTGTCATTGACGGGCAATACCAGTACGTGTTTTACCTGGACACAAAGAAAGGTTTGCTTCGTCCGCTAAACCAAGCCCAAATTTGGGACCTCGACAAAACTCCCGAGGATCCTGCACGGGCCGAATCCTTGCGCGCGGCCATCCATGCGAAATTCCCCGATGTAGTGCCAGCCAAGTGAGCCGACGATATCTGATCAGCATCGGTCTCCTTGTTGTGCTCTGCGCGATGGCAGTAGTCATAATTCGCACTAGAAAAATTCAGGGCCAGCCACCAAAGCTGAGCGGCGCCAGGTTAGCCGAGTTCACATCCCTTGAGCCCATAGATGCTCACACGCACGTTTTTCAAACCAATCCAGAGTTGGTTCGAATGCTTGAGCGTTTGCATATGCACGTCCTGGATATTTTGTATGTGGACGACAACGATTCATATCTGAAGGCGATGGAGCCCGAGAGAACTGACACCCGGAACTTTGTCGTCTCTAGCATGGGACGAGCGCAGCTGTGTACTACTTTCGATCCGTTCCAGTTCAACCACGGTAATTTTTCCAGAGAGGCGATCCGTGGTCTGAATCAGGATTTTGCACGAGACGCTGTCGCGGCAAAAATTTGGAAGAACGTCGGGATGGAAATTGTGAATGCGTCGGGAAAGTACGTCATGCCCGACGATCCGATGTTTGAGCCCATTTACAGAGACATCGCCGCCCACAGTAAAACCCTAATCATCCACGCGGCCGAACCGGATGAGGCGTGGGGATTACATCCTCCAGGCTTCGTGTCGAAATACTATGAGATGAATCCGCAGTGGGATATGTCGAAGAAACCAGGTGCCCCTGAAAAGCAAGCCATTCTCCAGGCGCGAGATCACCTGCTGGCAATGAATCCAAATCTGCGGGTCGTGGGAGCACATTTTGGAAGCATGGAAGATCATCTGGACGATTTAGCTGCTCGCCTGGATTTGCAACCTAATTTCGCGGTTGATACTGCCGCCCGGGTGCGGAAGCTCGTATTCCAACCTCGCGAAAAGGTCAGGGCGTTCATCCTGAAGTATCAGGACCGAATTTTGTACGGCACCGATCTCCACATTTACGCCGGAACCACCGATCCCTCTGCTGTTCAGTCCTGGGAGAAGCAATACGCTCGCGATTGGCGGTATTTCGCGACCGACGACACCTTCGAGTACTTAGGGCAAAGAGTCGAAGGGCTGAAGCTTCCACGCTCGGTACTCAAGAAGCTCTATCACGACAATGCCGTCCGTTGGATTCCCGGCATCGTTGGCGATGCCCGCTGAGTCGTCTTTAGATCTAATTCGCTCTCGAAATCAAGGAGTAGATCCCAGCATTAGAGCGTAGAATGTACCGTCTCCCACCCTGTGCCACTCCGGCCCTTGCCCACAGGCCTTGCTCGGCGGAGGCTGCTCAACAACTAACGCCGCGACATTAATATGGCGAAGTGCATCAATGGCCTGTGCCTGGGTTTCCGGTTTTTCGCACCAAAAATCGGCCGCATTCTCGATGGGAATTCGCGCCACCTCCGTTACCCCGAGCAATCGCCCCCAAGCTAGCCCGAAATGTCCGGGAATCCTCGCCACTCGGTCGCCTGGAACGACTCCTAGCTTCTGCAAGTCCTGCGCGACCTGCCAACGAGTATGGGGCTGTGACCTAAGGTGGTGTAAATGGCTGATGACGGACGCAACGGTTGGACCGGCCATACCAATTCCCACCGCGATCGTGACCGCCGCCACGACGCGCCTTTCGTCGACGCCGGGTCGCACCTTTAAACCCGAAAACAGTCCGACCCAAAGTAGCGTGAAGAATACCGCAATATAGCGCAGTTCGGCATACACTACGGCATACATCGCCAACCCAGTCAGTCCCAGAAACCAGACCGGCCAGCGCGCTGTGATCTGGCTGGGCAATAAGCGTCGTCCCGCAATGAAAGCGAGCACGATAAATCCGACAAATAGAGCTGTCTGTGAAGCAAAGAAGAAATCCAAATAGAACGCGAGCCAGTGATGGATCACTGACAATTCCCGTTTGAGAGAAACTCGGGGCGTGGCACCCGCCGCCCAGTACGACGGATCGTAGGCGAGGGCGGAGGTAGCCTGTATTGGCTTGGAGAATTCATAAATCGGTGGGGCATCGAAAATCTTGTGCACGGGGTGAATGTACTGGCCGCCGGCACTGCCCAAATCTTGAAAGAACCACTCAGCCGAGACTCCATTTACATGGACCACATAGTTGAACCTGCCGCTATCACCAAAGGTGAGCTGGCCTTCAGCGCGCGAAAGTGCCGTGAACCAGGGCGCTGACAGCGCCAGGAATGCGAGCACTGCAGCGAACACGCGCGGAGCTGCTCGGCGCCACCCCCGGGCACAGAACCAAGCGAGCGCAAAAACGACCACAGAAACAGGGAAAACTGGGGCCTTTGCCAGATAGCCGAGCCCGAGAACCGCGCCTAACAGGATAAATTTCAAAAAGCCGTCTGCTTCCACCCAAATTCGCAACAGGAGCCCGACGGCCAGGTAGAGGAATCCTGCCATGAGCATGTCCGGAGAGACCAGCTGGAGGGCGATCAAATTAAAAGACGACCACACGAAAACCGCGTAGCCTACGCCGAACACCGCCCACCGCGGTAAAGGCCATATCCCAGTGGCCGAGCTGTCCGACTCTCGGTCCGCAATCGCTGCCCACAAAAGAAACTCGAAACATCCCAGCGCAAACAGGAAAATCAAGAAATTAATGCAATGAATCACAGTGAACTGTGAATAAGCCCTAGGCTTGAATATTCGAAGGGCGAGAGCTTGCAGGAAGGGATAGAGCGGGCTCCATACGCCATTAAGAGCCATTTTCCAGTCGCCTCGCACAATCGCGTCACCCATGTCGAGATAGTTCACGCCGTCATCCTGCATGGTGTGCCGGTTCACAACTGTCTCGATCAAGCCAGCCACAGTCAAAAAGCTCCAGGCTGCTATTCTGACCCGAAGAGTCAATACTTCATCATTCGAACTTATAGGAATGCCGGTCGGGTCGGAATGCGCAAGATGGCCAAGAGTTTCCACGCGGCCTCCCAGTGCGCACATAATATACCGGTATCTCGCAGGCGCTACGGGAATCCGGCGCTGCGGTGATAATGACTGTAGGTTCCTGGTCGAGACATTTTTGGTTTTACAGAAAAACACTCCGTGCTACAATCCCGATTCAGTTAAGGGTTATCCCGTTTCCAACCCCCAAAGAGCTGACTGACGCACAGGTGATCACCTGCGGGTCACGACGATCCTGTCACCTATGGATCTAATTTCAAAATCCTTGGCACCATCGCTTGCTAACAGTGAAGCTCCCACTGGAAAATCCGGCCAGGCGGATCGCTGTTTTGGCATCGAGGAACCGGTGTCTAGAGAAACCTTCCGCTCCGTCCTGGCATGTCTGTGGTTCCGGCTGATCAGCTTGGCAATCGTTGGATTGGTGTTTGCCGAGGCCCTGTTCCTGGGAAAGAACAACATTCAAGGTTGGACGTTTTACCTCACCGCGCCTGAGGTGGTCTTTGAAATTGCCGTGCGCCTGCTTTTCGTAGCGCTCGCGGGCATCACTTTGGCTACCCTCATGACTGTCCTTCTCGCCCCCGTTTTTTGGTATTTCGCATCAGCGCGGGGGCGGCTGTTGGAGTGGACGACAAGAACGTCCGTCGTGTTGCTACTATTCCTTGCCTCCCGGTTTGCTCTCACCACGCTGCTGAAGGGGTCGGGCCGGAGCGTAAGGTTTGACACTGCATTGCTGGTCGGCCATTTTCTTTTTTTCACAGTAGCACTTCTCATTCCTCGTTTGCGGCGAGAAGTCGTCATCAGTCTTGACGGTTTCCTGGGTGACAAGGTGGCGCGAGGTATGGCTGTCGGTTCGGTTATTGCCGTGACCGCTCTAGTAGCTACCGAGTTCATCTTAAGCAAGTCAGGGCGCACTGTAAACGCAGCAACGGTCCCACAGAGACCGAAATCGAATGTGCTGTTAATCACCTTCGATGCGCTAAATGCGGAAGATCTGTCTGTCTACGGGCGTGTTCTGCCAAGTACTCCGAATATTGACACTTTCGCGCGTAATGCGACCCTGTTCACCAACTTCTACTCTGCCTCGAGTTTTACGACCTCTGGGATAGCAACAATCATGACGGGCCTTTATCCCTCCGAAAGCGGTGTTCATCAAGTACAAGGACTGCTTCGAGGAGAGCATGCCGAACGAACATTGCCGCACCTCATGAGAGCTGGCGGCTATACGACCGCCGCGTTCTTATCCAACCCCTGGGCGTACTATCTCGCGAAGACTGCCGAAGGCGGCTACGATTCCCTGCCAGAGCCGAATTTTCCCGAGGGGGGTGCGCTGCCGGCGGGAGTGAAACCGCTTTGGGATGCGACTACGCCGCTACACCAAGATTCAGGAATCGGAAGCCGCGTGGATGAGTATTTCGACCTCGAAAATCTGTGGAATCTGCTGGGGCTACCTCAGAGTCACTCGTTTCGGTTCCGTCCCGACGCGAGTTTTGAACACGCCCGGGAAGTGCTCACCAATTTGCCTGACGGATTTTTCATGTGGGTCCACGTAATCACTCCTCACGACCCTTATATTCCCGATCCGGCAGACCGCGGACGTTTTCTGCCTTATGAAGAACAGAGAAAATACGAGGATGAATCCGTGGCGCGTTGGAGGCCGCATTACGATGCCGACCAGCAGAGCCAAATGGACCGCCGACGCCTGCTTTATGACGAGTTCATCTTGAGCGCCGACCGTGCCTTCGGCTCGTTCCTTGCGGAACTCGAAAAGAGCGGGAAATTGAGCAATACTACGGTTATCGTCTCTGCCGATCATGGCGAAAGTTTTGAGGGCGGCGTATTTCGACATGAGAGCCCTTATTTGACTAGGCCAACCATCCACATCCCTCTCATCATCCGGACGCCTGGCCAACAGGCAGGCCGCAGAGTAACTTTTACTGCGGATCAAACTGCGCTTGCGCCTACGATTCTCGAGCTCGCCGGACAAAGGAAACCGGATTGGATGCATGGCCAATCATTGGCCGCATGGCTCCATCGTGACCGCTCCGGCGAGGGCCAAGGGCTCGCATTCGCTCAGTTTCTGGAAAAGAACAGTGTCTTCAAGCCTCTAACGCACGGAACAGTGGGCGTGATTGACGGGCGATACCAGTACGTACTGGATCTTGATGCTAAAAAGGGATCGCTTCGCCCGCTGAACGAAGCGCAGATTTGGAACCTCGACCGGACTGCTGAGAATCCCGCCAAGGCTGCGGAGTTACTCGCAGCCATCTATTCCCGATTTCCGGAATTGAGCCACGAATCGAAGTGAGCTGACAATATCTCAACCTCACCGCAAGGTAAAACCTCATGACAACGCGATCCACTGGATTCCGGGCATCGTCTTTGACCTGCACTTGGATGCGCGGCGAATCGCTCGGCACGTGGCTGAACGGCAAGTGGCTCAGGCGGGATGGCCAAGCAGAAGGTCAGGGACTGGCATTCTGCCAGTATCTGGGAAAAGACAGTGTCTTCAAGCGCCTTCGGCACGGGACCGTAGGCGTAATCGACGGGCGTTCACAACACCAGTACGTGCTTGACCTCGAAACCCACAAAGGTTCGCTTCGCCCACTGAAGGAAGCGCATATCTGGAACCTGGACCGCACAGCAGAAAATCCTGCGCTGGCGGAGGACCTGCGGGCAGCGATCTATTCGCGATTTCCAGATCTGGTGCAAGAAACCACGTGAGCCGACACTATCTAAACCTCACGGCCGACGCCTGGCGGCAACTCCGCCGGAACTGGGGTCTGCGGCCGACTGCCATGCTGCTTTGGCAAACGTTGGTGCCCGGCACGATGTTTTCCGCGATGGCCGGCTTGCAGAGGGCGATCTCGCGCGAGCAACTCACGAAGGCAAATTTCCGGAACGCGATCGTGATCCTGGGCTACTGGCGCTCCGGAACTACACTTCTGCACGAGATGTTGTGCCTCGACACGCGTTACACATATCCGACAACCCATGCCTGCATGAACCCTCATCATTTCATGCTCTCGGAGGCCGCAGCCCTCGCCCGTGGAGGCGCCAGCATGCATCGGCCCATGGATGAGATGGAGATCCGGTCTAGTTCGCCGCAGGAAGACGAGTTCGCATTTCTGTCGCTAGGTGCGCGGTCTCCCTACGAGGCGCTTCTCATGCCGTCCATCTTGCCGCAGGCGCTGAAACTCACCGACCCGCGTGACCTGTCACCGGAAGACGAAAAGCGCTGGCGCGAAGTCTTTCTGAGTTTTCTTGGAGGAGTGTCGGCGCGCGGAATGGGACGACCCATGATCCTCAAGTCACCCACGCATGGGGTCCGCGTCTCCACCCTTCGCGAGTTACTTCCAGACGCGCGGTATATCTTGATTGCGCGCGACCCCATGACCAATTTCGAATCAGTGGTCCGGATGTGGAAGAAGATGTTCGAGACTTACGCCATAGGCCCGATTCCACCCGATGATGAGATCCGCGAAGCAGTCCTGGCGGATCGCCCGCGGTTCGAGGAGAAGCTGGCCGCGAGCACTGCCGATCTGCCTGATAAGCGATTCGCAACGTTAAGCTATGAGTGTCTGATCGCTAATCCTTCCGCGGTGATTGAGCAACTCTATGAGCGTCTGGAACTCGGAGATTTCGACACAGTGCGTGAGACCCTCATCGCTGAGACGAAGCGCCGCAGCGGATACAAGGCGAAGGGCAGTTTGCCGTCGGACTTGTGGCGAAAGCGAATTTGTAACGAGTGGGCGGCACTTCTAACCCAGCACGCAACTTTGCGTTAACGCGACCTCTCTCATCCTGGCGCAGTCTTTTGCAATTCCTTCCTGGCATGAAATTCGAATCGCGATCGTGATCACATGCTGCGACTAGACAACGCCTCGTTCAATCGGGCGTTTTGGTGCTCGGCGCCGCAGGTGCGGCAGTATTCTGCGCCGGATTTCCTGTGATGGCGGGTGCTACGGCAGGAAGATGCGGCCCCGGGAGGTAGTAGATCAGCATAGTCTGACCCACTGTGGTGATTAAATTCTGTTGACTGAGCCATGGATAACACTCGGGGTAGAGGCGCGCGCGGCGCACTTCCACCGCAACCCAAGCCGAAGGGGTTGCGCGACAGTTGACGTGTTCTGTTTCGGGAAATCCCAGCGCATCCGGATCAAAGTAACCATCGTAAGCAATGCTGATGTGCTTCACCTGGTGCTCGCGCAAATAGGTTGCGAGGCGAGCTAGGTCTTGTCCCCAATCAAGATCGCTGATGACCAGGATATTTGCAGGATTGCTGCCGCCAAGTTCGTTGAAGTAGGAAAGATAATCTGGGTGGGCGCGCGCAGAAGACACTGCGAACCATGCTAACAGAATTACAACCGCCGCCGGCCTACCCCACAATGCCATGCGCGATTTACTCTGCGAATCGTTAGTGCGTGCAGAGCGGGCATTCCAAAGCTTGACCGCACCGACGGCGGCTAACATGGAGAGGAAAGCGAACACGGGCATGACGTGGCGAACGCCGATGTCGAGGTGGCTAGGCGCTGCGACCACGATTGGCGCCAGGGCGGCCACTAACGGCACAGGCCGTTGCCAGTCCGTGCGCGTGCGAAACCAGCTTACGCCGAGGGACAACGCACCGAAGGCGGCAAGGAAAAGCACGGCCAACGGTGTCTTCACGGCAATTGCGACCGGATAGAAATACCACCACCCACCTTGCTTGACCCGGCCAAACATGTATGAACGTGGGCGAAGACGATCGACGTTGCGCAGATCACGTAGGCCGCTATACAAATCAGGTGCCGGCAGTTGCAGCTTAGCAGTCAGAACATGGACTGCTCTCGCGGCAGAAGATGAGGAGCCGAATATTTTAGAGCCTATCTTGTCGGGAGCCGAGGAGAACTTATTAATAGGTGCATACGAGAACCGGTAGGCCGCCCAGATTAGCAGTGATGTGCAGACCGTCACGACGGCAATCGAACGCATCACGTTCCGCATGTTCCGCAGCTCCCAACGATCCTGACTCTGGCTCGCTGGCGCAAGGGCCCGGCGCGTGCTTACCAGGTACAGTGCCAGAACGCCTGCCATCGTCAAGGGGAGGAAGGCCAGGGTCGACAGCTTCGTCGAAATCGCAAGTCCGGTAGCAATTCCGAAACCCGCCGCGGTGCGCCAGTTGGGAGTTGATAGCCATCGGGTGAATGCGTAAACCGCGGTAACAAAAAAGGCGGTCAACGCAATGTCGGTAGTGGCGACTGCTGAATGAGCGAGCACAACAGGTAGCAGGCTGAAGACGCCGGCGGCAATCATTGCAGTTGCGTAGCCATACACTCGCCGTGTCCACAGAAAGATGACCACGATGCCAAGCACAAAATACGGCAGCACGCCAATACGCGCCAACGTAAGATTGCGCCAGTAGTGGCCGCCACTGGAAAGGACCAGAACGCCTTCCTGCCAAAACGAAGGGTTTCCGTAACCTCGCACACCGTCCAGGTATGGCAGCAGCGCGACCGAAATGCGTGCGATCGGAGTGTGCTTTGGATCGTATGTGTAAGCATTCTGAAACCACTGGATCCCGCACGCCAGATGAGCACCTTCATCAATAGTGTGGTTGAAGACGTGGTAGGTCGAGACAATACGAACTATGCCAATGCCAATCAGGAGCGCCAGCCCCAGCATGCATACTCCCCGCCTCCGCAAAAAAGACGCCGCTTCGCGAGGAGTAGCGCTAAGCTCTTGATTGCCGGCTTTGATGCTATTCATGACGTTAGACCATGCCGTGCAAATCGTTATATCGTTTTAAGGAACCAGTCGCGAGGGGAATTGAATTGACCACCGGCAGCGGCACTCGGCGTTCATCCAGCGACGATCTACTGTATCATTCGCGGGTGTCCCGACGGTTTGTGGCAGCCGAATCATTCGAATCGTCATGCGTTATGGGATGCGCGACGCGCTCCGAATTCGGAGTCCAACCCTTTACCAAATAGATGGGCCGGCGCTTGACTTCCTGAAAGATCATCCCGACATAGATTCCTAGTATTCCAGTTAGCAACATCGAGATACCGCTGCTGACAGTGATTACCATGATCAACGAGCTCCAACCAGGAACAAGTGATGACTTCGCTCCGCGAAGCCAAAAGCTTAGCACGTACGCTATCTCGGCTCCAGTTAACAACAAAAACACCCCACCGATGAGAAGCCCAAGACGGAGAGGGGCAAGCGAGAACGAGAACATGCCATCGGCAGCAAGTCGAAGCATCTTTCGCAAAGAGTATTTTGATTTTCCAGCGATGCGTTCCTCAGGCACAAAGGGAATAACTACCGAAGAAAATCCGATCCACTGCACCATGCCACGATAAAAGCGGTGGTACTCCGGCAACCGGCGGAGGGCGTTGACGGCGTCTTGAGACAGCAAGCGAAAATCAGCTGAGCCCTCGGCGATTCGGGTCTCTCCCAAGCGATTAATCGTCCAGTAAAATCCTCTGCTGGTGAGCTTCTTCAGAAAAAATCCGCCGCGACCACGATCCAGACGTTGGGTATGCACGATGTCGTAGCCAGATTCAAACAGGCGAAGCATCTCCGGGACCAAACTTGGGGGATGTTCGCCATCGCCATCCATCATGACGACTGCATCCGCATTACAGACGTCGAGTCCAGCGCTTAATGCCGCCTGGTGCCCGAAATTTCGAGTCAGATTTATCGCCTTAACCCTGGCATCTGCAGCGCTTAACTCTGCTAAGACTTCATTAGAATTGTCGCGAGACCCGTCGTTGATGTAGAGAAAGCGAAATGAGTACGGCAATCCCGCAGTCGCTTGGGTCAGGCGAACATGAAATCCATGAAGGCTAGGGCCTTCATTGAAGACGGGTATTAAGAAGTCCACTGTGCGAGGAGAAGTCACGATTTCAGGCACCCGTCGTCTGCACTCGGTCAGCACCGTGACCCGCCCAATCCTTTCCTTGCAAGGACTCCTCCAAATACCAGTTGTGCTTCAGCACCACCGCTCCGTTCCAGGGTACTCTCCCAGTTCCGTAGAAATCCGATTCCAAAACTGTGATCTTGGCGGCATCCTCAATAGCATCGGCCTCTGAGCCTTTGAGGTCCAGCCACACCTTCACCGTGTATTCCCCGGGCGTCAGCATGAAGTTGGGAATTTCGCAGGAGAGAACTTGAGCTCCCTGATGTTCTTTTTCCCAACGATCGGGCTCGAAGACGCTGTGCGCCGTAAAGATGCGGTGTCCATAACCGTTGTTGAATCCGAGTCCGACATTGAAGTTCGACGTCGGCTTAGGAAGCTCAAAATGCACTTTGACCTTGAGCAGCGAACCAATTGAAAGGCCTTCTGTGAGCGGCTGCTCGTTTTCGGTGAGGAATTCCATGCGCTTGAGCAGCGGCGCAACTATGGACCTTCTGTCACCCACGCCGTCCAAGTCCACCACGTGCCCGGTCCCGCTCTGCGTTGAAAGGCTGTTCAGATAGAACCTGATCGCGTCTTTCGCACTCCCATCGTAATGCAGCTTGCCCTGGTGGAGAACGATTCCGCGGCTGCACAAGTTTTCGATGGCCGCCATATTATGCGACACAAATAAGACGGTGCGTCCGCCGCGGCTGACTTCGCCCATCTTGCCCAGGCATTTCTTCTGAAACGAAAGGTCGCCGACAGCGAGAACTTCATCCACCACGAGGATTTCTGGATCCAAGTGCGCCGCTACAGCAAACGCCAGGCGCACATACATTCCGCTGGAGTAGTGTTTAACGGGAGTGTCGAGAAATTTTTCCACTTCCGCGAAGGCCACGATCTCGTCGAAGCGCTTGGTGATTTCGCTTCTTCGCATACCCAAAATTGCGCCATTCAGAAAAATGTTTTCTCGTCCTGTGAGTTCGGGATGAAATCCGGTGCCGACTTCAAGCAGGCTCGCCATTCTGCCGCGGAGCGTGACTGTGCCCTTGGTAGGACTGGTAATTCGCGACAGAATTTTTAGCAGCGTGCTCTTACCTGCCCCGTTCCGGCCGATGATGCCGATTACATCGCCTTCATTTATGCCGAAACTGACGTCATCAAGCGCCCAGAACGTGTAAAGCTCTTCTTTCGCGAGATCATTCCTGCTTCCCCCGAGAGCTCGAATCGGGGCGCTGAAAGCTTGCTGCACAAGTTCGCGAAAATTTTCCGTTCGACGGATGCGGCGTCCGCCGAGCTTGTACTGCTTGTAAAGGTTCTGAATTTCGAGAATCGGTTTCATTCAGATGATGTCCGCAAACCGGTTTTCCATTCGCCGAAAAATTAGCAGCCCGGAGACGAAAAGAAACACGCTTACCCCAAGCGATATACCCATGACGTTCCAGGAAGCTGGGCCCCCTAGCAAAGCGTGGCGGAAACCGATTACCACACCGGCCATTGGATTCAATCCCAGCAGGAATTGCCAGCGTTCGGGGATGTAGCGCGCCGGATAAATCACCGGCGTAACAAAAATTCCCATCTGCACCATGAACGGGACTACATACTTAACGTCTCGAAAACTGACGTTCAAAGCCGAGAGGGTCAGTCCCGTCCCAGCCGCCGCCAGAACCGCTCCCAATATGAATACGGGCAGCCACAATAAGGCGGGGGTGACCGGCCAGCGGTAGTGGACCATCAGGACCGCGAACAGGCCGAGTGACAAGAAAAGGTCGAGCAACAAAGCCCCGATCGCGCCTAAGGGAATGAAAATACGCGGGAAGTACACCTTGGATACGAGCTGGTGATGGGCAATCAGGCTGTTACTGGATTGCGACACTGAAGTCGCAAAAAAAGTCCATGGGACTAGGCCTGCGAAGGCAAAAAGCGGGTACGGAGGTCCATCACTTTTCACACCTGCCAGCCGGTTGAATATGAAAGTAAAAATCACCATGGCGGTCAGCGGCTGGAGAATCGCCCAAAGTCCGCCCAGCAGGGTTTGCCGGTAGCGAATTTTTATGTCGCGCCAGATTAGGAATGCCAGCAGCTCGCGGTAGAGGTATATCTCGGTAAAGTCAATGGGTTGCCAGCCTTTCCGCGGCCGTATGGTCAGCTCGAACGTGGTGGACATTTCTCTCCCGGTGCGCGCCAAGATCTAGTATGCGAAACTAGGGGAGGGTTACACAGACAATTGCCCGCAGTTACGCAGGTCATAACTTCTTGTGCCAAAGGTGAATGCCTGGACAAACACTACTCAGCTTCTCCCAAAGACTGGCACAAATCGTGCCACTTGTCCAGATTACTGGTAAGATTTTACGACTTTCGCGAGTGGACCTGAACTTGCTGTTTCTACAGAGTCCCAGTCCGATGGAGGCTCCCTATGAGATTCACCGCCGCAGTTGCGGTCGTCCTGATTTCGGGCGTCATAGCTCTCGCCCAGCACACAAAGATAAAGGAACCCACAGCGCGCGTGCGGCCAACGCCAAGTTCGGGACACGGCACAATTGCCCCGACACCTGTGAAGAATTCCTCGGCGGACGAACTGAACAGGCTTGAACAACGGACTGCGAGTACATTGCTGAATCGGTCGGCCGTACATCACCCCTCCAGCAGAGTAGCCGCACCCCCAGCTATTGATACGGGGAAGAAGACGTCCACCCGGGTCGCCCGATCACGCCCGCCAGCCAGCGCTCCCAAGTTGCGCTAACAACCGCCGTTGCAAGCACGCTACCGGACCTCTCACCTCTTGTGGACTTCTGCCACACGTCGCCGTTCGCAGCTTCAATCACTGACATTTGGGTTGTCCAATTCGTTATTGCACCCAGGGCCGTTTGCTTTCCCTGCGTCGGGCCTACAGACTTGCGGGAGGCGCCATTTTACCAAACCGTGCATCACTGTATACTCCTCCAGTTGAGTCCAAGACTTTAAATGCGGGCCTCTACTTTTGAACTCGCATTTCTCCCTTCAATCCCAGATGCGCGAATCGCCAACGAACTTTGACCAGAAGTCCAGCACCGCCTTCCTGATCGCTGCGTATGCGAGTTTCTTCACGTGGCTGGTTCACAGCTTTGCGGTCCGCGGCTTCCTCGATTCGCTTCATTTGTTAAGTAAGTTCGGAAAAAGGTGAGATCGAGTGCACGCCACCACACCTGTATCCGCGGCTTTCGTCATACTTAGTTCGGGCGTTTCGGCGTATCTGTTATCGAGACATACTGGCTTGCCGCCCGGCAAAGCCGTCCGCCTGCTCGCCGCCTTGGTACTGTGGGAAGCCATCCAGCTGGTTCCGGTGCAGATACTCGCAACGCTGCAATTGCTGGGCGCGATGAAGCGTGTTAGCGTTCCTGCCATAGCTGCGGCACAAGCGGCCGTCCTCGTAAGCACGGCTATCTGGTGTTTTGCGCGAAAATGTCCGCCGTCAGATTCGGAGCCGGGGGTTTCTGGCGATGAGGCAGTGCCACGATACCTGTTATTGACGATCGCGGTGCTGCTCTGTTCCTATTTGGCATTTGCAGTCAGCGCACTCACCGGTTTCCCAGCGGGATCGGATGCAGTCATCTACCATCTTCCGCTCGCGTTGCGCTGGCTGCAGGATGGATCGTTAGGTATTCCTGCTTCGGGATCATGGCAGTACAGCATGCCGGGCAACGCTGAGATCGGCATGATGGTCTTGTTAAGTTCCGGCAAACAATCTGTGGTGGTGATGGTCAGCTGGATTGCGGCGGTAGCGTTAACAGTCTCCACCTACCTGTTGGCTCTCTGGATGAGCAAAGGGAATCGACTTGCCGCGATCACAGCATGCCTGATCGTGCTCAGCGTTCCGATGATCGAATTCCAGGTCTTCTCAGCGTATGTGGATTTGTTAGGGACGGCAGGTGTTCTGGCCGCATTCGCCTTGGTCGCTAGCGTGTGGGAGGGAAGATCGCATGTCGGAAGGTCAGAGGCCAAGAGTTCAGGTGGCGAGAGTTCAGATGGCGAAAGATCAGGAAATAACTCAGCGGAGTTAGCGCCAGCAATTTGTTTTGTAGCAGGGCTTGCCTGCGGAATCAGCCTTGGAACAAAACAGGTCTACTATTTCTACGCGGCTGTGTTCTGTGCGTTCATGGCGTGCATGTTCTGGGTCAAACGAAGATTTGGCGCAAAAGCGCTGCTAAAATCGGCGGGGCTGGTGCTATTGGGAATGTCATTACCATCGATTTTTTGGTTTGCGCGTGCATGGAGCCTCACCGGAAACCCGGTCTACCCGATTCAGATGAAGGTCGGAGCACGCGTGCTGTTTGCGGGATACGAACCTTCCCAGATTACCGCGCGCGATTTCGAATTCAACTTCATTCGCGACAAGACGGAATGGCTGGTCTATCCCTGGACAGAATGGAAGCGCAGTCCGGGCTACCTGAAAGTGCCATATGGTGAGGGCGAAGGATTCGGTGCAGCCTTTGCGACTTTCGTACCACTCGGAGTTTTGTTTCTTGTCGTGCGAACGTGTTTTCTGAAAGAATACTCCCCGAGGAACTGGATATTGCTTTTTTCTTTCGGCGCGCTTGTGCTTTCCTGGTGGGTTTTGATGGAGCGCCTGCTTCGATTCGGGCAAGCCGTTTGGGTGTTTGCGTGCGTGTTGTCAGTGCCTTTCGTCGTGACATTACAAGCGCGCAGAAGGAGGAGCTTCGCCGCCTTGCTCCTCAGTTCCGTCATAGTGACATCTGCGATCTGCACGTCGGTGCCGCTGCACATCTTGGCAGGCAGGGTCCGCAAACACCTATGGTCAAGATCCCAGAGCTACAACTATCCTGCGTTCATTGACCAACTGCCAGCCGGCACTGTAGTTCTCAACGCCTCGGGCATCAAAGAAAAGAATTTTCCGCTCGCGGGAAAACATCTGACAAACCGGGTGATCGCGAGTTTTGAAGCCCCTCCTGAACTGACCCCGGAATCCGTTCGTGCCAGCGGAGCCGATTATGTCCTCGAGGTTGTTCCCGGCGGCCAGTATCCGGAGAGTTCCCTGGTCCGTTCCTGCGGAAGCGTTGTGGACGACGAACTCGTCGCAACAGGAGAGAGCAAAGTTCGCTGGCGGATTTGGAAAGTCGAGAAGGATCGCGGCGGCCTGGCACACCGACGTGATTTGCTTCATGTCTCAACGAACAGCAATACTCACCTCAATCCTTGAGCTCGAAATGTATTCGATCCGCAGGTTCCCCCGACCTACCCTTTGTGGCCGAATGCGGCGAGTAGTCTTTTTGCGTTCTGCTTCGGATCCGATTGCAGATCGTCGCGCCAGAAGTATTGCATCAGGAAGAAAGTGAGCCATCCCGACGATGGCTCATTCGGAGTCGGAGCGTCCCGAATCAATTCAAGCAAACCATTTTGTAACTTGTGTTGACAGCCCTGGTATCGTGGATCATAATGTGCGCCATTGAAAGCTGGTTTGCGCCGCCCCTCGTCTCGGAGGAGGACTTGCAATGGCCTCGGCCCACGATTTCGCAGAGATCGCTCGTAGCGCTTCGGAAGCCAGTAAGATCAGACTCCGGGACGTAGACCTTGCGCGATACCAAAATCCTCCAGCCGACACATGCTATCCACTGGAATACGCTTTCTATCTGCTTGGCGGCGTGCAGGACAAGCTGGTCGTGGACCTCGGTTGCGGATCAGGCGAAGAAGTCGTACCGCTCCGCCAGCGGGGTGCTCGTGTCATTGGCATAGACATCTCGCCACATCTGATTGCAATTGCCGACGAACGATTGCGAAAGTATGGAGTCGATGCCGAATTACGGATCGGCTCGGCTTATGAGACGCATTTGTCAGATGAGTCGGTCGATGTTGTCTTCTGTATGTCGCTCCTGCACCACTTGCAATTGGATCGGGTTAAGAAAGAGATACGACGCATCTTGAAGCCGGATGGCCTATTTATTGTGAAGGAACCAATACGTTTCTCCCGGACGATGAAACAGTTGCGCCGACTATTTCCATCCAGAGAAGATGTGTCAGAGTTCGAGTATCCTCTAAATTCCCAGCAGGTGGACGCACTGGTTGAGGGTTTTCAAGTGCTTGCCAGCCGGAGCTTTCGGACTCCTTTCGTGCCCCTGCTCACGAGGATGATCAAAGCGCCTCACCTGAGGAGGCGGATCTGTTCGCGCGATGCCTGGATTCTGAGACACTTTCCGGCGGTCGCACACTTTGCTACAGTCCGCGTGATGGCTCTGACGCCCGCGGCGTCATCCGTCGCCTCGGCTAGGAATCACGACCGGTCTGCCGACGGATCTGCCGCTGTTGCCTAACGGCAGTCACCTTCCGGTCCCGTTCGGTATGAATCTTGTGTTGCCGCCCGGCAAACATATCCTTCAGGGTAATGCGTCCGGAGTTGAGGAGTAGATTCAGGTCGCCCTTCGTTGGTAAATTAGGCGTTTCCCTCAGATCACCCCAACGATGCCCCAAGCCTGTCGCCATCAAGCCGAGTATGCCTGGTTCGGGCGTCACGAGGGGCAGTCCCTGCGGTGAACGAGCCGTTCACGAACTGGTAATACGCAGGAGAGCCGGTGGCCAGAAAGGGGCGAATCAGCTAAGCGAGCCTACTTGGTTCGCCGTCTGAGTGGTGACCGGCAAGGAGACGCTTTGCTCGCCCATTGCTGGACCCCTAAAGATCCCAAGGCGCGCTGAATAGAGGTCTTTGGGAAGACCTCGCATATGCAGCATGACCTCGCGCACCACATGGTTTTCGCGCTTCAACTGTAACGTCATCCCGGGAGGAAGTCCGGAGATAGCGAAAATGTCGTCCGACATGCGTTCCAAATGGAACGCCGGCGCGTTATCGATGAGAACGGTCAGCTTGCCTTCAATCAACCGCACCGCGGCACTTGCCCCCTTGGCAAGGGAAGAAAGCGGTTTGCCAATAACGAACATCGGCATGAACTCGCCGGGAATACGAAAATCGCAAGCGAAGCGGCGCAATTCGGATTCAGAGGCCGGCATCGGATCCTTTGTAATCGACATGCCCTCCGAACGGCGGCGTTCGATGAAGTCCGGCGGAAACAGGCTTAGGACAAAATCATTGATTTGAACATCAATCACCATGTGCACGCGAACGATTGGGCTATCGTTCTTGACCGAGTGTACTTTCGAGAAATCGCCGTACCATAGTTCACCTGGATTCCACAGCATGCGCTGTCCGTCGATGATGAAGACGACGTCAGGATCAGTGACAATCGGAATGTGCAAGCGCAAAAGTCCGAACTGAAAGCTGGTATGAAAGTCAAAATGATCTTTGATGTGTCCGCCCGGAGGCAAGAATAGAATCCGCACTACCTCTTTAGGGCACTTTAGATCATCCAGGATCTGTTTGAAGTATGGCGCGCGTTGCAACTCTTCTGTCTCTTGGTAGTGATCGGGGCCGGCGGCACTGGGAAATACCGACTGCTTGCCGCCCATGGAATGGAGTGCGATTCCAGTCCACTCGCCTTTGTGATAGGGTCCCGGCTGGGGGGCGCGCTGCACTTCACGGAGAGTCTGCAAGTCGCGCTGTAACCGTTCTACGTCATAGTTCCGCCGCAAACACACTGCAACAGCGTCGGGACTGGGACTGAGATCCATAGACCTCCTGCTTAAACACCGGACCAGATAAGGTCCGCTGATTGCATAGCATAACCTCCGAGGGGACGGCGGTAAATGGAAATTTCGGCAATAATATACTTGACAAAATAAACCCCCATGCTCTAAGATTCGAGCATGGAACCGAAGAGCCTACAAGAAGCGATCCTCTACTTCGCCAAGCCTGAGAACTGCCGGGAGTATCTAGTTGCCCGTCGCTGGCCCGATGGCGTTACCTGTCCGCGCTGTGGCAGTAAGAACGTCCTGTTCTTGGAAAAGTACAGCCGATGGCACTGCCGCGAGAAGCACGCTGCTCCTCAGTTCACGCTCAAGACTGGCACAATCTTCGAGGATTCGCCACTCGGATTAGACAAATGGCTCACCGCGATGTGGATGGTCGTAAATTGCAAGAATGGAGTCAGTTCTTGGGAGATTTCCCGCACGTTGAAAGTCACCCAGAAGTCAGCATGGTTCATGGATCACAGAATCAGACTCGCATTGCAGAGCGGGTCAATCTACAAACTTGGTGGGCCGGGAAGCGAAATCGAGTCAGATGAAACTTTCGTGGGCGGCAAGGCAAAGAACATGCACGCCAATCGCAGAGCGCAATTCAAGATCGCCCGCGAATCTTCAATGACGGGCGATGCGAACTTGGTGAATAAGACTGCTGTCTGGGCTGTGCTTGACAGAGATCAGCGACAAGTACGTGCCACAGTTGTTCCGAAAGTTAATCGTGAGGCTTTGCAAGCTGCGGTTCTCAATCAGGTGGAACACGGTTCAACGATCTATACGGACGAAGCGAAGGTCTATCGTGCGCTGCCCGAAGAATACAAACATGAATTCGTGAACCACATGGAGCGGTACGTCAATGGGCGAGTACACACGAACGGATTAGAAAATTTCTGGAGTCTGTTGAAGCGAACATTGAGTGGTACATACGTCGCCGTTGAGCCGTTTCATCTGCATCGGTACCTTGATGAATATATGTTCCGCTACAATAATCGTGCGACCAAAGATAATCCTTTGAACGATTCCGATCGGTTTGACCTTGCCGTTCGTCAGATAGTTGGGAAACGGCTAACGTATGCGGATTTGACGGGCAAGGGTCAGGAGGCGGTTTACTAAACGTGCGCGCCAGAACCGAGGGAAACGCAACTCCCCTCGGGGCGGCAAAACCCGAGAAACGTAAAGCCCAACAGATTCTTCGCGAGACTCGTAGGGCTGAACGTCCGACATGCTTCTGAAAAAGGAGTATGAGGCCGTGCTGTGTAAAAGTCAAGAAATGCCAACGTTTCAAATCCCGAACGATGCGAGCATTCACACCGTTAAGAACTTTCTTTTAAATAATTCGCCCTTTTCCCTAGACCCCCCTGCAAAGCTTATTTTTCACCCGAAGTTTGTGTATATGGATCCACTTGCGTTGGCGATGACTGCCGCATGGGGCGGCTGGTGTCGTCAACATGGAATTACCATAGAGGTCGACAACTGCGGTCATCATGTCAACTACGCCGCTCGGATGCAACTGTTCAAACATCTTGGTGTGTCTTTTGCGGCGGAGTTGCACGAGCATGAAGAGTCAGGCAGGTTCATGCCGTTAAAGCAGGTAAACTCAGCGCACGACCTTGGTGCAGTAATAGCAGATATGTCCGCCCTTCTTCACCTTGAAAAGGAACCCGGGGGTCTGGCTGCCGTCCAATACTGCGTAAGTGAATTGATCCGTAATGTATTGGAGCATTCCGGTTCTACGCAAGGCGCGTATGTCTGCGCTCAAAGATATGTCGATGCCGCCCCCAAGCGCGTTACGATTGCCGTGGCCGATTGTGGTGGTGGTGTTGCGGATCATTTGGGGTATCTTTACCCAGAGGCAAAGGATGACGACCGTGAGGCGCTAAGATTGGCGATGACGCCGGGAGTGACCGGGGCGCAACCTGGTATGTATGGAAGTACTGACAACGCTGGAGCTGGCTTATTTATCACACGAGCCATTGCAAAAGCGACCGGGGGATATTTCGTGCTTGCGTCGGGCAGTGCGTTATTTCGTATAAAACGCGAAAAAAAGAAAGATCGGCGGCTGGTATTTCACGATGCCTATATTGATCCCAGACACGACGAATGGAAGTCACCTAATTCATGGCACGGAACCGTCGCCGCCGTAGAGATTGCGACCGATGAAATCCAAGATTTCCATGCTTTTTTTGAATGGGTACGAAAGCAGCTACCTGCCAAGAAGACAGCGGCTGGAAAGATTAAGTTCACATGAGCAGCATAGTAATACAAATACCGAGCGGTCGCACTGGGTTTGCTGAGGATAAAGACGAAGCTAGAAGAATACGCATTGGGACGTTATTACCTGCACTCAACAGAAAAGACTATGTGACATTGGACTTCGGTGCTGTAACGTATGCCACGCAATCGTTCGTCCACGCTTTATTGGGCGAACCACTCCAGCGTTTTCGCGAGGATGTTTTGAAGGAAATTGAATTCAAGAACTGTACTCCACAGTTGCAAAGTCTGGTGGAATTAGTGGTTGATTACTCACTCGGTGGATTTCAAACTGTCGGAGACGATAAAGGAAACCTCACTCCACAACAAGAAGGTCCAGAAAACAAGCCTCATCCCCGAAAAACGGTCCCCAAGAAAGCGGGCGGCAAATGAAACCATTATCAGCGCCATACGTTCCCGGCAAGACCGACTATGAGCGATTCGACAACGCTCTGCGGAAAGTCCTCACTGTATCGAAGGAAGAACTACTCAAGCGGGAAGCGAAAGAGAAACATCGCAATACACAGAAGCGTGCGCGAAAAAAGAAGGGCTGATTGTGCCTTGGCTTGCTACCCACCAACCCGCT
>WNFZ01001849.1_pt1 | contig 38469 bp, 34 predicted proteins | sample 5400081 | NCBI WGS metagenome assembly WNFZ01 (sample SAMN13153365, study PRJNA577476) | soil metagenome | isolation source: 80 cm soil or saprolite under grassland replicate 1 | place: USA:California | collected 2016-06-15
AGCGATCGAAAAATTCTGCCACTGTGTCACGGCTGCACCAGTGGGCCCCTCACGTCCTACAACCGTGACCTAATGATTAACGACGCGGGTAAATACGAAGTTAAGAACTCTCGCGCCTTCGAGCGTGAGCCGCTCCGCTATCGCGGTGAGGTGTGTCGCCGGCGGCACAGCTCGGCGCTGATAGCGGCGAGGTAAGGAAGCAGCAACGAGTCTTGGGCAAGGATATCAACGCGTTGCGCAATCCCAAGAGGCGCCGTAGGAACCGTTGTTCCGCCGCGCCACGCGGAGGCTTGCGTCGGGGAGGCGGCCGCGCCGGTTCGGTGCGGTGGCGCCGGGGCTTCGGGGGAGCACGAGTCGATGAAGTCACGCGAGACACTCATTCGCCTGAAGAAGTTTCAGGTCGACGAACGGCGTCGCAGGGTCGCCCAGATCGAGAGCATGATCGGCGAGTTCGAGCGCATCAGCAGCGATCTCGAGCGCGACATCAAGATCGAGCAGGATCGGTCCGGCATTCACGATCCATCCCATTTCGCCTATCCGACCTATGCCAAGGCGGCGATGCAGCGACGCGACAACCTCAGGCGCTCGGCCCACGACCTGAAACTCCAACTCGAGGACGCCAAAGCGGCTCTGAACGAGGCCTTCGAGGAGATGAAGAAGGTGGAGTTGCTCGATGAGCGCGACCAGATGCGCGAACGCGCCGACGAGGATGTGCACGAGCACGCCGAGGCCCTCGGCATGATGCGCAGCAGCGCGCGGGCTTAAATCGAGCAAATACCGCCGACCGATGATGTGGAATTCGGGCCGGCCGAACCGGGCGGGCCGAACTGGAGCCGTTCGCGCCGCCGGCTTTGAAAAACTCGTATCTCGACGGAAGGCTGCCTGGACGGCCATAATCGCCCCCGCGGCGGCCTCGCTTTCGATTGCAATCGCGCTAGGTCGTTGCCCTGAATGCGTCTTCTAGGCGGTTGGGCCGGGCGCAAGCCTGCATCGCACGCGCGGCGAGGAGGTACATCTGTTCATGTCGACGTCGGTCGAGATCACCTGGCTGCTCGCGGCGGTCGCCAAGGGCGACGCGGTTGCGTTCGAGCGTCTGTACGGGGCGACCTGCGCCAACCTCTATGGCGTGGTGCTGCGCATCCTGCGCCGCCATGACCTCGCGGCCGACGTCATGGAGCAAGCCTATCTGCAGATCCGGCGCGACGCCGGCCAATTCGATCCCGCTCATTCGAGTCCGCTCGCTTGGATGGTGGCGATCGCCCGCCACCTGGCGATCGACTTGGCGCGGGGGCCGCAGCCGCCCGCGACCGACAGCGAGCCGGAAATCATCGACGAGGACGAGGGCCCGGGCACCGTGCCGCGGCACCAGTTGACCGATGACCTCAAGCGGCTGCTCACCTGCATCGGACGGCTCGAGCCGGACCGCCAGCGCATGCTGCTGCTCGCCTATTACGGCGCCTTCAGCCGCGAGCAGCTCTCGTCCAAGCTCGATATGCCGATCGATCTGCTCAGGGCATCGCTGCGGCGAAGCCTGCTCGAGATCGATCAGGGCCTCAAGTCATGAGCGAGCTCGACTACATGGATGCGTTGGCTGCCGAATACGTGCTCGGCACCCTCGACGTCGAGGAACGGACGCACGCGCGCACCTTGCTCGAGGCGGATGAAGCATTCGCAGCCAAGGTGCAGCTATGGGAGCGCCGCTTCGGCGACCTGCACCTGATGGTCGAGCCGGTCGAGCCGGACCCCACGATTTGGGCGCGCATCAGGGCCAAAATGCCGGAGGCCCGACCGCAGATCCGCGCTCCCCAACCGGCAGTGCCTCTGCCTGCGCCCGAGACGACAGCAGCTGAACCGGCAAGCCTTAAAGTGGCTGAACCGCCGAGCCTTGACGCGATCGAAGCGGCGATAGCGCAAGCGGCAACAGCCCTGAGCGCGGAGGCGAACTCGGCGGCGACACCGCCCCCGCAATCGGAGGTAACACCGGCAGGAGCTGAGGTGACGCCCCCCGTATCGGAGGTGCTACCCCCAGTATCGGAGGTGGCGCCCGCAGGATCTGAGCTGACGTCCCCAGTATCAGAGGTGCCGCCCGCAGGATCTGAGGCGACGCCCCCAGTATCGGAGTTGCCGCCCGCAGGATCTGAGGTGACGCCCTCAGTGTCGGAGATGCCACCCGCAGGGTCTGAGGTGACGCCCTCGGTGTCGGAGGTGCCGCCCTCAGTGTCGGAGGTGCCGCCCGCAGGATCTGAGGTGACGCCTACGAGCGTGTCGGAGCTGCCGCCCTCAGCGTCCGATGGGCCGCCCGCAGGATCCGACGCGACGCCCACGAGCGTGTCGGAAGCGAGTCCGGGCCCAGCACCGGAACCGACTTCAGCACCGGTTTCGGATGCGCCTCCTGCGCCACCGGAGGCGACCAGAACATCCGGGGCGGTCGCCGCTGCTGCTCCCGAGGCGCCGAGTGACACGCAGGCGCAAGCGGCCGAGCGGGCGGCGCTCAATGTTCACGGCCAATTGTGGCGCTGGCGCGCATTGGCGATCGTAATGACGCTCGTGCTTGTCGCTGTGGCCCTGCTGCTGGCGGCGTGGAGGTTTGCGCCCGATCGGCTCCCCGCCATGCTGCAGCCGCTCGAGCTGATGCGCCAGCTCGGAATTACCGCTCCTACAGCCCCTGCGCCGCGAAGACCGCTGCCCCCGGAATCGCAGTTCGACGAATGAGCGGCGTGGCCGGGGCCGCGCAGCGATGTTTTCCGAGCACGTGTCGGGGGGCAACGAACGAGCCGTCGTCCCCAGTCCCGTAGGCCAAAAGAAAAGTGCGCCCCGAGAGCGCGCAAAGTCTGAGGTTGAGAAATGTAAATGGCTAGCGGATGGTGCTGCGCTCACCTGCCGACGCGGTGACCGGCTTGCCCGCCTTGATGACGGTGGCTTCGAGCCGTGCGTCGCCCAACGCGGACTGGTCGTTGAGGCGGGCGGCAAGGCCAATCCCGACCATCGCGCAGACGAGCGCCACCGCCACCACCTTCACGTGGGTGATGCGGTCGGCGGTCAAAAGCGAAAAATTGTTCACGACGCCCTCCCCAAAATCTCCCGGTATTTGGTCGCGCCAGCGCGACGGAAGGTTCAGAGCGTTCCGAAAAAAAGCCGGCGTGTCGGCCATATCTTCCCGAAGCGCTCGGCCTGAAGATCAGCCATTCCAATGAGTTAGCGGCAACGCTCGGCACCCGGCCCGGCTGTGAGCCGACTTGGCGGGCTCGCGGCCGCGCCCCTCAGGTGCTGCCGTCCAGTCGTGCTGGCGTGAAAGCGCGTGAATCCGGGCTCACGCTTGGTATTTGAAGGACAGCGAGACGCGGGTTCGGAATGCGGCAACCTTGCCGTTTTCCACCTTCATGTCCATCTGCGTCACTTCGGCGACGCGCAAATCGCGCAGGGTGCCGGCCGCGGTCTCCACCGCAGCGCGGCCGGCCTCCTCCCACGACTTCTCGCTTACGCCAACGACCTCGACGATCTTGTAGACCGCCTCTGTTTGCTTCTTCGCCATGGCATCCTCCCATGCTCGATGCGCGCTCTCGACCGGGCGCGCGGCAATGGTAACAGCATCGGCGGTCCACACCTACCGCGCCGCCGCCGCCGGCGAGTACATGGCTGCGCGGACCGCGGAGGTGGTGCAGCAAGCATGGTGCGGCGAGATTTCATGACCCCTCGCGTCAATAACGCTGCGCGCGGGCATCTAGCCGAACGTCAAGCGCATCAAGCCCGCGCAAAATTTTGCTGCAGGCCTATCGCGAGGATCTCAGCCTCAAGGAGGCTGCGCTCAAGCTGGGCTATCTCACGGCCGAGCAGTTCGACAAATGGGTGCGGCCCGAGGACATGACCGATCCGTTGACGAAGTGCCATCAGCCGTCGCGATCAGTGACTCGTCATGCCCGGCTTTATGCCGGGCATCCATGTCTTGTTTTCTAGACGCGACAAAGACGTGGATGGCCGGGACAAGCCCGGCCATGACGACGCGCGGATAGATTAGCGCTAACAGCCGTTCGTATGGCTCGCCGGCCCGGGAGTCCTCGCTGCGGGCGCTCGCACAGGCTTAGCCGTCGTATTGTTGGGCTAGGAGCGACTCCCTCTCCTCCTCGCGCCGCCCTCGAACACGGCGCGGCAGGCGGGGCTGAGGTAGCGACGATAATGGACCATGCACGCCCTGACACGATTGATGTCCGGCATATACGGCTGGCAGAGCCGCATCGCGTCCGGCTCGCACGCCGCGCGTTGCTCCGGGGTCCACTGCTGCGCGGCGGCGGGCGAAGACGCGAACGTGAGCGCGAGGCCCACGAGCGCGGCAGGGAGCGCGGCGGCGGCCACGATCGGCCGGAGCTTCGGTTGGGCGCGACGAATGTGCATTATTGATCCTCCATGAAGTTCTCTGCGCCGGTATCTACTGTCAATTCAATGATCGTGGCAAGCAGCGCCGCCACATCCGCGGCGGCGGTCCCCGAGTATTGTGATCACCGCGATTGCCACCTCGCCGGCGCGGGAGCTGTGGTGCAGCACGCGAGCCTCGACGGTGGTGCGGTCGATCAGATAACTGGCCGGCGTTTGTCTGCTCTGAATGTGCGGCAGACGTTACTCTACCCGCTTGCGGGGAGAGGTTTCGAGACCGCGGCCCTCGCGTGACTCGAAGCTCAATAGCGGTGGCTGATGGGCAGCTCCTCGGCCGGGAAGAGCGTGATCACCCGGCAACCCTTATCGGTCACCACCACCTCCTCTTCGATGCGTGCGGCGGAATAGCCGTCGGTCGCGGGGCAATATGTCTCGAGCGCGAACACCATGCCCTCCTTGATCTCGGTTGGATGATCGAGCGAGACCACGCGTGAGATGATCGGCCGCTCGTGTAGCGCAAGCCCGAGGCCGTGGCCGAATTGCAAGCCGAAGGCCGACATTTCGTCGGGAAACCCGAACTCCGGCGCCTTGGGCCATACCTTGCAGATTTGGTCGGTGGTGACCCCCGGCTTGATCAGCGCGATCGCCTTGTCGAGCCACTCGCGTGCCTTCTTGTAGGCGTCATGCTGCACCGGCGTCGCCCGCCCGACATTGAAGGTGCGGTAGTAGCAGGTGCGGTAGCCCATGAAGGATTGCAGAATATCGAAGAACGCCTGATCGCCCGGACGCAACATGCGGTCGGTGAAATTGTGTGGATGCGGATTGCAGCGCTCGCCCGAGATCGCATTGATCGCCTCCACGTCGTCGGAGCCGTGGCGGTAGAGGAATTCATTGACCTTGGCGACGATGTCGTTCTCGCGCACGCCGGGCTTGAGCTCTTCGTTGATGAGGTGATAAGCGCCGTCGACCATGGCGGCGGCACGGTTGAGCAGCGCGATCTCGTCGATGTTCTTGAGCTCGCGCGCCTCGAGCATCACCTGCTGTCCATCGTCGATCTTGAGGCCCGCCTTCTCCAGCTCGAACATCATCGGCGGCTCGATGATGTCGACGCCGACCGGCATTTTGTGCACGCCGGCCTCTTTGAGCAGCGAGGCGATCTCCTTGGCGTGACGCTCCATCAGTCCGAACGCCGGATTGACCGTGCCGCGCAGACCGATGAGGCCGGCTTTGCAGTTCTCGGGCTTGAGCCACGGAGTATAGAGCTTGTGGTGGACGGCGGCCGAACCGAAGTCCCATAGGATCGGTTCCTGATCGCGCGCGAGCAGCGCCCACCGGCACAGCTTGTCGCGCTCCCACTCGCCGATCTTGGTCGAGGTCACGTAGCGGATGTTGTTCACGTCGAAGACGAGCAGCGCACCGAGGTCGGACTTTTCCAGCGCCTGCTTGACGCGGCTCAGCCGGTAACGGTGCAGCCGGCGGTAATCGACTCGTTCCTCGAAATCGACTCCCATGGTGCCGAGCGCCGGCAACGCCCGGCCCCAGTTGTAACGCGGGTTGATGTCGTCGGCGCTGATCTTGCGGACTGTTTCGTCCATGGGAGCCTCTCCTGCACCTTTTATTGTTGCGGGGGCGCGGCCGGACGCCGCGTTGGCGCAAGTATAGCAAGCTTTTCGTTGCGGCAGTCAGGGGCGGCTTGCATAATTCGCCCGAAGAATGAGCCGGTTCACCACCGGACGACATTGAGGACGCGCCCCATGCTCGATGCTGCCGCGAAGCTTAAGGCGACCATCGATGCGCGCGCCGCCATCGAGGCGATCCCGCGCAGCTACAACTTCGCCGCCGACGTCATCGAGCGCAATCTCAAGGCCGGGCGCGCCAACAAGGCCGTTTATATCGACCCGCGCGGAAGTTGGACCTATGGCCAGCTCGCCGAGCGCGTGGATCGCTTCGGCCATGTCTTGCGTTCGCTCGGAATCCGGCGCGAAGAGCGCATCCTGCTCGCGCTGCTCGACACGATCGACTGGCCCACTGCCTTCCTCGGCGCCATCAAGGCGGGCGTGATTCCTATTCCGGTCAGTACGCTGATGACCGAGGAGGACTACCGCTTCATGCTCGCCGACAGCCGCGCTAAGGCGCTCGTCGTCTCCGAGGCGCTGTTGCCGAAATTCGCCAATCTGATCGGATCGAGCTCGGACGTTCTCCACGTGATCGTCTCCGGCGAAAATGCGTGCGGGCATGACCGTTTCGAAGATCTGCTCGCGAGCGCGCGACCCGAGCCCTATACCGCGCCGACGACGCGCGACGACATGTGCTTTTGGCTCTTCACCTCGGGCTCGACCGGCAGGCCCAAGGGCGCCGTACACGTGCATGCCAATTTGCGCCTCACCGCCGATCTCTATGGCATCGGCGTGCTGGGGCTCGAGGAAAGCGACGTCTGCTATTCGGTGGCGAAGTTGTTCTTCGCCTATGGACTCGGCAACGCGATGACGTTTCCAATGGCCGTCGGCGCGACAACCGTTCTCTCGCCCGACCGTCCGACCCCCGATACGGTCGCCGCGATCCTGCGCCGGCATCCGGTGACGGTGTTCTATGCCGTGCCGACCTTCTATGCCGCCTTCCTCGCCAGTCCAGCCGCGCCCAAGCGCGGCGACTTGAAGCTGCGATGCTGCGTGTCCGCGGGCGAGGCCTTGCCGCCCGATGTCGGCCGGCGCTGGAAGGAAAGCTACGGGGTCGACGTGCTCGACGGCATCGGTTCGACCGAGATGCTGCACATCTTTCTGTCGAACTATCCGGGCGACGTGAAATACGGCACCACCGGCAAGCCGGTGCCGGGCTACGACATCCGCCTGCTCGACGACGACGGCAACGTGATCACGCACAGAGGTGAAATGGGCGAGCTGCAGGTGCGCGGGCCCACCAGCGCGGTGATGTATTGGAACGACCGCGACAAGTCGCGCGACACTTTCCTGGGTGAATGGACGCGCTCGGGCGACAAATATCTCCAGGACGAGGAGGGCTACTACGTCTACTGCGGGCGGCGCGACGACATGCTCAAAGTCGGCGGCATCTATGTCTCGCCCTTCGAGGTCGAAGGCGCGCTCTGCACCCATCCTGATGTGCTGGAGGCCGCGGTGGTCGCCTGGCCGGACGAGGATGAGCTGATCAAGCCCAAGGCTTTCGTGGTGCTCAAGTCGCCCGACAAGTCCTGCGAGGACCTGGCGCGGGCGCTGCAGGAGCACGTCAGAGCCGTGTTGGCAGCCTACAAGTATCCGCGCTGGATCGAATTTCGCGCCGAGCTCCCCAAGACGGCCACCGGTAAGATCCAGCGGTTCAAGCTGCGCGCCGAACGCACCATGACGCGCTAAGCCGCGCGGCGGAACGGCCCTACGCCGTGCCGCCGGCGGCGCTGGCCGCGCGCCTCGGGCAATTGACGGGCACAGCTGGCATGCACTATAGTGCATGAATTATAATGCCTGTCAGCGGACGATCGTTGTGCCGGTAATCAGGGCGAAGGTTCCCGACAAGCGTTCTGCGGCCGCGCCGCAACGCGATGATCAGCGCGCGTTGGTCGCCGCCATCGGCCGGCTGGTGCGGCTCTCGCGCGCCAAGCGCGGCATGACCCGCCGCCAGCTCGCGCAGGCGTCCGGCGCCTCCGAGCGCTATCTCGCGCAGATCGAAGGCGGGCAGGGCAACCCCTCCGTGATCATCCTTGCATCGATCGCACGAGCGCTCGACGTTCCGATCGTGGAATTGTTGCCGCGCAGCAACGGGCGCACCGCGGCAATGGCGCACATTCTCGATGTCCTCGGGCGCGTGCCGCTTGCCGAGCTTTCCGCGCTCGCCGAGCTGATCGAGAGCCGGGCCGGGCAAGGTGCGGCGGTCGATCGTCGGCGGCGTATCGCGCTCATTGGACTGCGCGGCGCGGGCAAATCGACATTGGGACGCCGTCTCGCGGGTGCGCTCGGCTGTCCCTTCATCGAACTCGATCGCTTGGTCGAGCAGGAGTACGGCGCGCGCATTCCAGATCTGATCGAGATGGGAGGGGTTGCAACGTTCCGCCGCTACGAGCGCGCCTGCCTCGAGCGGGTCATCGACGCGCACGAAGCGGCCGTGATCGCCGCCGCCGGCGGCATCGTGTCGAATGCCGAAACCTATGCGCTGCTGCTGCGCCGCACGCATACGGTGTGGGTCAAGGCGCGGCCGGACGAGCACATGCGCCGCGTGATGGCGCAGGGCGATTTCCGTCCCATGGCGCAGAATCGCGAGGCCATGGCCGATCTCGTGGCCATTCTCGACGCGCGGCAAGCCGATTATGCGCGCGCGCACGCCGAGCTCGACACCTCCGGCGACGCGGTGGAGCACAGCTTCGAGAAGCTTGCGCGGATCGTCGCGAGTTGCATGGGAGAAGCGCAGTGACTCTCGCCGACCAAGGTTTTCTCGAGCTTGGCCAGATGCGGCTCGAGTACCACATGATCGGCCCGCGCCCGGATGCGGCGCCGACGCTTGTCTTGCTGCACGAGGGGCTCGGTTGTGTTGCAGGCTGGGGCACATTTGCGCAGAAGCTCGCCGCCGCGACCGGCACCGGGGTTTTTGCCTATTCGCGGGCGGGATATGGCAACTCGTCGCCGGTGAAACTGCCGCGTGCGGTCTCGTTCATGCACGAGGAGGCGCTGGATGTGCTCCCCCGCCTGCTCGACGCGATAGCTTTCCGCCGCGGGCTTCTGGTCGGCCACAGCGATGGCGCATCGATTGCCGCGATCTACGCCGGCAGCATCCAGGACCACCGCGTGCGCGGGCTCGTGCTGATCGCGCCGCACTTCTTCACCGAGGATATGGGTCTTGCCGAAATCACGCGCACCAAGGCGGCTTTCGAGGCCGGCCCTCTGCGCGCCAAGCTTGCCCGCTGGCATGCCGATCCTGACAACGCATTCAACGCCTGGTGCGGCCCCTGGCTCGATCCCGAATTCCGCAAATGGGAGCTGGGCGATGAGCTGGCCCATATCCGCGTTCCGATCCTGATCGTGCAGGGCGAAGACGACCAGTATGGCACCGCGCGGCAGATCGAGATGGCGCAGCAGGAGTGTTATTGCCCGGTCGACGTCGCGCTGTTGCCGAACACGCGGCACGCCCCCCACCGCGAGGCGCCCGAGGCAACCTTGCGTGCGACTTCGGAGTTCATCAATCGGCTGCTGCGTGAGCATCACGAAGGCGATATGGCCGCGCAAAATCGAGCAGTTCAGAGTTCCGCCGCTGCGGGCCGCCGAAATCGCAGATCTCAGACTTCGGCCTGCTGAACCAGCTTGCGAGGAAATCCATGGCCGACGCAGAACGCAGATTGAATAACGGCAAGAGCCGGATCGATTTCCAGACCGATCCGTCGAAGTACCGCCATTGGAAGCTCAGCGTGGACGGCGAAATCGCGACGCTTCTGATGGATGTCGACGAGAAAGGCACCCTGTTCGAGGGCTATGAGCTCAAGCTCAATTCCTACGACCTCGGAGTCGATATCGAGCTCGCCGACGCCATCGAGCGGCTGCGGTTCGAGCATCCGCAGGTCAAAGTGGTCCTGCTGCGCTCGGGCAAGCCGCGGGTGTTCTGTGCCGGCGCCAACATCCGCATGCTCGCCGGCGCCACGCACGCGCACAAGGTCAACTTCTGCAAGTTCACCAACGAGACGCGCAACGGCATCGAGGACGCGAGCGAAACCTCGGGCCTATTCACCATTTGCGTCATCAACGGCACCGCCGCCGGCGGCGGATACGAGTTGGCGCTCGCAGCCGATCACATCATGCTGATCGACGACGGCGCCTCGACCGTCTCGTTGCCGGAGCTGCCGCTACTGGCCGTGTTGCCCGGCACCGGTGGCCTCACGCGCGTCACCGACAAACGCAAGGTCCGACGTGATCGCGCTGACGTGTTCTGCACGACCGAGGAGGGCATCAAGGGCAAGCGCGCCGTGGATTGGCGGCTCGTCGATGAAGTGGTACCCGCCTCCAAGCTCGAAGAGGCAGTGGAGAAGCGCGCGCGAGAGTTCGCGGCAAGGTCGCAACGGCCGGCCGCGGCCAGGGGGATCATGCTTACGCCGCTCAAGCGCGAGCGGTCCGCGGACGCGCTCGAGTACAGCACGATATCGGTCGACTTCGAACGGCCCTCCCGGCGCGCGACCGTCACCTTGCGCGGCCCGGACGCGCCGCCGCCGGCTTCCGCCGAGGCTATGGTCGATGCGGGCGCCGAGTTCTGGCCGCTGCGGCTCGCGCGCGAGCTCGACGACGCCGTTCTCGACATTCGCGCCAACGAATTCGACATCGCCGCAATCGTGTTCAAGTCCTCGGGCGATCCGGCGCAAGTGCTCGCCTACGAGCAATTTCTCGATGCCAACAAGGATCACTGGCTCGCACGCGAGATCAGAGCTTTTTGGAAGCGTGCGCTCAAGCGCATCGATCTCACCTCGCGCTCTCTCGTCGCTCTGGTCGAGCCGGGTTCGTGCTTCGCCGGGACGCTCGCCGAGCTCGTCTTCGCAAGCGACCGCTCCTACATGCTGATCGGCAAGCGCGACGGCGACAACAAGCCGCCCGCGACGCTTGCGCTCGCCGAGGTCAATTTCGGCGCCTACCCGATGTCGAACGGAATTTCGCGGCTCGCGAGCCGCTTCCTCGCCGATCCTGGCGCGCTCGACAATGCCAGGCGAGCAATCCCCGAGATGCTCGATGCCGAAGCGGCGGAGAGGCTCGGTCTCGTCACCTTCGCGCTCGACGACATCGATTGGGAGGACGAGATCCGCGTCTTCCTGGAAGAGCGCGCGAGCTTTTCTGCCGATGCTCTCACCGGCCTCGAAGCGAATTTGCGCTTCGGCGGCCCCGAGACCATGGAATCAAAAATCTTCGCCCGCCTCTCCGCCTGGCAGAACTGGATTTTCCAGCGCGCCAATGCCGTCGGCGAGGAGGGCGCACTCAAGCGCTACGGCACCGGACAGAAACCGGCATTCGATACGCGACGAGTTTGAGGAGGCAGTGATGAGCGATATCGTCAACGTCGATTACTCGACCCGCATCCCGAACAACGTCGATCTCACCGAGGATCGGCAAGTGCTGCGCGCGCTCGAGCGCTGGCATCCCGGGTACATCGACTGGTGGATGCAGAGGGGGCCGGAAGGCTTTCAGGAGGCGCTCGTGTATCTGCGCACCGCCGTCTCGGTCGACCCCAGAGGCTGGGCCAAATTCGATTACGTGAAGATGCCCGAGTACCGCTGGGGCATCCTGCTGGCGCCGCGGGAAGAGGGCCGCAAGATTCCCTTCGGCCGGCATTACGGAGAGCCTGCCTGGCAAGAAGTGCCGGGCGAATATCGCGCCATGCTGCGCCGCCTCATCGTCATCCAGGGCGATACGGAGCCGGCGTCGGTCGAGCAGCAGCACCATCTCGGCAAGACCGCGCCTTCGCTCTACGACATGCGCAACGTCTTTCAGGTGAACGTCGAGGAAGGACGGCATCTGTGGGCCATGGTCTATCTCCTGCAGAAATATTTCGGCCGCGACGGCCGGGAGGAGGCCGAGCAGCTGCTGCAGCGCCGCTCCGGCGACGCCGACAAGCCGCGCATGCTCGGCGCGTTCAACGAGGCCACGCCGGACTGGCTCTCCTTCCACATGTTCACCTTCTTTACTGATCGCGACGGCAAGATGCAGCTCGAAAGTCTTGCGCAATCGGGCTTCGATCCGCTCTCGCGCACCTGTCGCTTCATGCTGACCGAGGAAGCACATCACATGTTCGTCGGCGAGACCGGCATTGGGCGCACGATTCAACGCACTTGCGAAGCGATGAAGGCGGCCGGCATCGAGGACCCCTATGACATCAACAAGGTCCGTGACCTCGGAGTCATCGACCTGCCGACCATGCAGAAGAAGCTCAACCTGCATTATTCGTTGTCGCTCGACCTGTTCGGGTCGGAGGTGTCGACCAACGCGGCCAATGCGTTCAACGCCAGCGTCAAGGGGCGTTTCCAGGAGACCAAGATCGACGACGACCATAGGCTCGAGAGCTCGACCTATCCGGTGCTCAAGTTCGTCGACGGCGAGATCAAGCGCGTGGACGAGCCCGCGCTCACGGCCATCAACATGCGGCTACGCGACGACTACACGGCCGATTGCCAGCGCGGTCTCGATCGCTGGAACAAAATCATCGAGCGGGTCGGCGTGAACTTCCGATTCCAATTGCCGCATGTGGCATTCCACCGGCAGATCGGCGAGTTCAAGGACATCGAAGCATCGCCCAGCGGAGAGCTCGTCGACGAAACAACCTGGAACCGAGAGAAGGATAAGTGGCTGCCGTCAAAGGACGACAGCGACTTTATCCAAAGCTTGATGCGTCAGGTGGTCGAGCCCGGCAAATTCGCGAGCTGGATCGCGCCGCCGCGCGTCGGCATCGACAACAAGCCGGGCGATTTCGAATACGTGAAGCTCGCTGCTTGACGCCAGGCAGCCCAGCTTGTCAGGCAGGATTGGCTCGTCAGCTCAACGTGGAACGAGCGCGAGCAACAAGCTCGGTGTGCTTCCCCCGCTTGCGGGGGAGGGGACGATGTGGCGCCGTTGTCGCGCAACGAGCATGACTCTATGTCGCGGGTAACCGCGTCACCGCGCCGGCGCCGGCGGACGATCCCTGCTGCCAGGCGGCCGATCCGGCGACCTGGTGCCGCCGGCGCCGGTCGTGTCGGACCACGCCGGGTTCGCAACGCATGTGCCGCTCGCCGCGTGGCCGCCGAGGATCTGCTGGCACTGCTCGAGGCTGTCGTAGCTGCAGTTCATGGACCCCCGCGGGCTCTGCAAGCAGAACGGCTGCTTTTCATGCTGTGCGTACGCCGCTTCATGCGCAGCGGCGATCAGCGCGAAAGCGACAACAGCCGATGCAAATGTCAGAGCGCGCATGATCCCTTTCCGCGTCGTCCTCGCACCTGCAAACGAAATGCGCCGCGGATTGTTCCGGGTGCGACGCCGTGATCCCCTCTGGTCACGCACGGGGTCGAGCCGGGGAGACCGAGCGTTGCTTGGTGTGACATCGGAGCGAGGATTACTCCGCCGCCTCGCCGCGCAGCACGCCATCCCACCAGGGGCAGATGCCGGGCATGAGCTTGTAGTTGCCCTCGATCACGTTGGCCGGCTTGCGCAAGCCCGTCGCCGCGGCCGCGATGCGGATCGCGCGGGCTTCGGCGCGCTTTTCGGGTGTCATCCACAGACGGTCGTGCCCCCACATGCTCGGCCCCCAGGTGACCTCTTGCGGCTGCCAATTGTCGACGTCGATCACGCGCCCGCCCCAGCCATACTCGACCATGAATCCGGACGGCGAGTTCGAGTAGAACGAGGTGACCTCGTCGTTGATGTGCCGGCCCAATGTGACCCCGATGCGGCCTTCTTCGCCGAGCGCCAGATCGTAGCATTGCCCCACGTCGTCGAGGCTGTAGAGCTCCACCATCAAATGGTGCGTGGCGCTGCGGCCGGTCTCGATGAAGGCAATCGAGTGATGGCGAGGATTGGCGTGGAAGAAATACGCCTTGAACGGCCGCACCATATAGTCGGAGAGGCGGAACCCGAGCACGTCGCGATAGAACGGTAGGGCGTCGTTGATGTCCTTGACGTGCAGCACGGCATGACCCATGCCGAGCGGCCCGGTGCGGAAACCCGAGATGGAGCGCCCGGGCTTGAACGGCTCACTCGCGCGCTCAGCGCCGTGGAAGATTTCGAGCCGGTTGCCCAGCGGATCGGCGAGGACGACGAGATCCTTGACGCGGCGTTCGTCCGCAAGCGCGCGCGAGCCACGCGCGACCTCGATCCCGGCCTTTTCCAGTCTTGCTGCAAAATCATCGAGCGCGGCGGCGTCGGCGACCTCCCATCCAAAGTACGCGACACCCTCGCCGCCATCTTCGCTGACGACGACGCGCTGCTTGCGGTCATCCATCCGCAGCGCGAGGCTTTTGCCGCTCCGCTCGACCAGTTGCATCCCTAAAAAGCGGGTGCCGAAGGTGGTCCAATCCTCGAGCGATTTTGCGCGAATGCCGACATAGCCGAGACCTTGAATGTCCATCGGCGGCCTCCGTCAGAATTCAATCCTGCACAGGAATATGGGCGTCCTTGACGATCTTGGCAAATTTCACGAGGTCGGCCTTGAACCGCTGCTCGAATTCCGCCGGCGTGCTACCGAGCGCCTCGTTGCCGGTGGCGCGCAGCCGCTCGAGTACGTCGGGCGCGGACAAGGCGGCCTTGGCGCTCTGGTGAATGGCATTGACGACTTCGGGCGGTGTGTTGGCGGGCACGAACCAGCCTTGCCAGCTCGAGGATTCGAAGCCGACGAGCCCGGTCTCGGCGACCGTGGCCACATCAGGCAGCGCCGGCGAGCGCTTGGCACCGGCGACGGCCAGCGCGCGCAGCGTTCCCGCGGCGACATGCGGCAGCGTTGTCGCCATGGGCGCGATGGCCACTTGGATCTCGCCGGTGATGAGCGCGGGGAAAATCCCCGCATCCCCTTTATATGGAACCGGTTGGATGTCGATGCCGGCCGCAGTCTTGAACATCTCCATGGTCAGGTGGAGCGGATTGCCGACACCGGTCATGCCGTAGTTGAGACTACCAGGCTTGGCCTTCGCGAGCGCGATCAGTTCCGGGACCGAGGTGGCGGCGACCTTCGGGCTTGCCACCAGCACGAGCTGGGAGGCGACGAGTTGCGTCACCGGGATGAAGTCGCGCACGACGTCGAAGGGGAGCGAGCGATAGATGGAGGGGCTGATCGCCTGGCCGTTCGTGTTCTGCAGGATGGTGTAACCGTCGGGCGGCGATTTCGCGACGGCGTCGGCGGCGATATTGCCGCCCGCCCCCGGACGGTTCTCGACGATGACCGGCTGGCCCAGAGATTCGGAGAGCTTGGCGCCGACCATGCGAGCGAGCGCGTCGACAGCGCCGCCGGCGACGAAGGGGACCACGATGCGGATCGGCTTGCTCGGATAGGTCTGACCAAATGCGCCGCCCGCATGAAGCGCGAGTGTCGTGAGCGCGAGCGTGAACCACAGCCGTTTCATCGTTGTCACATGACGACGGCGCCACATCGTCCCCTCCCCCGCTTGCGGGGGAGGGACAGGGAGGGGGATGCAATCACGATAGAGCGTCTCACCTCGCCCCCTCCCAACCCCTCCCGCGCAAGCAGGGGGAGGGAGCAGACCGGGCTTGTCGCTCGCGGTGATTCCATTTCGCCGAAACCCCCGTTAGCCGAAATGTTAGCGAGCCCGGCCGTGCCGTCGGTGTTATCACTCCGCCGCCGCTTGCGCGGGGCTCGCCTGTGCCGCAATCAGATAATCGATCGCGGCTTGCACGCCGCCTTTCTTGTGCGGGATGCCGGCAAGCGCCAGCGCCATCTCGGTGATCGCCAGCGCGCCTGCGAGCATGCCCTCGTTCACGTCGCCGAGATGGCCGATGCGGAAGTACTTGCCGGCGTAGCGGCCGAAGCTCGAGCCGTAGGAAATATTGAAGGTATCGAGGGCGAAGTGGCGGAACCCGTCGGCGTCATGGCCGTCCGGCAGCAGCACTGCCGTAACGGTCGGCGAATAGTATTTCGCGTCGCGGCACATGATCTCGAGGCCCCAGGCGCGCACCGCGCGCCGCGTCGCCTCCGCCAGACGGTGGTGGCGCGCGAACACGTTCTCGAGCCCCTCCTCGTGCAGCATGGTGATGCTCGCGGATAATCCATGCAGCATCTGCGTCGCCGGCGTGTAGGGGAAGAAGCCGATCTTGTTCATGGCGAGCATGTCGTCCCATGCCCAGAAAGACTTGGTCAGCTGCGAGCTCTTGGCCGCCGCGAACGCCTTGTCGCTCACCGCGTTGAATGACATGCCGGGCGGCAGCATCAGCCCTTTCTGCGCGCCGCCGACGGTGACGTCGACGCCCCATTCGTCGTGCCGATAATCGGTCGAGGCAAGCGAGGAGATGGTGTCGACGAAAAACAGCGCGGGGTGGCCGGCGGCGTCGATCGCCTTGCGAATTTCCGCGATCGGCGACAGGCACCCGGTCGAGGTCTCGTTGTGCAGCACGCAGACTGCCTTGATCTCTTTATTCTTGTCCCGGCGCAGATGGTCCTCGATCGCCGCCGGGTCGGCGCCGATGCGCCAATCGGTCTTGATGAATTCCGGACGCAGCCCGAGCTTCTCCGCCATCGTCTTCCACAGCGTGGCGAACTGCCCGGTCTCCACCATCAGCACGCGGTCGCCCGGCGAGAGCGTGTTGACGAGCGCGGCTTCCCACGCGCCGGTGCCGGTCGCGGTGTAGATGATGACCGGCTTGGTGGTCTTGAAGATCGTCTTGATGCCATCGAGGCAATGCTTGGCGAGCTTGGCAAATTCCGGCCCGCGGTGGTCGATGATCGGCGTATCCATCGCCCGCAGCACGCGGTCGGGCAACGGGGTCGGCCCCGGGATGTGCAGGAAATGGCGGCCCACGGGGCGCGATGAGTTCTTCGACATCGGTTGATCCCTTGCAGGCGCGGCTTTTGAGCGGCGACGAGGCCGGGCCGCGGCTTGCCGCCATCAAGGACGAATGCGAGAGTCAGTCAAGCCTCTTGCGACGGGGAAGCTGATCTCCGGCTAGTGTCCCAATTCCGAAGTTCGCACGCCCTCGCGGCACCCCCGAATGCGAACTTCGGAATCAAAGGGACACTAGCAACCTTATGACTCTAGTGCGGTCTTTGGATTTGAAGTTCCTAACGCGAGCTTGAGGCACCATGATAGGAACTTCAAATCCACCGCACTAGCGAGTGAATGGAATGGCCCAAACGGTCGTACCGGGGCTCGAGCGGCGGCTCAAGGCGCATCTCCTCGGCGAGGTGGAGTTCGACGCGTTCACGCGCGGCCGCTATGCGACCGACGCCTCGCATTACCAGATCCTGCCGCTCGGCGTCGTCGCGCCGCGCTCGGTGAAGGAGGCGCAGCATGCGCTGGCGATTGCGCGCGAGGAGGGCGTCAGCGTGCTGGCGCGGGGCGCGGGCACCTCGCAGGCCGGCCAGGCGGTCAATTCCTCGCTCGTTATCGACTGCTCGAAATATCTCGACCACCTGATCGAGCTTGACGTGCCCGGCCGGCGCTGTGTGGTCGAGCCGGGGATCGTGCTCGACGAACTCAATCGCCGGCTCAAGCCGCATGGATTATGGTTTCCGGTCGACATCTCGACCGCCTCGCGCGCCACCATCGGCGGCATGGTGGGTAACAACGCTTGTGGCGCGCGCTCGCTGCGCTACGGCAATACCCGCGAGAACGTTGTGTCGATCGACGCGGTGCTGGCTGACGGGACGGTGGCGCATTTCGGCCCGCTCGCCCGCGATCTCTCCGACCTTCCGCCCACCTCACCGCTGCTGCCGCTCGCGCGCGATCTCCTTCAGCTCGCCGCGCGCGAGGCAGACGAGATCGAAGCGCGCTTCCCGAAGGTCCAGCGGCGGGTCGGCGGCTACAATCTCGACTCGCTGGCGCCCGGCCGCAACGATCTCAATCTCGCTCACATTCTCGTCGGCTCCGAAGGCACGCTTGCCTTCTCCACACGCGTCGAACTGAAACTTTCGCCGGTGCTCGGCCGCCGTGCGGTCGGCGCTTGTCACTTCGGCAGTTTTTTTCGGGCGATGGATGCCGCGCAGCATATCGTCAAACTCGCCCCGATCGCGGTCGAGCTTATCGACCACACCATGCTCGGCCTGGCGCGCGACATCGCGATGTTCCGGCCGACGATCGATGCGGTCGTGCGCGGCGACCCTGAAGCCGTGTTGTTCGTGGAATTTGCCGAGGACGACCAGTACCACAACCTGCGCCGCCTTATGGAGCTCAGGGACCTCATGGGCGCCCTCGGCTTTGGCTGGAACAAAACCGGCGCGAAATGGGGCGGGGTCGTCGAGATATTCGATCCCAAGCTGCAGGCCGCGATCACGGAGACGCGTACCGCCGGCCTCAACATCATGATGTCGATGAAGGAGGAAGGCAAACCCGTGTCCTTCATCGAGGACTGCGCGGTGCCGCTCGAGCATCTCGCCGAATATACCGCGAAGCTCACCGACATTTTCGCCAAGCACGGCACCCGCGGCACCTGGTATGCGCACGCCTCGGTCGGCTGCCTGCACGTGCGGCCGGTGCTTAATCTGCGTCGCGAGCACGACGTCAAGGCGATGCGCGCCATCGCCGAAGAGGCCTTTGACATGGTGCTGGCCTACAAGGGCTCCCATTCGGGCGAGCACGGCGACGGCATCGTGCGTTCGGAATTCCACGAGAAGATGTTCGGCACGCGACTGGTGCGCGCCTTCGAAGCGGTCAAGCAGCGGTTCGACCCCAAGGGCCTCTACAATCCCGGCAAGATCGTGCGCGCGCCGAAATTCGACGATCGCCGGCTGCTGCGCTACGGGCCTGACTATCGCCCCGAGAATATCCGCACGTCCCTCGACTGGTCCGCCTATCCCGGCACCGGTGATGGTTTCCAGGGCGCGGTCGAGATGTGCAACAACAATGGGGCGTGCCGCGCGCTGACGGGCGGTGTGATGTGCCCGAGCTATCGCGTCACCCGCGACGAGCGCGACGTCACGCGCGGCCGCGCCAATACGCTGCGTCTCGCCATCACCGGTCAGCTCGGAGCGGACGCGCTGACCTCGGATGACATGGCGGAGACCTTGAAGTTCTGCGTCTCCTGCAAGGCGTGCCGGCGCGAATGCCCGACCGGCGTCGACATGGCGCGCATGAAGATCGAGGTGCAGGCGGCGCGCGTGGCGAAAGGCGGCCTTTCGCTGCACGACCGCCTGATCGGATACCTGCCTCGCTACGCGCCGCTCGCGACCAAGTGGCCCAAGCTCGCCAACATGCGCAACGACGCGCCGCGCCTGCGGCAATGGTCGGAGCGATATCTGGGTTTCAGCGCCCGGCGGAGCTTGCCGCGCTGGCGTGCCGATCCGTGGCGCGAGCCGGCGCGCATTCCCGGCGCAGAGGCGCGGCCGGTCGTCTTCTTCGCCGATACGTTCAACCGCTACTTCGAGCCGGAGAATATCGAGGCGGCGCTGCGCGTGCTCGCCGCCGCCGGCTATGGAGTGCATCTGCCGAAACCTCCTGACGGCGCTCGCCCGCTCTGCTGTGGGCGCACCTTTCTCGCCGTCGGGCTGATCGACGAGGCGCGGCGGGAGGCGGAACGCTGTGCCTCTGCGCTTGCTCCCTTCCTCGGGCAGGGAATTCCCATCGTGGGGCTCGAGCCCAGCTGCATGCTCGGTTTCCGCGACGAGATCCCAGCGCTCGTCAAGGGCGAAGATGGCCGTCGCTTGGCGGCGCATGCGCTGTTGTTCGAGGAATTCCTCGCACGCGAGGCGAAGGCGGGTAGCCTCAAGCTCCCGCTCCAACCGGTGGCGAAGCGCGCGCTGCTGCACGGCCACTGCCACCAGAAATCGTTCGCTGTAATGCCCGCGGTCGAGGCGGTGCTCAATCTCGTCCCCGATTTGGCAGTGGAAACGGTGGACTCGAGCTGCTGCGGCATGGCGGGCGCTTTCGGCTATGGCGCCGACACCATCGACGTGTCGCTCAAGATGGCGGAGCTCTCGCTTCTTCCGGCGGTGCGCAGGGCCGACGCGGACACGCTCGTTATTGCCGATGGCACCTCATGCCGGCATCAGATCAGGGACGGCAGCGGGCGCGAAGCACTCCACGTCGCGCGCGTATTGGCGATGAGCGTTGGTGGATCGGCGCGCGCATGACCCGCGTGCGCGGGTGCGAGCTTCAAATGATATTGGCTAGGATCGCCAAGCCCGCGAGTGCGACGAGCGAGCCGCCGAACCGGTAGGCGGCACGACCGTCAGCGATGCGGCAAGCCTGCCGCATAGGCGCCGCCCGCGGCATCGAGCGCCACCTCGGTGCCGTGGGCGTGGCCGTGGAAGATCGCAAACAATCCGACGATCCCCATGGCGACGGCGATCGGAGTGCTGCTGGCGAAAGCGATCATGCCGCCCAGCACGATGACTGAGGCGGCAATGCCGAATTCGACGAACGGTAGCGGGAGCCGAGCCATGCCGAGCGTGGCGCCGGCCGCCATGACGAGGACGAAAGTCGCGGGCACGAGCCAGAGCGCGCGCCCGCCGAGCTGCCAAGCGAAGATACCGACCGTCACCATCGCCAGAATGTGGTCGAGCCCCCCGAGCGGATGTGCAAAACCCCAAACAAAACCGTGCAGCTCACCCGCACCGGTATGAGCGAAGGCGGCGGCGGGAATGAGCGTGAGGGCGGCGGTCGTCAGGCCAGTGCGCATGGGTGGTCCCCCTGTGGGCGAGCAAACAACTCGTGCGCAAAGTTGCATATCACGGGCGTGCTCGACAAGGGCGCCGCTCGCGCTGACGTGCAACCGAATCGCTGGCGCTGCAATCTCACTGTATCGCTTCTGGCGGAGAAAATAGGAGCAGGTCCGCCCGGATGCGGACATCCGGGCGGACCGCCGGACCGACGCGGGGGTGGATGGGGGCGCACGCGCCGATCACAACTCGTCGTTCCGGAGGCTAAATGCTCCGGCGGAATTAACGGCTTTTTTCCTTTGCTCCCGTCGCGGCGCTTGCGGCCGCTCGTCCGGTTGGTCGCCGCAGGCGACGAACGGGTTCAAAGGCCCGCGGGGGGGTGGAATCGGCGCGGATTCGCGCCCGCGATCGATTGTTATCCAACGAAAAAGCGGCTCCCCGGTGCGGGCGCAAGGTGAAGCTGGTATCGTGTCGGTCCGTGACGATGCCTTCCCGTCTTGCCCATGCGCCGGTAGCCGAGGTTCGCGTTCGCAAGGCCGAGCGCGGCGACATCGACGCGTTGATCGATCTCGAGCATCGCGTGTTCGCGACCGACCGGTTGTCGCGCCGCAGCCTGCGCCGCTTTCTACAGTCGCCGACCGCAGAGGTGATCGTCGCCGAGCATGGCGACGGGCTCGCGGGCACCGCGATCGTTCTGTTCCGGCCGCGCTCGCTCATTGCGCGCCTCTATTCCATTTCGGTCGCGCCCCATATGAGTGGACGCGGGATCGGGCCAATGCTGCTCGCCGCCGCGGAAGCTGCCGCAGTCGCGCGCGGCTGTCGCGCCATCCGCCTCGAAGTGCACGTGAGCAACCACGCCGCGATCTCGCGCTACCGCAAGAGTGGCTACCGGGCGTTCGGTTGCATTCGCGGTTATTACCAAGATGGCGGATGTGCGTTGCGCTTCGAGAAGCGGCTCGTTCCAAGCCTGCCGGTGCTCGCGGCCGCGCCGCCGTATTTTCATCAAACCACCGAATTCACCTGCGGGCCGGCTTGCATCACGATGGCGCTGGCCTGGGCCGATCGGAACTTCAAGCCACCGCCCGCCTTCGAGTTTCAGCTGTGGCGCGAAGCCACCACCATCTTCATGAGCTCGGGCCCCGGTGGCTGCGAGCCGTACGGAATGGCGGTCGCGCTCAAGCGCCACGGGCTCGAGCCCGAGGTCCATGTCAGCCATGCCGGTCCCTATTTCCTCGACACGGCGAAGTCGGCGGACAAGCGCCGTGTCATGCAGGTGACTCAAGTCGCCTTCCAGCGTGAGGCGAAGGCGCTCGGTATCCCCACCCACCTGACTCCGGTGAGCGAATCGGTTCTCATGCGGGCGTTCGATGCGGGGAGCGTGGTCATCGTCCTCGTTTCGGGCTATCACCTGGTTCCCAGGGGGAGGCCGCACTGGATTTTTGGCTTCGGCCGCTGCGGACGGCATGTGCTCATGCACGATCCGGCGGCCGTCAGAGATGATCAAGGGATGGCGGCCGCAGCGGAGACCTATGCGGTACCGTGGAGCGCGTTCGAGCACGTGACCCATTTGGGTCGCGAGCGGCTGAGCGCGGCGATCGTCATCCGGAAAGGACGTGCATGACCGGCTGGGTCATTCTGGTCGACCAGCCCAAAGACCTCCCCAACGCTGAAACCCCGCACAAGGTGATCACGACGAGCGAGTATCTCGCCCGTCCGCGCCTGTTCGACATGGGACGGCCGAAGCTCGTCAATCTGGCGCGCTCCTACGCCTATCAATCGAAGGGCTACTACGCCTCTCTGCTGGCGGAAGCGCGCGGCCACCGGGTCATGCCGACGGTCGAAACCATGCTCGAGTTGCGCGAAGCCAAGCTCTACGAGCACGCGTTGCCGAAGCTCGAGGACGAGCTCAACCGCTGCGCGCGCCGCGCCGACTTCCAGCCCGAGGGCGAGTTCAAGCTCCTAGTCTGCTTCGGCATCGCCCGCGATCCGCGCTTCGAATCGTTCGGCCGGATGCTGTTCGACTGGTTCCGCTGCCCGGCGCTCGAGGTCAACGTCGAGTCCGGTGCTTGGCTCTCGATCGATCGTATCCGGCCGCGCAACATCACGCGGCTCGCCAACGGCGAAGCGTCGTTCCTACGGGAAGCGCTGCACCAGCACACCAAGCGCGAGTGGCGCGATCCAAAGGCGCGCACCGTCCCGAAATACGACCTCGCGGTGCTCTACGATCCCAACGAGAAGATGGCGCCGTCTTCGCCAGCCTCGATCAAGCACATGGCGCGCATCGCGGAAAGGCTTTCGGTCGACGTCGAGCCGGTCACGCGCCGCCAGCTGGCAGAGATTGCCGAGTACGACGGCCTGTTCATCCGCGAGACGACCTCGATCGACAATCACACCTACCGCTTTGCCCGGCGCGCTTGGCAGGAGGGCATGCCGGTCATCGACGATCCGATCTCGATGATCCGTTGCACCAACAAAGTCTTCCTGATGGAGCTCTTGGGACAAAACCAGGTCGCAACCCCGCCGACCGTGATGCTCACCGACGTCAGTGACTTGCCGAAGGCGATGGACGAACTGGGTCTGCCGCTGGTGGTCAAGATCCCGGACGGCTCGTTCTCGCGCGGCGTGCACAAGGTGGATACGCCGGAGGAATTTCGCCGCATCGCCGACGAGTTGTTCGAGGAGACAGATCTCCTGCTGACGCAGAAGTTCTTGCCGACGCAGTTCGATTGGCGCGTCGGCGTGCTGGCGGGCGAGCCGTTGTTCGTCTGCCAATACCGCATGGCGCGCGGCCATTGGCAGATCGTCAAGCACCGCCCGGACGGCTCCTCGCACGAGGGTGGTTTTCGCACCTTCGAGCTCGACAAGGCACCGCCCGAGCTGATCGATATTGCGGTGCGCGCGGCGCGGCCGATCGGGGACGGATTTTACGGGGTCGACATCAAGGAGACCGACCGCGGCTTCATCGTCATGGAAGTCAACGACAATCCCAACCTCGAGCACGGCATCGAGGACCAGGTCGGCAAGGACGAGATCTGGACGCGGCTGCTCAAGTGGTTCATCGAACGCTTCGAGCAGTAAGAGGTAGGCTCTGGTACCGACGTGTATAAATCCTGGCTGGTCATTCCGGGGCGCGGCGAAGCCCGCGAACCCGGAATCCATATTCACCGGCTGTGGTTATGGATTCCGGCTCTCGCCGCTATCGCGGCTCGGCCGGAATGACGAATTGAAAGATTGATATGATCGCCGCACGATTAAACGGCTTGACTTGTGTACTCGCCGCGGCCAGCGCCCTTTGCGGCGGCGCCGCCGCGCAGCAAAGTCTCGACAAGGTCTCCTTCGGCACCAACTGGGTGGCGGAGGCCGAGCACGGCGGGCACTACCAGGCGCTGGCCGACGGCACCTATCACCGATACGGGCTCGACGTCACCATCGTGCCGGGCGGGCCGAACGTGAACAACCGCATCCTGTTGCCGGTCGGCAAGCTCGACTTCTTCATGAGCGCCAACACGCTGCAGAGCTTCGACGCGGTCGAGCAGAACATTCCCACCCTTGCGGTCGCCACCATGTTCCAAAAGGACCCGCAGGTGCTGATCGCGCATCCGGACCAGGGCATCGACAAGCTCGAGGACTTGAAGAAGCTCACGCTGTTTGTTTCCAAGGAAGGGCTCGCGAGCTACTTCCAATGGCTCAGGGCTGATTTCGGGTTCAGCGAGAAGCGGGTGAAGCCATACACGTCCAATCCGCAGCCGTTCCTCGCCGACAAGCGAAGCGCAATGCAAGGGTATGTGACATCGGAGCCCTTTGCCATCGAGAAGCAGGCCGGCTTCAAGCCCAAGGTCTTTCTTCTCGCCGACTATGGCTTCAACAGCTATTCGACGCTGATCGAGACGCGCCGCGACCTCGTCGCGAGCAAGCCCGACCTCGTGCAGCGTTTCGTCGATGCCTCGATCATCGGCTGGATGAACTATCTCTACGGCGACAACAAAGCGGCGAACGCGCTGATCAAGCGGCAGAACCCGGAAATGACCGATGAACTGCTCGCCTATTCCATCGCCAAGATGAAGGAATACGGCATCGTCGATTCCGGGGACGCACTCACGCTCGGCGTGGGCGTCATGACCGACGCGCGCATGAAGAGTTTTTACGACAAGATGGTGCGTGCGGGCGTGGTCAAGCCATCGATTGCGCTCGACAAGGCCTATACGCTGCAATTCGTGAACAAGAAGGTCGGCCTCGATTTGCGGCCGAAACAATAAGGCCGATATTGGCGTCATGACCGAGGTCGGATTGAGAACATAGGCTTCTATCGTCGAGCCGTCGTTCAGCGAATATTGCAAACGTGCCCGTTGATCCGTCCAAGTCCCCCGTCGTCGCCCTCAAGGGCGTTGGCAGGACCTTTGCCAACGGCGTGGTCGCGCTCGAGCGCCTTAGCCTCGAGGTGTGGCCGGGCGAGTTCGTGTCGCTGCTCGGCCCGTCGGGCTGCGGCAAGTCGACGGCGCTGCGCATCATCGCTGGCTTGAGCGAGCCGACGAGCGGAAAGGTCGAGTGGCTCGACGCTGACGCTGCGAACGCGCCCCGCCGCATCGGCTTCGTGTTCCAGGAGCCGACGCTGATGCCGTGGGCGACGGTCGCCGCCAACGTGCGCCTGCCGCTGAAACTTGCCGGCCTTGGCGCGAGCGCCCAGCCGCGCGTCGATGCCGCGCTCGCGCGCGTAGGCCTGTCCGGCTTTGCGCAGAGCTATCCGCGTGAGCTCTCGGGCGGCATGAAGATGCGCGCCTCGATCGCCCGCGCCCTCGTCACCGAGCCGCAGCTGCTTTTGATGGACGAGCCCTTTGCGGCGCTCGACGAGATCACGCGCTTTCGCCTCAACAACGACCTGCTGGGGCTCTGGCAGTCGCTGGGCAAGACCGTGATCTTCGTCACCCATTCGGTGTTCGAGTCCGTCTATCTTTCGCAGCGGATCGTCGTGATGACGCGGCGGCCGGGCCGCGTCTTCACCGAGTTTTCGATCGACGCACCCCATCCGCGCGACGAGAACTTCCGCACCTCCGCCGATTATGCCGGCTACTGTCGGCGGGTGTCGGAGGCTTTGGCGTGCGCCTCCGCCGCGACGGACGAGCCGTGAACGGGAATCATGGGTGAGCCGCCATGAGCGAGATGAAACCGAAGGACGAAACCTCTCCCGTCACGGATCGCGTGCTGCGCGTGCTGCTGCCGATTGCGGTGCTGGCGCTCGGGGTGATCCTGTGGGAGCTCGTGGTACGCGTCGGCGACATTCCGCCCTATGTGCTGCCGTCGCCACAGCTCGTGTTTTCGACCCTGATCTCCGACCGGGCGGTGCTGTTGGCTTCGCTTCTGGTCACGCTCACGACCACGCTCGAAGGATTTGTGCTCGCGGCCATCGGCGGTGTGGGGCTTGCCGTGCTGTTCAACCAGTCGCGCCTCATCGAATATTCGCTCTATCCCTATGCGGTGATCCTGCAGGTGACGCCGGTCGTGGCGATCGCGCCGCTCCTGCTCGTGTACCTTCCGCAGCAGGCGGCGGTGCTCGCCTGCGCCTGGATCGTTGCGTTTTTTCCTGTGCTCGCCAATACCACGCTGGGCCTCAACTCGGTCGATCACAACCTCGTCGATCTTTTCCGCCTCTACGGTGCCACCCGGCTCCAGACGCTCTTCGAGCTCAAGCTGCCTGCGGCGCTGCCCTATATGCTGGGCGGCTTGAAGATCGCGGGGGGCCTCTCGCTGATCGGCGCCGTGGTCGCCGAGATCGCGGCGGGCTCGGCTGGCGCCGGCTCGGGCCTCGCCTATCGCATCGTCGAATCGGGCTACCGGCTCAACATTCCGCGCATGTTCGCGGCGCTGCTGCTCCTCTCGCTCGCCGGGATCGTCATCTTCTTCGCGCTGGCGCTTCTCTCCCATCTCATGCTGCGGCGTTGGCACGAGAGCGCCATCGTGCGCGAGGTCTGAACTCCGCGTGCCCTGCGGCGCGGTCGCGCCTTGCCACGGGGGCGCTCTCTCATGCAGGCTATGCGTCCCGACGCGTCGGCGCAGGAGGTATCCATGGCTTGGATCGTGAGTATCATCGCGCTTGTCATCTTCTGGGTGGCGCCCGCGCAGGCGCAGAATTACCCGACCAAGCCGATCCACATCCTCGTGCCCTATGCGCCGGGCGGCATTACCGACATCGCCGCGCGCATCCTTGGCGCCAAACTCACGGAAGCCTGGGGCCAGCAGGTGGTGGTGGAGAACAGGCCGGGCGGCAACGGCTTCATCGCGATGACGGCGGCGGCAAAGGCGGCGCCCGACGGCTACACCCTCGTCATGGCGACGGTCGGTGACGTCGCGATCAACCCGGCGATGTTCAAGGAGATGCCCTTCGACGTCGAGCGTGATCTCGCGCCGATCGCGATGGTGAGCGACGCGCCGATGGTACTGGCGGCACACGCGGAGGCGCCCTTCAAATCCGTTGCCGACGTGATTGCCGCCGCCAAAGCGCAGCCGGGCCGGCTCTCGGTCGCCACGCCGGGAAACGGCAGCGTCAACCAGATCGTGCTCGAATGGATGGCGCTCAATACCGGCACCCGGTTTCAGCACATCCCCTACAAGGGCGGTGCGCCGGCCGCCGCCGCACTGGCCGGAGGAGATATTCCGCTCGGCGTGCTGGCGAGCTCGTCGGTCGCCCCGCACGTCAAATCCGGCCGCGCCCGCGCGCTGGCGGTGACCATGGCCAAGCGGTCGAAATTCAGTCCGGACTGGCCGACGCTGCAGGAGGCGGGCGTGACGGAGGTCGATGCCTCCAATTGGACCGCGCTGTTCGCGCCGAAAGGCACTCCCCAGCCCATCATCGACAAGCTCAATGCTGAAGTGGTGAAGATCCTCAACATGCCCGATGTCAAGGAGCGCTTCGCCGGCGGCGGGGTGGATACCATCCCATCGAGCGCGGCCCAGTTGGACGCGCGCGTGAAGCAGGAGGCGGAGCGCTTCCGCGTGATCGTGCAGAAGGCAAACATCCGGCCGGATTGAGCATTGATGCGCATGCGTAGGGTGGGCAAAGCGAAGCGTGCCCACGCGTCTTTCGCACGACGACCGAATGCCGCGTGGCCACGGCGCACGCGCCAGCGTGCGTCTCCACAACGATCCGGACTGCGCCTTTGCCCACCCTACGGGTGCTCTCTCGGATGAAATGATGCGCATCCGTTCGCCGAAGGATTTCTGGGCGGGGCTGATCTTCATCGCCATCGGCGGTGGCTTTGTCCTCCTCGCGCAGCAATACCGGCTCGGCGACATGCATCGCATGGGACCGGCCATGTTCCCGACCCTGGTAGGCGCGCTGCTTGCCGCGCTTGGGCTGATCGTCGCGCTGCGCTCGTTCGCGCTCGACGGCGCGCCGGTGCCGCGCTTTGACGCGCGGCCGATCGGCGTCTCGATCTTGGCCATCGTGCTGTTCGGGATCGCGCTGCAATGGCTCGGCCTCATTGCCGCCGTCGCGGTGCTCGTGCTCGTCGGCGCCTACGCCGCGCGCGACGTGCGCCCGCTGGAGAATCTCGCGCTCGCGGCGGTGATGATCGCCTTCTCGGTCGCGGTCTTCGTCTGGCTGCTCGGGCTGCCGCTGCCGCTCTGGCCGACTTCGTAAGTCGCCCATGTTCTTGTCGACGAAAGAGTGGGCAGTTCGCCGGAACATGCGCTCGTGAGGCGGGAATGGAAACGCTGTCCAACCTCGCGTTCGGTCTGGGAGTGGCGCTGAGCTGGCAGAATCTTCTCTACTGCTTCATCGGCTGTTTTCTCGGCACGCTGGTGGGCGTGCTGCCCGGGATCGGGCCGGTGGCGACGGTGGCCATGCTGTTGCCGTTCACCTTCGGACTCGGCCCCGCGCCGGCCCTGATCATGCTCGCCGGCATCTATTACGGCGCCCAATATGGCGGCTCGACCACGGCGATCCTGGTCAACATTCCGGGCGAGTCCTCCTCGGTCGTGACCACGCTCGACGGCCACCAGATGGCGCGCCGCGGCCGCGCCGGGCCCGCGCTCGGCATCGCGGCGATCGGCTCCTTCGTTGCCGGCTGCATCGCGACGCTCCTCATCGCCTATTTCGCCCCGCCGCTTGCCGAGGTCGCGCTCAAATTCAGCCCGGCCGAATACTTCTCGCTGATGGTGTTCGGGCTCATCGCCGCGGTCGTGCTCGCGCGCGGCTCGCTCCTCAAGGCCATCGCCATGGTGTGCTTCGGCATCCTGCTCGGGCTGATCGGCACCGACGTCAACTCGGGGGTCATTCGCTTCGCCTTCGGCCAGGCCGAGCTCGCCGACGGGCTCGGCTTCGTCGCGCTCGCCATGGCCTTCTTCGGCATCACCGACGTGGTGCTCAATCTCGAGCACAAGGAGAAACAGCAGGTGTTCACCTCGCGCATTGGCAGCGTGCTGCCCACGCTCGCGGACCTGCGCGCCTGTTTCTGGTCGATCGTGCGCGGCACCGCCCTGGGCTCGCTGCTCGGTATCCTGCCGGGCGGCGGCGCGCTGCTCGCGTCGTTCGCCGCCTATATGGTGGAGAAGAAAATCGCGAGACCGCCGCGCGCTTTCGGCGAGGGCGACATCCGCGGCGTGGCGGCGCCCGAATCCGCCAACAATTCCGGCGCGCAGACCTCCTTCATCCCGATGCTCACGCTCGGCATCCCGTCGAACCCGACCATGGCGCTGATGATCGGAGCGCTGATGATCCAGGGCATCGCGCCCGGCCCGCAGGTGATGACCGAGCGCCCCGAATTGTTCTGGGGGCTGATCGCCAGTATGTGGGTCGGCAATCTCATGCTGCTCGTGCTCAACTTGCCGCTGGTCGGCCTGTGGATCAGGCTGCTCGCGGTGCCGTACCGGCTCCTGTTTCCCGCGATATTCGTGTTCTGCTGCATCGGTGCCTATGCCGTCGACAACAAGGTCTTCGACGTCTACGAGCTCGCCGCGCTGTCGGCGGTCGGCTACGTGCTGCTCAAGCTCGACTGCGAGCCGGCGCCCATGGTGCTCGGCTTTATTCTCGGCCCGATGATGGAGGAGAACCTGCGCCGCGCGATGATGATCTCGTTCGGCGATCCGACGGGGTTGATCATGCGGCCGATCTCCGCCGCCTTCTTGTTCGCCGCCGTCGCGCTGCTCCTCGCCATCGCGCTACCGGCACTACGGGCCAAGCGTGAAGAGGCGATGCAGGAGTGAACTGCAATCAGGCATCGCGCCAACAGTGGTCATGTGCCCGTCAGCTGACAACGACTGACCGCCCCGCTTGGCGCGATGCTGGCCGGCCTCCGAATTCAAATTAAGCGTCTAAGCTCAATTTGAAACGTCACCACCGGCGATAGGCCGCCCGTCGCACGACCCGATAGCCATAGTACGGCCGATAGTAGCCGCCATAGTACGCCCGGTAGTAAGGCCGGTAATAGCCGCCGTACCCATAGGCCGGGTAGCCGTAGCTGTAGGCCGGATAGCCGTAGCCGTAGCCATAGCCGTAGGCCGGATAGCCATAACCGTAGCCGTAGCCGTAGGCCGGATAGCCGTAGGCGTATGCCGGCCGCCACAGCGCCGCGCCAAGCAGCGCGCCGATGGCGAACGCGCCAATGCCCCAACCCCAACCCCCGCCCCAACCCCAGCGGGCCTGCGCCTGTGTCGACGTGCTCACGGCGACTGCGCCGGCTAGCAGCACGGCAATCAACGCTCGTCTCATGGCTTTCCTCCCTAGTTCTCTATTTCGTTAGTCAGACACCGCTCCGCCATCAAGCATGATGGGACGATCTGGAAAGAAGATAGCACGATGCCGCGGAATCGAAACCTCTTGGCTAACTCGGCTGCGGGCGTTGATTTGAGTTCATGCCGGGGATGCCGCCTCGTCATCGAGGTAGGCCCGGGGCGCGTTGCTATCAGCAGACGCAACGGATGGCCTCAACCGCGATTGCGATTTGATCGCGGCGATTCTTCCACGGCCAAGCAGCGGCAACGGCACGGCTGCCATCGGTTGGCTCGCGCTCATAGCGTGGAATGCCGTTAGGTCCGCTCGAATGTCCGCTCCGGGTCCAAAACCGGACTCATGCACCGCAGCAAGCCGCGTTCCTACTCGATTACCTTGTCGGACCCGGGGCTTTTGCGGCCAGCCTGGATCATTTTGATATTGAGGCAGGCGGCCGTCGGCGCCTCCAACCGAAAGGATAACACAGTCGGGACGGCAAGAGACTGCTGCGCTGCGAGATTTAGAGCGAGCGATCGCGTTGCGAGCCTTTGTAAGATCGACGCAATAGCGCAAACAAGCTGCCGCCCGTTACAGCCCCGATGACGTAGACGACTGCAATCAGGATTGCGAGAGGCGCGCGGACGCTGAATCCCAGAAAGGACATTGTCACGACATCGCGATTCTGCAGGACAAAAAGCAAAGTAGCCGCCGCGAGCAAAATAATGACAGTCAGATGTACCCAGCGCATGGCAGCCTCCCTGCGCATCAGTACCAATACACCAACTGCGGATCACGGACTAACTAGAGCAGCTCAGGACCGGGCATCGCAGCAAGCCGCCACTCATGTCCGAGTTGGGTCCAAATTCCCGGTGATGTCCGCGGCATGACCGCTCTTCACCCGAAAGCGGAAGTCGATCCGCGATCTTGCTAGGTCGCAAAAGTGCAAATAAGCCACATCATCGGACTCAGCGTTTTGACGCTGCCCCGAAGGTCTCGGTGGTAAGACGGTGCCTACCTCGCCTTGCTGAGCGTCGAGAGCCGGCGTCCAGCTGGTTCCGTGGCTTAGCAAGTCTTTCCGCGGACGCACCTGCTGGCAGCACGGCGGGCGTGAGTTCTCACGCAGACACCATTCACCATGTGCATACCGGCGCCGCATGCTTCGCGGACGGGAACGACCAGTTGGTCCGGCTGAAGGAGGGAGACGGGTGGCAAAGCCTGTGCTGATGACGCCAAGGTCAGAGCAAAGGCAGCGGCAATCAACCTGAGCATGGTTCTCTCCCGGTTTTCTTCGACGTCTTGGCCCACCAAGACCGCGAGGCTCAGGTGAGCGATGGCGCGAATTAAATCAAATGCTACACCCTCTCGCCAACGACCGCAATTGACAGCTTCGTGCTAGCGGGCCACCTGCCGGTACTGCTCGATTTCATCAGGCCCGTAGGAGATTGGGACGTAGCTTCAACACCCGTGGAGCCTGTTCGGGCAACCGGCGATCGCTATGAAGGTCATTCCCGAAAAGCGCAAAGCCCATGCGGGAATTGCTAAACTGAACGCCAAACAGAAACAGCAAAATGGGAGGTCGTAATGGCGGCAACCCTACAATACGGCCGCGAGCGCGCTCATTTAGGCCGCTCGCTCCTTAACTTCATGCGCATCGCACGGGACGCCCACGCGCCTGATCTAACACTTGGCGAAGTAGGCGACCTGTTGTTCACCGCGATAGAGGTCTTCATTGGGCACGCCTTCGAGCGCCCGATGGTGCTGAGCGAGTTGTCGCGCAATCTCGAAATGCCGCGCAACGCTGTCCGGCGTAAGCTGCAACGTCTGATCGAGATAGGCTTGGTCGAGCGTATCGACCACCGCTACTACATGACAGCGAAAGCGAACGCGCCGCTTCAGCGCGAAGTGCTCTTGGCGCACCTTCACAATATGCAGGCGGCAATAAAAGAAGTGTCCAAAACGGATATCGCCGACCTTTAACGGTCGGAGGCAGCAAGGGCGAAAGCAAACGCCGACTGGGCGGACTAAACTATCATCACGTTGGCGTAGCGCCTGCCCGCCGGGCCTTCACGTCCGCTGCTGTAGACCGCCGCTGAACGCTCGGCCGATCACGATTAGGATGCAAGCTCCGATGAAGCCGGCAATCAGATAGCCGATCCAACCGCCAAACGTGATACCGACAAGGCCGAACAGCCAGCTCGCGACAGCGGCCCCTATGATGCCGAGCACAATGTTCATCACAAGCCCCATTTGGCTCTTCATGAACTGCTCGGCGAGCCAGCCGGCAATTCCGCCAATGATGATGGCTGCGATCCAGCCGACCTGTTGCGCTTCCATTGGTGGTTCCTCCTAGCAAGGCAGCCACGACATCCAAGCATATAACCTGACCCGCGTCGGGGCAAAGGCCGCCGCCCCACATCAGTCATCCCCGTGGAATATCGAGCCGTGACGAAGCCGGAAGGTGCCATCGGGGTTTTCCCTAAAACTGGATCAGGGGACACCCTACTTCGATAGAACGGCAAGAGGCGCTGTCGGATGCACGGGGGGCGCCAGGCCCACGCCCGAGTCGCCAGGTTTCATTAAGTCCGGTAGAATTCGACAGCATTCGCAACTGCACACCAATGGTGCTGCCCGGATATCCGCTTGCCCACCTGACCGCGTTTTCGTCGATCGACAAGGCTCACGCCGAAGTCATTGCTGGGAAGGCCCAGAGGCGTCGTGACGATATGGAGCTTGGAAAGGGCGCTCGCCTCTTTTGCGATCTCGGCTGCATTCGCATTCGGCGAGCGTCTTGTTGACCTTCCGAGGTGGGTAACATGTTCGAAATGGTGCAGCTGCTTGCCGGAACGAATTTGTTCATGCTCGCCTTCTCGGTGCTGATATTCGACATTCCTCGCTATACGCTGTCGCTGTTGTCAATGGCTTTGTTCGGGGTTCGCAGTCGAAGCGAAGCAGTCTCTGAGACCAACGCTTCGGTCAGCGTGATCATACCGACATTCAACGGAGGCTCCGGGCTCGGCCCCTCGATCGCGTCGCTGAACCGACAAACCTTGCGGCCGATCGAAATCATAGTCGTGGATGACGGCTCGACCGACGAGACGCGCGCTATCGCGGAGCGGGCTCGGGCGCTGGGACTGGTCGACATGGTTATTTGTCATGGCACGCGCTGCGGGCGCAGCGCGGCAATAAACGCTGCGGCTCGGTTTGCCAGCGGCGATCTGCTTTTGACCGTGGATGCGGACACGGTTTTCGAGCCGACCGCTGTCGCGCGGCTCGCGGCCGCATTCAGCGATCCGCACGTCGCCGGCGCGAGTTGCAACATTGCGATCAGCAACGAGCGCGACTCGTTATGGACCGAGCTTCAAAGCGTCGAGTACCTGATGTCGATCAGCGCAGGGCGATCCATCTTGGACGTCGTGGGCGCGATCGCCTGTCTGTCCGGCGCCTGCTCCATGTATCGGCGCGATGCGGCAAGGCGGCCTGGACGTCGGCCCTGGAGAGGATCTGGAGTACAGCTTGCGGCTGCGTCGCCGCGGCTATCTCGTCCGTTTCGTGCCGGAGGCCTGGGCGGAAACAGCCGGCCCGACAACCGGCATAAGCCTTTTGCGCCAGCGCGCGCGCTGGGATCGCGATGCCTTGCGAATCCGGTTCATCATGTATGGCGAACTGAGCCTTTTCCATCGCTTTGAGCGCTTGCCGGACACGCTCCAGAGGCTCGACTTCATTGTCTTCGATCTTGTTCCCACACTCTCCTTGCCATTCTATCTCGTTTACATTGTACTGCTGTTCGGCGTTACCAACGCCGCACTGTTTCTCGGCGGGATCTATTTCGTGCTGCTCTGGATTTCGATTTTCAACATGGCGCTTGCGTTCGTCATGTTCAATCGAATGATCGGCCTTTTCGGTCTTGGGGCATCGCTGATCTTCCCCCTGTACCAGGGCGTCTATCTGAAATGCGGCCGGTTCTTGTCGTACTCCTCGGAAATCATCTTCGCCACGTCGCAGCGCGATGACTTCGTGCCACCACGCGTTCGTCGCGCCCTCCTCGGGGATCGGATTTGAGGAACCAGCCTGATGGATGTCACGATCAATCGCCTCGATCCGAATGTTCCCGATCCCGTTGAAAGCCGCCGCCGCGCGGCGGGACGATTCGTGCGCTTTGCCTATGCAACAATCGTGTTCGGTGTGCTCGGTTTCTTTGTCATCTATTTCGGCGCGCCCTTCGTCTATCTCGGCGGTCCCGGCACCGTTTCGTCCCCGCGATACGTGGTTTCGCTGCCTTATACCGTGCAGGTTAACCAGATGAACTTGGCGCCTGGCGCCACGGTCAAGGCCGGCGAAGAGATCGCAGAAGTGCTTTCACCGGAGCAGGACAGCATCGTCGCGACCTATATGCGCGCGCTGGCGGACATCGCCGGCCGCACGGCAGAACTGCGCATCAAGGCTCGGGTCGCGCAGGAATCCCTCGAAGCGGCGCGCTCTTATCAGCTCGTGACTCAGGAAGCAGTAGAACGCCTCGGCGCTATGTCCACGGCCACCGTGACCTTCCGCATGGAAGTGTTGCGCGAGTACGCCTCGGCCCGCAAAGCCGTTGTCTCGCAGGAGGCGGAAGTCGCGGAGTCCGCCATTCAACTTACCTCCCTGGACGAGTTTATCCAGCAGCTGCGCGGCCGCCTCGATGAGGTGGAGCGCCATTTCGGCCGGGGGAAGGTGCTTGCGCCGATCGCCGGAATAGTCTCGACCGGCCTCGCGCATGTCGGCCAGTCGCTGACGGCGGGCACGCCGATCGCCGAAATCCTCGATGCGACCGATATCTTTGTGGACTGGTACATTCCCAATGAGCGCCTGATCGATCCCAAGGTCGGGAACGACGTGTTGGTGCTGTTCGGCAACCGGCGCATTCCCGCAAAGATCGCCCAAATCTTGCCGGTCTCAGGGGTGTACGCCGGGGCGCAGCAGCTGTTGGCGGGTAGTCGTCCTGCGACGCAAATCGCGCGCATCCGCTTCGATGCGGACGCGTTGCCGCCGCCGCTGAATTCTACGGTCGACGTTCGCATGCACTACAGCGACTTCTCCGCCCGCGTCGGCAACGTGCTGGTCCATCTCTTCGGGCTTTATTGAACATGATGCCGCGGATGTCGCGCGGAGCGCCACACGATGCAGATTGAAGGGGATCAATCGGTGTGCCCGGCTTGCGGTGCCGAAGGGCTGGAGATTTTTCCGGTGCTTCATCACATGATGTGCGCCTATGTCGGTCCACAGTATGACTTCGCCCCGGCAGTCGCTGGATATACCTGTCCGAAATGCCGGCGCGACATCGTCTCGGGCGATCCCGCTTGCGAGATCGTGGGGACAAGCGCGCGCTGTGGCCGATGTGGCAAGGAGATGGTGGTTTCGCCGCCCAAATAGCCTTCATCGCGCACTGTCCGAACGCGACGGCCTGCAAAGTTGGAACGACGGGGATTAATCCAGCTATGCCATTCACCCGTGGGACACCGCGCGGCTTGTTGGGCAGCATCGGCTTGATGGCAGCCCACTCATGGTCAGATCAGGCCGGTCCGATTTATGAGTACACGGTCTAGTTTGCTGGGTCATGAGCGCACGGCGCTCGTACCATCTCAGAATGTCTCGCTCATACTTTTTCATTTTGCTCCGGTGGAAGGCTGAGCCGCATCGGCTACCCGCCGCCAGGTATTGTCCGGATTAAACGCCGTCATGCCCGCAGCGATCCGGGCGGTGTTCGGGCCCAGATCCTTTTCGTAGACGTTCCCTTGGTGATTAACGAGAAACGTCATTACGCCCGAGTTCCTGTACTCCGCCGGATAGGCCACCAGCGCGAAGCCGCCGATCATCCTGCCGCGCACGACATAGTCCAGCGCGCCGCCGGACGCGTTCGGTCCCTGCCTGGTGAGAACCTTGTAGTAGTAGCCGTGATAGGGCGTGCGCTGCTGGCCGACGCGATAGCCCTCCGTGGCGGCACTGGCGGCGAGCTCGCCGAGTGGGCTCTCGTCCTCGCTGGATTGTGCCGGCCAATAGAGACCGTCCTTGTTGCCCGGCCGGCTGACAATGCGTTGTGCGTACACTCCGTTGCCGGCGACGCCCCGCTCGGCATATTCCTGCTGCGCGTCGACGTAGGCCAGACAGGCCTGGATCGCGCTCAGCTCGTTGCGGCCGATGCGGCGATAAAGGATCTCTTCGCGGCCGGCGGTGGTGTCGAACCGCCAGGTGCTGTCCTTGCGCACGAGTGGGATCGGGAACGGCCAATCTTCCCGGCCGATGATCAGCACGGCCTTATCCGTACCCTCCATTACCACCTGATGCTTGGCGTCGTACGCCTCGACAACGCGATTGCGCGCCGACGCATCGGCGATCGCGTCGCCGGAGGACACGATGTCGGCGCCATCTCGGCCCAACACAGTCAGAACGCCTTTCCGGTCGCCGGTCCTGGCCGCGCTCACGAGGGCATCGACGGCCTCTTCTGCGGTCTTGAAGGACTGTTGAGCGTTTGCCACCGACGCGATCGTTAACGCGAACACCGCCGCGGTCAACGAGGCCAGTCTTGCCAGGGATGGGGTGGGATTGGTCAACGAGAGAATCGTGATCATGGGATCCTCGGTCGCATCTGAATCTCGCGTTCAGTGTTTCTCATACCGAACATCGACGCTGGTGCGAGCACTGCGATCACCGCAACGTTCACCACAGCTAGCTCTCCAGGGCGTCAATGCCGGATCGGGGTGATGGTAGGGACCTGTTGCGCCCGACGCGATCCACTGCTCGTAGGTCTGGAACTTCAGGCCGAGCTTGTCGTAGAAGACCTCAAGATAGCCGTCCCGGCCGCGCACGACCGCCTCCGGCATGATCGTTTGCGCTTCCTGCGCCATTACGCCGACATAGGCTTGGTTGCTGCCGTTATAGCTGAAGCGATAGAACCCAAGGCCGTTGTTCAGACGGCCGAGAAGGGTGATGTCGTGCTTAAGCGTAGCATCGGACCGCCGGCCACCGCCGCCTCGTCCTCCGCCACCGGGCGCGGCCATACGGGGCGCTCCTCCGCCACCGCCGACGCTCTGGCGGCCGCGATTGGCTTGAGCGTGAGTCTTGGGGCCTGATTGGACATTTGCAAAAGCGGTGTCGCGCTGCGGCTTGCTCGGCCGCGGGCTCGCTTTCTGACTTGGCTGCCCGCTCGCCTTCTGGCCTGCCTTCGAACTAACCTTCTGGCCCGGTTGCCGGCTCGCCTTGTCAGCTCCCCCTTTGCCTGCGTCCTGGCGGCCGCCAGTGTCGCGAGCTTGTGGCCGATCGCGATCGCCCGCACCGGGCCGGTCACGGTCGCCTGCAGCAGCCCGCTCACGGTCGCCTGTACCCGGGCGGTCGCGATCGGGCTCGAGCACCTTCTGGCCGTCCTTGCCGCGAAAATCCTGCCGCGCCGCCTTCCCGGCCTGGATGTCGGTCTTGGCGAATTTCTGGCGCACGTCGACGTTGTTGTACTTCACACCCTGACGGTGATCTGCGTTGTGTTCCCACTTCCCGCGATTGATGTTCGCGATGCCGACGGACCGGTTGGCGACGACGTTGATGTTGCCGCGGCCCCAGTCGCAGTTGCCCCAGAAGGCATGGCGAACGGCAACGCCAGCTGCGAATGCGACGCCCGTGGCGAGCGCAGCGCCGGGAATGTAGCCGTACGGCGGCGGGAAATAGTACGGGGCATAGTCGGGATAGGGCCAATCCCCGTAAACCGCGGCGGGCTCGTAGTACGGAACGTAGATTTCGGTCGGCGAAGTCGGCTCGATCACGACATATTGCTTCTGGTCGTCCGTCTTGACCGTGACCGTTTGCTCCTTGGTCGATTCGAGCTTGCCGTTGGCCCGCGCGCGAGCCCGCAGCCGCTGGATCGCGTCCATGACGTCCGCCTGCTGGGCGAGCACGGCGTCGCCGAGCTTCTGCGTCCAATCGAGCTGTTCGCTCATCATGGTCAGCACGCTCGGAACCTGGACCAGTGATTTCACACTGTCGTCCCAGCTCTGTTTGGCAAGCGCGGCAGTGAGCGCATCGCCCTTAAGAGCCTTGTTGGACTTGGCCCAGCGGTCCGCCTGCACGACCTCGAGCGGATAGGTCGAGGCGATCAGGACTTCGGACAACAGCGGATC
>WNFZ01001146.1_pt1 | contig 38450 bp, 40 predicted proteins | sample 5400081 | NCBI WGS metagenome assembly WNFZ01 (sample SAMN13153365, study PRJNA577476) | soil metagenome | isolation source: 80 cm soil or saprolite under grassland replicate 1 | place: USA:California | collected 2016-06-15
TTCGAGCAGGTCTTCGAAGACTTCATCGCCAGCCGCGTCGACGTGGCTCCTGCCACGCTCGAAAACTACAAGACAGCAAGGGAACGGCTCGTGCCGCTTCTGGGCGCCAGTGACCCTCTGAGGCTGTCCTGGCAGGACGTTCAGGAGGCTGTGACGGTTCTCTGCGCGGACCTCTCCCCTGCCACCGTTCGAATCTACGTCGGTACCTTGCGCCAGGTTCTCGACTTCGCCGGCTGCGATCCGAACCCGGCCAAAGATCGCCGCGTAAAGCTGCCTCGAAGCGAGTCGACTATCCCCGATCCGCCGAGTGAGTCCGCGGTGGCCGCGATCGTCGTCAACGCTCCCCCGAAGTGGCGGCTTGCCCTTCGGGTTCTCGAGCAGACGGGAATGAGGGCCGGCGAGCTCGCCAAGCTCGAATGGGCGGACGTGGATCAAACCAACTCCCGCTTCCGCGTCCGGGCCGGCAAGACGGCCGCGGCGCGGCGGTGGGTAGCCGTTCCCGAATGGCTCATGGAGGACGTTCTGGAAGCGTGCCCGCCTGACGATCGAACACCTGAGCGGCGGGTCTTCCCCGGAGCGACAAGGCAGGTTCTCGGCGTGGCGATGCGGCGCGGCTGTCAGGCGGCAGGGTTGACGCTCTATTCGCCGCACGATCTACGGCACCGCTATGCCTCGGTGAAGATCCGCGAGGGCGTTCCCGTGACCGACCTGGCTGCACAACTCGGCCACGCCCGTAAGTCGATGACGCTCGACACGTACTCGCACGTCCTCTTGGAAGATGCCTAGAAACGCTCTCCCGGTGTGGTCCCCGTGTGGTCTCGGAGGCCATGCCGGGTGCGAAATGCCTGCAAAGCGGCAAGTAGTGTCATTAGGCGAGGAAGCGCAACAAACTCTGGACAGACCTGTACACAGCCGTCCGTCTCGGCTACTGCCCGAATGTCCAGTAAGAAACGGACGGACGACAGGTGTGGTGCCCATCTGCGGGTGGACAATTCAGTCGTGGACACAGCGGGCGCACGAGCACTTGCGCAGCGGATCGCCGAAGGCAGGCCGCCGGCGGACACCTTCCTGGAGCCAACCCCTCCCCAGACCCCGTCTTCCAAGAGGGCAGGAGATGGCGTCGTCTACATTCGGCCGCGAGCGGTCCGGGCCGCGGGCGAGGTGAGGATGTTCGTGCGCGGCCCCGACGGACGTCTGCACCGCTCCGGCTAGCAAACGCGAACCGCCTTGTCAGCCCGCGCAGAAGGTGCGATCATCGGCGCGGGATGAGGTTGCGGCTGATCGGGGTTGTGCTCGCGTGCGCCGTTGTCTTCGGGGCGACGGCGGCCTCCGCGGCTGCGCCGAGCTTTACGTTCCCGGTCCGACTCGGCTTCGAGCACGGGGACGACTGGGAGCCGGCGATCGCCGCGGATCGCGCCGGGCACGTGTACGCGAGCTGGACGCACTACGTCGGCTTCACCTCCACCTCAGGAGGCGATCCGGACCCGAGCTGCCCGACATGTCCAAGCCCGCACACCATGCTGCAGGTCTCGAACGACGGCGGCGCGACCTGGGAGGACCCCCGCGCACTCTGGCCCTCCACGACTCGCCAGGACGATCCCCAGATCGTCGTCGACGCCGCCGACGGCAAGACGGTGTACGCGGCCTTCATGCAGAACGACAAGTCGAGCCAGTTCGTCGCCCGTTCGGACAACTTCGGGCAGACCTGGCGCGCGATGCTCGTCGAGCCGCTCCAGCGCGGGACCGACAAGGACATCCTCGCCGCCCGCGGTGGGCACGTGTACCTCGTCTACCACACGCAGCAGAAGATCTTCGCCTCCGTCTCCCACGACGGCGGGCAGACGTGGTCGACACACAACATGGTCGGGACGACCAACTCCGAGCTCGGCGTCTCGCTTCCGAGTGGCGGCGCCATCGACTCGAAGGGCAACGCCTACTTCGCCTGGAACGGCGTCAACAGCCCCGGCCAGGCGAAGGGTGTCAAGAACCTGTACGTCACGAAGTCGACGGACGGCGGCAAGACCTGGACGACGACGCTCGTGGACGTCTCCCAGTCACCCAAGCAATGCGGCTGCCCCGGTTGGGACTACTGGGGCGCGCAGATGGCGCTCGCAATCGACGCCCGCGACCGCATCTACGTCCTCTGGGATGCAGCCAGCGTGAAGTACGGCGTGCAGCGAATGTACTTCGCGCGCTCGCCTGACGGAGCGGCCAGCTGGGATCGCCGCCAGGAGGTCTCCCTCGCGCCGACCGGCTCCAACAACCTCTTCCCGGCGATGGCCGCGCGTGGCAACGGCGAGGTTCGCATCGCGTGGCAGGACGACCGCAACGGCTTCGACACGGGTAACGACGACTCGAACGCCCGCTGGAACACCTACTACCGGTCCTCCACCGACGGCGGCGCCACCTGGTCCGCCGAGGCGAAGCTCTCCCAGTTCGTGACCGGGTACGGCTACAAGTCGGCGACTCCGCTCGACGGGTATGCCGAGCCGTACGGCGACTACTTCGAGCTCGACATCGACGGCGCGGGCATGACGCACGCGCTCTGGGGCGAGGGCTTCTCCTACAACGGCCCGGGCAACGTCTGGTACGCCCGCGGCCAGTAGCCGCTCGAAGCTGCTAGAGCCGGCCGGACCGGATCACGCCCCAGGCGAGCCAGAGCCCGAGGAGCGTCGAGATGCTGAAGCCGACGATCGAGAACACGTGCAGCCCGAGGATGTGCGGGCCAGAGTCGCCGAAGATCCCGAGCAGCGCCGAGCCGATGACGCCGGTCCCGGCGACGATCGCGATCACGAGCCTGTTTGCCACCCGGTCCATGTGCTGGAAGAGGTCGTCGAGGCCTTCGTGGCGGAAGCCCACCTCGATCTGGCCGTCGCGCACCTGCTCCATGGTGTCGTGCACCTGGTACGGAAGCTCCCTGAGCATGCGGGCGAGGTTCGAGGCCTCCCCGGCCGTGCGCCGCACCACGCGCTGCGGCGTGAAGCGCTCGATCATGAGCTCCCGCGCGTACGGCTTCGCCACGTCGAAGACGTTGAAGTCGGGATAGAGCTCCATGCCCACCGAGCCGAGCGTGGCGATGGCCCGGTCGAGCAGGACGAAGCGGGTCGGCAGCTGCAGGTGCATCCGGTAGATCAGCGCGAAGGCCTCGCGGATGAGCTGGATCGGGTCGATCTCTGAGAGCCGCGCGCCGTAGTAGCGGTAATAGACGTCGCGGAGTTCGGTGATGAACTCCTCCTCCTTGTCCTTCGGGTACCGGACGCCGAGCGCAGCGAGCCGCCGCGGGAGCGCCTCGATCCGCTCGTTGACCGCGTCGATGAAGAGACCGGTCAGCTTCGACATGTCCTCGTCGGTGAGCTTCCCGACCATCCCGAAGTCGACCAAGCCGATGTGCTCGCTCTGCTCGAGCACCATGATGTTCGACGGGTGCGGGTCGGCGTGGAAGAACCCGTGCCGGAAGATCATGTGCATCCACGCCTCGGCCACCAGGTAGGCGAGCCGCCGGCGCTCGTCGATCGTGTACGTCGAGAAGTCGAGATCGCGCAGGTGCACGCCATCCAGAAACTCGAGGGTCAGCACGCGCGTCCGCGAGTAGCTCCAGAAGACGCGCGGGACACGAACGTGCGGGTGGCCGACGAAATTACGGTGGAACTGCTCGGCGTTCCTCGCTTCCATCCGGTAGTCGAGCTCCTGCCGGATCGTCCTCGCGAACTCGTCGACGAGCGCTACGGTGTCGATGAACTCGAGCGCCTTCACGCGCTCGCGCACGAGGCGCGCGACCTGGTACATGAGCTCGAGGTCGGCCTCGATCTGGCGCGGGGCCTCCGGGCGCTGCACCTTGACGGCCACGCCCCGTCCGTTGGGGAGCACCGCGCGGTGCACCTGGCCGATGGACGCCGCCGCTATCGGGGTCTCGTCGAACTCGAGGAAGAGCTGCTCCACGGTGAGGCCGAGCTCCTCTCGGATGACCTGTTCGGCCTCCTCGAAGGAGAAGGGGGTGACGTCGTCCTGAAGCGCCTTGAGCTCGAAGACGATGTCGGGCGGGACGACATCGGGCCGGGTCGAGAGCAGCTGGCCGAACTTGACGAAGGTCGGGCCGAGCTCGTCCAGCATCTGGCGGAGACGCTGGCCACGCGTCGAGCCCGCGTCCGGCTCGGGCGCGATCTCGTGCTGGCGACGAGAAAGAAACGCTCCGGGCCCGTGCGTCTCGAAGAGATAGCCGAAGCCGTGCTTGGCCGCGACCTGGGAGATCTCAGAGATGCGGCCGAGCCTGCGGACGGCCGGGCGGGTGCTCACGGCTCCTGCTTCTCGACCAGCCGCAAACGATGCTCGAGTTGTGCGAGCCGGAGCTCGAGCTCCTCGTGCTCGCGGCGCGTGACGAGGCCGAGCTCGCGGAAGAAGGACGTCATCGTCGACCCGGCACGCTCGCCCACGCGAAGCGCATCGCCGCGCCAGCGTCCCATGACCTCGTCCACGAGGTTTCTGGCGTCGTCCTGGGTGAGCTTGCCCTTGGCGGACAGCTCCCCGACCAGCTCGTCGGCCCTCTCCTTGGTCAGCGCGACGGCGCCGACTCCGGCCAGGAGCACCTCCTCCGCGAGCTCGCGAAGCCTGCCGGAGCTGTTGTTACCTGGCTCTGCCATGAGGTCTCGCCCGCCTGCGCTTTCGTCGCTCCTCACGTCGAGCCGCTGCCGCCCCGTCCCCGTCGGGCGGCGGCGCCGGCGCTGACGCCACGGGCTCGGCGACAGCCACCTCTTCCGGCTCCTCCACGATCGGCGGCTCGTCGACCTCGGCATCCTCCAGCTTTTCCCTCAGGCCTGCCGTCTTCCGCTTCGCGAATTCCGGCTCGCGCTCCTTGAGGTAGACGAGGAGCGGCGTCGCGATGAAGATGGTCGAGTACGCGCCCGAGGCGATACCGACGAGCAGCGCGAAGGCGAAGTCCTTGAGCGTGTCGCCGCCGAAGATGAGGAGCGACGAGACCGGCAGCAGGGTGATGAACGTCGTCGCGAGCGAGCGGCGGATCGTCTCCCAGAGCGACTGGTTGGCGATCGCGGCGAAGCTCGAGCGCCGCATCAGCGGCACGTTCTCGCGCACGCGGTCGAAGATGATGATCGTGTCGTAGATCGAGTACCCGAGAATGGTCAGCACAGCGGCCACCGTCGCCGTCGTCACCTCCCGGCCGGTCACCGAGTAGATCCCGAGGGTGATGAAGATGTCGTGCACGAGGGCTGTCAGCACGGGAACGGCGAACTTGAACTCGAACCGCCAGGCCACGTAGCCGACGATCAGGAGCAGCGAGACAATGACCGCGATCAGCGCCTTCTTCAGGATCTGCTGCGAGAAGCTCGCGGAGACGTTCTTGACCCCGACCGAGCTGGCCGCGAACTTCGTCTTGAGCGCGTTCTGGAGATCGTTCTGCGTCTGGAGCGACAGCGACTTCGTGCGGACCTGGAATTGCTTGTAGCCGCCGCCCTCAGCCGTGCCGCGGCCCTGAATGACGGCGTCTCCCAGCCCGAGCGAAGCCGCTTCCCCGCGCACGTCCTGGACGCTGTGCGCCTGCGGCGTCTTGAAGGTGATCTGACTGCCGCCCTTGAAATCGATGCCGAGGTTCAGCCCCTGGTAGCCGAGTGACGCGATTCCGACGAGGAGGACGACTCCGGAGAGCGCAAACCAGACCCTCGTCTTGCCGATGAAATCGACCCGTTGCCAGGCGGGGATCTTCTGCGCGCTTGCGCCCATGAACGCCGGGTTGTTGAACCAGCGGAACCCGGCCACGACTCCGAGCAGAGCGCGGGTAGCCGCGACGGCGGTCACCATCGAGATCAGCGTTCCGATCAGAAGCATGAGGGCGAATCCCTTGACTCCGCCGGTCGCGGTGACAAAGAGGACGGCCGCCGTGATCATGGTTACGACGTTGGCGTCGACGATCGTGTTGAAGCCCTTGCGGTAGCCCGTGGCGATCGCGGCGCGCACGGACTTGCCGGCTCGCACTTCTTCCTTGATGCGCTCGAAGATGACGACGTTCGCGTCCGCGGCCACGCCGATCGTGAGCACGAGGCCCGCGAACCCCGGCAGCGTCATCGTGACGTTGAAGATGAGAATGGCGCCGTAGAGGAGAACGCCGTAGATGCCGAGGCCGAGGATCGCGATAACCCCGAGGAAGCGGTAGAAGAGGAGCAGGAAGAGGGCGACGGCGAGCAGACCGCCGATGCCCGCGATCAACGCCTGGTGGAGCGAGTCCTCACCGAGCGTGGCGGAGATGTCCTGGCGCTCGAGTTGGACGAACTCCACCGGCAGCGCGCCGGTCTGGAGCACGAGCGCGAGGTCCTTGGCTTCCCCGATCGAGTCGAGGCCGCTGATCTCCGCACGCCCGCCCGCGATCCCGTCGGGCAGCTTGTCGAAGTCGATCGACGGGAACGAGCGGATCTCGCCGTCGAGGACGATCGCGAAGCTCTGGTTGTAGTTCTCCCGCTCCGCGCCGGACGCACCCGCGAGGTTGGCCTGCTGGAGCCCTCGCTGCGCGAGTTGGCGGGTGATCTCGTGGAACTTGTCCCCGCCCTTGTTCGTGAACTCGAGCGTGACGATGGGCTCGTTGTTCTGCCCGAAGTCCTGTCGTGTTCCCTCCCCCTTGAGGTCGCTCCCGGTCAGCTCCGGGATCGGCTTCTCGGCATTGGTCGGCTCGTACTTGAAGAGGTAGTAGTAGTTGCGGGTGGGAGGCACCTGATTCACTCCCGGACAGAGCCGGGCGCTCGGCCCGCAGGTCAGGATCGTGCGCCCCTGGGGGACGGCGTAGAACTTCGAATTTTCGGGCGCCTGACCGCCGAAATCGCGCAGGATCTCTTCCTTGGAGTCGGCCGGGCCGGCGAGGCGCTTGCTAGCGCTCGAGTAGAGGTACCAGGCGGTCGGCGTCCCCTTCTCCGCGAGCTTCTGCTGGCTCTGGAGCAATGGAAGGAGGGCGAGGCTCGGCTGAATCCCGCCGTTCGCAGTTGCAGTTGGGGGAAGCGTGTCGCCCTGCAGGTCGTAGAACTGAAGCTGCGCCGTCTGGCCGACCAGCTCTGCGGCGCGGGCGGCGTCGTGGACGCCGGCGAGCTCGACGGCGATCTGATTGTTGCCCTGCCGGGTGATGACGGGCTCGGCCACGCCGGTCTTGTCCACGCGCTGCCGCATGATCTCGATCGAGCGATCGAGGTCCTCCTGTGTGATCTCCCGCCCGCGAGGCGCCTTCGCCTGGAGAACGACCTCGAGCCCGCCCTGGAGGTCCAGCCCGAGGGTGGGCGTCTTGAACAGCGCCAGCGCAACGACGCCGCCGACGGCGGCGAAGATGGCGGCGAGGATGATGAGGTAACGGCGCAAGTGTCTAGCGGCTGGAGGTGCGCTCCTCCGCGGTGAGCGGCTCCTCCACGTCCAGTCCCTCGTCGGTCTGGTCCTCCTCCGCAGCCTCGAGGCGCTGCAGCTCTTCGGGCGGGACGATGCTCGCGATCGAGCGCCTGGCCACGGCAATGCGCACGTCTTCGTCGATCTCGAGCATCACGCGCTCTTCGTCGAGCTGGACCACCTCGCCGTAGATGCCCCCTGCGGTCAGGACCTCGTCGCCAGGCTTGAGGGCGCCGAGCAGCTCCGCATGCTTCCGCTGCTGGGCCCGCTGCGGGCGGATCAGCAGGAAGTACAGGAAGGCGAACATCGCTAGAAGGACGAGGAAGAAACCACTACCCACGAGAAACCTCCTGGCCTGGCGCTGCGGTGGCTTGCTCGAGGCGGTGGAGGGCCGCCGCCTTGTACGCGGCGAGCTCACCTCGCTCGATCGCCGCCCGCGCCCCAGCCGTCAAGTCGAGCAGGAATCGGACGTTGTGCTCCGACAAAAGTATCAAGCCGAGGAGCTCCTGTTGGTTGACCAGATGGCGCAGGTACGCACGGCTGAAGCGGCTACACGCCGAACAGGGGCAATCCTCGTCCAGAGGCTCCCGGTCGCGCGCGAACCGCGCGTTTCGGAGGTTCAGGCGCCCCTCCCAGGTGAGCGCGGAGCCCGTCCGGCCGAGGCGAGTGGGCAGCACGCAGTCGAACATGTCGATTCCGCGGGCGACGACCTCCAGAATGCCTGCCGGATCCCCGATGCCCATGAAGTAGCGGGGCCGGTCGGCGGGTAGGAGCGGTGCCGACCACGACACGGTCTCGAGCATGGCTCCGCGCTCCTCGCCCACGCTGAGCCCGCCGAGCGCGAGCCCGTCGAACCCGAGCGCCGCCAGCTCCTCGATCGAGCGGCGACGAAGGTCGCGATCGTTTCCGCCTTGCGCCACCGCGAACAGGAGCTGGCCTTCGGCGCGCGGCGCGGCGAGCTGCCGCTCGGCCCAGCGCGTCGTCGTCTCGGTCGCGAGCTCGAGCTCCGGGCGCGAGACGTCCGCCGGAGGGCAGACGTCCAGGCACATGGCGACGTCGGACCCGAGCCGGCGCTGGACGTCGGCCGCCAGCTCGGGCGTCAAGCGCGCGGGCTGCCCGTCGTACACCGACCGGAACGTAACCCCATCCTCGTCGACAGCACTGATCGTGTCGCGCAGCGAGAAGACCTGGAAGCCCCCGGAATCGGTGAGGATCGGCCCGTCCCAGGCCATGAACGCGTGCAGGCCGCCAAGCTCCTCGATCAGCTCGGCTCCCGGCCGGAAGTGCAGGTGGTAGGTGTTTGCGAGCAGGATCGTGGTGCCGAGCTCCCGCAGGCGAACGGGGTCGAGCCCCTTGACCGTCGCCTTCGTCCCCACGGGCATGAAGGCGGGGGTGGGCACATCGCCGTGCGAGGTGTGGAGAACGCCGGCCCGGGCCTCGCCGTCGGTCGCAGTGATCTCGAAGCTCACCGTGCCCCCTTTTTCCTCTTTCGCCCCACTCCGCGCAACACACGCGAAGTTTCCCTGCGTACGCTGAATCCGGGAGGAGGCAAGGGGTGGCCCCTCACAAGATCAGCATCGCGTCGCCGAACGAGTAGAAGCGATAGCGCTCTTCGATCGCGAGCGCGTAGAGTCGCCTCGTCTCCTCGATTCCCGCAAAGGCCATGACGAGCGCCAGGAGCGACGAGCGCGGCAGGTGGAAGTTGGTCACGAGCGCGTTCACGCGCGCGAACTCGAATCCGGGGGTCACGAAGAGGCTCGTGCGCCCGGCGAGCGGTGCACCGCGCTCGAGCGACTCGAGCACCCGCACCGTGGTCGTCCCGATCGCGGTCACATGAGGCGCCGCGCGGATCCGCTCCCAGGCGTCGGACTCGACCTCGTACCGCTCGCTGTGCAGCTCGTGCCCACCGAGCGTCTCGGCGGTGATGGGGCGGAAGGTGTCGAGACCAACGTGGAGCCTGACCCGCTCGATCTCGAGCCGGCTCAGGAGCTCGGGCGTGAAATGCAATCCCGCCGTCGGCGCAGCCGCAGATCCGGTCTCCGCCGCGTAGACCGTCTGGTACCGCTCCGGATCCGCGAGCGGCTCGGTGATGTAGGGCGGCAGGGGAGCCTCCCCCGCCGGCTCGCCGGTGAGCCGGATCCGCCAGCGACCCCCACCCAGGCTCTCGAGGAACTCCACCGCTCCGAGCCGCATCCCCTGCTTCAAGCGCCGGCTAGGTCGCGCGAGTGCCTCCCACTGGTCGCCTTCGAGCCGCTCGAGCAGGAGGACTTCGGCCTCCCCGCCGCCCGGGCGACTCAGCTTCAGCCGCGCGGGAAGCACACGAGTGTCGTTGACCACGACGAGCGTCTCGGCAGGAAGCAGCGTCGGCAAGTCGCCAAAGCGAGTGTGTTCCACCCGGCCCGTCGAACGCTCGTACACGAGCAAGCGCGAGTCGTCCCGGCGGGCAAGGGGCCGCTGCGCGATGAGCTCGGCCGGCAACTCGTAGTCAAGATCGGACGTCCTCATGCCGACATCCGGAATGAAGACTAAGCTGCGGCCCATGGATCGCGACGCCATCGAAAGAGCCCGTATTCGCCTCGCCGCCGCCGGTGACGGCGGCCGTGAGGATGCCGCCCTCGAGGCGCTCCTCGAGCGCGCACGGGCAGGTCTCGAAGCTCTGGCCGTTACCACCGCCGAGCTCGAGACCGGCATGCCCGATCGCCTCGAGAGCGCGCTCCAGCAGGGTCTTCGGGAGGAAGTCCTCCCCGTCGCGCGCCACCTGGCCGAGGTGCGCGGCCTCTCCGGCCAGACGATCCGTCGTCTCGAGCGGCTCCAGGGCGACCTCGCCGCAGAGCGCAAGGCTCGCGTCGAGGATCTCGCTCTTCTGGTCGAGCTGATCACATCCGGCTGGCGCGGAGTCGAGCGGCGGCTCGATCGCCTCGAGCGCGTCCTCGACCGGCTCGAGCGAGCCCTCGAGAATCAGCCGGCCGCCGCGCCGGTGTACCGTATCGAGCGCAAGCCCGGCGCCTAGGAGGGTTTGGCGGAACGCCCCTCGTCGCCGGGACGCGCTGGTCGTTCCGAGGCAAGGACGCAGGGAGCCCTCGTATCGACTTGAGATACGGGGCGACTCGTCATTTTGAACGCGGATGCGTTGGGGCGAGCGGCGCGCCTCCGGCGGCACAGCTGATGTTTCGTCAAGCCCTCCTATGTCCTGCTAACGCCTGCCCGCCGGCAGCCGTAGCTCAAAGCGGGACCCTTTGCCGACCTCGGACTCGAGCGCGAGCTCTCCCCCCAGAGCGTGCGCCAGCTCGCGAGCGATCGGAAGGCCGAGCCCGGTCCCGTCACCCGCGCGCGACCAGAAGGGTCGAAAGATGCGCTCCCGCTCGGCAGGGCCGATCCCCGGCCCGGAGTCGGACACGCTGACTGCGATCTTGCCGTTCTCGGCAGCGAGCTCGAGCGCGACGCGGCCTCCGTCAGGCGTCCACGCGAACGCGTTGTCGAGCAGGTTGGACACGACCTGAAGCACCCGGTCGCCGTCCGTCGAGATGACGGGGTCGGCGCCGAACGAGCACTCGTAGTCGATCCCGCGGCGCCGGGCCTCCTCCGTGAAGCTCTGATAGGCCTGCTCGACCAGCCTGCGTAGCTCGACCTCCTCCTCCTCGAGCGTGAACTGGTGCGCCTCCATGCGCGCGAGGTCGAGGACGTCGCGTACGAGCCGGGCGAGCCGATCCGTCTCCGCTCGGATGACGGCCAGGGAGGCGTCACGAGCCTCCGCATCCTCCGCGAGACCCTCCCGGAGGGCGTCCACATGGCCCCGGATGGCGGTGACGGGCGTGCGCAGCTCATGAGAGACGACCATCAGGAAGTTGCGCTCCCGCCGCTGGGCCTCGTTGAGCTTCTGGGTCATCTCGCGGAAGCGGTCGGTCAGCTGGCCGACCTCGTCGCCGGTTTGAGACTGCGGCAGCTCGGCGTCGTAGTTGCCCGCCGCGACCTGATCAGCGGCCCGCGAGAGAGCGAGCACAGGCTTCGTCAGCCTCCGGGACAGGTACCAGATGAGACTGGCGGCGACGGCGAGTCCTCCGAGGAACGCCAGGCCCATCCGCCCAGCGAGAGGAAGCCAGCCGGAACGAAGCTGGGTGCGCGGCTTGGCCACGACGAGGGCGCCAAAGGTTTCCCCGCCGACCGTGATCGGATGGGCCGCGGCAAGGTAGGCGCGGTCGCTGCCGGGCGGCTTGAACTCGAACGTCTCGACTTTGCCGGCCTCGAGCATTTGCCAATCGAGGACGTCGCGGTCGAGCGGCCGTAGTCCCGATTTCTGGCCGGGGAAGATTTCCAGGCCGGCGTAGTAGATGCGGGAGCCAGTCGCCTCTTCCAGGAGCGGAGCCGCGAAGCCGGGCGCTTGCTTCGCCTCGTCGACGCTCCGGATCGCTTGCTCCTCGTACAGGCGCGCGAGCCCGGCCGCTTGACGGCGTAGCTCGGAGAGCGTGCGGTCGCGAGAGTCGTCCCGGAAGAGCCGTACCGCAAGAAGCGCGGTGATCGCCGCTGCCACGAGCACCCCGACGAGGAAGAACGCGGGGATCCGGTAGCGGAGGGAGCGCAACGGCCCGCCTAGGAGGCGCGGGCGACCTTCGGCTCCGCGGAGACCTTGTAGCCGACGCCCCAGACCGTCACGATCGGCGAAGCGTCGCCGAGCTTGCGCCGGAGTTGGCGGACGTGGACGTCGACCGTGCGGGTGTCCCCGGCGAAGGTGTAACCCCAGACTCGCTCGAGCAGCTGGTCGCGGTTGAGGACGAGCCCCTGGTGGTCCAGGAGCTCCCAGAGGAGGTCGAACTCCTTCGGCGCCAGCTGGATCTCATCGTCTCCGACGGTGACCTCGCGCCGCCCGGCATCGATGCTCAGATCGCCGTGCTCGAGGTAGGCGCTCTCGAGCTCGCGGCGCTCCGGGTTCGCGCGTCGCAGGATCGACTTGACCCGGGCCACTAGCTCGCCCGGATTGAAAGGCTTCGTGAGGTAGTCGTCGGCGCCGACCTCGAGCCCGATGATCTTGTCGATGTCGTCGTCGCGGGCGGTCAGCATGAGGATCGGGACGTCAGAGCGCTGGCGCACGCGGCGACACACGTCGATCCCGTCCAGGTCCGGGAGCATGAGGTCGAGCACGATCAACGAGGGCGCCTCGGCGCCCGCCTGCTCGATCGCGTCCTCCCCCGTTACGGCGACGCGAACGGCGAAGCCGGCCCGCTTCAGATACATGGCGACGAAGGAGGCGATGCTCGGCTCGTCCTCGACGATAAGGATCGAATGGCTTTGCGCCCGGCTCACCGCGCACATCCTGACAGAGACCTCGGAAGGCCGTGCCGGATGGGTTCAACAGCCGAGCCCGAGCTTGTACGTCGTGGCCTGGCGTGGCCAGCGCTTGAAGTCGGGAGACTGGATGCGGTACCAGCCGGTCGGTCCGACATCGAAGGCGTTGAGCGTCATGCAGCCACGCACGAATCCCGCAGCACTAATTCCCCGACCATTCAACCGCAGCCGCCAGCGCCCCTCGGTGTTGAAGACCTTGAAGCGGAGCTCGGTTCCGCGGTACGCCATCTGGGTCGGACTGATGCGGCGACGGGATTCCCAGCCCGTCACCGTGACGTTATTCGTCGCCGCGATTCGGCCACGAGCGACGTAACCGATGAACGTGCCGCGGAAGCGGATCTTCGCCACCCCGGCACCGGCCCTGAGCTCGATCTCCGCCGAACCCGGAGTCCTGTCCAGGATCACGCCGCTCGAGGCTGGCGCCACGACGACGCCGGCGACCAGCACGATGCCGATGAGAAAGAAACCCGCCGCCGCATTGCAGGAAGTTGAGGCAACTATCACGCCGCCGGGTGAGGCTTCTTTGAGCGATTTGTAAGGAGATTCTTAATGGTGAGGGGGAGTTCCTTCGCCGGCGCCGAAGCCGTCCAGCCGACGCACGAGGATCACAAGGGTCCCTTCGGGGCGCCTTCTCAATGGACTTGCTCACTCGCCACGACCGCACCGTCCGCCTGCTCGCCGATCGGCTCGAGACGCTGGCGGTGGCTTCGCTCCGCGTCCCCGGAGGCGACCGTGCCTACCGGGATCACATCCTCGCCGCGGTCGCGGCCACCCGGCATGCTGTCGCCCTGCGGCTCCTCTCCCCGGACGAGGCGACCGCCATCTGGGACGAGGTCGCCAGTCGCCACCCCGAGGCCGGCTGGTGCCGCAAGGGGCCCGACCTCGCGGGCCCGCTGGCCGCGTAGGAAGACCCCTCCTAAGCAACCCTGCGCACGGAGTTCCGCAAGCCGACGGCGTTTTCGTGGCTCGGGCGCCGTGGGTCACGCATCCATCCCGCACGCGCAGCCTCGGACTCGCAGAGGAAGCAGACGACGCGGCCGGAGGGAAGGTCCCGGCGGGCCCGCCAGTAGCGGTAGCTCTCGCCGGCAAGGAGGTTCCGGCGGCACACGGCGCACATCGTCACCGCCCGTAGATCCTAGGTCCCGCGCCGGACGTGCCCGCGGGGAACCTAGGTGTCGTAGACGAAGAAGCCGCGCCCGCTCTTGCGGCCCAGGCGGCCCTCGTCGCGCATGTCGATAAGCCGTGGCGGCGGCTCCATGCGAGCTTCGCCGAGAGCGGAATGGAGCGCCTCGGAAGCGTGCACGTGGACGTCGATTCCGATGAGGTCGATGAGTGCACACGGCCCGAGCGGCCAATTGAGCCCGGCTGTCATCGCCGTGTCGAGGTCCTCCGGGGTGACTCCCGCTTCGTCGAGCACGCGCACGCAGTCGTTCAGGAGGGGGATGAGGATCCGGTTGACGACGAAACCGGGGGTGTCCGCGCAGCGAATCGGCCGCTTGCCGATCCGCTCGGCGAAGGCGTATGCAGTCTCCACGGCATCCTCGGACGCCGCCTCCGTGCGCACGACCTCGACGAGCGGCAAGATCGGAGCCGGGTTGAAGAAGTGCAGGCCGACGACCCGCTCCGGCCGCTCCGCGGCGGACGCGATTGCGGTGACAGAGAGAGCGGAAGTGTTGGTCGCGAGCACGGCCTCTGGGACGACCACCTCCTCGAGCTCCCGAAAGAGCTGCCTCTTCGCGTCGAGCTCCTCGACGACCGCCTCGACGACGAGCTGGCAGCCGGCCAGGTCGGCGAGCTCCGTGGTCGTCGTGAGCCGATCCAGCGCCGCATCTCTCTCCTCGGGGGTCGACCGGCCCTTTTCGACTCCTCGGCCGAGGTAGTGGGCGATCCGCTCGCGGGCCCGCTCGGCAAGCTCCTCGCTCACCTCTCGGCCGACCGTCTCGATCCCAGCCTGAACGCACACCTGCGCGATCCCGGCGCCCATCGTGCCGAGCCCGACGACGCCCACCTTGCGAACCTCTACGGTCAAGAGCCGGAGCGTACTGATTGAATAGCCGTATGGCGGTCACGGCTCAGGAGCGCAAGCTCCTCCTCGACGGCGAGTGGATCGAGACGGGCGAGTGGCACGAGGTGCGCTCGCCGTACTCGGGCGAGACGGTCGCGCGAGTTCCGCAAGCGGGCGCCGACCATGCGCGCCGGGCGGTCGACGCGGCCGCGAAAGCGATGGAGAACCCACTGCCGGCACATCACCGCGCGGAAATCCTTGACCGTGTGGCGACTCTCCTCCGGGAGCGCCAAGACGACGTCGCCCAAACCATTTGCGCGGAGGCGGCCAAGCCGTTGAAAGCAGCCCGAGTAGAGGCGGAGCGGGCTGTCTCGACGTTCACGATGGCCGCGGTCGAAGCGCGCCGTCTCGCCGGGGCAATGGTCCCGATGGATGCCTCCCCCGCCGGCGTCGGCAAGCTCGCGTACACGCTCCGCGTCCCCATCGGTGTCGTCGGCGCGATCACTCCCTTCAACTTTCCGCTCAACCTCGTCGGGCACAAGGTCGCGCCTGCGCTCGCCGCGGGCTGCGCCGTCGTCCTGAAGCCCGCCGGACAGACTCCGCTCTCCGCCCTCCTCCTCGCCGAGCTGGAGACGGAAGCCGGACTGCCCGCCGGCTGGCTCAACGTCCTCGTCGGGCCCTCCGCGGAGATTGGAGACGTGCTCGTCGACGACGAGCGCGTGCGCCTGATCACGTTCACAGGGTCGGCCGAGGTCGGCTGGAGGATCCGCGAGCGCGCCGCGCGCAAGAAGGTGAACCTCGAGCTCGGGAACGCCACGCCCGTCGTTGTCGAGGCGGATGCCGAGCTCGAGCAGGCGGCCACGAAGCTCGCGACGAATGCCTTCGCCTTCGCGGGGCAGAGCTGCATCTCGGTGCAGCGGATCTACGTACACCGGTCGGCCTACCAGGACTTCATCGGCCGCTTCATCCCCAAGGTGGAGGCGCTGCAGGTCGGCGACCCGGCCCAAGAGGACACCGATGTGGGCCCCGTCATCGACGAGGACGCGCGCGAGCGCATCGTCTCCTGGATCGAAGAGGCCAAGGCAGGCGGGGCCACCGTCCTCACCGGTGGCGAGGTCGCCGACGGCCTGCTCCGCCCGACGGTGCTCGCCGACGTGACCCCGGAGATGAAGGTTTCCTGCCTGGAGGTGTTCGGGCCGCTCTGCACGGTGTCCGCCTACGACTCGGTCGACGAAGCCTTCGCGCTCGCGAACGGTACGGAGTACGGCCTGCAGGCCGGCATCTTCACGGGCAGCGTCCACACCGCCCTCGCGGCCGCCAACAAGCTCGAGTTCGGCGGCGTCACGGTGAACGAGGCGCCTACCTTCCGCGCCGACCAGATGCCCTACGGTGGCATCAAGGCATCGGGGAACACAAAGGAAGGTCCTCGTTACGCCGTTCGCGAGATGACCGAAGAGCGCCTGGTCGTGCTCGCCGTCTAACGCGTTAGACTCGGGCCGCACGATGCACTGGGTCAGGAGACCGCGACGGCCGCCTGCGGGGGAGCCGGCTCCCGAAGCGCCGGGCGTGGCGTCGCCCCGGGCCGCCGACCCGGTTGAGCAGCTACCTCGTCCCGCACGCATGCGCCGGGAGCGACGTCTCCTCGCACGCCAGCGTGAGGTCGAGCTCCGCGACGTGGGCGGGCTGGCCGTGGAGATGGCTCGCCGCGACCGCTTTCGTCCTGAGCTCATTTTCGAGCGCGCCAACGACGTCCTCCGTCTGGAACAGCGCATGCACGAGCTGGACGGATTCCTGATCGCGTTCGCCGCCGCTCCTCGCGGGATGCGTTCCGTGCCCACCTGCCTCTGTGGAGCACCTCTCCTCCCCGGCGCCCATTTCTGCTCCAACTGTGGCCGGCCCTCAGCCGCGGCGCCGCCGGTACTCACCTGCTCGCATTGCGGCCAGCCTCTTCCCGCCGACACGAACTTCTGCGCTTTCTGCGGAAACGAGGTCTCGGCCGAAGAGCTCGACGGCGCGCCGGACCTGAACGACACGATCGTTCCGCGGTGGTCGGCCCGCGAGGAGTCCTGATGTCCGAGCCGCCACCGCCGCCTCCGCCGCCCTCCGGCCCTGACGTCCCCCCTTCCCCCGAGCCGCCGCCGCCGGAGCCGGGCGTCTGCCCGCGGTGCGGAGCTCCCCACGATCCCTACCAGGAGTACTGCCTGGAGTGCGGCCACCGCCTGCCTTCGCCGTACGGCATGCGTACCCGAGAGATCTGGTCGCGCGACTCTCCGCTCTGGCTCTGGGCGGCGCTGCTCGCCCTTCTCCTCGTGGCGCTCGTGGCCGGGGCGATCGTGGCGATCGCCGCCACCCGCGGCGACAAAGAAGGTCAGCCGAAGACGTCCATACCGGTTGTGACGACCGGGCCGAGCACGACCGACACGGTCGGGGTCATCACCCAGCCTCCTACTACAGTCACCATCAATCCGCCAACGACGACCTTCGGGTCGACGACGACGCTGAGCACGACCACGACGACGACCGGGAACGTCACGTGGCCTGCCGGGAAGGACGGTTATTCCATCTTTCTCAAGTCGGTGCCCACGAGCGAGGGCCGCGCGAAGGCGGACGCAGCGGCGCAGCGGGCCCGTAACAACGGGCTGTCGCAGGTCGGCGTCCTGAACTCCTCCGACTTCTCGAGCCTGCGACCCGGCTACTGGGTGACGTTCACCGGCATCTATGACACACAGCAGCAGGCGAACGCTGCTCTTCCGAACGCCAGGGCCCGCGGCTTCCCGACCGCTTACACCAGACCGGTGCGCGACTAGCGCGCACGAGTTTGTAACACGGGCACCCGGATACTTTGTGACAGTACGGTCCGGGTGTAGGATGGCTCTCTAGAACGCTCCTCGCACGGCTCCTTAATCTTCGCTTAATGCAATTTGCAGGTATTTCATCGGGCAGCACGGTAAGCTCGATGCCGCCAGCCAGGACGGGAAGGTCGCCCGCATGTATCAGTACTCGAGAGCCATTTATCGCTCCATCAAAGACCTGATCGACCCGTACGCCGACGTCGAGAAGCAGCTCGAATACCGCCGCGAAGTGCTGGCCGCGTGCGAAGACACCATCGAGCGCCTGGCCAAAGATCCGCGCTACTTCGCGAACCCTGACCGGACGCTCTTCCAGGACATCCGCCGCTACTTCCCCATCACCTGCCAGGCCCAGGTCTCTTGGGCGGTGACCGAGGGCATCAACGCCGCGGTGGAGTTCATCGAGGCGCAGATCGAGGCGGGCGCGTTCGACGGCGGGGTCGCCCGCTGCCGCGCGACCACGCGCAAGGGCAAGCCGTGCCAGCGCACGCCGCTCCCCGAGCGCGAGTACTGCCCGTCGCACCAGCACCTCGAAGCCACCCCGGCCGCCGCGTAGCTTTCAGGGATAGAGCTTGCGGTGCTCGTCGAGCATCGCGACGAACTGAGCGAGACGCCGGGCGCGGGTCTCGGGCTTCTTCGCGTTCTGGAGCCGGTACAGGATCGCGTAGCGGTTCCTACTGTCGAGCGACGAGAAGAACTCCGCGGCTCGGGGGTTTGCGTCCAGCTGCCGCTGTAGGTCGTCGGGCACCGTGGCCGTCGATTGCGGCTCGTAGGCGGCCTCCCAGCGACCGTCGGCCTTGGCTCGCTCCACCTCCCTGAGCCCGGCCGGCTGCATCCGGCCACGCGCGATGAGGTCGAGCGCCTTCTCGCGGTTGACGCGCGACCACGTGCTCCTCGGCCCTCGAGGGGTGAACTTCTGCAGGAAGAACTGCTCGTCGAGCGCGCGCCGCTGACCGTCGATCCATCCGTGGCAGATGGCGATTTCGAGTGCCTCTGCGTGGTTGACGCTCTCTATTCCGGACGTCTTCTTGGCAATCTTGAGCCAGATGCCCGGCGAGATCTCATCATTGGCCCTTAGCCAGCGCTCCCACTCACGCTGGGACCGGAACGGCTTGATCGCCAGCTCGTTCATCTGGCCCTAGCCCAGGACGAGCTGCTGGTGCGGCTCGATGTTCGAGACGCTGACGCCGACGAGCCGGAGAGCGCCGGGCCGGTCCGCAAGCGCGCGGTCGAGGAGAGCGCAAGCCAGTTCCCCGATCCGCTCCGCGTCGGCAGAGCCGACCGGGGAAGTCGTGGAACGGCTGCGAATGGAGAAATCCGGATAGCGAAGCTTGGTCGTGACGGTGCGTGCGACCCGGTCGTCCCTCGTGAGGTGCTCGGCCAGGCCGAGGGCCATGCGGTGGAGCTCGGCGTGGAGCTGCTCGCGGTCGGCGACATCCCGCGGAAAGGTCTCCTCCTGGCTGATGGAGACATTCGCCGGTGCCGAACGCTCGAGCCGCCGCGTGTCGATCCCCCGCGCACGTTCGCGAAGCAGGCGCCCGATCTTCCCCGGGAGCACCCGTGCGAGATCTCCGTCTTCCAGCGCTGCCAGCCCGCCGATCTGATCGATCCCGGCGCCACGGAGACGCTGCTCGGCCCGTGGACCGACGCCCGGCAGGAGCCGCACGGCGAACGGCGCCAGAAACGCCGCCTCGCGTCCCGGCGACACGACGGTGATCCCGCCCGGCTTGCGCCTGTCGCTCGCCACCTTGGCGACGACCTTGCTGGTTGCCACGCCCAGAGAGCAGGAGAGACTCGTCGCTCCCTTGACGGCGACCTGGACGGCTTCTGCCAAGTCCCGCGCCTTACGGAAGTCCGCCAGGACTTCCGCGAAATCGAGGTAGCCCTCGTCCATCCCCGTGCGCTCCACCGTCGGGACGACCTCGCGCACGACCGTCCAGACGGAGCGTGAGTACTCGCCGTACGTCCGGTGCCGGGGACGTACGAACACCGCCCGCGGACACCGCCGGAGGGCCTCCGCGCAGCTCATCGCCGAGCGGATGCCGTACTTGCGAGCCTCGTAGTTGGCGGTGGCCACTACGCCCCGTCCGTGCGGGTCGCCGCCGACCACGAGTGGCCGCGTGGCGAGCTCCGGCTGCTCCAGCTCCTCGACGGCTGCGAAGAACGCGTCGAGATCGAGATGCGCGACGATCGCGGGAGAACTTGCCACGGCTGAAAGAATAGGACCCTTGTCGCACGACACTGACAAGCTGATCCGGCAACTGTCACTCGTTGCCTTCCTCATGGCGGAGCGGCGACCGCTGACCGCCCGGGACATCAAGTCGACTGTCGAGGGCTATTCCGAGATGTCGGACGAAGCGTTCGCCCGCCGGTTCTACTCGGACCGTACGGAGCTCATCAACCTCGGAGTCCCCCTCCACTCGCAACGGGACGAGTTCACCGGCGAGGAGCTCTACACCCTGCGCTCCGAGAACTACTTCCTGCCCGAGCTCAGGCTCGAGGAGGACGAGCTCGCCGCGCTGCAGACCGCGCTCTACCGTCTCGAGGGCGAGTTCGCCTATTCCGAGCCCTTGCGCCTCGCCCTCCAGAATCTCGCCCTCGGCCGCCCCGGCCTCGACGAAGAACGAACGGAAACCGCCGTGCGAATCGCCGTCCGCGACCCGGACTACTCGTCCGAGATGTCGGGTCGCCTGACCAAGCTCGAGAACGCGATCGCGAAGCAGCGCACCGTCAAGTTCCCTTACTACTCGATTGCTCGGAACGTCGAGTCCGATCGAACGGTCAACCCGTACGCCCTGCTCCACGACCGTGAATCTTGGTACGTGATCGGTCTGGATCAGGACGCCAAGGACATTCGCACCTTCCGGGTCTCACGCGTTCGCGGCGACATCCGCTTCGCCACCCGACGGGAGCGCGACTTTCGGGCGCCCACGGCATTCGAGCCAGCGGAGTATCGCGGCCGCCAGGACTGGCAGTTCGGCAAGATCGTCGGGGAGGCCGAGATCGAGCTCGACCCGAACACTGCCTGGTGGGCCGAGCGGATGATCGAGCGCGGCGAAGTGGAAGGGGATGTCTTCACGACGCCGTACGCCGGCCTGGACGCGCTGGCGGGCTGGGTCCTCCGCCAGGAAGGACGGGCGCGTCCACTCGCACCTCCGGCTCTCGTCAAGGAGGTCGAGCGCGGCCTCGGGCGCGTCGTCGAAGTGCACGAGGGTGAGCCGTCGAAGCCGCCACGGGCCGCAGCCGCCAAGAAGCCGGGTGCGGAGCCGGAGCGACCTGCCGGGCCCGTCACGGCCGAGCGCTTCGGCGTCCTCCAGGCGCTGCTCGCCTACCTCCTCGACAGCTGCGGCGAGCGCTCGTCCGGCGCTATCCCCGCGGACGAGCTCGTCGAGCGCTTCCACATTCCTCCCGATCAGCTCGACGACCACCTCCAGCTGCTCAACCTGGTCAACTTCGGAGGAGGCTGCTACGCGGTCTACGCCTCGCTCGAGGACGGCGTCGTGCGGGTGGACAAGGAGTTGTTCGGCGACACCTTCCGCAAGCCACCGCGGCTGACGCCGCTCGAGGCGCGCGCGATCCAGCTCGCGCTCGAGTTCGTCGGGCCGTCCATCGCGGCCCAGGCGAACACCCAACTCGACCGCGTGCGCCAGAAGCTCGCGGACACGTTCGGCGAGTTCGACGTCGAGGAGCCTCCCGACCGCATCGCACTGAGCGAGGAGGAGGGCCTGATCGCGACTCTTTCGAAGGCGATCGCCGAGCATCGCGTGGTGGAGATCGAATACACCGCCGTCGGCGAGGAGACAAGCGTTCGCGTGATCGAGCCACACGCGCTCGAGCGGGAGCTTCCCTGGTGGTACGTGCACAGCTGGGATCGCACCAGAGACGCGCAGCGAAGCTTCCGGCTCGACCGCATGCGCCGCGCCGAGCTGCTCGAGGAGAGCTTCGAGCCCCGGGGTGAGGTCGTGCCCCAGAAGCTCCGGGACGTCAGCACCGCGCGCGTCCTGTTCTCGCCCGTGGTAGGGCGCTGGCGGGTCGAGCGGGGCGCGCATCCGCTCGCCAAGGGCTACGCGCTCGAGGAGGTTCGCTTCGGCAGCCTGGATTGGCTGGTGGGAGAGATCCTCTCCTACCGCGGCGAGGCGGAGGTGCTCGAACCGGTGGAGCTGCGCCGCGAAGTCCTGCAGCGGGCCAAGCGGCTGAAGTCCCTGCTCGGCAAAAAACCGGCGCGGGCGCGCGGCTAGCTCGGCAATTGCTCCTCTACGACAGCCCGGTCTCCGGCAACTGCTACAAGGTTCGACTTCTGCTCGCGCACCTCGGGATCCCGTACGAGCGGCGCGAGCTCTCCGTCGTCGACCGCTCGAACCGCTCCGAGGTGCTCGGCGACTTGAACCCAGCGCAGCGCGTCCCAACGCTGGTGCTGGACGACGGCAGGGCGCTCGGCGAGTCGGGGGCCATCCTCTGGTACTTCGCCGAGGGAACCGAGTTCGTCCCCGAGGACCGCTACGAGCGGGCGCAGATGCTCCAGTGGATGTTCTTCGAGCAGTACGACCATGAGCCAGCGCTCGCCGTCGTGCGCTTCTGGGTTGCGTACTCGGGGCGTCCGGAGGCGTTCGCGGACCGGTTGGAGGAGCGGATGGCTGCCGGCTACCGTGCTCTCGACGCGATGGAGCGTCACCTGGACGGCAGGATCTTCTTCGTGGGCGACCGCCTATCGCTCGCCGACATCGCCCTCTACGCGTACACGCACGTAGCCCCCGAGGGCGGCTTCGAGCTCGACTCGTACCCGGCCATCGGAGCCTGGCTCAACCGGGTGGCCGCCAAGCCCGGGCACGTCCCCATCGACGCCTAGCTCAAGTACTACTAGCCGATCGGCAGCCGAATCGTGAACGTGGCGCCGCTCCCGGAGTCGGAGCGGACGTCGAGGGTGCCACCGTACGCCTCGGCGATCGACCGGGCAATGAAGAGCCCCAACCCGGCGCCCGCCGGAGTTGACGCGCCCGAACTTCTCGAAGACCAGACGCTGCTGGTCCGGGGGAATGCCTGGCCCGTGATCCTCGACGCTGACGAGGACCGCGCCCTTATCCGCGGCGGCGGCACGCACCTCGATCTCGTCTCCCGAGACCGTGTACTTGGCGGCGTTCGACAAGAGGTTGATGAGCAGCTGGCGGAGCCGGTCGCGGTCGCCGCGCACGACCGGCAGCGGCTCGACCACGCTCGCCGTCACCGTAACCTCGTCGGTTCCGAGCGAGACCATGGACGCGGTCTCGCGAACGAGGTCGCCAACGTCGACGTCCCCGAAGACGTAGGTGAACGTTCCCGCCTCGATCCGCGACGTGTCGAGGATGTCGCCGACCAGGGTCGACAGCCGTCCCGTCTCCTGCTCGATGAGCGCGAGGAACGATTCGCGCTGCTCGGCGGACAGCTCGCGCCAGCGCGCGCGTAAGGTCAGCGCACAGCCGATCACCGAGGCCATCGGCGCCCGCAGCTCGTGTGAGACGAGGGAGACGAAGTCGGCGCGAAGAGCCGAGAGGCGTCGCAGCTCCTCGGCCGCGTTCCGCTCGGCGGTGTATGTGCGGATGTTCTGGACTGCGGCCGCGAGCTGGCGGGCGAGCAGAGTGACCAGCTCGACTTCGTCCTCGCCGAAGCCGTCCGCCTCTTACCGGGAGACGGAGAGGATCCCGAGCGGCTGACCGCCGAGCGTTAGCGGGGCCACCACACGTGACTGAAGACCGAGCGTGGAGAGTTCGCGTTCCTCCGGGTAGCGCGGGTTGTCGGCCATGTCTCCACGCACGATCGTCTGCCCGCCTCTGAACACGTCTTCGATCACGGAGCCGCCGACGGGACGCGCGATCCCGCGGGGGAAGAGGCTGTCTTCGCCGCGGCCGGAATTCCCCATGACCACAGCCTCGTCACCCTCGACGAGGACGATCGCGAGGCGATCGAACTCGAAGACGCTCCTCACCTCGCCGAGGAACCGTTCGAGAGCCTCATCCTGTTCGAGCGAGGATCCGAGCGCCCGAGCCACCCTGTTGACCGCCTCGAGTTGGTCGCCCGTCGGCCAAGGCGGTCGCGCAGCTCCTCGGCCTCGGCGGCCCGGGCCTCGGCGATTTTCGCCTCACTGCCCAGCCGACTCGCCAGCCAGCCCACAAGGACTCCCACCATGATCTCGATGCCGAGAGGGAGAGTGACGGCGTCGGCGCTGAATTCGCGCCCGTAGCGGTCGGCGCGCAGAGCCTCGCCCCACGCAAGGAACGGAGCGAGCGCGAAGGGCAGCACCGCGCCGCCGATGACGCCGTAGCGAACAGCCGCTTCGGCGACCGGCAAGAAGAGGATCTGCCGGACCGGAGAATCCGGCTCGTAGCGGTAGTAGAGGACGACATAGGCGGAAACGACCCCGGCGTCGAGGCCGAGCGCTGCGAAGCCCAGGATCTTTTGTGCGCTCAGGCCGAGTTCAGCCCGTGCGAGAAACCAGAAGGCGGCGGCCCCGACCGCCAGCACGGCCGTGATGATCCACGCCCAGCTCTCGTAGCCGGGGGGATACCCGCTGGAGATAACGCCCACCTCGAAGACGGCGAACGGCACGGCGAACAGCCGCCCAGGCGATCCAGCGCTCGATCTGCCGGCGCCGCTCGACCTCAGCCGTCATCCCGAGCGGCGCCCTGCCGCCCAGAGCGCGTGCTCGCGCACCATCTCGTCCGGATCGTCTCGATAGCGGTCCACGGCCTCGGCAAGGGAAGGATCTCCGGAGTTGCCCGCAGCTACGAGCGCGTTTCGGCGCAAGTAGCGAGCGTCGTTGCGTGGAAAGTAGAGGCGGTCGTAGCGCGTTCGCAGCTCCTCTGCGGGCGCCTCGAGCCAGTCAAGGAGGGACACCACTGGCTCAGCTTCGCTCGGCAGCGGCTCGCCGGCCCGGCGCTTCTCCACGCCTCGGTTCCAGGGGCAAACGTCCTGGCAGATGTCGCACCCGTACACCTGAGCTCCGAGCTCGGCCCGGTACTCCTCTGGAATCGAGCCGGGCGCCTGCGTCCAGTAGGAGAGACAGCGCGTCGAGTCGAGCACGCCGGGCTCGTCGAGCGCGCCGGTGGGGCAGGCGTCGATGCAGCGCGTGCACGATCCGCAGTCGAGCGCCAGCGGGGCGCTCGCCTCGATCTCGGTGTCGCTGACCAGCGTCCCCAGTACCACCCACGAGCCGAACTTGCGGGTGATGAGAACCGTGTTCTTCCCGTAGAAGCCGACGCCCGCCCGGGCGGCGCCTTCCCGATCGACGTGCTGGTTCTCGTCCACGAGCACGCGATAGCGGCCCCCGATACGCGTGCCGAGCTCGTCGAGCTTCTCTCGCAGCTCCGCATAGAAGTCTCGCCAGGTGTAGCGCGGCAGGCGGCCTTCCCCGGGCTCAGGCTCCGGGCCGGGGACGTAATAGCTGAGCGCCGCGGAGACAACCGTGCGAGCGTCTGGCAGGAGAGTCTCCGGATGGCAGGACACCTCCGGCTGGGCCATCGTGAAGCGCATGCGGGCGAAGAGCCCGCGCTCGCGGCGGTCGCGGATGTGGCGCTCCGTTTCCTCGTACGGCTCCACCGGCGCCGCGCCCACGACGTCGATCCCGAGCTCGCGGGCCGCGCGTTCGAGCTCTCGCTGGGTCACAAGCGGAAGTTAGCAGCGAAAAACGTCCCGGTTAGGATGGGCGCGTGAAGGCTGTGCGCATCCACGAGGACGGCGGTCCCGAGGTGCTCCGCTACGAGGACGTGGCGGATCCGGCGCCCGGCCCTGGAGAGGTGCTCGTCCGCCTCCGGGCCGCCTCGCTCAACCATCTTGATCTCTGGATCCGGCAAGGGCTTCCCTCGGTCCCGAAGCCGCGGATACTCGGCGCGGACGGCGCGGGCGTCGTCGCGGCGCTGGGCGAGGGAGCCGACACGTTCTCCGAGGGAGACCGTGTCGTTCTGAACCCCGGCCTGGACGACGGCGCCCGCATCCTCGGCGAGCACATGGACGGGACGCACGCCGAGTTCGTCGCCGTGCCCGCGGAGTACGTCCATCCGATCCCCGGGGGCTTGTCCTTCGAGGAGGCGGCGGCCTTCCCACTGGTTTACGAGACCGCGTACCGCATGCTCGTGACCAAGGCGAGGATCGAAGAGGGCGAGTGGGTTCTCCTCTGGGGGATCGGGAGCGGCGTCGCCTTGGCCGCGTTCGTCATCGCCAAGGCCCTGGGAGCGCGCACGCTCGTCACGTCTTCGAGCGCGGAGAAGCTGGCGCGAGCCGCCGAGCTCGGCGCGGATGCGACGGTCAACCACGTGGAGGACGACGTCGCCGCGGCCGTCAAGGAGGCGACCGGCGGGCGCGGCGTCGACGTCGTCATCGAGCACGTTGGCGAGGCTACGTGGAAGACGTCGCTTCAGTCAGCCGCGCCGAATGCGCGGGTGGTCGTCTGCGGGGCGACGAGCGGCCCGAACCCGCCGGCGCAGCTCCATCGCATCTGGTGGAAGCAGCTCGCCGTGTACGGCTCGACCATGGGGACGAGGGAGGACTTCAAGGGCGCGTACGAGCTGGTTGCCCGCGGCGCCGCTCAGCCGATCGTCGACCGCGTCTTCCCGCTCGAGCAGGCCCCTGCGGCGCACGAATACCTCGAGGAAGGCCGCCAGTTCGGGAAGGTCGTCCTCGAGATTCCGGGATAGCCGCTAGCCGAAGCCGAGGACGAACTTGGCGTCGTCCGACATGCGCTCGGGTGACCACGGGGGGTCCCAGGTGAGCTCCGACTCGACCTGGTCGACGCCCACCATCCCCGAGACGGTCTCCTCGATCTGCTGCTGGATCATCGGGCCGACAGGGCAGCCCATCGAGGTGAGCGAGAACGTGACGTGGACCTTCGGCCCCTCGACCTCGACGTCGTAGAGAAGACCCAGCTCGACGATGTCCATGCCGAGCTCAGGGTCCTCGACGGCGCGGAGAGCATTGGTGACCTCGTCCTTGGAAGGCACAGTGCCAGTCTAGCCCGCAGCGAGTGCGACGCCCTCAGTACCCCTGCGGCGGCGTACACTTTTTCGAAGTGATGGCCCGGTCACCCTCTCCCCCACCCGAGCAGCGCCTCCGCGAGGCGATCGCAGCCGTCCCCGGAGGCCACCCCCTTGTCACGCTCGGTGAAGTCGCCCGAGCGATTCCGATCCCGCTTGGCGTGGAGACGATTGGAATCCGCCTCCGCGCGAAGGACGGTGAGAAGCTGTTCCACCTGCTCGCGATGGACGGCGCCGGCCCACGAGAGATCAGCCGTCGCGCTCTGGAGCCCTTCTCACTCGCCCTCATCCGGAGCCTCGTCGCGCTCGGCCCGGAGCACTCGCTGTCCCGCGGGCTGGGACATCGCTGGGTGGGAGGCCGCTGGATCTTCAACGGGAAGGAGGCGGTCGGCGTGCTCACCGCCGGGACCCGAACGGATCGCAAGCCAACCGAGGAGCAGGAGCAGCTTTTTACTGACGTCGCCACCCAGCTCGGCGCGGCGATTCGCTCGATCGACCGCTCGACGACGACGCTCGCGCGAGCCTCTGCGCTCCTCGCGCGCAACGCGAACGAGCCCGCGGTTCGGCCCAACCCGGCGCTCGACTCGCTCCGGCCACGTGAGCGGACGATCCTCGCTCTCTACGCCGAGGGATTGTCGGCCGAGGCGATCGGCCGCATGCTCTTCATCTCGCCGCACACTGTCCGCACGCACGTCAAGAACGCCTTCCGGCGGCTCGAAGTTCACTCGCGGGACGAGGCGGCCCGCCTCGTCCATACGGACGAAGTCGCCCGCATCATCTAGACCTCCTAACCCGATGCTCAGCCGAGCAGGCGAACTTCTTCGCGTCGCTCGCGCGCGAAGAAATGGATCCCGTCGACGAACCGGACCCAGTTGTGGCGGGTGCACATGACGATCGAATGCGTGCGCGCGCTGTCCGTCAGGAAGCGAACGCCCCGGAGGACGTCGCCGTTGGTGACACCGGTCGCGGCCACGATCACTTCCCCGGGCGCGAGCTCGTCCGTCGTGAAGACCTTGTTCACGTCGTCGATCCCGTGCTCCCTCGCGGCGTCGATCTCGCCGCGCGTCGTGGGCCAGAGCTGAGCCTGCAGCTCACCTCCAAGGCATCGCAGTGCAGCCGCGGAGAGCAGCGCCTGGCGAGCACCGCCGATGCCGATCGCCAGATGGTCGTTCGTCCCACGGATTGCGGCGGTGATCGAGGCGGTGACGTCGCCGTCCTGGATCAGCTTGATGCGGGCGCCCGCGGCCCTGATCTCTTCGATGAGGTCGTGGTGACGCGGACGGTCGAGAACGATTGTCGTGATGTCCTGCGTGTTGCGCCCGAAGGCTTCGGCGATGACGCGGATGTTCTCTCCGACCGGGAGCTCCAGGTCGATATGTCCCCGCGCGACGGGGCCAACGGCCATCTTGCGCATGTACATCGGGGGCAAGCTGGGGAAGCTGCCCGCCTCGCCCACTGCGATCATCGACATGGCGCCGTAGTCGCCGCGCGCCACCACCGCGCGCCCCTCCAGCGGGTCGACCGCCAGGTCCACGAGCTCGCCTCCCTGCCCGACGGTCGTCCCGATCGCGAGGGGATCGTCTTCAACCTCGCCTCCGACGACGATGCGTCCCTCGATGTCGAGCTCCTCGAGCCGCTCGCGCATCGCGCTAGTCGCCGCCTGCTCGGCCCCCTCCACATTGCCACGCCCGAGCCAGCGAGCGCCGGCCAGCGCGGCTGCCTCCGTCACGGCCGCGTAGGCCTCGCACCGGCACAGGGTGCGAACCTGCGTGCTCACAACGGGGCGCGCACGCGCTCGACCTCGGCGAGGACGAGCTCGACGACCTGGTCGACCGTCGTCTCCACGTTTGCGTTGTCGATCACCGGAATCCCTGTTTTGACCGCCCGCGCCACGAGGTGTTCCTGCAGCCGCCTGATGTCGGGAAGGGCCCGCAGATACTTGTCGAACGGGCGCAGGCCCTCGGAGTCGCGCGTCCAGAAATGCGCAGCGTGCTCGTCCTCGTCCTCGATCGTGAGAAGCACCTGGCAGAACACGGCTCCGTCGACCGGCTCGAGCAGGCCCGGGACGAGGTGAACGCCTTCGAGAGCGAGGGAGTACCCCTCCTCGAGCGCACGGCCGAGGACTGCCTTGACGCCGACCAGAACGTTCCGAGTCTGGTCGAGAAAGCCTCGGAGGACGGCATCCGCCTCCGAATCGTCCTCCGCCACGGCGGGCGCGGCCTCGAAGCTCGAATAGTGGATCGCGGGCATGAACTCGCGCGAGAAGAACGCACGCATGGTCTGGCGGACGACGTCGGTGGAGGTCACCCGCGTGATCCCGAGGCGGTGCGCGACCTCCGTGGCGACCGTGGACTTCCCCGTGCCCGTGGCCCCTCCCACGAGGACGACGAGAGGCACGTCGAGGCGGTCGAGAGCCTCGAGGCCGGACTGGGACACGGTGCCGATGAGGGCGGAGTCGGGAGGCCGGCGGTCGGTCATGCGGGCACGCCTCCGGCGACTCGGTCGGCCAGCGCGGCGACGAGCTGGTCGAGATCGTGCTCGCCGCGGAGCGGGCGTACCTCGTTGTCGCAGAGCACGAGCTCGACCTCGCGCTCCGCCGCCGTCTCCGCGACCACGTCGATCGCCGCTGCCTTCAGCTCGACGAGATAGACGTCGGCCGAGCGAGCCTCGACGGAGGCCAGGTCGGCCCGGAGCTCCTGCCGCCGGCCGAGATTCCCCGAGACGAGAACCACTTCGGCGCCGTGTTCCCGGGCCAGGTGCTCGCGCAGACGGGCGTGGATTCCGTCGGGCGCCGTGGAGAAGAAGGCCACCCGGCGTCCCTTGATCGAACCGACGGGATTCGGACGGAAGATCGTCTCGACGACCGGCAGACCGGGTCTGACGCGATCGATCGCCTCCTTCAGCGACTCGAGCTCCAGAGGATCGATCAGAGGTTCCTCGCAGCCGGTGAGGATGACGAGATCGGAGAGGAGCAGTCGATACGCGCCGAAAAAGCCGGTGATCGTCTCAGGGTCCTGCGCGGCTCCGGCGACGAGGATGCGCCCTCCCGTAGCGACCGGCGGGAAGGCTGCTCCGCTGCCCTCGAAGAGGACGAGATCGGGCGCCAGCGAGGCCGCGAGCCGTGCGGCCTGCGGAAGATTCGAGAAGAACGGCGCGCCCGCGAGACCTCCGCCGCAGCGGCGAGCTCCTACTGTCGTCACCCGCGCCATCGCGGCGTCCTCCAGGTAGTCGGAGGCCGCGTGCACGCCCGAGCGCGAGAGCTCGAGCAGGTCCTCGAGGGCCGGCTCCGGCTCTGCCACGATGGGCTCCCGGGGACCACCCCGACCCATCGCGACCACGACGACCTCGCGGTCGCGCGCGAGCAGGCGCGCCACGTGGCCGGCGACGGCGGTCTTGCCGACGCGCTTCCCCGTCCCGATGACGGCGAGCGAGGGAAGCTCGAACGGCTCGAACCGGACCGGATCGAAGCGGAAGTCGGCTCCCAGGTACGACAGCCCGGCCGCGAGCGCGCGGCTCGCGAGCTGGAAGCGTCCTCGCGGGTCGAGCACCGGCTCGTCGGAGAGATCGACGATCGCCTCGGCGCCCGTCGCCTCGATCCCCTCCTCGAGCGTCTTGAAGAGGGGGACGCCGTAATCCTCCCCGCCCCGGAGCTTCTCGGTCCCGCCCACCAGGACAGCCCCGAGGACCTCATGCGGCATGGCCACGAAGGCGACCCGGACGACGTCCGGATAATGCTCTCCGTCAATGAGCGCCAAGACGTTCACGGCCGGCTCCTGACCTCATCTTCGATGCGCGTCGTGTACTTCTCGAACTCGAGCGTGTCCGCCGAGAACTGAATGATGCGCTCCTGGTCGTGATAGGGGTACTTACGCCAGACGTCCACATGGCGTCCTTCGATCTCGAGCAGGTTGTAGCAGGGTCGCCCATTGCCTCTGAGTCTGAGCGAGGAGACGGTGCCGGCGTTGACGATGAAGATGTTCTCCAGGCGCCATGCGTACGGAACGTGCTTGTGCCCGGAGAGCACGAGGTTCACGCGCGCGCTCTGGAGAGCCTCGAGCGCGTCCCCGGCGTCGTAGACGACGTTCCGCTCGCGCCCCGTCCCCGGCACAGGCAGCAGGTGGTGGTGGAGGACGAAGATCCGGAAGTCGGCTTCTTGCGAGAACTGCTCTTTGATCCAGGAATAACGGCTGCGCCCGATATGGCCGTGATCGAGGTCCGGCTCGGTCGAATCGATGGCGACGACGGAGACGCCGTTCAGGTGGACGACCGGGTTGCGCTCGCCGAAGAGCTCCTCGAAGTGGATGTAGCCGACGTTCCGGGAGTCGTGGTTGCCGGGGACGACGACGAGCGCCTCGCACTTGAGCCGCTCGAGGTAGCCCTTGGCCTCAGCGTATTCCTGCTTGAAGCCGTAGGAGGTGAGATCGCCTGAGCAGACGACGATCGCCGGCTCGAGGTCGTTGATCTCCATAATCGCCCGCTCCATCAGGTCCGGGACGAAGTACGGCGACCCGCAATGAAGGTCGGAGATGTGTGCGATCCGAAACACGCGCCTCCCTTCGATACCGTCCACGGAACCCAATCGAAGTGTAATGCGGGGCCGTCCGGGCAGATTGCTACCCTCAAATACAGATGGCCTCGGAAACGCCCGGTTTGCAGGCAACTTCCAGTGTCGACGATCCCCACTTCGCCAACCAGGCGGAGGTGGAGTGCGCCAGGATCCTCGACTTCTACGGCCTGGAGTGGAAGTACGAGCCACGGTCGTTCGTCCTCGAGACGGATGACGAAGGCCGCGTGATCGAGGCGTTCACGCCCGACTTCTACCTCCCCGAGCAGGACCTCTACCTCGAGGTCACCGTGATGAAGCAGTCCCTCGTCACGCGCAAGAACCGGAAGATCCGAAAGCTGCGGGAGAAGTATCCCGAGATCAAGATCAAGCTCTTCACGCGGCGCGACTTCGATCGCCTGGCCCACAAATACAAACTGAACCTCGCCTCATAGAGCCGCTCGACCCGAGGATCGGAGAGATCTATCTCTCCCGTGACGAGATCAAGGCACGGGTCAACGAGCTGGGAGCGCAGATCGCGGACGATTACGCCGGTCGCGAGCCCGTCCTCGTCACCGTGCTCAAGGGCGCGTTCATCTTCCTGGCCGACCTCTCGCGGTCGATCCCGATCCCCCACGAGCTCGACTTCGTCGTCCTCGCAGGGTATGACGGCGCCCTCGGCGGCCAGACCAAGATTCGCCTGATCAAGGATCTCGACTTCCCGATCGCAGGGCGTGACGTCCTCATCATCGAGAACGTGATCGACACGGGCCTGACGCTCAACTACTTGATCAAGACGTTCGCCCTGCGCCGGCCGCGTGAGATCGCGGCTTGCACGCTGCTGGACCGGCCCTATCGGCGGCTCGTCGACGACATCCCGCTCCGCTACGTCGGCTTCACCGTGCCCGATCACTTCTTCGTCGGCTACGGGTTCGACTTGGAGGGACGGTTCCGGGGCCTCCCGGACATGCGGATCGTCCACTAGGAGGGCTTGGCGGAACGTCACTCGTCGCCCGGACGCGCCGGTCGTTCCGAGGCAAGGACGCAGGGAGGCCCGTGTCATTCTGAACGCGGATGCGTTGGGGGCGACCGAGGACACAGCCTCGGGGCGAGCGGCGCGCCTCCGGCGGCACAGATGATGTTTCGTCAAGCCCTCCTGGTTTCTCGCGCCCCGTCGCGGGGGACCACCCTTCCATGGCAGACGAGCGCGAAGTCCAGCACGCTCCGCAGGTGCTCGAGGGCGAAGACGACGTGCCGCGGCAGCCTTCGCCGCCGCTCGATCCCTACACGCCCGAGCCGGGGCCGGCGAGCGGCGTGCCTTCAAGTTCCTCCCGCTGGCGTGGATCGTCGTATTCGTCCTCGCCGGGATCATCCTCTACGCCGTTTTCCGCTAACCGTCGGGGTCAGACCCCCGCTGGCCGTTAAGGACCTGAGCCACTCGCATGGTTGAGCCAACCCTCCTCTAAGCGGACATGGCCGCTTGAGCCATCTCAGGGGTCAGACCCCTGTGGCTGCAGACGACATGGCCGTTAGAGGTAGTTCAGCGGGTCGACGGGCGTGCCGTTGACGCGTACCTCGAAGTGGAGATGGCAGCCGGTCGAATGGCCCGTCGAACCGACCGCGCCGATCGCCTGCCCCTGCGAGACGGAGCCACCGCCGACGTAGAGGGAAGACTGGTGGCCGTAGGCGGTCGCGAGGCCGCCGCCGTGGTCGATGATGGTGATGTTGCCGTAGCCGTCCATCCAGCCCGCGTAGATGACCGTGCCCGAGGCAGCCGCGCGGATCGTGGTCCCGCAGGCAGCTCCGATGTCGATACCTTCGTGCATGCGGCCCCACCGCCAGCCGAAGCCGCTCGTGATCGGACCGCTGACCGGCCAGATCAGGCTACTGGAGGAGGGCGTCCCGCCGGAGCCCGAGGACCCATCCGGGGCACCCTGGATCTGGGCGGCGATGGCGGCGCTCGCCGCCTGCATCGCCTCGAGATCCTCCTCGTTGTCATGTCGCTCCTGCTTCACGTCCGCGAGGAGGCCCTGCTTGCTGTCCCGCGCGACCGCCAGCGCCGCCTGCTGCGCGAGGAGGGCCGCACGCGCAGCCCGCTGCTCCTCGGTCTTCTGCGCAAGAATCGCGGTGGCAGTCGACACCTCCGCCTTCGTCGAGGCGGTCTCCTGCTTGGCCACCCGCATCTCGGTCTGAAGCCGCTTGATCGTGTCTGCGATCCGCTTGTCCTGCTGCCCGATGGCGCGGAAGTAGTCGAGCTGCTCGAGCAGGTCGGAGAAGGTCTGGGCCTGCAACAGGATCTCGAGCTCGCTGGCCTCGTTGCTCTGGTACAGCTGGACGAGGCGCTCCTCGAGCCGGCGTTGCGCGACCGCGTGTTGCTGAGTCAGGCGCTGAAGCGTGGCGGCTTGCTCGCGCAAACGAGCCTGGAGGCGAGCCAGGCGGCTCCGATGCGCCGCGAGGTCCCGTTCGAGCGTCGCGAGCTTGTCGCTGAGCACGGTGATGTTGCCGCCGAGCGCGTCGATCCGAGAGGACGCATCTGAGATCTCCGAGGAGAGGACGCCTTCGCGGGCCTTGGCGCGCTGGATGGAATCTTTCAGCCCGGAAATACGCGAGTCGACGGCGTTCTTGCGGTCGTAGAGGGACTGACCCAGCGCGACGGGAACGCACAGCGCCACGACCGCCGAGGCGGCGATGAGCGCGATGATGCGGCGGGGGATAAGCACCGGCTGAGAGTTTCGCCGGGCGCGCGGACGTCCCTGCGCGGCCAGCGTGAAGCCTTTCCTGCTTCGAGGCTCGGTGTTTTACATCAGATTGCGGGCGTTTTCCAGCGAGAGGCGGCCCCGCACCCGCCCCCCATCAGCGCTTGCGGCGCCCCTTCGACTGCGGCATCGGGGGATGCTCGGGCGCCGGCGGTGGCTCCACCGGAGAGGGCTCCGGGTCCGGGAAAGGCGTCGGCGGTTCGCCCTCGTCGGGCGGCGGCCAGGGCTCGGGAATGCGCGCAGGCTCCGGCGGCTGCTCCGCCTGGATCTTCTCAGTGGGCTTGACACCTGCCTGGGCGCGCTCAACTCGTTCGCCGGTCTGTCGGATGAGAGTCTCGATCTCGGCCTCCTTCCTGCTTATTCGCTCGACGATCACTTCGACGTCTGCCTTCGCAGACTTCGTTCCCCCTTTGTCGCCGTAGAACACGGCGTGTCCGAGCCGGTGGAGGCCGCGGCTCCGCTCCGCCTCGAGCTCGGCACGCTCGCGCCGCGCCCGAAAGAGCTCGAGCTGGCCGCGCGACCGGGCCGCCAGGGACTTGCGCGTGGCGAAGAAGCGCTCCCTGAAGCCGAGGAGGGCGTACTTGGCGGCCCGCCGCTCGGCCTCGCGCTGGGTGAGGAAGAGAACCCCCGCCGCCAGGAACGCCACCAGCCCCCACGCCCAGACTCCGCCGGCGAGCAGGACGATCGACCCGATCAAGACCAGGAAGGCGATGACGAGCACCGGATGCGGAGGCCAGCGCCGGCGCGGCGGTCGAATCGCGGTTGCGCCTCCCTCTTCCGTCAGAGGCCGGCCACACTCCGGGCAGAAACGGCTCTCCGCCGGAACCGAGGTACCGCAGTGGGGACAGTCACGCACGGACGTCCTCGCGCTTCGGATGAGCCTCATTCCTGGGCGGGTCGAGGGCGCGCAACGCCTCGGCTGCCTGGCGCCGAAGCGGAGCGACGAGCTCGCGGTAGTCGGCGTCGGAGATCTTGCCGGTGCGGTGGTCGAACTCCAGCTCCTTCAGCGCCGCGAGCGCCCGGTCACGCTCTTCAGCGATACGCACGCGCTCACGCTCCTGCGGCGAGAGCTCGGCGAGCCGGTCGTCCTCGGGCGCCGGCTCGCGGAGGAAGGGGCGCGCGACGAACGCCACGCACGCAACGGCGAGGAGAACCGCAAGAACCACGGCGGCTAGGTCCATAACTACGCCGGAGCGTAGGCGAAACGACGCGCGAGACGGCGTTGCTCGCGTGCATCCGGCCACATTGCGATAAGTGACCCACCGACGAAGACGAGGCCGGCAAGCCAGATCAGGTTGACGAGCGGGTTGATGAGCACCTTCACGAAGATCGAGCCGTCGTTGTTGAACTTGCCAACGATGACGAACAGGTCTTCCCCGCGCAGCCAGTCCGAACGGATGGCAACCTCGTTGGATGTCTGCTGCTCCGCGAAATAGCGGTTCTTGCCCGCGGAAAGGACTCCGAGGGGCTTTCCGTCCCGCGCCACGTCGAACCGTGCCCGCATTTCGAGGGCGTTCGCGCTCCGGCGCTGAGCGCTTCCCAGGTATGTGAGGTCGTATGCGCCGATTCGCATCGTGGCCCCCGGCGCGAGCGCGCGCCGCGGCTCGCGCGTCGTTCCGAACCCGCCGATTCCGATCGCGCCTATCAGGAGGATGACGATCGCCGCATGGACGACATAACCGCCGTAGCGACGGCGATTTCGCCCCACGAGCCCAGCGAAGGAGCCGAGCCACCCGTCGTCGCCCAGGGACCGCCGCGCACGCGTCCCGCGCGCGAACTCGAGCACGATCGCGGCGAGCACGAAGGAGGCGAACGTGTAGCCCACGAGGCCCGCCGGGCTCGACCCGGCGCCGGCCGCGAGCAGCAATGTGCCGGTCACGAGCGCGACCCCGGTCGGCCAGAGCAGCGACATGCCGAGCGCGCGGAGCGAGGCACGCCGCCAGGCGACGAGCGGACCGATTCCCATGAGGAGCACGAGGGGGAGACCGAAGGCGATGGCAAAGAAGTCGTAGTACGGCGCCCCGACCGTCACCGCGAAGCCGCGCACCGCCTCCGAGACCAGGGGATAAACAACGCCCCAGAGGACCGTGAGCGCGAGCGCGACGAGGAAGAGGTTGTTGTAGAGGAAGGCCGCCTCGCGCGAGACGAGCGACTCGAGCCGGGTCGGCGAGCGCAACAGCGGCAGGCGCACGAGGATGAGCGTGATCGAGGCGGCGATGACGACCGCAATGAAGCCTAGGAACCAGGCGCCAATCGAGGACTGGGTGAAGCTGTGAATGGAGCTGATCACCCCGCTGCGCGTGAGGAACGTTCCGAAGAGCGACAAGGCGAAGGCGCCCGTCACAAGCACCACGTTCCAGACGCGGAGCATGTTCTTCTTCTCCTGCACCATCACCGAGTGGAGGAAGGCCGTAGAGACCAGCCACGGCATCAGCGCTGCGTTCTCGACCGGATCCCACGCGTACCAGCCTCCCCACCCCACTTCCTCGTAGGCCCATTTCGCCCCGAGCAGGATCGCGAACCCGAGGAACCCCCACGAGGCGAGCGTCCAGCGGCGCGTGACCACGATCCAGCGCTCGTCGGTGCGCTTGGAAGCGAGCGCCGCCATGGCGAACGCGAACGGGATCGTCAGGCCGACGTAGCCGAGATAGAGGAGCGGCGGGTGGGCCATCATGTAGGGGTTCTGTAGGCTCGGATTGAGCCCCACTCCGTCTGCCGGAGCGGGCGCCGTGGCGAAGGGCGATGCGACGAAGACGAGCATGAAAACGAAGAAGCTCGCGATCCCGCCGAGGATCGGCACCGTCCACGGGAGAATCTCGCGGATGAGTCTGCGGTTCAGGGCCACGGCCGCCGAGCCCATCCCCGTGAGCACGAGGAGCCAGAGGAGCAGCGATCCCTGCTGCCCACCCCAGAAGGCGGAGACCGCGTAGCGAAGGGGCAGCTCGCGCGAAGTGTGGTCCGCGACGTAGACGAGCGAGAAGTCGTGGCGAACCAGGGCCGCCAGGAGGACGAGCGCCGCGACGGCTACCGCGCCGAGCGAGGCGAAGAGCGCATTGGTCGCGGAGTCGTGCAGCCGTCTCCGGCCGCGGAAAGCGGCGTAGCCTCCGGCGACCGCCGCGTAGACGATGAGCCCGAAGGCAACGACGAGCGCGGCTCGGCCGAGCTCGGGCACGTCAGGAGGGCTTCGACTTGGAGTCCGGAGCGTACTTCGACGGGCACTTGGTCACGAGCGAATCCCGCTCCGCGACGAAGAGCCCGTTCTGGAGCTTGCCTCGCACCGAGACGTCGCGTCCCGGGGCGAAGAGGTCGGGGACGGAACCGGTGTAGACGACCGGGACGGACCCGGCTCCGTTGATGTCGCGGAGTCGGAAGCGCAGGCCGCCCTCATGGGCATCCCCCCGCAGGGGAGAAAGCACGACGCCGGCCAGGCTGACCGTGCCGGAATGCGCCGCGAGCTGGCTCGGGTGCAGGGACGGCGTGGAGCCGCCCACCAGGCTCGTGTAGAGCAGGAAGACTGCCAGGGCGGCCGCCACCGAGAGCGCGACCACAAGACGAGCGGGACTGCGCCTCCTGGGCACGCCCCGAGTTTAGCGGGGTCGGGCTCTAGATTTCGGGGATCGCCGCGGGCTTGCGATCCGGGATCCTGTAGCCGTGGTCACGGCAGAGGGAGCCCGGAGCGTCCTCTGTGAGCGCGTCGCAGTAACCCTTCCCGTAAGCAGCACGAAGGAAGGCCGCGACGACCTCGAGGTTCCACTCGCTCACCCCGCAGGCCTCGCCCCAGAGGTCCGCGAGCCGGAGGTCGATGTCCAGCTCGAGGAGCTCGATGCGCGTCGGTCGCTTCGCCATGACAAAGACCGTACTCTTGGCGTCGGACGGCATGACCACTCACTTTGGACCCGCCCGCGTGCCCAGCCGCAAGAGCCCTGAGGCCGCGGTGGAGCTCCTGGTCGAGCGCGGCTACACCGCCTGCGAGATCGACTTCGAGGGGGGCTTCTGGATGAAGCCCGAGTGGGAATGGGCCGGGCGCCTCGGCGAGCTCGCCCGCGAGCATGGGATCGCCCTCTCCGTCCACTCGCCAATCGCCGCCATCCTGGGGCACCTCCCCGGGGACGAACAGAAGCGCAAGCGCGCCTTCGGCATGCTCGACCACACGGCCGGGGTGGCGGTCGCGTGCGGAGCCGGGGTCGTTGTCGTCCATCCCGGGTACCTCCTCGGGCGAGCACGGGAAGCTGCCCTCGAAAGCGTGGCGAAAGACCTCTCGGACCTGCGCGAACGTCTGGAGGCGAAGGAACGTAGCGTCGACTTCGGCGTCGAGATCATGGGACGCGTGCGCGAGCTCGGCACGGCCGAGGACGTGTTCTGGCTCGCGGCCCGCTTCGAGTGGGTGCTACCCGTGATTGACTTCGCCCATCTACACGCCGTCACTGACGGATCGTTCGTCGATGAAACCGCGTTCAGAGGGGTTCTCGAGGCCGCGGACGCACTCCTGGAGCCTGACGCCCCCTTTCACGTCCATTTCTCGGACATCGCGTTCGCGAATCGCAACGAGACGAAGCACCTGCCGTACGGCGAGGGGACGCTTCGCGCGGA
>WNFZ01000714.1_pt1 | contig 38089 bp, 27 predicted proteins | sample 5400081 | NCBI WGS metagenome assembly WNFZ01 (sample SAMN13153365, study PRJNA577476) | soil metagenome | isolation source: 80 cm soil or saprolite under grassland replicate 1 | place: USA:California | collected 2016-06-15
GTCACCACGAACCGCAATGGAGGTGGCATGATCACCGGCTACACCTACAAGCAGTACACGTGCTATTCCCCGGTCAGCACCACCAATACGACCATCACGACAACTTACTACGACTACATCCTGGATGACGGAAATTATAAAGTGGCCGATCTGAACGGCACGGTCTACGTCCGTGGCAACGCGACGCTCTACGTCACCACCACGCTGGATATGACGGCCCTGGTCATCCAGCCCGGCGAGAGCCTCAAGCTCTACTGTGCCGCGGCCAGCGCGAGCATCTCCGGCAACTACACCGCCAACAGTACCGGCACGGCCGCGAGCTTCTCCTTCTGGGGCCTGCCCACCTGCAAGAGCCTCAGCTTCGGCGGAAACGCCGACTTCACCGGGACGATCTACGCGCCCGACGCCGACTTCACCCTCAACGGCAGCGGCAAGACCGTGTTCGATTTCATCGGCGCCAGCATCACCAAGACCGCCAAACTGAACGGTCATTTCAACTTCCACTACGACGAGGCGCTCCGCAAAATCGGCCCGTTCCGCGGCTACATTGTCAACTCCTGGAACGAAATGGCGCCGAGTGAAGTTCCGCACTTGACCTCGGCCCCTTAGATCAGGGCGGTCCTCCTCCTCCTCCTCAGCGGAAATCACGCGATTCGCGCCTGGTTTCCGCTGAATTGTTTTTCCGGCCGGGCGCCAATGGCGTTGACGAGCGGCCCGCGAGGCGAAATGGTCGGCGCGATGAAGACGTGCGTCATCTTCAACCCGGCCGCGCGCGGCGAGAAGGCCACCCAGTTCCGGGACCAGCTTGCCACCCTCTCCGCGCAAGTAACCCTCAAGCCGACTTATGCCGCCGGGGCGGGTTGTCCCCTGGCCGCGGAAGCGGTGCGGGAAGGATTCGAAACCATCGTGGCCGCCGGGGGTGACGGCACGGTCAACGAGGTGCTCAACGGGATCAGCGAGACCCCGGAGGGCTGCGCCCGGGTTCGCCTGGGCGTTTTGCCGCTGGGCACCATCAACGTTTTCGCCCGCGAACTGGGACTGCCGACCGGCTTCGCGCCGGCCTGGAAGATCGTCGAACAAGGCAAGGAGTCGCTCATCGATTTGCCTCAGGTCGAATTGGGGGACGACCCTCATCCGCGGCGCCGATATTTTGCGCAACTCGCCGGCGCCGGACTCGACTCGCGCGCCATTGAACTGGTCGACCGGGACCAAAAGAACTCCCTGGGCGCGCTGGCTTATGTCGTGGCCGGTTTCCGAGCGCTCGCCGAACGACAGCCGCAAATCCACGCTTCGGCCGGCCAGGTGGAGGCCAGTGGCCAGTTGGTCCTGGTCGGCAATGGCCGCTACTACGGCGGCCGCTTCGAGCTCTTTCCCAAAGCCGATCTGCGGGATGGCCTGCTGGATGTGACGGTTTTTCCGCAAGTCAACTGGCAGGTCCTGATGCGCACGGGCTGGGGGTGGCTGACCGATCAACTGCACTCGGCCGCCGGTTGTCATGCCTTCCAGGCGGCCAGTTTCACTCTGACCAGTCCGGGCCAGGTCCCGCTCCAGCTCGACGGTGAGAATATCGGTCATTTGCCGGCCAGATTCTCGGTGCGACCGCAGGCGCTGCGCATTCTCGTGCCGTGAAAGAAAGACCGTGTTCGAAAAACCCTTCCTGGGTAGCCTCCACGGTTTGATGATCGCGCATTGGGACCAGGAACCGCTTAGACTTGTAACTGGTAACTGGTAACTGGTAACTGGAAATTGAAAACAGCGTCACAATCGGGAAGAGCATCCGCAAATCGCCAGTTACTAGTGACAAGTTACAAGTGACAAGTCGGTTCATGGGGAGCACGGGCGAAACGCTTGTTAACCGCGGTGGAAAAGTTGAACGCCAGAGCCAGTCAACCGCGGATGGACGCAGATACGAAGGGGAGTCGCCTGCAGGCAGCAGGCCGACGGGCAGCTCCCTTTGCACTTCATCTGCAAAGTGACGGCCTAGCCGCCGCACACCATCTGCGTCCATCCGCGTCCATCGGCGGTCAAGCCTCTCTTCTGAGCCGTCTGTAGATGTGTCCCCTCTCTACATTTGGCTGAAAACTTCCCGAATTCTCGGCTCGTGAAGATTCTCGTCCTGCACCCCGGCGCCGCACGGCCAGCAACCGAAGCTTGACAGCCTCTCGCCTTGCGAGTGGTATTCGTCCACACAATTCTTATCTTCAGTCCCGCGCTGGCGCGGGCTGATCAACCTGGACAAATATGATGCCATTGAAAGTGCCATGCGTTTGCTGCGTCGGCCTCGCCGGCCTGGCGCTCGCCCTCTCCCGGAACGTTTCGGCGGAAAGCATCCCCGACCAATACAAGCAAAACGGCTTCGCCATCGGCTGCCAGGCCTACACCTTCAATCACTACAGCGTGTTCGAGGCGATCGAGAAAACTGCCGAGGCCGGCGGCAAAGTGATCGAGTTTTTCCCCGGCCAGAAGGTCAGCCCGGAGGATCCTAAAACCATCTGGAACCATTATGCCTCCGAGGAACTCATCGCCAAAGTCGAGGCCAAACTCAAGCAACACGGCATCAAAGCCGTCAATTATGGCGTGGTTGGGCCCGGGTCCAAAACCGAGTCTCCCGAAGCGGAGTGGCGGCGCATCTTTCAGTTCGCCAAACGGCTCGGCCTCTACGGGGTGACCACCGAGGACGTCGGCCGGCTCGACCTGATTGAACCCCTGGTCAAAGAGTTCGATATCCGTGTCGGCATCCACGATCACCCGCGCCAGCCAAACAACCCGAATTATCGCGTCTGGGATCCCTATTACATCCTCGAGGTCACCAAGAACCGGGACGCGCGCATCGGGGCTTGCGCGGACACCGGACACTGGCAGACCTCCGGCCTGGATCCGCTATATTGTCTCCGCGTTCTCAAGGGCCGGGTGATGAGCAGCCATCTCAAGGACAAGACGGATTTTGGTCCCGGACATGACGTGCCTTACGGCATGGGCGTGGGCCGCATCGGCAAAGTGCTCGACGAACTCAAGAAGCAGGGCTTCGCCGGCAATATCTCCATCGAATACGAATACCACTGGGAATCTTCTGTCCCCGAAGTCAAGGAATGCATCGACTTCGTGCGCAATCACCGAACGTCCGACGGACTCAATCCGGCTCAAGAGGCGATTGGCAAAAAATAATGGAGGTCGTGGCGGCGAAGGTCCGGGCCGGTTTCGGCGGCATGGCCCTGCTGGCATTGTGCCTGCAGGGCGCTGGCCACGCCGCCTCGCCCGCTGCTCTGCAACCCGGCTTGGATGGCATCCGCTCCGAGGATCTGCTTCGGCACATCCAACGCCTTTCCTCCGATGAGTTCGAAGGGCGCGCCCCCGGCACCCGCGGGGAAGAGCTCACCGTGCGTTATCTCGTCGAGCAGTTCCGCAAGCTTGGCCTCCAGCCCGGCAATCCCGACGGCAGCTTCGTGCAGAAGGTGCCGCTCATGGGCGTGACCTCTGACGCAAAGGTCTCGATTCAGGCCGGCGGGAAATCACTCCCATTGGTTCTCCCGGCCGATCTCATCGCCACCTCCTTGCGTTTCCAACCGGAGGTCAAGGTGACCGATTCGGAGATGGTGTTCGTCGGCTACGGCATCGTCGCGCCGGAATATGGCTGGGACGATTACAAAGGCGCCGATCTGCATGGCAAGACCCTCGTGATGCTGGTCAACGACCCGCCGATTCCCGACCCCGCCGATCCGGCCAGGCTCGACGAAAAGATGTTTCAGGGCCGCGCCATGACTTATTACGGGCGCTGGACCTACAAATACGAAATCGCCGCCGCGCAGGGCGCAGCCGCCGCGATCATCGTCCACGAGACGGAACAAGCCGGCTACCCTTACCAGGTCCTCATCGCCAGCCAGGCGCGCGAAAATTTCGATTTGCAATCCCCCGACGGCAACCGGGGCGTCGTCCCCGTGGAAGGTTGGATGACGCTGGGCAAGGCGAGGGAGCTCTGCACGCTGGCCGGCCACGATTTCCAGAGGTTGAAGCAGGCCGCGATCAAAAAGGAATTCAAGCCTGTCCCACTCGGGGCCCGCGCGAGCTTCGCGATCACAAACCGTCTGCGCGGCGTTTCTTCGCAGAACGTCGTGGGCAAAATTACCGGCTCCGACGCCGCTCGGAAAACCCAGTGCGTCGTCTTCACCGCCCACTGGGACCACCTCGGGCGCAACGAGCAGTTGCGCGGCGACCAGATTTACAACGGCGCGATCGACAACGCCTCCGGCACCGCCGGGTTGCTCGAACTGGCCCGGGCCTTCCAGCGCCTCCGGACGCCGCCCCGGCGCAGCGTGGTTTTTCTCGCCGTGACCGGCGAGGAGAAAGGATTGCTGGGCGCGAAGTATTATGTGGAGCATCCACTCTTCCCCCTGGACCGAACTCTGGCCAACCTGAACATGGATGGCCTCAATCCCTGGGGCCGGAGCCGCGACGTCGAAGTGATCGGCTACGGTCAGTCCACGCTGGAGGATTGGCTGCGCGAAGCGGCGTCGGAGCAGGCTCGCGTCATCACCGCCGACTCCAGCCCCGAGAAGGGCCGCTTCTACCGGTCGGACCATTTCGAGTTCGCCAAGCGTGGCGTGCCCGCCCTTTATCTCAAGGCCGGGGTGGATTTCGTCGGCCGGCCCGCGGGATTCGGCAAACAGAAACTCGACGAGTACACGGAGCGCGATTACCACAAGGTGAGTGACGAAGTGAAGCCGGACTGGGATTTGTCGGGCGCGGTCGAAGATCTGCACCTGCTTTTCCGGGTCGGCTGGCGCGCCGCTCAATCCGACCAGGAGCCGCAATGGAAGCCGGGCTCGGAATTCAAGGCGCGCCGGGACGAGATGCTCAAGAACCGGCATCGTCCCTGACCCGCCGGGCGGTGCCAGTTTAGGGCGGATATCACGGATAACGACAAACGGCTTATCTCAAAGCGACTTCTTTGTTTCATCCTGGCGAAAGCAACTTCAGCCCTGAATAGTTACAAATATCCGTGCCATCCGAGCCATCCGTGGTCATTGGTCATTGGCCATTGGTCATTGGTCATTCGCCTTGGGTCATTGCGGTCTCCCGGATCAAGTCTCTTTTGCTTTACCTCAAAGTCAATTGGCCTAACATCGGCGCATGGTTGCATTGGAAGCCAGCAAGCTCTTCCGCCAATTGCCCGCCGGCAAACTAAAGCCGCTCCTGGCGTCGTCGCAGGAGATGCGCTTTGCCGCGGGCCGGGAGATCTTTAAGGAAGGCGATCCCGGCGAAGGCGTTTATGTGGTCAAGTCGGGTCAGGTCGTGATTTCCGCCATGGTGGGCGCGGCCAAGAGGCACAGCTTTTCGAAGGTCCTGCCGGGGGATTTTTTCGGCGAAATGGCCGTGCTCGACCAGCAGCCTCGCTCCGCGTCTGCCGCGGCGGAGGACGAGACGGAGGTTTATTTCGTGCCGCGCGAGCGGATGATCGAATTGCTGACGCACTCGCCCGACCTGTGCATGACGCTCCTGCAGGAGATCAGCCGGCGGATCCGCGAGTTCAACCAGCAATATATTCGCGAGGTGCTCCAGGCCGAGCGAATGGCGCTGGTCGGGCGCTTCGCCAGTTCGATCGTGCACGACTTGAAAAATCCGCTGACCATCATCGGCCTCGCCGCCGAGGTGGCTTGCATGGAAACCTCCACCGCGGAGGCCCGGCAGACCGCCGATCAGCGCATCAACCAACAGATCGAACGGATCACCGGCATGGTGAACGACATCCTCGAGTTCACCCGCGGCAACACCACGCACTCAGCCCTCACCGCGGCGGACTACGGCGCGTTCCTCCGGATGATCGTCGAGGAACTCCAGCGCGAGGTGGCCCGCAAGTCGGTGACCATTCAGTTCGCAGATCCCCCGCCCGCCCTCAAGCTCCGGATCAACCCGCAACGATTGCGTCGCGTCTTCTACAACCTGGTCCTCAACGCCGTGGATGAGATGCCGCAAGGAGGCCGGATCCGCTTGCGCTGCCGCGTGACGGAGGCCGAAGTCGTCACCGAACTGGCCGACAGCGGTCGAGGCATCGCGCCGGAAATCAGCGCCAGTTTGTTCGAGCCGTTCGCCACTTTCGGCAAGGTCAAGGGCACCGGCCTGGGATTGTCCATTTCCAAACGCATCATCGAGGAACATGGAGGCCGAATCTGGGCGCAGAACCCGCCGGAGGGAGGAGCGCTTTTTGCCTTCACTTTGCCGCGAGGCCCGTGAGGAGCTGCCATGAATCGCATCCGGCTGCTCCCCGAGCAGGTGGCCAACCAGATCGCCGCGGGTGAGGTCGTCGAGCGCCCGGCCAGCGTGGTCAAGGAACTGGTGGAAAACGCGCTCGACGCCCGGGCCACCCGCGTCACCGTCGACATCCAGGCCGGCGGACGCAGCCTGATCCGCGTGACCGACGATGGCACCGGCATGAGCCGGGACGATGCGTTGCTCTGCCTCGAACGCCACGCCACCAGCAAAATTCAGCGGGCCGAAGACCTCGGCGCCATCGCCACCATGGGCTTTCGCGGGGAAGCCTTGCCCAGCATCGCCAGCGTCAGCCGCATGAGCCTGACCACGCGAGAACGCGAGGATTCTTCGCCGGCCGCCACCCAGGTGATCATCCACGGCGGCAAATTGCTCGAGGTCAGGGAAGCCGGGGCCCCGGCCGGCACCTGTGTCGAAGTGCGGCAGTTGTTCTACAACCTGCCGGCGCGGCGGAAATTTCTTCGCAGTGAGGAAACCGAGTACGCTCACATCCAGCATTACCTCACCCTGGCCGCGCTGGCTTACCCGGAAGTGGCGTTTACCTTCACCCGGGAGAGTCGTCCGGTCTGGCAATTGCCGGCTGTTCCGGTCGGCCCCAAACCCGAAGGTCGCCTCTCCGCCCTGCGCGAGCGCATGCGGGGCCTTTTTGGCGACGAACAAAAGCTCCTGGCCGTCGAGTTCACCGCCGCCCTCGACCTTCCGATCGAGAACGAGCCCAACGCCCCCGGCGCCGGACCGGAACCCGCCGAGTGCCCAAGCGGGAGCCGGCAATTTTGCCTTTGGGGTTTTATCGGGCAGCCAGGCGTCTCCCGGTCCACCCGGGAGGACCAGCACCTCTTTGTCAATCGGCGGCCGGTGGAGAATCGCGGACTCAATTTTGCCTTGATCGAGGGTTATCACACGGCGCTGATGAAGGGACGGTATCCGCTCTGCTGCCTCTTCCTGGAACTGGATCCCGCGACCGTCGACGTGAACATTCATCCGGCCAAACGGGAGGTGAAATTTCACAACGAACGCGCCGTGCGCCACCTGACGGCTCGGGCGGTGCAGGAAACGCTCCGCAGATTCCACGCGCCGGCGGAATCGCCGCCTGGCCCGGCCGTTCCGTCCATGACCGTCCCGGCATCTGCGCCTGAGACCTCGCGCGGCCCAGTCCGCGCTGCTCCGGGCACGACGGAGTTTCCCACCTGGACCCCGCTCACCGCCACGGCGCTGACCGCCTGGCCAAAGCCCCAGGCCAAAGCCGCTCCACTGGCGCCGGCGCCGCAAGCCACGCCGCCTCCGCCGGCCGGCGCGCCGCCCGAGACACGACGCGGAGCGGTTTCCGTGGTGACGCCGGGTCAATCATCCTCCTCGGCCCTCGCTTCCTCGCCGGCGCCGTCCGAGCCGGCGCCCTCCGAGCCGACGCCGCTGCTCCATGTGCCGCTTCGGCTGGTGGGGGTGATTGGGAAATTGTATGTCGTCCTGGAATCGGATCGCGGACTGGTGTTGATGGATCAACACGCCGCGCACGAACGCATCCTTTTCGAGCAGATGCTCAACCGGCTGGAGAGCGGCGACGTTCCTTCCCAGCGGCTGTTGTTGCCCGAGACGGTGGAACTGTCCGTGCGCGATGCGCAGTTTCTCCGCGATCAATTGGCGGCGCTGGTCCGGTTGGGGGTGGGGCTGAGTGAATTCGGCGAGCAAACGTTTCTGTTGGATGCGCTCCCGCCCATGGTCAAGGCGCCGGACGCGCGCCGTTTCGTTTTGGAACTGGTGGATGAACTCAAGAGCGCGGGCCAATCGGTGAACGCGCAACGCCTGGGCGAACAGACCATCGCGAAAACGGTTTGCCGTCACGCGGTGAAGGCCAACGATCCGCTCGGGGACGCCGAGCTGGAAAACCTCGTGAATGACCTGCGTCACTGCGCGATGCCTTACACCTGCCCGCACGGACGCCCGACGTTGATCGAGATGAGCTACCGCGAATTGGAGAAGAAGTTCGGTCGGGTGTAGGCACGTTGGAGCGCGACCGGTCCCCGGTCGCAGCGCCGGGATTCTTCGGGGGCTGGAGGAGAGTGCAATGTGCTGCGACCGGGGACCGGTCGCGCGCCGGGATTCTTCGGGGCTGGAGGAGAGTGCAATGTGCTGCGACCGGGGACCGGTCGCGCGCCGGCGCGCCGTCAGGAACGGAGCGTCCCCGCCGGCACGTCCTCGATCCTGGCGTTCTCGTGCAGGAAATCCAGGACCTTCTCCTGGATGATCTGTTGATAGACTTCCCCGAGCCCCTGGCGCTTCTCGAGTTCCTGGAGGAATTTCGCCGCCGGCATGTTGTTCGCCTGCGCCATCAGCGCAATCCGCGTGTTCATCTCATGCTGATCGGTGCGGATGCCTTCCTTCTCCGCAATCTGGTGGAACACGAAACTCATCTTCAACCGTTCCTTGGCGATGCCGGTGGCGGCGTTGTAAATCTCGTCTTTCTTCGCCTGGATCGCTTCCTTGGGCGCGCCGCGACGCTGGTTTTCGCTGACCATCTCGTAAACCACGTTGCGGGTTTCGGCCTGGAGCGTCGACTCGGGCAGGTCGAACTGGATTTTGTCGCTTAACGCCCTGAGCAATTGGCTGCGAATGCTCCGTTTCTGGCGAAGATTCTTCTCGTTCTGTAAATCTTTGCGGACTCCTTCCCGCAGTTTTTCCATGTTCTCGGCCCCGTAGCCGGCCTGGGCGAAGGAGTCGTTCAGCTCCGGCAAAACTTTTTCCTTCACCTCGACGACTTCGACCTGGTAGACGCCCTTCTTGCCGGCCAGCTGCGCGGTAACGAAATCGTTGGGGAAATCGACGCTCACCTGCCGTTGGTCGCCGGCTTTGGCGCCGATTAGTTGCTGGGCGAACCCGGGGATGAAGGAACCCGGCTTCACTTCCACCCAGAAGCCCTTTTGCTCGGTCAGCCCGCGGGCGGTTGGCGCGATCAGCGTCATCGGCTGGCCCTCGCAAGTGCCGGTGTAATTGACCACGACGTAATCGCCTTCCTGGACCGGCCGGTCGACTTTCTGAAACGTCGCGGCCTGCCCGCGCAAAGCCTCGATGGCCTCCGCCACGTCCTGGTCGGTGACCGTCGCCGGTTCCCGCCGGGCGGGCAACCCGCGGTATTCGGGCAGTTCGAATTCCGGGTTGATCTCGATGGTGGCGGCGAATTGCAGCGCCTGGCCCCGGCTGAATTGAATCTCTTCGATGTCCGGATAGCCGATCACGCTCAACTTTTGCTCCTTGATCCCCTGCCGGTAGGTGTCCCCGATCAACTTGCGTTTGACCTCCTCGTCGATCTCCTTCGCGTATTGCTTCAGCACCATGGCTTCGGGCGCCTTGCCCGGGCGGAACCCCGGCATCTTGGCATGCCGGACGAAATCCTTGGTCACCGCCACGAACGCCTCATCCACGGCTTTGGCATCGACTTCGAAGCGCACCAGCTTTTTGCACGGCGCCAGATTTTCCACCGTCACATTCACGAACGAACCTTTCCGTCAGAATTCATCCAACGCTCAAAAGACGCCGCCGCGCCCAAGATCGATGGGATGCAATTTCGCGGAGCAGCGAGTGGGCAAAGTTAGAAAAGGTGTCGCAGAGCGTCAAGCTCGCTCTCAGACCAGCCGCGCTCCATATATACGAGCCGCCGCGGGCTACTCTCTGACGCCACTCAGTGGCTCGAAGCTTGCGTCCTTGCCTACTTGGGTATTTGGGTGTTTGCCTCTTTGGTCATTGGTCCTTGGTCATTCTCCATGGCCCCCCTCACCACACTTCCACCGGTCCCGGCGGCACCGGAATGGTCGCGCGACGCGCCACGCTCGGCTCCTGCATGAACGAGGCGACCATCGGCGCCGGGCGATACTGCCGCTTCAACTCCCCCTGTTCGTCGAGGAACTGCTCGCGCCAACGCAGGTATCCCGCCAGCAGCTCGTCGAACTCCGCCCGGCTCGAAAGCTGGACCACCCGCTGGTTGAACTCGTGCACCGGTCCGAACCGCTTCGCGTACCACGGCGCAACCTTGCGGAACATCCGGCAACCGTGCGCTTCGCCGAACACTTCCACCATCCGATCCAGATGCCGGCACATCACGCGCACCCGTTCGTCAAAGGACGGTTCGGGTGGCAATTCGTTCGTCTCGAGGTAGCGCCGGGTGTGCACAAAAATCCATGGATTGTAAAACGCCCCGCGACCGATGCTCACCCCGGCACAGCCGGTGTCGTCGAACATCTTCTTCGCCGCTTGCGGCGTGATCACGTCGCCGTTGCCGATCACCGGGATGGCCTGGACCGCTTGGGCCACGGCGCGGATGCCCGCCAGGTTCACCGTCCCCCCAAAACCCTGCTCGCGGGTTCGTCCGTGCACGAAGATCGCGGCCACCCCGACGTCCTCCAACGCGCGCGCCAGGTCCGGCGCCGTGATGTTCCCGTCATCCCAGCCCAGGCGCATTTTTGCGGTGACGGGAATTTTCAGCGCGTCAACCATCCCATTAACCAGCCGGGCCGTTTTGTCCATCTCGACCATCATGGCCGAACCGCCGCCCACCCGGCAGACCTTGCGCACCGGACAACCCATGTTGATGTCGATGCAGGCAATGCCGGCCGACTCGAGGGAAAGCGCCGCCTCGCGCATCTCCTCGGGCACCGAGCCGAACAATTGCACGGCCAGGGGACGATCGGCGGGGCAGGTCTCGATGAGCTTGAGCGCTCTGGGATTCCGTTCGAGCAACGAACGCGCGTTGACTAGGTCCGTCGTCGCCAGGTCCAGCCCGCCAATCTCCCGCACCGTCAGTCGAAAGGGCAGGTTGGTGTAACCCGCCAGCGGCGAGAGGAACAGGTTGGACTTTAAGTGAAGTGACCCAATTCGCATCCGCCGAGAGCTTACCTCAAAACCGCCCGCCGCAAACGCCAAAGTATCCAGGCTTGAGATCGGCCGCCTTCTCCCCTCATCCTCCACTCATGACACCGTCCACCCGTTTCGTTTTGGTTATGGCACTTCTCTCCCTGTCCGCCACTTCCGAAGCCGGTTCGTTCAAGGAACCGGTCGGCTTGCAACTTTACAGCCTGCGCGCCGAATTTACCCGGGACGTCCCCGCCACGCTGGAGACAGTGAGTGGCTTCGGCTTCAAGCACGTGGAACTGGCCAGCACCTACAATTTCACGCCGGACAAATTCAAACAAATGCTCGAAGCCAATAACCTCAAGGCCATCAGCGGCCACTTTCCGTTCGAGCGTTACCGCGACGATGCGGAAGGCATCGCGCGCGACGCCAAAACACTCGGCCTGCGTTACGCCGGCTGCGCCTGGATTCCGCACGAGGGCGACTTCGACGAAAAGGCCTGCCGCGCCGCCATCGCCGTCTTCAACCACGCCGGCGAAGTGCTGGCCCGGCACGGCATCAAATTCTTCTATCACGTCCACGGGTTCGAGTTTCAACCGCACGGTCAGGGCACGCTGCTCGATTTGTTGATGGCCGAGACAAAGCCGAATTACGTCCATTACCAGATGGATGTGTTCTGGATCGTGTTCCCCGGGCAGGACCCGGTGAAATTGCTGGAGAAATACCAAGGCCGCTGGGAACTGATGCACTTGAAGGACCTCAAGAAAGGCGTCTCCACCGGCGCGCTCACCGGCCACACCGATGTGAGCAACGACGTGCCCATCGGCACCGGCCAGGTGAATTGGCCCGCCGTCCTCCAGGCGGCACAGAAGGCCGGCATCAAGCAGTACTTCATCGAGGACGAATCGCCGACCGTCTCGGAACAAATCCCGCAGAGCTTGAAGTTTCTCCAGACGGTCAAGTGGTAGAGACGCGTTCCCTCGTTGGTGTTCTGCGACCGCATTGCTCATTGCTCATTGCTCATTGTTCATTTGTCAGTGGGGGAAAGCCGTTCGGAACGGACGAAATGAGCAATGTGCAATGAGCAATGAGCAATGTGCAATGCGTTCATGGCGGGTGCGCCCAGCAGGAGGCGGGCACGGGCCAGGTTCTCGATGGAAAATCCAATTGGCGCCATTGTCCTCGTGCGCGCATCATCAGCGCGTGATCGACCCAGCTCGCCGAACTTGCGCCCGCGCTGAAGGCGCCGTTCGGATCTCCCGCCGCCAGATGCTCCGCCGGGCGGGACTGGGCTGCGGCCTGGCCTTGGCGGGACTCCCCGCCTGGCCCAGCCCGGGCGCGGTCCGGGCGGCAGCCGGACTGAAGCGCTCCCGTTCCGATGACCATTTCCTCGACGAATTGGAACGCAGCGCCGTGCTTTACTTCTGGGAAGCCGCCGACCCAATGACCGGCCTGGTGAAGGACCGCAGCCGCGCCGATGGCCCCGACCCGCGGGTCATCGGCAGCATCGCCGCCACTGGATTTGGACTGACGGCGCTGTGCATCGCCGACAAACGTGGCTACCTGCCGCGCGGGAACCTGCGCCGGCGCGTCGCCCAGACCCTGCGGTTTCTTTGGGACCAACTCCCGCACGAGCATGGCTTCTTTTTCCACTTCATCAACGTGCGCAACGGCGAGCGGATCTGGAACTGCGAGCTGTCGTCGATCGACACGGCCCTGCTGCTTTGCGGCGTGCTGACCTGCCGGCAACATTTTGCCGACCGCGAAATCCGCCGGATGGCCGCGCAGATTTATGAGCGGGTGGACTGGCCCTGGATGCTCGACGGCGCCGACACGTTCTCGCATGGCTGGTATCCGGAGCGTGGCTTTATCCGGAACCGCTGGGACGAGTACTGCGAATTGATGATGATCTATCTCCTGGCCATCGGTTCTTCGACCCATCCGGTGGCCGCCTCCTGTTGGGAAGCCTGGAAACGACCCTGGTTCGAGTATGAAGACCTCCGTTACATCAATCCCAAGGCCCCGCTCTTCATTCACCAATATTCGCACGCCTGGTTTGATTTCCGTGGCCGGCGCGACCGGCACGCCGACTACTTCAAGAACTCCGTGCAAGCGACCAGGGCGCATTTGCGCTTCTGCCTGGGCCTGCGGGCGCGCTTCCCGCATTTCAGCGAGCAGCTCTGGGGCATCACCGCGTCAGACTCGGCCAAGGGTTACCTCGCCTGGGGCGGTCCCCCGGAGCAAGGCCTGTTGGACGGCACGGTCGTGCCCTGCGCGGCCGGCGGCTCGATCCCCTTCCTGCCGGAGGAATGCCTTCGCACCCTGCGGGCCATGCGGGAACGCTTCGGCGGCCAGGCCTGGAAACGTTACGGTTTTATCGACGCCTTCAACCCGGCTACGAACTGGTTCAATCCCGACGTCATCGGCATCGACCTGGGCATTACCCTGCTCATGGCCGAGAACGCGCGCAGCGGATTCGTCTGGCAAACATTCATGGAAAACGAGGAAGCCCGCCGCGGCATGGCCCAGGCCGGGTTCGTCCGATGACCGCGAGAGCGTCCAACTCAATTCTTGCCCGGCCCGACCGCGGCGAAGAATTATGAAAACAAAACTTCTTCCGTTCCTTGCCGTCGTCGTGACGAGCGCAGCCTGCGGCCAAGGGACCTTGCAATTCACGGCTCACCTGACAAGCATGGACACTAATTTCAGATGAGAGGTTGAACCGCTAATCTCCGCTAATCTTCGCTCATGAGACCAAGAGCATTCGGCGGTTGCTTCGCTTGCTTGGGGACGTGCGCGACACCACCTCCATACTATTTGTTCCATTAGCGTTTATTAGCGTTTATTAGCGGTTCAGAAAAGTGGTTACTGAGGCGGAGAGTAGCCTGCTGTTGTTGTTGGAGCAGGATTGAGACCTCAATTTGAACAGGATTATGAAGACGAAGCTTCTTGCGTTCCTCGCCCTTGCCGTTCTGTGCAGCGCCTATGCCCAAGGCACGCTGCAATTCACGGCACATCTGACCAGCGCGGAAACGGATGGAACCGGTAATGGCCAGTTTACCCTGACTGGAAACGATTTCACTTACGACGTAAGAGCTCCCTATACCTGGAACCAGGGAATAATACAGGCCGGTCCTGACCTGATAGCGCCAATCATTTTTAGCTTGCATCTGCGTCAGTGCGGCGCTCCTGAACCTTATCCAGGCACGAATCGAGGTGGATGTTTCTTCACGGGAAATCTTACGCTCTCCGAGGGGCAAATCTCGGATCTTGTGGACGGCCAGTGGTACGTGAGGGCGTTCAGGCAAGGACCGGGCATTAATGGGCAAATCACTCTCGTGCCGGAACCATCCTGGTCCCAGCTACTGGGCCTGGCCTTGGGCGTGATTTTACTTTATTGCGGTAAAGGGATCCTGAATGTCGGCCGAGGCCGTCGAGGTGAGGGCAGGCTGCATTTCAACTTGCACCAGCAATTAGATCCCTCAATCATGCAGTGCATGATGAAAACAAAGCTGCTTTCATTCATCGCCATCGTCGTGACGAACGCCGCCTGCGGCCAAGGGACCCTGCAATTCACGGCCCACCTGACGAGCATTGACACTGATTATACCGGTAACGGGCTGTTCACATTGACCGCAAACAACTTCACATACGACCTGAGCGTACCCTATGGTTTTGACCAAGGGACAATTCGCCGTGGTTCCGATCTCACTGCACCGCTGATTCTGGACTTGCACCTGCGCTATTGCCTAGCTCCTGAACCTTATCCGGGAACGAATCGAGGTGGTTGCTTCTTCAACGGAAGTCTTACGCTCACTGATGGCCAAATATCGGATCTCGAGGACAATCAGTGGTACGTCACCGCCACTGCGTTCAGTACGTTGCGCGGGCAGATTGTTCCGATACCAGAGCCCTCCACGGTCGCCTTCTTTGGATTGGCTCTGGGTCTTTCTTTGATGCTTTGGAGGTGGCGCGTACACTGCGAAAGGGCGTGAACCTGCGGAGGTGATTCAGATTATTTGAATTATTAGAATTTGGAACCAAGGAGGGACATGAGAAAAGGGGGGAAAACACTTGTTGTTGAGAACGGCTGTGTCTTTGGCCTGTTTCTAGCAAGTCAGTGCATGAGCTTAGCTCTTACAAATGGCCCCGTTCAGGTGGGCCCGCGGATGATTCTTACAAATTCGGCCCCAGTTTATCTCAAGAATAATTCTTTTCTGCCGCCGAATCCTGGAGCGAAGGCGTTGTCGCAGTCCCCGACACCGGCGACAAACTTTCTGGCATTCTTCGGTCAAGGAGACGTTCCTGATACCGACGGCACAGTAGGACGCGATCACGTCATGACAATGCTGAATACCGGAGTTCGGGTTCAAACACGAACTGGCATTTCGATTCAGACCAATTCGCTCAATGGATTTTGGATCGGCACAAACACAACGGGTTTTCAGCGTGCCTTCGACCCGAGGGCCATCTACGATACTTTCAATGACCGTTGGATCGCTACCGCGGGGGCCGATGACCGGAGCACAAATTCCAGTTTGTTGATCGGCGTCTCCATGACAAGCAATCCGACCAACGGCTGGAACTTGCGCCGGGTCAGGGCCGACACCAACAACCTGCGTTGGGCGGATTACCCAACAGTCGGCTTCAATAAGGATTGGATTGTGGTCCAGGCGAACATGATTTCGATCTCGAACGGCGTCTTTGAGCGCTCGCATATTTGGGTTTTCAACAAGACCAATCTCTATGCCGGAAATTTCACCAGTCCTACCTTACTGGTGCACACCAACACGGCTGCTGCGCTTAATGAAGTGCCGGCAATCACATATGATAATTCCCTGTCTAAGCTGTACCTGCTTCAAAGCGCCAATGGCAACACCAACGGGAGCGGGTATCTGCGGCTGTTCAGCATCACTGGGGCCATTGGGTCCGAGACGCTTAACAATGTGACCAATCCCATCTATGTCCAAGTGAGCAATACCTGGGCGCACACGCTACCTCCGCCGGCTCCATGGAGTTGCTGTTTCGCCCCGCAGAGCAACAGCACCCTCCGCATCGGAACGGTTGCTGATGCCCGCCTGAGTAGCGTTGTTTACAGGAACGGCTCGCTGTGGGCCGCCCACACAATTTTTCTGCCGACGACGAATGCCACGCGAACTGCGGTGCAGTGGTGGCAAATCAAGCCTGTCACCAGCGAACTGCTCCAGTTCGGGCGCATCGACGATCCCTTGGGAATTAATTTCTACGCCTTTGCCAGCATGGCCGTGAACCGATTCGAAGATGTGCTGATTGGCTACTCGAGCTTTTCGACCAATCAATACGCCAGTGCCAGCTATTCCTTCCGCGCCTTCTACGACGAGATGAACAAGTTTCGCCCGCCCCGCACTTATTGGTACGGTGAAGCAGTATCTGGGAATTCACGTTGGGGTGATTATAGCGCCACTGTGGTCGATCCGGTCAATGACACCGACCTGTGGACGATTCAGGAATATGCCGCCCCGCTCACCGGCGAAGGGGAGATCCAATGGGGCACGCGTTGGGCCCAAGTTACTTTGGCTGTGCCTCCCAACGATCATTTCACCAACGCGCAAACTATTAGCGGCGTGCAGGGGAACAGCAACGGAACGAACATCCGCGCGACCAAGGAAACCGGAGAGCCCAATCATGCCGGAAACCCCGACAGCGTCTCAGTGTGGTATCGCTGGACAGCGCCGACCAACGGCAACGTGAGCTTTCAAACCGCAAACAATTTCTATATCGCGTTGGCGGCGTACACAGGGACCAGTGTCGGCAACTTGACCTTGGTGACCAACGGGCTGGGGGCGGCCGGCGCCGGGCCCGCCGAAATCGTCTTCAACGCTGCGGCGGGAACGAGTTACCGGATCGCCGTGGATGGCTACACCGTCTCGCCAAATAACCAGGGAGATTTCCAGCTCAGTTGGAGCCAACCCTCCGTGCCGATCATTCTCACTCAGCCGGAGGGGACCAATGTGATCGCCAACGCCAACGAGGACGCGATTTTCAAGGTTTGGGCCATTGGCAACCCTGCGCCCACTAATCGCTGGCGATTCAAGGGCACCAACGCCACGGATGTTTGGGCGAACATCGCCAACGCGACGAACGCCAGTTACACCATCAGCAACGTGCAGACCAACCACGCCGGCGATTACGTGGTGGTCGCAGGCAATTCCTTCGGCGCAGTGACAAGCTCGTTGGCGACGCTCTTCGTCCACGCTGACTCCTCCGCGCGAATGAGCCAGTGGGCCATGACGAACAACCAGTTCCGATTCCACATTTACGGGCTGACCAACCGCGCCTATCGGATCGAAACCTCGACCAACCTCAACAGTTCCACCAACTGGTACAAGATTTACACGAACACCGTCTCCTACTGGTACACCAACACGGTAACCACAAACGACAAGCAGCGGTTCTACCGGGCAATCACCAACGGCTGAAAGAGCCTTGTGGTCGTCCCGGGACATTCATTTTCCCGGCACGGCGCGCTGTTGAACATGGCGGCTAGCGCGGTGACCCAGGCTGCGGCTGGCTACTTGGTCGAGGAGCTGGAGGCCGTGCTGAAGGTGAGAGGCATTCCGACATGATGAGACGGATCGGGATTACCTTGCTGAATTTTTGCGGCTTGGCGTCTTTGCGACTTAGCGTTAGGAGCCGGTGCCACCTCATGGGCCGGGCCAGACGTTGCCCCCCGATTCTTTTCACCGGAATCTTTTCAACAGAACTCCACGTCGACAGACTTTGGGTCAAAGAGCGTGTTCTGGAAATGGGTAGCGCGGGCGACTCGCCCGCCCCGGTCGGCGACCCGCCGACCGGAACTGCCGAGGTTTATTCTGTGAAAAGGCCTTGATTGGCTCGCACCGTCACTCCCGTTCCGTCCGGCGGGTCGCCCGTGCCACCCGATCTCCAAACACGCTCTAAACCGATCGCCCTGCCGTTCCGATGATCTATGCGGGCCGCGCCGTTTGCGCCGCCGCTGGACTCGAATTACGTTTAAGCCGAATGAACAGATTGTGGAACATTCCCCCTTACGCCGTGGTCAGCGACCTGGAGAAACATGTCCTGCTGGACGGGTTTCGCCTCGTGATCGACCTGGAAAAAAGCCATGGCTCCACGCTGGTCGACGCGGCCACGCGCCGGGAATTGATTGACCTTTACGGTTTCTACGGCTCCCTGCCCGTCGGGTTCAATCATCCTCACTTCGATCTCCCCGCAGTCCAGGGTGAGCTGGCCCTGGCGGCCAAGACCAAACTCGCCAACTCGGACGTTTACTCCACGTTTTACGCCACTTTTGTGGATACCTTCAGCCGGGTCGCCGGCCTGCCGCCCCTGGAACGATATTTCTTCATCGACGGCGGCGCCCTGGCTGTCGAAAACGCCCTCAAGGCCGCCATGGATTGGAAGGTCCGCAAAAACCTCGCGGCCGGCCGGGGCGAACGCGGCACGGAGATTCTGCACTTCGAGCGCGCCTTCCACGGCCGCAGCGGCTACACGCTCAGCCTGACCAATACCGACCCGCGCAAGACCGACTATTTTGCCAAATTCCCCTGGCCGCGCGTGAGCACGCCCTGCATCGACTTCACCTTGCCCGAAGCGGAGCGCAAAGCCAACGTCATTCAACGCGAACACCGCGCCCTGGCCGAGATTCAGCAGGTCATCGCCGCCCGCGGGCCGGACCTGGCCGCCATCCTGATCGAACCGATCCAGGGCGAAGGGGGCGATAACCATTTCCGCGCCGAATGGTTTCGCGCGCTGCGCCATCTCTGCGACGAACACGAGATCCTGCTGATCTTCGACGAAGTGCAGTGCGGGTTGGGCCTGACCGGCCGGACCTGGTGCTGCGAACATTTCGGGGTGCTCCCTGACCTGCTGGCTTTTGGCAAAAAGACGCAAGTCTGCGGCGTCATGGCCGGACCGCGCCTGGATGAAGTCTCCGAAAACGTCTTCCGCCTGCCCAGCCGGATCAATTCCACCTGGGGCGGAAATCTCGCGGACATGGTCCGCGCCACTCATTACCTGCGGATTATCGAACAAGAGGGCCTGGTGGAAAATGCGCGCGAGATGGGCCGCGTCTTCCTCGATCAACTCCGCCGCCTCGCCGCCAGTGAACCGCTCATCAGCGGAGTGCGGGGACGCGGCTTGATGATTGCCTTCGACCTGCCGGACCGCGCGACGCGCGAGACGTTTTTTCACGGACTGTTCGACCTCGGCCTGCTCGCCATCCGCAGCGGCGAACGCTCGATTCGTTTCCGCCCGGTGCTCGACATCAAGCCTGACGTGATCCAGACTGCCAGCGAACTCATCCACCTGCAGTGCCGGCGGATGAAGGCAGCGCAGGTTTCCAGCCTGTCCCGGTAGGCCATGAGGCCGTGGGCATGCGCCGTTCCTGGCCTTCCTTCGCCCCGCCCAATCCGGCGGCAGAGAAGCTCAGGGCAGGTCGAGGCTGAGCGAACCGGTTGGCAACCTGTGCCATTCTGACGTCATGGAAGCGTGGCTCAAGAAACTCGGGATCCAGCGAGTCAACCCGGGTGTCTTCGACGGCACCTGGCGTGGCCATGGGCCGATCACGCCATCCCTCTCCCCCATCGATGGCACAGTCATCGCCCGCGTGCGCGAAGCCAGCGCGGAGGATTATTCCGGCGCCGTCACCCGCGCCCAGGAGGCGTTCCTCAAGTGGCGCACAACACCCGCGCCGACCCGTGGCGAAACCATCCGCCGCTTCGGCAACGCGCTGCGCGCCCGGAAAGCCGACCTCGCCAGGCTCGTCACGCTGGAGACCGGCAAAATCATCGCCGAAGCCGAGGGCGAAGTGCAGGAGATGATCGACATCTGCGATTTCGCCGTCGGTCTCTCCCGCCAGCTTTACGGGCTGACCATGGCCTCGGAACGGCCGAAGCACCGGCTCATGGAGCAATGGCATCCGCTCGGCGTGGTCGGAGTCATCACCGCGTTTAACTTTCCCGTCGCGGTCTGGTCGTGGAACAGCGCCCTGGCGTCGGTCTGCGGTGATTCGGTCATCTGGAAGCCGTCGAACAAAACGCCCCTCTGCGCCATCGCCGTCACGCGCGTCGCGGAGCGTGTTTGCCGTGAAACCGGGGTGGACCCGGGAATTTTCACCCTGCTCATCGGCGACGTGGCGACGGTCGGCGAACCGATGGCCCGGGATCGTCGTCTGCCGCTCATCTCCGCCACCGGTTCCTGCGCCATGGGACGCCAGGTCGCCGGGATGGTGCATGGCAGGTTGGGCCGAACGCTCCTGGAACTGGGGGGCAACAACGCGGTCATCGTCACCCCGACCGGGGATCTCGATTTGGCCGTGCGCGCGATTTTCTTCGGCGCGATCGGCACGGCTGGCCAGCGCTGCACCTCCACCCGGCGCGTTCTCGTGCACGAGTCAATCGCAGGCAAACTGCGCCGAAGCTTGCTCGCCGCCTACGCGTCGGTCCGCATCGGGGACCCGCTTGAGCGCCGCACGGTCATGGGGCCGCTGATCGATCGCCACGCGGTCGAGTCGCTGCTGCGTGCCCGGGACCAATTGCGTCGCGAGGGCGGCCAGGTGCTCTTCGGCGGGGAACCATTAAAACTTCCCGGCGACTGCTACGTCACCCCTTGCCTGGCGACGGCCCGCAACGATTTTGCCATCGTGCAAGAGGAGACCTTCGCCCCGCTGCTCTACCTCATCCCTTATCGCAAGTTCGATGAGGCCCTGGCCCTGCACAATGCCGTCCCGCAGGGACTCAGCTCCGGCCTCTTCAGCAACGATTTCCGGGAAGCGGAGGAGTTCCTCAGTGTCTGCGGGAGCGACTGCGGCCTGGCCAACGTCAATGCCGGAACGAGTGGCGCGGAAATCGGCGGCGCCTTCGGCGGCGAGAAGGACACCGGCGGTGGCCGCGAGAGCGGCAGCGACGCCTGGAAGAACTACATGCGGCGGCAGACGAACACGATTAATTTCTCGAAGGACCTGCCTTTGGCGCAAGGCATCACTTTTGGCGGATGACCCCGAACCACCACCCAGGAGCCCCATGAACACTCCTCCATCCATCGCGAAGGAAAGCCGGTTCGATTGGCCGCTGTGCCACGACGCGGAGAATTTCGTTCTCCACCGCCTCCAGGCGTTCACTGAGCAAAACCGTTTTTGCCGTCGCCTGGAGGAGCGGATGTTGGCGGAAACAGGGACATTGCTGCTCGACTGGGTCGATCACCTGGTCGTGCCGTTCCAGGAGCAAAAGGCGCTGCGGGGACTGGGCTTCGTCGAGGATCCGCTGGGCGAAACCCCCGCTCACTTGAAGGCCTTCTGGCATCCGGAAGCCATGTTGCCGCGGGTTCTTCTCGAGCGCGAACCCGCCACCGTTTCCGCCGCGCCGTCGGTTTTGGCCGTCCGCTGCGAAGCGGTCGCGGACTTCATCGTGGCCCACGGCATCGCGCACGAACCCGAGGGGATGCCGCTCTCGCGCTATCGGCGACTGCTCGTCTCCGAGGAGAACGGGACGCGGTTCGAGGCGGTGGAACGTCGCGGATACCGCGGTTATGTCCCGGCGCGGTCCGCGGGCGAAGTGGAAGGGTTGCTCCAGGCCGCCGAACTGTGGCGGACGCGCCCGCGACACTTCGCGACCGACGCCGAAGGGTTCCGTCAGACCCACCTGTTATTGGATCGGCTCCTCGAGTTGATTGGTCGCGACCTCGTCTGCCACGTGGTGTTCACCGGGGAACGGGCCTATTGGCAGTCGCGCAACCACGCGGCCCAGGTCCAGAAAGCCCGCCAGGATCAACTCGGCCTGGGTTGGGCCAACCACGATCATCATACTTTCCGTTCGTCGCGGCAGCATTTTTTGGATCTGATGCTGGCGCTGGAGAAACTTGGCTTCGAGCGACGCGAGCGCTATTACGCGGGCGCCCAGGCGGGCTGGGGCGCGCAAATCCTGGAGCAGCCGGTCGAAGGGATCGTGGCATTTTGCGACGTGGACTTGGAGCCGGCGGAAACCGGGATCGATTTCTCGCGCCAGCCGCTGCCACCGTCACGCCGGCTCGGCACCATCGGCCTGTGGGTCGGGTTGCACGGGGAAAGCTTTCTCGATGCCGGCCTGCATCACTTGGAATGCCGATTCGATTATGCCCTCCTGCGCGACCAACTCGCCAGCTGCGGGGTCAACACGATGAAAGCGTTCTCCGACTTCCCCTTCCTCAAGCAGGCTTTCACGGAAGGCGAACGCTGGCCGGTGCGCCGGGAGCGGGCCGAGCGGTTGCGCCAGCAAAGTCTGATTGACGAAGCCCAGTTCCAGCAGTTCGTCAGCCAGGGCGCGCTGGGCAGTCACCTCGAGAACCTCCAGCGCAAAGGCGGATTCAAGGGATTCAATCAGAAATCCGTCAGCGTCATCATCCAGGCCACGGACCCACGCGCCGAAGATTTCAAATTTCAAATTTGAAATCTCAAATCTGAAATCTGAAGTTGTGCTTTGCACTCGACGCCGGCCAAGCTCCGGATTGCCGCCTCCCGCGTTTCGTCTTCTCGCCGCCAAATCGCAAATCGCAAATCGCAAATCTAAAATTCCCCGTGGGCCTCGCACAATTCTGCGTAAGCCGCTTGCAGTTCTGCGATCCGCGGCGATTGCCTGAGCTGGTGCCCATCCAGTTCCGCGACCGCGACAATTCCCGCCACGCTGTTCGTCAGAAAAATTCCCTCGGCGCGATGCAATTCCTCCGGTCGGAGGGACTTTTCCTCGAGGTGAATGCGGCGCGCCCGGCAGAGCTCCAGCAACACCCCGCGCGTGACGCCGGCCAGCGCGCCGTCCCCCAGCGGCGGTGTGCCGACCGCGCCGTTTTCGAGCCAGAACAGGTTGCTCGCGGCGGCTTCCGTGACCGCCCCGTCGGTGTTCAGCAACAGGGCCTCGTCGGCCCCGCGCTCCTCAGCTTCGGCGCGGGCCAGGATGGAGAGGAGTTTGTTTGACGTCTTATAGCTCGCCAGCGCGTCGTTCGCCGGCAGACGCAGCGTCGCGGTCGCCAGGCGAACTGAGGTCAGACGCGGTGGAAGCGGGTGGAGCGTCATGGAGATGGTGGGATGGTTCGCGCCTTTCGTTGAGTAACCGCGCAAGCCAGTCCCCCGCGTCAGCGTCAGTCGCAGGACCGATTCGGTCATGGCGTTGCGCTGGATCAATTTCCCGGCGAACCCGCGCAGTTCCGGCGCGGGCCAGGGCAGGGGGAGTTTGAGAAAATCCGCGCCGCGCTGGAGCCGGTCCAGGTGCCGGTCCCACCACAAAGGCCGTCCCTGGCTGACGCGCAAGGTCTCGAATAATCCGTCGCCATAGAGAAATCCACGATCGGTGATGGGCACGACGGCCTGCGTCTCCGGGAGAAACCGGCCGTTGAGGAAGACATCCATGGTCACCAGCGCAAGGCGGGCAGACGCCGGGCGACTTCCTCGGCGTTGGCGCGGCTGTTGAAGGCGCTGATGCGGAAATAACCCTCGCCCTTCGAGCCGAACCCGCTGCCGGGCGTGATGACCACGTTGGCCTGGTGCAAAATCTTGTCGAACGCCACCCAACTGGTGACGCCCTGGGGCGTTTGGGCCCAAAGATAAGGGGCGTTCACGCCGCCATAGACGGTGAGCCCCGCCGCCTTCGCCCCGGCCAGCAGCACTTTGGCGTTGCCCAGGTAATGGTCGATCAGCTGGCGCACCTGCTTTTGGCCCTCCGTCGAGTAGAGCGCTTCCGCCCCGCGCTGGACCGGGTAGCTGACCCCGTTGAATTTCGTGCTCATGCGTCGATGCCAAAGCGGATGGAGCGGGGTGAACTTGCCGTCCGCCGTGGACGCCAAGAGCGACTTCGGGACCACGGTGAACGCGCAGCGCAGTCCCGTGAATCCGCCGTTCTTGGAAAAGCTGCGGAATTCGATCGCGCACTCCCGAGCGCCGGGGATCTCGTAAATCGAGTGGGGAATCGCCGGGTCCGAGATATAGGCCTCGTAGGCCGCGTCGAAGAGAATGATCGCTCGATGCTTCCGCGCGTAGTCCACCCAGGCGCTGAGCTGTCCGCGCGTCGCGGCGGCCCCGGTGGGATTGTTCGGCGAACAGAGATAGATGAGGTCGACGGCTTCCACGGGGGGATCCGGGATGAAACCGTTGGCCGGCGTGCCCGGAAGATAGACCAGGCCGGCGTAGGCCCCCGTCTCGTCGGCTGCGCCGGTGTGGCCGGCCATCACGTTTGTATCGACATAGACCGGATACACCGGGTCGCTGATCGCGATCTTGTTCTGCGGGCCGAGGATGTCGAGGATGTTGCCGCAATCGCACTTCGAGCCGTCGCTCACGAAGATTTCGTCATCGGCGATCTCGAGCCCCTTGTCGCGGAAATCATGCCGGGCGATGGCCGCGCGCAGGAATTCGTAACCCTGCTCCGGACCGTAGCCGCGGAAGCTCCCGCGTTGGGCCATCTCATCCACCGCACGATGCAACGCTTCGATCACCGCGGGCGGGAGCGGCTCCGTCACGTCGCCGATGCCGCAACGGATAAGTCGCCTGGCCGCTTCGGGATTCCCGTCCGTGAAGGCCTTCACTCGCCGGCCGATTTCCGGGAAGAGATAACCCGCCTTGAGCTTCAGGTAATGATCATTCAGGTAAGCCATGTCAATCAGCAATAGGGCTATGCACTTGACTCAACCTGCCACGACCTGCACACCATTTGTGGTGTGCCAGTGCCAACGCGACCCACGACATCCTGCTGTCGGTTGAGTGATGTGCATAGGCATAATCAGCAATGAGCAATGAGCAATGAGCAATCCGCAATCCGCAATCCGCAATCCGCAATCCGCAATCCGCAATCCCCTGGTCACTCTCCGATCCACTGGCCCTGTCCGGTGCGCAGATAGTAATTGTAAGCTTTCACCCCGAGGACACGGCGGACCGCGCTCTTCGTTTCGACCGTGATGGACTTGAGCGCCTCCTCCTTCTGTGGCGCGGTCAGCTTGGGATCTTTGTGCACCTGTTCCCGATAACTCAGCGCGACGGTTTTATAGCCGTAAACCTCCGCGGCCTTTTCTTTGGGGAGCTTGAATCGGGTGACCAGCGCGCTTAACAGGTGGAAATCATCGTCCTGGCCGCGCCGATACTCCGCGTATCGTTGTTCCCCGAGGCCCTGCTGGATCTGTTCCTCCATCTCGGCCTGGGCCTGCTCCATTTGTGCGCGGGTGGAGGCGTCGAGCAAGTCGGGGTCGCGCCCGCTCCAAGTGTCGGCCAAGGCCTTGCGCGCCCGATAAATGGTCAAAAACTCCTCTTCGCTGGCGTTCATGCCATAGAGGGCGTGACGCACTTCGTTGGCGGTGGGCGAGAGCCATAACTCGTATTGCTGCTTTTCCTCCGGCGTGAGCAGTTCTCCGACTTCCGCCGCGCGCGCCTGGCGCAAGATGCGTTGCTGCGCGCGCTCCGCCGCGGAGAGAGTCCCCTCGTCGACTGATTCCTTCTCGCGCAATTTCTGCTCGGCTTCGTCGTACTTTTCCAGGAGCTCGCGGACCTGCGTGCGGCGATCCTCCGGCAGGAAGCTCAGCCGGCGCTCGTAGTAATCCTCCTGGCCGCTGGCTTTCATCCGTTCCCGTGCGAGGTCCACCTGGATCAGCTCGCGAAGGATCTCGCGTTTGCGCTGGTCGATCTGGTGTTCCTTTTGAAAGAGCTCGTGCGGATCGACATCGTTGAGCATCTCCTCCTCTTCCGGATGCCAGTACTTCAGCTCCTTCCTCCGCCCGGACGCCGCCTCAATCTCCGGAGCCAGCAACTTGTCGAGGTCGGCGATGATGATGTCGCTGATGGTCTGCTCCGGACACCCGATCGCGCGGAGGCGGGCGATGTAGGTGCGGTAATCCTCCGATTCCAATTGCGCCCACCGCAGCTGATTGGTCACGGCGATCTCCTTTTCCCGGACATTGGCCGGCGCGGAGCGACTCGTCGCTGCGTCCGTTCCATGCTCACTCGGGGCAATCGGGGAAGCAATCCGGGCCCGAAGAACATAGGCCAGGATGGCTGCGAACAGTCCCAAATTCAGCAGCAAGAGGAGTGCGATGGTTTTCGTGGACTTCACGATTCGCGGTGTAAAGCAAAACCACGGCCAAGACCGCGGTTTTGCGCGGGGTCAAGAGAATGCGGCCACCGTCCCGGTGGTCCACCCTTCCACTCCCCGCCGGGGGAGGGAATATCGAGGTGGGGTTGCCTTCGCCTCCTCACACTTTCTGCTGCACATTCACCCACACATGCACGTGCGGGTCGCCCCGGAAATACCAAACCATGGCCGGCCCTTCCAGTTGCCACACGTCCCACACCCCGTCGTGCCCCACGTCCTGGTTCTTGTAAAAGGCCATGTGCAGATGATCAAAACCGTTCCGCTCGATCAGTTTCATGGCTTCATCGGCGTCGGGTTTGCGGAACGGCGCCAGCAGGTCCGACATGACTTTGCGGACCAGCTCTTTTTGATCGCGGGTCAACTCGGTCATGGGGATGCCCGGCAGACCTTTCTTCTTGCCGGTCAACTGGACGGTTTCCGTCCCCTTTTCCTCCCGTCCTTCGCCGAGCAAGGCCAGGGCGCGCTGCTTGCCATCGAGCATTTGGAAAACCTCGTTCGCCCGCAGCGCCTGAAACCAGTAGGCGTTGCCCGGATGGGTCGGTTTCTCGTTAAACCCTTGCGCGGCGTGTCCGTAAAAGATCGGCCCGCCAAAGGCCGCCCCAGCCACCGAATCGCCGTCACACCGTCGCGTGCAATGTCGGCCGGTCAGCACGAACTCGAACCGGCCCGTGCCCGGCGCGCCAAACAACGCGATGGAAGACGCGCCAAAGCCTTCCTTGCCGCTGTCGTGTTCGACTTGCTTATACACTGTCTCGGCATACTCCGGACTATGCAGGCTGAGAAATATTTCGCGGATCATCGCCTGTTGGTCGGCATTAAAGAGCTGCGCGATGCTCTTTTCCGTGATGTGCCAGTTGTTATCCACCTTCGAGCGAAGCGGATGGTCGAACGGGAAGCAGATCACCTTGCGCTGCGCCTCGCTCAGACTTTGGTGGAGCGTCCCCACCAGGGTCTCCGAGCGGGCCGCCGCGCTCGTCGCCTTTCCGGCTTGCGCCGGGCTCACCAGGGGCAGAGCCGCCGCCGCCGCCACCGTCGAGGCCGCCGTCTTCAGAAATTCCCGGCGAGTCACGACTCCGCCGCCATCGCAGTCAGGACAGGACTTGACATTCATGCTGCCTGCATACTCCGGTCGCCGGCAAATTGCCAGCGCAGAATCGGGGCGTTCGCACCAGGGCGTTAACCGACTTCTGTCCGGTGAGACCACGGATTTCCGGAGGAGACGGCTGGGAGAAGTCGTAACGATTCAGATGGTGTTGCCCACAGGCCGAAGCAATCGCGTAACGCTCGGCCCGGTATAAGCGGAGATTAGCGGAGATTAGCGGTTCAACATCTCGTGCCTAATGCCGCTTGAAAAGCAGTGGTCATCGCTCGCATCCTTCCCTCTATGCGTTGCTGCATCCGAGGCTTTATCCAAGGCTTCTTCCTGCTGGCGCTCGCCGCCACGTCCCCGGCCGCCGAATCTCCTTCCTCGACCGGCCGCTACGAATTCCACAAGGAACATAGCCCCGACGGAATCGGAAAGTTTTATCTCGGACGCGAAATTGCCCATGTCATGGGCCACCAGGCCGCCGACTGGCTCGAACGACCGGAGCGCGCGGAGGAAGAACAGACCGAAACGCTCGTCAACCAGTTGAAAGTTAAACCGGCAGACACCGTGGCCGACATCGGGGCCGGCACCGGCTACTTCAGTCGTCGTCTCGCCCCACGGGTGGGTCCCAAAGGGGCCGTGCTCGCCGTGGACATCCAGCCCGAGATGCTCGATCTGCTCAACCGGAACATGGCCGAGGCGGCGGTGACCAATGTGCGGCCCATCCTGGGCAGCCTGACCGACCCCAAGCTGCCCCCCAACTCAGTGGACCTGGTGCTCATGGTCGATGTCTATCATGAGTTCGATCATCCCTGGGAAATGATGCGGGCCATCACGCGCTCCCTCAAGCCGAACGGCCGCGTCGTCTTCGTCGAGTTCCGCGCCGAAGATCCCACCGTGCCGATCAAACCGCTCCACAAAATGACCGAGGCGCAAGTGAAAAAGGAAATCGCCCTCTTCCCACTGGAGTGGGTGGAAACGATCCGCGTGCTGCCCCGCCAGCACATCATCGTGTTCCGCAAGAAGTAGCCGCGGCGTGGTTCGCTTCGCCTCGCACCCGGGCCAAGGCGCGTGACGGCAATCTTCGAGAGCCTCCACGGTTTATTGACCGCGCCTTGGGGCCATGAACCGTTCAGACTGGTAACTGGTAACTGGTAACTGGAAATTGAAAATAGGGTCGCGCTCGGGATGAGCTTCTGCAAATCGCCAGTTACCAGTGACAAGTCGGTTCATGGGTAGCTCCTTGTTCCTTTAGGACCTGCTCAGCGGCCATGAACCGTGGCGGAGTACGCAATCCGCAATCCGTAATCCGCAATCCGCAATCAGGAGGTTCACGGGAAGGAACACCCCGTGCCACACGAGCGTGCGCCAGTGGAAAATTCCTAGCCGGACCCTGACCATTGGGCGTCGAGCGCCTTCTCGATGAGCCCTGGCGGCACTTTTTGACCCCAACGCACCTTTCCGATCTTTTCCGCCAGCACGAATTTGATTTCACCGTCGCTTGCCTTTTTGTCCAGCTTCATCGCGGCGAACAGGCGGTGGCGTTGGCCGGGTTTGAGCCGGAGCCGCGTCGGAAGACCGGCTGCGGAAAGGAGATCGCGGATCCGGCCGACATCCCGGCCCGGCAAGCCGAGCACCGCTTCGGAAAGATACGCCGCAGCCAGCTGTCCGATGGAGATAGCTTCGCCGTGGAGAAAACGGCCATAACCGACGGAGTTCTCAATGGCGTGGCCGATCGTGTGCCCGAAATTAAGACTGGCCCTCCGACCGCTTTCTGTTTCGTCCTCCCCGACCACCTCCGCCTTGATCTGGCAGCAGCGCGCCACCACGTCCCCCAGCGGCTTCGGTCGGTGCTCCAGCAATTCCGGCAGGCGGCGCTCGAGCCGGCGGAATAAAGCCGGGTCCTGGATGATGCCGTATTTGATCACTTCGGCGAGCCCGGCGCAGAACTCGCGCGCGGGCAGCGTGGCCAGCGTGTCCAGATCACATAAGACGAGCTTCGGTTGATGAAATGCGCCGACCAGGTTCTTGCCCGCTTTGAGGTTGACGCCCACCTTGCCTCCCACCGAACTGTCCACCTGCGCCAACAACGTCGTCGGCACCTGCACGAACGGAATGCCGCGCAGGTAGGTCGCGGCGACGAAGCCTGCCAGGTCGCCCACCACGCCCCCACCCAGCGCCACGATGAATGAGTTGCGCTCCAGCCGCTGCGCCGCCAGCCGGTCGTAGCACCGTTGCGCCGTGGCCAGGCTCTTGGCCGGCTCGCCCGCCGGCACGGTGATCGTGACGATCTCGAACCCGGCGTCCTCCAGGCTCCGCTTGGCGACGTGCCCGTAACGCGGCGCAACGTTGCCATCCGAGATGATGGCCCCACGTCCGCCCAGCCCCAGTTGGCGGCACTCCGGCCCCAGTCGACTCAGTAAGCCCGAGCCGATGTGAATCGAGTAAGCGCGATCGCCCAGGGGCACGTTGACAACTCGCATGGAGGGAGATTAAGGAGTTCAAAGTTCAAAGTTCAAAGTTCAAAGTTCGAGGTCCCGCTTTATTGTTGTTTCCTGTGTGGCCTTCGGCCTTATGCTCGCCCGAATGAATCCTGTGACGCTCATCACGGGCGCGTCGCGAGGCATCGGACGCGGCATTGCCCTCGAACTGGCCAGAATCGGGTGGGATTTGAGCCTGAATTATCTCAGTAACGAAGCCGCCGCCCGCCAGACCTCCACCGAGTGCATCGCGACCGCCAAAGCCATGGGCCAGGATATCCGCGTCGAGATCTGCCAGGCCGATGTAAGCGTCGCCGCCGATCGACAAAAGCTCATGGGACTGACCCGGGAAAAGCTCGGGCGGCTCGACCTGCTGGTGAACAACGCGGGCATCGCGCCGATCCTCCGGGCCGATATCCTGGAAGCGGGCGAGGAGAGCTTCGACCGGCTCCTCAACGTCAACGTCAAGGGTCCTTATTTCCTGACCCAGCTGGCCGCGCGCTGGATGATCGAACAGGCCGGAAACCGTGCCGCGGCCTCCCAAACCGCCCCGGGCCAATCGATGGACCCGGCCTGGGACCGCACTCGGTCCGTGCGGCCGAAAATTGTCACGATTTCCTCCATCTCCTCCTACACCGCCTCCACCAATCGGGGCGACTATTGCATCGCCAAAGCCGCGCTCTCGATGCTCACCCCGCTGTTCGCCACGCGCCTGGCCGAGTATGGCATCAACGTCTACGAAATCCGCCCCGGCATCATCGCCACGGACATGACCGCCGCGGTCAAGGAACGATACGACAAATTGATTGGCGAAGGTCTGACGCCTCTGCCTCGGTGGGGCACCCCCGAGGACGTCGGCAAAGCCGTCGCCGCCATCGCGCAGGACCTGCTCCCTTTCAGCACCGGCGAGGTGATTAACGTCGATGGCGGATTTCATCTGCGACGACTTTAGATTGCGAGTTTGAAATTGTCGTAAAAATGGCTCGCCGGTTTTTAACCGCGAGAGGACGCAAAGAACGCAAAAAGAGATCGTATTGTGCCACTTCTGCTTTGTGCTCTTTGTCTTCTCTTGCGGCCAATCTCAACTATGCCCATTAAAATTGACCACCAATTGACGCCGGAGAAACTCCTCCCGAAGATCGAGCGGCTCTTCGAGTTGTCGGCGCCCAAGATTCTCGACCTGGCCAGGGTGTGGAAGCCTGGACACGGCGCGCCCGTGTTCACCGTCAAGGGGCGCTACACCACGCGCGGCTGGACGGAGTGGACGCAGGGCTTTCAGATCGGCTCGGCCCTGCTGCAGTTCGACGCCACGGGTGACGAACGCTTCCTCCACCTGGGCCGGCGCGCCACCGTCGAACAGATGGCGACGCACGTCTCGCATGTCGGTGTCCACGACCACGGCTTCAACAACATTTCCACCTACGGCAACCTCCTCCGCCTGATCCGCGAGGAAAAAATCCCGCATCAGCCACGGGAACAGGAATTCTACGAGCTCGCCCTGAAAGTTTCCGGCGCCGTGCAGGCGGCCCGCTGGACCCGCATCGCCAACGGCCAGGGCTTCATCTACTCCTTCAACGGACCGCACTCCTTGTTCATCGATACTCTGCGCTCCCTGCGCTCGCTCGCCGTCGCTTATCAGCTCGGCCATGTCCTGACCGGGGAACATGACCAGAGAATCTCCTTGCTCGGACGCCTGATCGACCACGCCGAAACCACTGCCACCCACGGCATCTACTACGGCCGAGGCCGCGACGCCTACGATGTCCGTGGCCGCACGGCGCACGAAAGCATCTTCAATCTCAACGACGGCTCGTATCGCTGCCCCAACTCCCAGCAGGGCTATTCGCCGTTCAGCACCTGGACGCGCGGACTGGCCTGGGCCATCTGCGGGTTTGCTGAGCAGATCGAGTTTCTCCAATCCGTTTCAGGAGACGAAGTGGCCGCGGCCGTTGTCCCGCCCGCCCTGCTTCAGTCCAACGACCAGGCGGGCCTCCCCCGCAGCCCCAGGGGCGGGCGATGGCCGCGCCGGAGCCAGGCGGACCTCGCCACTCGCCTCCGCCGGTTGCGAACGATGCTCTTGGACGCCACCACCGCCACCGCCGACTTCTACTTGGAGAACTCCTGCGCCGACGGCGTGCCCATGTGGGACACGGGCGCGCCTAACCTGCATCGGCTGCCCGCGGACTATCTCAGCCGGCCCGCCGATCCCTTCAATCGCTGGGAACCGGTGGACAGCTCCGCCGCTGCGGTGGCCGCCCAGGGCCTGGTGCGGCTGGGAAATTACCTGGCCGCCAGGGGCGCCGCCAAAGACGCGGCCCGCTACCGGCAAGCCGGCCTCACCGTCACCGAGAGCTCGATGTGGGGCGATTACCATGCCCGCGAATTGGCCCTGCTGCTCCTGCGCGAACTGCGCGGCGAACGCTACCTGACCTTTTTCGATCAACCCAAACCGTGATGGCCGCCCCGGAAACTTGAACCGTCGCCGTCGCCCTGATTCATGCCGGATCCAATTAAACTGACCCGCGTTCCTTCACTCAGGACGGTGGACGAGTTTCGGCGCCATGTCGCCGCGCTCGGCGTGGAATTGCCGTGCGAAGACTCCATCGTCGCCGGCTCCGACTCGCCCCTGGCGCACCCGGTCCCCCAATTCCGCGTCAATGGCAAGCAAATCGGCAATCGCTGGGCCATTCACCCGATGGAGGGCTGGGATGCCACCACCTCCGGCGGCGCCACCGACGATGTCCGCCGCCGCTGGCAACGTTTCGGTCAAAGCGGGGCGAAGCTGATTTACGGCGGCGAGGCCATGGCGGTGCGGCCGGATGGGCGCGCGAACCCCAATCAACTCATCCTCATCGAACGAAACAAGTCGGACCTGGCCGAACTGCGCGAAGACCTGGTGCGCGCCCATCGAGAGCGTTACGGCAACGCCGAAGATCTCGTCATCGGTTTCCAACTCACCCACTCCGGTCGCTTCTGCCGGCCGAACGACAAGAAACGCCTCGAGCCGCGCGTGGCCTATCGTCACCCGCTGCTCGACTCGAGATTCAGCGTGACCGACGACGCGCAGGTCCTAAGCGACACGGAGATCGAAGTGCTCGTCGGGGACTATGTCACGGCGGCCGGCGTCGCCTGGAGCGTGGGCGCGGATTTTGTCGACCTCAAGCATTGCCATGGCTACTTGCTGCACGAGTTCCTCAGCGCCTTCACCCGGCCGGGCAAGTACGGTGGCAGTTTCGAGAATCGAACGCGTCTCCTTCGGGAAATCGTCCAGGGCATTCGCTCGAGTGGCAACAAAATCGATTTGGGGATTCGGCTCAGCGCCTTTGATTTTGTGCCATTCAAACCCGACCCGGCGCTCTCGCGGCCGGGAAAACCAGGCCCGGGCATCCCGGAAGACTATTCGCACTGCCTGCCCTATCGCTACGCCTTTGGTGTGAACCAGGAGCATCCCATCGAACCTGATCTCACGGAAACTTTCCGATTCTGTGATCTCTGCGCGCAACTCGGCGTTAAAATCCTCAACCTGAGCGCCGGCTCGCCTTACTATAATCCGCACATCCAGCGACCGGCCGCCTATCCGCCGAGTGACGGCTACCAACCGGCGCATGACCCGCTCATCGACGTGGCGCGGCAAATCAACGTGGTGCGGCAGGTGGCGAACCACCTGAAAGAAGGAAAGCCGGCCAACGCGCCGACCGGGCCTGGCACTCAGGATGCAACAACGCCACGATCGATCGAGGCCTCCTGCGCGCCCATTCTCATCGGCAGCGCCTACAGCTACTTGCAGGAATACCTCCCGCACGTCGCCCAATACGTCGTTCGCCACGGCTGGACCGACCTGGTTGGCTGCGGACGCATGGCCTTGAGTTATCCGAACCTCCTGGCGGACGCGGTGGCCCACGGCACCCTGGCCACCAAGTTCATCTGCCGCACCTTCAGCGATTGTACGAGTGCGCCACGCAATGGCTTGATCAGTGGCTGTTACCCCCTCGACAAACATTACTCGGCCAAGCCGGAGTTTCAGCAGTTGAAGGAAATCAAAAAGACCGGCCATCCTTAATCTCTTTCCCATACCAATGACGCCGCCCGGGCGCTCGTGTTCCGGCCACAATCTGTGGCCAGACGGTTCGTTTCGCCTTAGATTCCCCGCATGAAAGCACTGCTCGCACTCTGGTGCGGTGGGTTGAGTGGACTCGCGGCGGTGGGGTGCGCCGCCAGCCTTTCTGACCCCATCACTTACCAGGGCATGTGCGACGCTTCGGCGGCCGTCAGCTTGACCACTAACCTCTTCATCGTCGCCAACGACGAAGACAACATCCTGCGCGTCTATCGCCGACATCCCGGGGGTCTGCCGATCCTGAGCGTCGACTTCAACGCGTTCCTGCGCGTCGCCGGCAAATCCACGGAAACAGACCTCGAAGGCGCGGCTCGCATCGGCGACCGCATTTACTGGATCAGCTCGCACGGACGCAACGCCAAAGGCCGGTCCAGTCCCAACCGCCACCGGTTTTTTGCGACGACCGTCGCCGTCACCAACGACCAGGTGGAAGTGAAGCCGCTGGGACGGCCCTACACGAGTTTGCTTCGCGACCTGACGCGCGATCCGAGGTTGGCGGAGTTCCATCTGGCGTTTGCGGCGCGACTGGCGCCCAAACTGCCCGGCGGACTCAACATCGAAGGACTCTCCGCCACTCCCGACGGCCATTTGCTCCTCGGTTTCCGCAACCCGATCCCGCGCGGCCTGGCCTTGGTCGTGCCCTTGCTCAATCCGGCCGACCTCATCGAAGGCAATCCCGCCAAATTCGGCAAGCCCATCCTGCTCGACCTCGGTGGTCTCGGGGTTCGCAGCATGGGCTTGGGCGACGACAAATACCTCATTATCGCCGGCCCCTACGGCACCGACGGCGAGTCGCGCCTTTACGATTGGGACGGCCGCAGCCCTACGCCCAAAATGCTCAGTGGCATTCGGCTCCCGGGTTTCAATCCCGAGGGGCTGGCCTTCTATCACGAGGGCGGGCGCTCCGAGTTCTTCCTCGTGAGCGACGATGGCACGTTGAAGATCGGCGGCGTGGATTGCAAGCGGCTCAAGGATCCCACTCGCCGGCAGTTCCACGGTTATTCTTTGTCCCCCTGATTTTTCCTCCCGCAAGCGGCGAACAATCTATGCACCTGGACGAAATTCAAACGGCTTTGCGCGAGACGCAAATCGATGGCTGGCTTTTCTTCGACCATCACCAGCGTGACCCGCTCGCCTACCGCGTGCTCGGCTTGAAGGCGCCGGGTCATGTCAGCCGACGCTGGTATTACTTCGTCCCGCGGGAGGGCGAGCCGCGCGGCTTGGTGCATCGCATCGAGCGCGGCGTGTTGGACACTCTGCCAGGCACCCGGGCGGCTTACTCGAGTTGGCCGGAGCACCGGGACGGATTGCGGCACCTTCTGGCCGGCGCCCGACGCGTGGCCATGCAGTATTCACCTTTGTGCCTCCTGCCCACCATCGCCAATGTCGATGCGGGAACGGTGGAACTGGTCCGCAGCCTGGAGGTGGAAGTCGTCAGTTCCGCCGAACTCATCCAGCTCTTCGAAGCCCGTTGTTCCCCCGCCATGTTGGAGATGCACCTGGAGGCCGGCCGGCGCGTGGACCGCGTTCGCCGCGAGGCATTCGATTTCGTCCACGCCGCCCGGCACAAATCTCAACCGATCACCGAATACGGCCTGCAGCAGTTCGTGCTGCAACGGTTCGCCGAAGCCGGGTTGATCACCGACCATGCACCCATCGTCGGCGTCAATGCCAACGCCTCCGACCCGCATTACCAACCGACCCGGGAAGCGTGCCGCGCCATTCGCGACGGTGACCTGCTGCTGCTCGATTTGTGGGCCAAGCTGAAGGATCCCGATGCGGTCTACTACGACGTGACCTGGATGGCCTACTGCGGGGAGGAACCCCCGGCGCGCCAGCGTGAAGTCTTTCAGGTCGTACGCGACGCCCGCGATGCCGGCATTCGCTTCGTCACCGACGCGGTCGCCGCCGGCCGGCCGGTGCAAGGCTTTGCCGTCGACGACGCCGTGCGCGGGCACATTATCCGGAAAGGTTTCGGCGAGTTCTTCACCCATCGCACCGGCCATTCCATCGGTCGCGAAACTCACGGCCATGGGGCGAACCTCGACAACTTCGAGACCCACGACGAGCGGAGGATCATCCCCATGACCTGCTTCTCGATCGAGCCGGGCATTTACCTGCCGGAGTTCGGCGTCCGCTCCGAGGTCAACGTGATCGTGGATGAACGAGGCGCGTGGGTGACAGGAGAGATTCAGCGCGAATTGATCTTGCTTTGACCCGGGCCGGCAATCTGCGGGGGCCCGTGGGCTGGCAAGGTCACGCGGCGTTTGCAGCGATTTACGATGTACGATTTACGAGCTACGAGTTGCGTGTCGACCACGGATGTCCCGGAAACTTTCGAGCGGACCGCCTTGCTGAAAGGAACAGGTCGCGGTGGGATAAGACGTCCCTCAGCATCCGTGAAATCCGGGAAATCCGTGGTTCATCTCCGAAATTCAGAGGTTAACCACGGATTTCCCGGATGGCACGGATTTTTCTCGGGGAGACCAGCATCTGGACGATTGTCCAATTGCAAAGCCCTCCGGACGACCTATGCTGATCGGCAACGTAGCGGCCGGCGCCGGGCTTCGCCGAGATCCCGACTTGGTGACGGCGAATGTGGTCCGCGGCCTGACTCCGCCTCATGAAAAAACCTGCGGTTGCTCCGAAGCCGGTCCCGTCTGACAGCGCGCATTGCCTGGTGCAGACGGTGGCCGAGGCGTTCGCCGAAGAACCGGCGCTGGAAGCCGTCAAGATCAACCACGCCCGCCGTTCCATCTCCGTCGCCACCCTCGGACGGCCGAACCGGGCGGATATCGAGCAGGCCGTCACTTCCCGGATCGAACGGATTGAGCAGGAGACCAGTGGACCGCGTTGTGGCCTGCTCGCGGGCGTCTCGGACTGCGCCCACTGTGCCACCCCGCTGCCCCCGTCCGTCCGGCGCAAGATCACCCTCGAGCGCGATGCCGACACGACTACCATCGCCCGCGTCACTTGTCCCACCGCCCCCAAGTTTTGGCGCTGGCGCGATCTGCCGTGGCCGAAACTGGTGCCCCGCGAAGTGCTGTTGCCCGACGAGGAGGACCATGAGCACGAGTGGAAACTCCAACTGATCGCCGCCAGCCTTTGCGGCGCGTTCGGGCTGGGTGGTTATCTGGCCGGTCACTCGCTCCTGGGCACTCTCCTCTTCGTGCTGGCCTACCTCGCCGGCGGCTGGTTCACCTTCCATGAAGTGCGGGAACGCTTGCAAAAGGGTGCTCTCGACGTGCATTTCCTCATGCTCGCCGTCGCTCTGGGCAGCGCCAGTATCGGCGCCTGGGGCGAAGGGGCCATGTTGCTCTTCCTCTTTTCCCTCTCCGGCGCGCTGGAACATTACGCCATGGGCCGAACCAGCCGCGAAATCCGGTCCCTCTTCAAGACCGCTCCGAAGGAAGCCACCGTGCTCGACGCCCAAGGCCACGAACAGCGCCTGCTCGTCGAGGAACTCGAGCCGGGCATGCGGCTGCTCATCAAGCCGGACGAACAATTCCCCGTCGACGCCGAAGTCGTCAAGGGCGCCACGGCCAGCGACGAATCCAACCTCACCGGCGAGGCCGCGCCCGTGGAAAAGAAGATCGGCGACACCGTCCTGGCCGGCACCCTCAATCTGTGGGGCGTCATCGAAGGGGTCGTGTTGCGTCGCGCCAGCCAGAGCGCGCTGCGAAAAATCATCCGATTGATCCAGGAGGCGCAGCATCTCAAGGCCCCGTCGCAACGCTTCACCGACCGCTTTGGCACCACTTACACTTACGCCATCCTCGCCCTGACCCTGGCGATGTTCTTCGTGTGGTGGCTCGGTTTCGGTGACCATCCTTTCCAGTCGAGCGCCACCGGTAAAAGCGCCTTTTACAAGGCGATGACACTGCTTGTGGTCGCTTCGCCCTGTGCGCTGGTCCTTTCCATCCCTTCCGCCGTCCTCGCCGCCATCGCCTGGAGCGCCCGGCGGGGCATCCTCTTCCGGGGCGGCGCCGCCGTGGAAAACCTCGCGGAAATTTCCGTCGTCGCCATGGACAAGACCGGCACCCTCACCACGGGCGAATTGCAGGTCGAACGCATCGAAAGCTTCCCGCCTGGCCGCGAGCCGGAGGTGGCGCAATTGGCTTACTCGCTCGAGCGGCTTTCCGCCCATCCCCCGGCCCGGGCCATCACCCGCTACGGCAAACAA
>WNFZ01001983.1_pt1 | contig 38086 bp, 41 predicted proteins | sample 5400081 | NCBI WGS metagenome assembly WNFZ01 (sample SAMN13153365, study PRJNA577476) | soil metagenome | isolation source: 80 cm soil or saprolite under grassland replicate 1 | place: USA:California | collected 2016-06-15
GCAAACTTCGGCGGCGCGCCGGGCGGAGCCGTTTGTCGTCGTCGCATAGCGCGCGGATCCATAGCGCGCGGAGCTCACGCGGCTACTCGCGCGGGAGCCGCCGTATGGGCCGTAATAGGCATAAGGGCCGTAGATGCCGTAGTAGACGTCGTCGTAGGCATAGGGCCAGAAGTCGTCGTAGGCATACGGCCAGTAAACGTAATCGAACAAGTCGTAACGCGCGTAGGGCCAGAACAGCGGTCCGAACCAGCCGAGGGCGAGACCGCCACGCCACCAAGGCCAGGCCGAACCGAAGAACCCACCGCGGAATCGCGCCGCCCCGAATTGCGATCGCAAAGCGACGTTGGCAATGGCGCGGTCGCCGAACACCCGGCGACCCAGGTCGCCCCTGCCGGCGAAACCTCTGACTGAATGAGTGCCACTATGCCCGGCGCCATGTCCGCCAAAGCCTGCGACGCCGTGTCTGCCGCCACCGTGCCCGCCGCCCTTTCCCCCAATGCCTGCGCTGTGTCCGCCGCCACCATGCTTGCCGCCACCATGCCCGCCAGCATGCTTGCCACCACCATGCCCGCCGCCACCATGTCCGCCGCCACCCCCGCGGGCGTCTGCTTCAAGTGTGAGAAGAGGCACTACGAGGAGCAGCGTAGCCGCCAGGCAAGTGCCGGTCGTCAACACCGGCCTTACGGCCCTGCGGGACTGGGCGCGCGGCGCCGCCGCCTGAGCCTTGGCATACTTCCGAAGAGCTTCTAATGCTGACACAGGCGTCTTCCTTCGGTCGGGCCGCCTGATGATGTCCTACCCATTAGAACTCCGTCTTTTGCTAAGTGGTTCCAGCTTGTCGGTTCACAGACTGCGTTGCGGAACGCGCGCCAGGGCATGAGAGGCAGCGGCCTTCCTCGCGGCCGGGGCCGGTACCGGCGCGATCGTATCGGCGCTTTGAGCAATCACACCACGCCTTGCTGCGGATAGTCGATGGACCGGTAGAACCCCGGGCGTATCGCCTTGCGGTCGAGCGTGAGCGCCAGGTAGCGGAACGAATCGGCGGCGTGCGAGGTCCAGTCGTGCACCGGGCGCGGGCGCAGCGCCTGCAGCTTGTCGTCGTACCGCGGCCGCAAGGCCATCTAGCGCATGTTCGGGCGCCTCAAGGACTCCGCCGCATCGCCGCCCGCTACGACAAGCTGGCCACCACTTCCTCGCTGCCATCCAACTTGCCGCAGCCATCGGTTCCCGGGTTGCGAGTCCGGAGCCTAGCTGGCCGTCTGAATGATTGATTCAGCGCGCCCAATGTGAGCCCAAGATGATGCTGCAGAAGTTACTGCGCTGAAAGTTTGGATCCTTGAATGCAAGAACATCATCGTTAAAGGTGCCAAATGTGCTGTCGGGCCGATGCTTCATCCCATGATAGAACGCCTCGATGATCTCATGCTTGAAGTCGTTACCACGTGGATAGGCGGCAATCACCGCCTCGCGTTGGTCATCCGTAAAGTGGTCATAGCCGCGGCCCACTACATCCATTCCCGCCCCTGCCTGCACTAAAGCGATCTCTGGATGCATGTGTTCCGGAATCCCTGGGGTCGTGTGGAGAGCGATGGCGGTCCAAACTTTCTCGATATCTCTTTCAGAGATGCCGTGGCTTCGCAGAAAGTCGCGCGCGGCATTCGCACCATCCACTTCGAAGCGAAGCTGGCTCCCTCGGTAGCTTTGTGTAAGGCCGATGTCGTGGAACATGGCTGCGGTGTAAAGCAGTTCCGGATCAAACATCAGGCCCTTCCGCTTCGCGGTCAGGGCGCCCCAAAAGTAGACCCGAGTGGAATGGTAAAATAGCAAGTCGCTCTCCGCATCGCGAATGAGCTGCGTTACCTCGCGAGCCAACTTGCTGTCAGGAATCCTTACGCCGGAAATGTCGTCAGCTGCCACTTTAGTCGCTCAACTTGCCCCGACGGTAAGCACGATCTTTCCTTTCGGCTGAGGCCGTAAGTGTTCCAGCATGAAATGAGCCTCGCGCGCATCCGCGAGAGGGAGGACTGCACCCACACGTGTTCTCAGCTTTCCACCATCGATGAGGCCAGCTATCTCCGCCAGATGCTGGCTTGTGACGTTGACCAGAAAGAACGCGGCTTCGACGCCATGGCTTTGCGCAAGATGCTGATCAGGTGGGGACACCGCCGAAATCAGCTTGCCGCCTCGACGGAGGACCTGAAACGAACGCTTTTGCGTTTCACCGCCGACCAGATCAATGACAGCGTCCGCATCCCGAACTTCTTCCTCAAAGCGCTGGGTCTTGTAGTCAATCACTGTGTTTGCGCCGAGGTTGCGCAAAAAGAGGATATCATCCGTAGCCGCGGTCGCGATGATTCGTACATCCGCGCGACGGGCCAGCTGAACCGCATAAGCTCCAACGTTTCCTGCCGCCCCATGAATGACCACCGTTTGGCCTGCCTTGAGTTGGGCTTGATCAAACAACGCCTGCCATGCCGTCACGGCAATCACAGGAACAGAGGCAGCTTCAATATGGGTTAGTGAGGTTGGCTTCTTCGAGACCATCGCTGCGGAAGCCAAAGCATACTCGGCATAGGCCCCGAGAAACTGGGGATTCGTAACACCATAAACCTGATCTCCCACACGCAGGTCCGCCGACTCCACGGCGACGACTTCCCCGGACAGATCCGAGCCCAGAGTGAGGGGCAGTGGTTGCGGCAAAGCGCTCTTTCCGGCCCTGATCCAGCCATCCCATGGACCGACCCCAGCGGCTTTGACTTTGACAAGGACCTCGCCAGGGCCCGGATGGGGCCTGAGGATTCGCTCGAACCTCATGACATCTGGTGGCCCGAACTCATGCACGCGCCACACCATCATTGATGAATGAGCGTGGTCCTCATTGCCTTGATGAGCGATGCTGCTGGGGGCCATCTCATGCTCCTTACGCTATCGTCAGGCCATCTATCGCGATCCCTACTTCTGGTCCGGTATAGTCAAAGGTTTGTCTTTGGAATCGACGACGAAGACAGCCAAGAGGCTTGCAGGATCCCTGTCACTGGCATTCTCACTGATCCTGTGATGCGAGCCGGGCACCTCGTAGAAGCCTTCGCCGACCTGGTAGACTTTTGCGGGCTCATCGCCAACCTGGCTGCGAATGGCGCCTGACAATACGTGAGCGTAGATGAAAGCCGACCGGGCATGGTGATGGGCCGGCGATTTGCCGGCCGGAGGATAGGTCACGACGACGGCAACCAGGCTCTTTCCTTCGATGTTCGGGATTACGTGCTCGAAGACGAGTTTCACCTGCTCCACATTCTGCGCAAGTCCGGGCGAACCCCCGAGTGCTGTTGCCGCCAATACTAGCCCCAAGGAGCCCGTTCGCATTACTCTCCTCATGGTTTTGCCCTCACGTTTGGAAATGTCTCCTCCACACTACGGAAATGCCGCAGAGATCATGTCCGCTTCTCCCGGAGTTAGCCGACTTTCATCGGCGCGCTCACGTGATCTGACGAGACTAAAAAGCGTGGTGCGGTCTTACACTTAAGTCAGCGGAGAAAATTAGCTGGGCGTTTCTTGCTCTGACTTGATCTATGTTGCGCATTCGAAAGCTGAGAGCTAGCAACCCAACACATCAGCCAAAATTCGGATCGCGCCTCGCAGCAAAATCGGCGTTGAAGTGGTGAAAAAGCCGTTGCAATCCTCCGACAGTCGTTGGTGCCGCGTTAGTCATTACGCGCGCCAGCTTAACGGACAACTGTTGGGTCTGTGACGCCTATCACAAGTGGGGCGGGCACCCTCAGTAGAAAATCGGTCCGTATGGTGCGGCGTAGCCTGATTTCAGACGCTCGCAAGCTATGGCGTAGCTGCTGGCGTAGATGCCGTAAGGTGCAGCGGAGCTTGTTCCGTAAGGTACCCAGTAGTTGGAATACGCCGGACATCCATACCCGGAGTACGATCCAGAGCCGTAGCCAGCAGCACTTGTGTAAGCATCGCTGCGGTATGCGCGGCGATACGCCCTTCGGCTGACACCTGCAACGCTCGTCGCAGCTAGCGGCCGTTCTTGGGCTTCAGCGCTGGCAAGCGACAGCGTCACATTCTTTTGCGACCATTGAAGCGAGAGGGGCGCCGCAGTCAATATTGCGGCCCCACCGATAATCCCAAGCATACCGATCTTTTTCATGATCGATCCTCCATCTTGATCATCGCGTTTTATGCGGCATTTGCGCTTGGCCAATCATTCTGGTTGGCCATGTCGGGCCATGCAGGACCGATACAGATGGATTTGGGTGTTACCCCACTCGTGTATCGGATAGCGTGCGGCCAAGCGGTTGCACGCCTGAAGGGCCGCCGCGCGTGCCGCGCTGATTTGTTCGTTGGCAACCGCGCCAGTGATGGGAACCACGGTCAACCAGAAAGCTGCGATGGTCGTTGCCAGCACGAGCTTCGTCGTGGCCTTGGCAAACAAGTTCGCAGCGAGTCTATCCGGTTTCGGTGCCATGTCATCCTCCTCGCCGCAGATCGAATGTCGTAATGCGAGGCTTAAGGAGGAACTGAACGAGAGTCTGTGACCGCAATCACGTTTTGGTCGAATAGGAAGAAGCTATGGCGCAGAGTCGAAAAACACTCCGTTGAGTGGTGAAGTCGCAATCACCGTTGCCCAACTTTATTTAGTCCGCGTGTTTGCAGCGTTCCCACGACAGCGCGATGCGAGGCACCGAGGAAGCACGATCTCGGTATTCGCCAAATCTGTGACGGCCATCACAGACGGCCCTTGTGCCGGCTGCCCGCGCCATTGTGTCCCCGCTTTGAGCAATCACACCACGCCGTGCTGCGGATAGTCGATGCGGCGATAGAAGCCTGAGTGCGTCGCCCTGCGGTCGAGCGTGAGCGCGAGGTAGCGGAACGAATCGGCCGCATGCGAGGTCCAGTCGTGCACCGGGCGCGGGCGCAGCGCCTGCAGCTTGTCGTCGTATTCGGCGCGGTAGAGCTTGAGCGCGTCGATGCCGCGCGCGCATTTTTCGGCATCGAACCAGCATTTCGGCAGAAACACGCGCACCGCGTTGATGCCGTCCTCGAGCCGGTGCATCGGGGCGAGCTGCAAGTTCTTGAGTCCGAGGCTCTCGAGCACCTCGAGCCGGCTCTTGCCGGTGCCGAGCTCCTTGGCCTGCGCGTCGTGCGGCACGATGTGCCCGGCATAGACGTAAGGACGCGCGCCAAGCTCGCGCACGTAGTGGCCGAGATCGACGCCGGAGGCCTCGTAATAATCGATGATCCTGATCTCGCGGCCGATCACCTGCGCGAACCAGATGGCGGTCGCATCGCGAATGCCGAGATCCCACGAGGTCCAAACCGGCGCCGCCGGATCGTATGGCACGGCCGCGATGCGCCGCTCCTCCTCGGCGCGCGCCATCAGCTTCCCGTAGTAGGCGCCGACCACCGCCGCCTCGAACGAGCATTCGAATTCCTGCGCGTATTGCTCTTCGCTGAGATCGCGCTTGGCGAGCTCAAGCTCGCTTGCGGGAATGAGCTCGGTGTCGCTTGCCTTGAGCATGAGGGTAAACCAATCTGCTTGCGATTGCGCGCGCCGCCACAACTCGAAGAAGGCGTTGCGGCCCTTGGGCGTGCCGATGAACACCGCCCAGCCGCCGCGATCGGCCAAGGCCGGGCGGATGATCTCCGACCACGCCCGTGGGTCCATGTCGGCGTATTCGTCGAGCACGATGCCGTCGAGATAAATGCCGCGCAGCGCATCGGCGTTGTCGGCGCCATAGAGACGGACCTGCCCGCCCTTGGGATAATCGACGCGCAGCTCGCTTTCGTGCACGGTTGCGCCGAGCCGCCGCAGCGGCGCCATCGCAGCGCGCAGATAATCCCACGCCACCGTTTTCGATTGCTTGAGGAAGGGCGAGAGATAGGCGTAGCGCGAGCGAAGCCGCTCGCTCGAGACGGCGGCGCGCTGCAAGTCATAGATGCAGGCCACCGTCTTGCCGGCGCGGCGGTGCGTCACGATACAGGCGAAGCGCTGCCGGCGATCGTGGAAGGCCTCGAATTGGCGGCGCGGTGCGTAGTCGACAACAAATTCGGGTCGTTGCATCGGATTGTGAATTGATATGATCCACGTCGCGGCTTCATGCGCCGTGGTCTGGCGCCGCCCTCATGGTGAGGAGCCTAAAGCGCGTTTACGCGCGTCTTCGACGCGCTATGGCGTCTCGAACCCTGAGGGCGGCCCGAATGCTCTCGGCCATGCTTCGAGACGCCGCGCTCCTCATGGTGAGGTGCCCGCCCTTCATCCTTCGAGACGCGCTTCGCGTTCCTCAGGGTGGGCCTCGAACCACGCGCGGCTCCTCAGCATGAGGAGTGCGCCTGCGGAATGGCCTTCGCTCAGCGGCCGCGGATCGTCTCGGTTTTGACGCGGACGGGCGGCGTTGCGTTGCCTGCCGCCGTGTACACATGCATGCAGGTGCTCGGGCAAGCATCACGGGCGTCGGCGCCGAGCGCAGGGCCGAGAACGTGTTTCCGTTCGGCGCGCTCGCGAACGAGCAGATCGACGAGGCTTTGTTCTTCGAGCGGCAGCGCAGGATCGAAATAGCGAGCGAGTGTGGGGACATAAACGAGCACGCGCTCGACCTGATCGGCCGGCGCCGCCTCCTTCGCCATTGTCGCTGAAACGAGCTCCGCATCGATCCCGTTGAGCCGCAACAGGTTGATCACCGCGACCGCGGGCAAGCCACAGTCGTTGCGCCCATTGGCGGCGGGCAAGCTAGCGGGCCGCCGGTGCAGCCCGGCAAAGGCCGCAAGCAGCGCGTTCGCATCGGACGTGCGCGCGATGCCGAGCGCCTCGGCCTCTTGCCGGCATGCATCGGAGAAAAAGGCAGCACGAATGAGCTGCATATCGACTACCGTCGCAGCCCGCCCTGGGGCAGTCGTCGCAAGGCAGAGCGCGAGAACCGTAAAGATCTTCAGAGCCATGAATTTACCCTTCAAAGATACGAGACGAGCCCAACAAGTCTCGGCCGCGGATTATATCACAAAATACGTTGCGCCCTCGAGCCTAGCGAAACTGTTGCGGCACAATGGGAGAGCCCTCCTGTGGGTTCATTGGCACAGGTTCAAATAAGTTCGAATGCGGAATGGGAATGGCATCGGACTTAAAGAACAAGTTTCTCGATAGTGGCCGGGGGTCGAACAGCAGATGGTGCCAAAGATACTCATTCACCAATACCTCTAGCGGTGATCGAGAAAAGTCGAACGGATTGGTCAAGGTGATAGGCTAATTGCCGTTAGTGCAAAGCCGGGCTGGAGCGACGGGACACGTTTATTGAAATCGAAAGTGCTGAATAGATTCCGGGCGGGGCGGCTTAAATTGTCAGGCAACACGCCATGTCCAGGGGAACGGTAATAGCTTACGTCTGCCATTCGCAGCCTCCTGTGAAAAGGACCCGCGCCGCCGCGGAACGTGCGGCGCAGAACGTCATGCGCCCGCTCCGCTACGCTGGCCAAAGCGGCGGCAGCGGATCGGGATCCAGGCATAATTTCGCTGAATACGCTCTTCTGGAAGATTCGTGTAACGCGAGTCCAGCGAAAAATGCTTCAGGTCGAAACTTTTCGATTTCATCGTGAGCTGCCAAAAGGATAGGTAGTGGTGTCCCAATGCCCATGAGCAAACACCATGGATGATGCGCCCGGCCCCGGCTCGATCGCGGCGCTGCGCGAAGCGATCCGCAGCGGGCGCGAGCCGCCGCCGGCGCCGGCCGTCGCGCGGCTGAAATCCTACCGCTGGTTCGTCGTCGGCAGCGTGTGCGTCGGCGCCTTCATGGGCCAGGTCGATTCCAGCATCACGCAGATGCTGCTGCCGCACCTCGAGCTCGAATTCCAGGCAAGGCTGAGCACGGTAAGCTGGGTCGCGGTGGCCTATCTGCTGGCGATGGCGGCGTTTCTGCCGATCTTCGGCCGGCTCGCCGACATGGTCGGGCGCAAGCTTCTCTACACCGGCGGCTTTCTGCTGTTCGTGCTGGGCTCGGCGCTGTGCGGCCTTGCGCCGAATCTGCCGGTGCTCATCGCGTTCCGCGTCCTCCAGGCGATCGGCGCGGCGCTGCTGTCATCGAACAGCGTTGCGATCGTGGTGGCCGCCGCGGGTCCCGCGCAGCGCGGCCGCGCGCTCGGCATCCAGGCGGCCGCGCAAGCGGTCGGATTGAGCGCAGGGCCGGCGATCGGCGGCCTCCTGCTCGATGTGCTCGACTGGCGCTGGGTGTTCTGGATCAACGTGCCGGTCGGGCTCGCCGGCACCGTGTTGGGCTGGTTCGTGCTTCCGCCCACCAAGGACTTGCCCGAGGATGCGCGCTTCGACTGGAAAGGCGCGATCCTGATCGCGCCTGCGCTCACCGCGCTCATTGCCGTGCTCAACGAGGGATATGCGTGGGGCGTGACGTCGCCGCTCCTTGTCGGCTGCGCGCTCGCGGGCGTGTTCCTGCTCACGCTGTTCATTCGCTCCGAGAAGCGGGCGCAATTCCCGCTCGTCGATCTCACGCTGTTTCGGCAAAGCGCGTTCACGGCCGGCAATATCGCCGGCCTGATGTGTTACGCCGCGTTGTTCGGCCTGTTCTTCTTGATGCCGTTCGTGTTCGTTCGCGCCTACGGCGATTCCGCGTTTGCCGCGGGGCTGCGGCTGACCATCGTTCCTGTGATGCTGGGTGCGGTTGCGCCGCTCGGTGGCGCGCTTTACGACCGGCTCGGCCCGCGGCTGCTCACCGGATCGGGCATGCTCATCTGCATCGCCGCGCTGGCGCTGCTGTTCGCCGCGCTCGACGGCACGCCGCGGAGCCTGCCGCTGGTGATGCTCGCGCTCGCGCTCTTCGGCATCGGTCAGGGACTGTTCATCTCTCCCAACAACAGCGCGATCCTGGCCGCCGCGCCGGCTTCCCTGACTGGAGAAGCCGGCGGATTGATCAACGTCATGCGTTCCTGCGGCATCAGCATCGGCGTCGCCGCCGCATCCTCACTGCTCGCATGGCGGCTCGCGGTCCTGACCGGTTCTGGCCACAACACGCTGCACGCCGCAGCACAGGAGCTGTTGTCGGCGAGCCGCGACGTGATCATCCTGCTCGGCAGCTTCACCGCTATCGCCGGCGCGATGTCGCTCGCGCGAGCATCGTCGGCGCGACCTCGCGGCGCACCGTAGGCCTTGCCCTAGAGCGGGATGACTTTAGATAGAGTCGATCGCTCCTCCCCTGTCATGCCCCGCGAAAGCGGGGCATCAAGTAATCACGGAAAGTCTTGTTGGTTACTGGATCGCCCGCCTTCGCGGGCGAGGACGGCAGAGGGGCCAACGATCCAGCCAAAACTCATCACGCTCTCGCGCGGATGCCGACAGCGTATCCCGCTCGCTCCTGTCATTTTATTTGCGTGCTACCTGTGAGGGTAGGACCGCTGACAGGTGTCTTCCATGCCCCGCAACGGCGGCGCTCCTTGCACCGAATACCTCTGTGCCGGCCAGCCGGCGATGCTGCGGTTGTGCGCGGTCGGCGAGATCGACCCGATTAAAACAGGCATTCCCAAGACCAGGATGCGCTCAACCGACATGCTGCGGTTGTGCGAGGCTTAGACCAAAAAACTTTGCGACCCTGTGACATGCATCACAGGCTGGTCGCTTAGACACGCTTGATTCTACCTTGCGCGGGTATAGACAATGGATGGGGAACGAGGAGATCGCTCCATGGCAAATTTTCTGGTCGAGAACAACGCTAACGTGGGGATTGGCAGCCTTCGCGACGCCATCATGGACGCCAACACCGCTCCCGGACTCGACACGATCGTTTTCGACACTTCCGGTCTCTTCGCCACCCCCCAAACGATTTCGCTGCTGGACGAACTCCCGGCCATCACCGACGGCGTGGACATCAACGGGACGACCTCGGCGATGCTCACGATCCAGCGGGATCCCGGCGCCGCCGTCGGCTTTCGCATCTTCCACGTGGAGAATGCGGCGGCGACCACGCCGATCAGCGTCATCATCAGCGGCCTCACGCTCTCCGGCGGAGATACGGGACTGGGCGGGGGGATCCGCAGTGTGGGCGAGAACCTGTCGCTCGATGGCGTCGTCGTCAGCGGCAACGACTCCTTCGACGTCGGGGGCGGGATTTATTTCGCAGGTCTCAACGGTTCGACGCTTTCGATCACTCACTCGAGCATCATCGGCAACAGCGCCCTGTTCGGCGGCGGGCTCTATATCGATTTCGCCAGCGTCTTGCTCGGAGACGACACGATCTCCGGCAACACAGCTATCGGCAGCGCGATGTTCCTGGCGCAAGGCAGCACCACTGCCACGCTGAATGTTTCCACCGGAAGCGCGACGATCGCCGGCAGCAACGCCATCGCCGGGCTCGGAGCGTTGGCGAAGGCCGGCGCGGGCATGCTCGTGCTCGCCGACAGCAACTCGTATGGCGGCGGCACCACGCTCGAAGCCGGGACGCTCGACCTCGCCGCGCTGCAGGCGGCGGGCTCCGGCATCATCACGTTCGCGACCGGCAGCCAGACATTGCGCATCGAGAACGCGGCGCTCTCGGGCAACGCCTTCACCAACACGATTGATTCGTTCGGTACCGGAGACGCGATCGACCTCGCGGGCCTCGTCTTCGCGCCGGGCGCTACGGTGACGTACGATACGAGCAGCCACCTGCTTGCGGTGACCAGCAACGGCATCACCGACATGTTGACGCTGACCAATCCCGCCAGCACCCACTTCATCGCCGCCAGCGACGGGGCCGGCGGCACGAAGGTGCTCTTGGGAGCCGCCGTCCTGCACGACTTCAATGCCGACGGCAACAGCGACGTTCTCTGGCGTCAGGACGGCAGCGGCCAGGTCTATGTCTGGGAGATGAATGGCCAACAGGTTCAAGCGGAGGGCACCGTCGCGCACGCCCCAGTCACCACCGATTGGCACGTCCAGGGCGTCGGCGACTTCAACGGCGACTTCGACAGCGACGTTCTCTGGCGGCAAGACGGCAGCGGCCAGGTCTATGTCTGGGAGATGAATGGCCAACAGGTTCAAGCGGAGGGCGCTGTCGCGCACGCCCCAGTCACCACCGATTGGCACGTCCAGGGCACCGGCGATTTCAATGGTGACGGCGACAGCGACGTTCTCTGGCGTCAGGACGGCAGCGGCCAGATCTATGTCTGGGAGATGAATGGCCAACAGGTTCAAACGGAGGGCGCTGTCGCGCACGCTTTCGTCACCGACGACTGGCACGTCCAGGGCATCGGTGACTTCAACGGCGATGGCAACAGCGACGTTCTCTGGCGGCAGGACGACAGCGGGCAGATCTATATCTGGGAGATGAATGGCCAACAGGTTCAAGCGGGGGGCGCTGTCGCGCACGCCCCGGTCACCACCGATTGGCACGTCCAGGGCGTCGGCGATTTCAACGGCGATGGCAACAGCGACGTTCTCTGGCGTCAGGACGGCAGCGGCCAGGTCTATGTCTGGGAGATGAATGGCCAACAGGTTCAAGCGGGGGGCGCTGTCGCGCACGCCCCACTCACCACCGATTGGCACGTCCAGGGCGTCCGCGATTTCAACGGCGACGGCAACAGCGACGTTCTCTGGCGGCAGGACGGCAGCGGCCAGGTCTATGTCTGGGAGATGAATGGCCAACAGGTTCAAGCGGAGGGCGCTGTCGCGCACGTCCCAGTCACCAACGATTGGCACGCCTTCAGTGACCAGAACTTCATCATCTGACGCCGAACCAAGCCTGCGCTGAGATTTTTGCCGTTATCGCCGGCGCGATGTCGCTCGCGCGAGCATCGTCAGCGCGATCTCGCCGCGCGCCGTAGGCCCTCCCTAGAGCGGGATGACTTTAGATAGAGTCGATCGCTCCTCCCCTGTCATGCCCCGCGAAAGCGGGGCATCAAGTAATCACGGAAAGTCTTGTTGGTTACTGGATCGCCCGCCTTCGCGGGCGATGACGGCGGAGGGGCCAACGATCCAACCAAAACTCATCACGCTCTAGCGCGTGTGGCGCGATGTTAACCCCGGCTTAACCATGCCGGCGCATCATGACGGACGCGCGGCCGAACAGCGCTTCGAGCGAATTTTCGAAGACACGATGGAGCAGCGCGATGCCGGATACGAAAGCCTACAAGCTTCGGGACGCATCCGAGCCGATGGATGCCCCTCGCCTGCTCAATGCAGCCGCGTGGCTGGAAACGCTTGCGGCGCTCGAGACCGAATTCAAGACGGCGCTGAGCCAAAACGCCGCAAGCGAGCAGATGCCGGAGCGGCAGCGCGGATCCTGATAATTCGAGCAGGCGTAGGGTGGGTTAGGCGCGAAGCGCCGTAACCCACCGTTTCTTCGCGTCGACTTGCTTGGTGGGTTACGCGCCTTCGGCGCTAACCCACCCTACATCTGATGGTCGCACCGGTATCAGCCGCCGCCGATTCCCCAAAGCTGGCATAGCTCGTCCAGCGCCGCCTTCATCCGCTCGAGCGCGGCGGCATAGGCTTGCGGCCGGCTGCTCCAGCCCAACGCGTGGCCGACCTGCTCGAGCGCAATTTCCCGGCACACCGCCCATTCCAGAACGTGCGATCCGATCTTGCCGGCAGCTTGCGCGGCTTCCCGATATCGTTGCCGATGGAACACCTGGTTTTCCGTTTTCGCCATCCCCGCATATGCGCCGAGGTCGATCGCCAGCACGCGATCGAGATCCACGGATTGCAGATACCCGGCGAGGCCGGCGTGATACCAGTGATGGCGATATTTCTGCCCGGCCGAATACTGCTCCGCCGTAATTGCGTTGCGCGCAAACGCGCGCTCGAGCGGGGCATCGCGCATGGTAATCTGGCCGCTGTGGCCGCGCTCGACGTCGGCTCCGGCGCGACGCAGGCGCTCCGGCGTGGGCAAGGCGCGCCGCTCCACGTCCTTTCGGCGCCTGATCGAATTGCGCATGCGTCCCTCTCGTGCTCTCATCTTCGTTCTCCGGCTGATCGGTCGCGAGCGCCCTGCCCGCGCGTGATGGTTCCACCGTCGCGCGCGGCGGCACGCGCATTCTCCGGCGGCGTCCGCGGGCGCCGATAGGCGCGCGCACAATGTTCGGCGCAGTAAGGCTTGTTGTGCGCTGCCCGCGCCCCGCAGAAGAAGAAGCGCGAGGAACCGGGATCGCCCACCGGCCATCTGCAGGTATCGTCGGTCAATTCAAGGAGAGAGCAGCGCCGGCGGCGCGGGATATTCGCGTCGAGGCGAGCATCCTCGACATAGGGCTTGGCGTTCATGACCCAGGCCGGCAGCGGCCCTTTCCGGTACCAGTACGCCGCGCGATATCCGGATGCGACCTTATCCAGGCGGCGAATCGTCTTGGCTGCGTGCCGTCTGCCGGGCGCGCCGCCGAAGGGCGACAGATCGGCGATGCCGAGCCGGTGAATCTTCGCGATGACGGCGTTGGGCGTGATGCCGTGACCCAGCTCCGCTGCGATGTCCCGCACCCGCGCGCCTTGCGCCCACCGTCGCCGCAGATATCGCGTGCGCGCCTTGGTCCAAGGCGAGATCCGGCGGGATTTCGGCGCTCGCAGCAGAACCAACGATGTCTGGAACATTACGTCTCCACTGCCTCGATTCGCATTTAACTACATTTAGTATTCGACCGTCAACCGCCAAATGTAGATGCATGTGCTGTAATGTGGTCGGCATGGGAACCACCCGAGGAGAGCGGCTACGTATCGCGCGCGAGAAGCACTTCAAATCGGCGCGTCTCGCGGGTAAGGCCATGGGCATCCCGGTGTCGACCTATGGCGCGCACGAGCGCGCCGAATCGCCCGGCGGGCGCGACTACGGTCCGGACGAGGCCAAAAAGTACGGGCGCCGATTCAAGGTCGCGCCGGAATGGCTGCTGACCGGGCGCGAGCCGTTTCCGGGCGCCGGCGCGGAGGAGGCACCTCCCGCGCCCAAAGTGCCCGTGATCGGCTACGTCGGAGCGGGCTCGGCAGCGCATTTTTACGACGTGCCACCCTCCCATCTCGACGAAATCAACGGCCCTCCCGATGCGACCGAATCCACGGCTGCCGTGGAAATCCGCGGCGACAGTCTCGGGCCTTTCTTCAACCGCTGGTACGTTTTCTATGACGACGTGCGCCGGCCGATGACGCCTGACCTGATCGGCCATCTCTGCGTTGTCGGTCTCGCCGATGGCCGGGTCCTGATCAAACAGGTGCAGCGCGGCAGGGACCTCGGCCTCTACACCCTGCACTCCGCGACCGAGAAGCCCATCCTCGACGTCGCGATCGAATGGGCCGCACGCGTCAACAGCATTTCCCGTCGCGGCTGATTTTCAGGCACACCCTGATTCGCGTGTAGCCCGGGTGCGCGAATCGGCACCCCGGATGCGGATTTGTTGCGCTCAGTTCCCGGCTAGTCTGGCTACAAAAAGTAGGTGACATCGGCGGCTACGTAGTGTAGCTATTACGCCCGAGCGGTCATGGAAGGACTGCCGGGAAACAGGATGCCGCTGCGAGAGCCATATGACGTTAGCCCCCCGGAAACCACGCATCGCGCCGATCGCGCCAGCCGCTTCATCGCCCGGGTGGACGCCCATCTGCCGACGTTATCCGATGACGCAGCGCGCCGCGCCTTCCTCGACCGCCACCTCGAGGGATGGGAGCAGCGGTACGCCCGCTTCCTCGCAACCGAAGGCGCCTCGGAGCCCCCCGGCGATCCTGCCGACCCGCCGCACGCCGCCGACTTTCTGCTCACCATCACCGCGCTCGCGGCGCGACGCATCGCGCTTGGCGGGGACGCTTCGTAGGGGTGGGTTAGGAGCTATAGCGCTCTTTAAGGGCGTGCATGCCCTTGTTGGACGAGGTGGTGGGCGCGATGCGCTTCCTATGCAACTTCCTCACTGCGACCGCGGTGTCGAATCTGCTTGACTCATGTAACGAGAATCTTCGAAAAGAGTTTATTCTCCGAAAGTATGCGCTGATCTCCGTTTCGACGCCGCTGACGTCCTTTAGCGCCGGCCTCGCATCGGCACGAGTCGTTGTGCCACTCGTCGTCGAGACAGGTACGGCCCGATGTGACTCGATTAGCGTTCTGCTCGGACTCGCGCACTGACCGAACTCTGCAAATCGAAGCTCCAATGGAGCGCCGCCAATCCTTTGAGATTGGCCGGTGACGATCCCGCTTGGCAAGGACGCCCGCACAATGACCGATCAATTGATGACGCCGGGCTGGTACCTCCAGCCCGCCAACTGGTCTTACCGGATCCCCAACGGCATCGCGGCGCTCCCAGCGCCACGGAATGATCCTTTGCTTCAAAACTCCCCGTGGTCAGCCTCGAACGGCAGGATTCTCGGACTGCTGGCGCAGGGGAGCGCCGGTTTGAATCGGCCGCCCGCGAGCGGCGGAATTCTCGGCGCGCTCACAGCATCGCCCGAGGACCAAACGTCAAACATCCCGTATTGGCTGCAGACGGCCATGCCATTCGACCTCGAACTTGGAGCGCCTCGGGCGCCGGCCCATCCGCGGCCGCAACCGATCTCGCCGTTGACGTGGGATTCACCGGCGCTGCCGAATCTACCCGCGCTCCCATCCGCACATTTCGATTCGAGCAGTCCGTATTGGCTACGGACGGCTCTACCGTCCGAGGCAACCAGCGACATCTTTGGCGTGCCTCGGTCGCCCACCGAGCAGCTACCGAATCCGGCAGCGCAATTGTGGCCCGCGGCGGCTCGGGACGCATCGGTACCGCCAATGCTGCCTGCGCTGCTGGCAACCTTTTCGTCTGTATCGCCGAACGACGGCAACTTGTCTTCATGGCAAATGCCGGTGGGCTCAAATGTCGAAGCCCTCGCATCGCCCGAGCTTAATTCTGTCTCTGGGCACGACTTCCCCGCGTTCGGACCGAACTCCCCGACGTCGCATTACGGACGGCAACTCGGCGACACGCTAACTAGTACGTGGGAGCCGGATCGCCCGGCGACGCCCGCCGGCGCGGAGCATCTTGCCCTCTCGGACATGTGGCCGATCGTGCCGTCGGGGCACCCTGCCAACCGACTGTGGATACGTGGACCGACTGGCGCCGAACACGATCCGCGAGTGATCTCCGACGTAACACCCCACAACGATTGGAGGCCGGGTGCGCGATATGCGAGCAATTCCAGTCCCGGTCAGAATTGGCGGGCGGTGGGTCGAGCTAGAGCCCGGCCAGGCCAACCGTCTGCTTGAAGCTCAGGTAAGGGCAGAGACCGCTATCGCCCGTGTTCGCGAGATCGATCCCACCTGGCGACCGAGACCGAGCGCTTACGAAAGTATCGAGGGTCGTATCCGCGCCTATGAATCGGAGGCCGAAGAGGCGCAAGCGCGCCTGCGCGAACTCGCGGCTCCGCTCCCGCCGATAATCCCGCGCGAAAGACCGGCGACAGCATCGGAGGGCAACGACGTCGCGAGAGTGATCGCGCGATGGCTCGCCCAAAATCGGAGCCATGTCATCGAAGGACCCGACTGGTTTTTCGAATACGAGCCGTCCGTCCGAGCCTATCTCGATCCGCCAAAGACGCTGCAGGAACTACAGCGGGCTGTTCCAACGTCAAATCCGGGATATGATATTCATCACATTGTAGAGCGCACGTCGGCCGAGCAGGATGGCTTTCCGCAGTCGATAATCAATGCTCCTGAAAACTTAGTGCGAATACCTAGGTTCAAGCACTGGGAGATCACCGGGTGGTATATGAAGATGAACGAAAGCTTTGGTGGCATTTCGCCCAGAGACTACCTGCGTGGCAAAACTTGGCCCGAACGGATAGGAGTTGGCCTCGACGCTCTGATCCGTCACGGAGTTCTCAAGCCATGAAGCCGAGCAAACTCCAAGATATGACGGTGGACCAGCTGGTCGAGCGGTTCACCGCCATCGCCCTGGATCAGGACAAAGCGATAGATGACACCGCGAAGTTTAATCGCCTGTTTGTGCAAATGGAGGCCGTCAAGCGGGAACTAAAAGCGCGCGATGGTGATCAACGACGGGCATTGCTTTGCCTCTACGACCATCCCAATGCACAGGTCCGGCTGAAAGCTGTGAAGGCGACCCTAGCGGTGGCACCCGAGCGCGCGCGACGCATGCTAGAGATCATTGCCGAGTCACGCGAATATCCGCAGGCCGGCGACGCTGGCATGACGATCGACTGTCTCGATCGAGGCATCTTCAAGCCTACCTAAGGCTCCAGATTGCCATTCCTCAAGCCATCAATCGCGCCAAACTCCAGGATATGGTGTCCAGCTCGCGGAGCATTTACTGCGATCGGGATCGAACAAGATCAAGCAACTTCAGGGGCCAAAGCGCTAACCTGCCCCACGCAGTCACAGCATCCAATCTTTGTTCTCGAGGCCGAACATCACCCCGCCCCAGCTGCTGCCCACATATTCGTACTGATTGGAAATGTGCTGCCGTCCGGCCATGAGATCGGCGAAAATCCCGCCGAACGGCAGATCGTCGGAGAGCCCGGCGGCGCCGGTCGCCTTGAAGATGCGCGCGGCGAGCAGCGTGCAGCGCTCGGTGACCTCCGTCGACTGGAATTTGTAGCGCAGACGCTCTTCGAGCGGCGGCATCTCGCCGGCTCGCGCGTAAGCGTGCAGGTTTCGCAGGTTGCGATGGAGCGTGTTCGTCATCTCGTCGATCGCCGCCGCCGTCTCGGCGCAGACGAGCTGAACGAAGGGATTTTCCGCCGATCGTCCGCCCGCGCGCGTCACGCGGGCCTTGCCGTAATCCATGAAGGCGTTGAGCATGCCTTGCATCGCACCGAGCGCAGCGGTCGATATCCCGCGCACGAAAATCTGGCCGAACGGCAATCGATAGAGGCTCGACGTGTTGAGCGTCTGGCCCGGACCCTTGAGCCGAAAATTGTCGAGCATGCTTTGCGAGCGATGAGCCGGAACGAAGGCGTCGTTCACGATGATGTCCCAGCTGCCGGTGGCCTGCAGGCCGGACACTTGCCACGTGTCGACGCTGGTATAGTCCGCGCGCGGCACGAGGAAGATGCGGCCCTCGGGCGCGCCGCCGTCAGCGCTTGCGACGAGCGCGCCGAGCAACGCCCAGTCGCAATGGACGCAGCAGCTCGCATAGCGCCAGCGCCCGCTCAGGCGGTAACCGCCGGCGACCGCCGTCGCCTGGCCGGCGGGCATCAGCGAAGAACAGATCAGGACGGACGTATCCTCACCCCAAACCTCTTGCGCCGCACGATCATCGAGCAGCGCCATGAACCAGGGATGCACGCCCGATACCCCGTAAATCCACGCGGTCGACATGTCGCCTTCGCCGAGCGCAAGCTCGACGTCGTAAAAGGTGTGCAGGTCCATCTCGTAGCCGCCCCAGCGCTTGGGCTGCAGCACGCGGAAAAATCCGGCGCGCTGCATGTCGGCGATGGTCTCATCCGGGATGCGGCGCAGGCGTCTGGCTTCACGCGAGCGCTCGGCCAGCGTGGGAATCAATGCGCGGGCGCGGGCAATGATGTCCGCGGGCTCCGGCGCGGCGGCTACGGTGTGTCGCGCCGGCTCCATCTCGCGTCAGCGGCGCGTGTACTACTCGGCCGCCGCCAGATTGCTGCGGGCATTGCGGGCGAGACAGCCGATCAGCATGTCGGTCGACATGATGTCGCCGAACATGAGGTAGAATGCGCACAGCGATGCGTTGTGGTCCTCGTCGGTCACGGCGGCGTTGCCGTCGGTGACCATGATCGTCTTGAAGTTGAGCATCATGGCGTCGCGCGCGGTCGACTCGCAACACACGTTGGTCACCGTGCCGGTGACGAGAATGGTGTCGAGGCCGCGCTGGCGCAGGATCGAAATAGGTCGACCAGCTCTGCAGCGCCTCCTGCGTGAATGTGGTCTGGATCCAGATCACGGTTCCGCCGGTCTCGCGCACCGCGCGCGCGAGACGATTGATGTTCGGCACGATCTTTTCCGCCATGGGGCAGAGCGCATGCGCAACTTCCGGCAGCATGAAGGCATTCTGCATGTCGACCACGACGAGGGCGGTCTTGGCCGGATCGAGATTTTCATAGATGTGCTCGCGGCCGCGGCGCGTGATAACGCGGTCGACGACCGATTGGGGGATGGACAGCGTATGCATCGGAGGCTCCCCGTGTGAGGACTTAGATGGAGATTATCATGCCGGCTGCAGCGCGGGGCAACCGTGCCGCCGGCCGGCGAAGGCATCGGCGATGAAGGCATGGGCGAGCGCATAGCCGTGCCGGGTGGCGGACTCATCGTACACGGCCACACCCGTTGTGTCGGCCTGCGGGTCGGTGAAGGCATGGCATATGTCGCCGAACGTGAGCAGCGCCCAGCACGCTCCCGCCTCCGTCATCTCCGCCTCGAACGCGTCCCGCTCGGCCTTCGGCGCGACCGGATCGGCGGCGCCGTGCACGGCGAGCACCGCCGCCTTGATGTCGCCGCGCTTGGCGGGTTGCGGCGTCGTCAGCGTCCCATGCATGGACACGACCGCCTGTACATCGGCCCCGATGCGAGCCAGATCGAGAACATTGAGCCCGCCGAAACAGTAGCCTATGGCCGCCCGCCGAGTAATGTCGCCGATGGCGCGCCGGTCGGCCTCCCGCGTCAGCGTGTCGAGTGCGGCGGCGATGCGCCGGCGCATTCCCGCCACATCCGACATGAACGGCCGCAGAAATTCCATGGGGTTCTCGGTTCCGACCGGTCCGTTGCCTTCGCCGAACATATCCGCGACGAAGACGACATAACCTTCGTGCGCCAGCATCTGGCCGGTTTCGATCGCCGGCTTGATGACGCCGCGCCAATTGGGCGCCATCAGCAACAGCGGCCGCGGCGCCTTCACGCTTTCATCCCACACCAGCGCGCCGCGACAACTCTGGCCGGACGCCGAATAGAAGATACTTTCGACGGCCATCGGTTCTTCCTCCGTTGTCATCCGCAATCTGACTCAAGGCTCATGCGTTGTCGTCCCGGCGAAAGCATGACCACCACCTCTGCAATATGGGTTCCCGCTCTGACGGCAGATAAAGTCATGCTGATGGTTCGGTCACGGCAGACCTGCGGCCGGCCGCAGGAAGGCGAAGTCGCAGCCCTCGTCCGCACCCAGAATCTCCTGCGCATAGAGCTTGGCATAACCCCGCTCGGGTTGCATGGGCGCGGGCTTCAGCGCGGCCGCGCGCGCTTTCAATTCGGCATCTTCGACCAGGAGATCGATGCGACGCTGCTTGACCGAGAGGCGGATGCGGTCGCCGCTGCGCACGAGACCGAGCGGGCCGCCGGAGGCCGCATCCGGCGTGACGTGCAGCACGATGGTGCCATAGGCCGTACCGCTCATCCGCGCATCGGAGATGCGGATCATGTCCTTGACCCCTCGCTGCGCGAGTTTCTTCGGGATCGGCAGATAGCCGGCTTCCGGCATGCATTCGCGGGCATGGGGGCCGGCGTTCTGCAGCACGAGCACGTCCTGCGGGGTCACGTCGAGCGCCGGGTCGTCGATGCGGGCGGCAAGGTCGGCAAGCGAGGAGAAGACGACCGCCCTGCCCTCGTGCTCGAACAGTTTTGCATCGGCTGCGGAGCGCTTGAGGATGGCGCCTTTGGGGGCGAGATTTCCAAACAAAGCAACCAGCCCTCCGTGAGGCTCGAAAGGCTTTTCGTCTTCCGCGATGATCGAGCGGTCGACGTAAGCGGTGGCATCGCACGCAAGCCGCTCGCCCAGGGTTTCGCCGGTCACCGTCATGCAATCGAGATGGAGCAGCGGCTTGAGCTCGCGCAGAAGCGCGCCCATCCCGCCCGCGGCGAAAAAATCCTCCATATAGCCGTTGCCCACGGGCTTGAGATTGACCAGCACCGGGGTCGAATCCGAGAGCCGATTGAGGTCATCGAGCGAAACCTTCACGCCGGCGCGGCCGGCGATCGCGGTGAGGTGGATCACCGCGTTGGTCGATCCGCCGAGCGCGAGAAGAGCACGCAGGGCATTCTCGACCGACTTCGCGTTGACGATGCGATCCGCGGTGCGCTCCGAGCCGATCAACTGCACGGCCGCGGCGCCGGTCGCTTCCGCCGCGCGCAAGCGATCGGCGTGCACCGCCGGAATCGCAGCGCTGCCCGGCAGAATAAGGCCAAGTGCTTCGGCAATGCAGGCCATGGTGGAGGCGGTGCCCATTACCGCGCAGGTGCCGGCGGTGACCGCGAGCTGGCCTTCGACCTGCGAGAGCTCCGCTTCGGCAACCTCGCCGGCCCGATAGCGCGCCCAAAAGCGCCGGCAATCGGTGCAAGCACCGAGCCGCTCACCGCGGTGGCGCCCGGTCATCATCGGGCCTGCCACCAGCATGACCGCCGGCCGGCCGGCGGATACCGCGCCCATGAGCTGCGCCGGTACCGTCTTGTCGCACCCGCCCATGAGCACGACTGCATCCATCGGCTGCGCCCGGATCATTTCCTCGGTATCGATCGACATCAGGTTGCGGTATTTCAGACTCGTCGGGCTGAGAAACACCTCGCCGAGCGAGATGGTGGGAAAGGCGATCGGCAGCGCGCCGGCCGCGAGCACCCCGCGCTTGACCGCGTCCAGCAGTTCCGGGAAGTGACGGTGGCAATTGTTGAAGCCCGAGGGCGTATAGGCGATGCCCACGACGGGTTTGCTCAGCAGCGCTCGCGAGTAGCCCATGGACTGGGCGAAGGAGCGCCGCAAGTAGAGCGAGAAGTCGCGGTCGCCGTAATTGGTAAGACCGTGCTGCAGCCCGTGCGTATGTTCGCTCACTCTATACCTCGCCAGGCGCCCCGCTTGGCCCACCGGCCATGGCGACAATACGCAACAGTTTACAGCAATCCGCATCAATTTCTGACTGATCCATTCGGGCTGCGGGCGAATTATCGCCTCGACAAGCGCCCTGGAACGCCTCTAATTTGGGAGGGTTCCAAAAAAGGCCCGCCTGCCGAGGGATACAGCGATCCATGAATTACGACACGTATTTTGCAGACGCCCTTGCCCGGCTCAGGGACGAACGCCGCTACCGCGTCTTTGCCGATCTCGAACGGCTTGCCGGCCGCTTCCCGCACGCGATCTGGCACTCCCCGCAAGGACCGCGCGACGTGATCGTGTGGTGCTCCAACGACTACCTCGGCATGGGCCAGCATCCCAAAGTGATCGGGGCGATGGTCGAAACCGCGACCCGCATGGGCACGGGTGCCGGCGGCACGCGCAACATCGCCGGGACCAATCATCCGCTGGTCGATCTCGAGCGCGAGCTCGCCGATCTCCATCGCAAGGAGGCGGCCCTCGTTTTCACTTCGGGTTACGTGTCCAACGAAACCGGCATCTCGACCATCGCCAAGCTGATGTCGAACTGCCTCATCCTCTCCGATGCGTTGAACCACAATTCGATGATCGAGGGGGTGCGGCAGTCGAAATGCGAGAAGCGGATCTTCCGCCACAACGACATGGCGCATCTCGAGGAACTGTTGCGATCGGCCGATCCGGATCGGCCCAAGCTGATCGTCTTCGAGACGCTTTACTCGATGGACGGCGATGTGGCCCCGATCAACCGTATCTGCGACCTCGCCGAGCGCTACCGCGCCATGACTTATGCCGACGAGGTGCACGCGGTAGGCATGTACGGGCCGCGCGGCGGTGGACAGGCAGAGCACCAAGGCGCAACGGCGCGCATCGACGTGATCGAAGGCACGCTGGCCAAGGCCTTCGGCTGTCTCGGCGGCTATATCGCCGCGAGCGCGGCGCTCTGCGACGCGGTGCGCAGCTATGCGCCGGGCTTCATCTTCACCACCGCGCTTCCGCCACCGATCTGCGCCGCCGCCGCGGCCGCCATTCGCCACCTCAAGACATCGAGTTTCGAACGGGAGCGCCATCAGGAGCGCGCCGCGCGCGTCAAGGCAGTACTCCACGCGGCGGGGCTGCCGGTGATGCCGAACGACACCCACATCGTGCCGGTGTTTGTGGGCGATCCCGAGAAATGCAAGCAGGCGACTGATCTCCTGCTCGCGGAGCACGGCATCTACATTCAGCCGATCAACTATCCGACCGTGCCGAAGGGGACGGAGCGGCTGCGCATCACGCCTTCGCCTTACCATGAGGACGCATTGATTGATGCGCTGGCCGAGGCGCTGCTGGAGGTGTGGGAGCGGCTCGCGTTGCCGCTCAGGCAGCGGGCGCTCGCTGCCGAGTGATCCAACGCCGCTGGCTCGCAAACGCCAGTCGGCGAACTCGCGTCCGGCCGGCATATGCCGGTCCAATGATTCAGGGCACACCCTCAGGGGCGGCCTATATTCTCGCTCGGCCCCTCGTGCAGTAGAATGGCGCTCGGCGCGCCTGGCGCCAACGGACCGCCATTATGCTGCAAGGCTGGATCGTTATCGCCGTTGCGCTCGGCTACATTGGCCTGCTGTTCGTGGTCGCAAGCTATGGCGATCGAACCCGCCGGTTTGGCCGTGAAGGCGGCTGGCGGCAGTGCATCTATCCGCTCTCGCTGGCGATCTACTGCACGTCCTGGACCTTCTTCGGCTCGGTCGGGCTCGCTTCGCGCACCGGTTTCGACTTTTTGACCATTTACATCGGCCCGATGCTCTTGATCGGGCTGTGCTCGCCGCTCGTCATGCGCATCGTGCGGCTGGCCAAGGCACAGAACATCACGTCGATCGCCGACTTCATTGCCGCGCGCTACGGCAAGGCCCAGACCGTCGCCGCAACCGTGGCGCTGATCGCGATCATCGGAACAATTCCGTACATCGCCCTTCAGCTCAAGGCGGTCTCAGCCTCGCTGACCACGATCCTCGCGCAGGCCGGACCGGCGCACGAAGCGATGCAGCCAGTCTTGGGCGATATTGCCCTCTACGTCGCGATCGCGATGGCGATCTTCGCCGTCCTGTTCGGCACGCGCCATATCGACGCCACCGAGCATCAGGACGGACTGATGCTGGCGATCGCCACCGAGTCGATCGTCAAGCTCGTGGCCTTTGTCGGCGTCGGCGTATTCGTCACTTTCTGGATGTTCGAGGGTCCGCTCTCGCTTTTTGCGCAAGCGCTGGAGCGACCCGATACCGCGGCCGTGTTCAGTCGCGAGCCGGTGCCGGGCACGCTACTGGCAATGACACTGTTGTCCCTGTTCGCCATCGTTTTGCTGCCGCGTCAATTCCATGTCACCGTGGTTGAGAACAACAGCGAGGCCGAGATCAGGCGCGCCGCTTGGCTGTTCCCGCTCTACCTCGTTCTGATCAATCTGTTCGTCGTGCCGATCGCATTGGCGGGGCTGCTGACGTTCAGCCCCGGCCAGGTCGACAGCGACATGTTCGTGCTCGCCTTGCCGCTCGCCGCGCATTCCGACCTGTTTACGATTGCCGCGTTCGTCGGCGGTCTTTCGGCCGCGACCGCGATGGTGATCGTGGAATCGGTTGCGCTCGCCATCATGGTCTCGAACGACATTCTGATGCCGCTCGTGCTGCAGCGCCGCGAGGCGCTGATTACCGGCCGCGGCAACGTCGGCGGCTTGCTGCTCGCTGTGCGGCGAATAGCGATCTTCGTCATCCTGTTTCTCGCCTACGTGTACTACCGCTTGGCGGGCGATGCACAGCTTGCCTCGATCGGGCTGTTGTCGTTTGCGGCGGTTGCGCAGCTCGCGCCGGCTTTTTTCGGCGGACTAATCTGGCGGCGGGGCACCGCACGCGGCGCGTTGGCCGGGATGACGGTCGGCATCCTGGTCTGGGCCTACACGCTGTTGTTGCCGAGTCTGGCGGCCGTCGGCATCGTGAATGAAAGCCTGCTGTCGCACGGACCTTGGGGGATCGCGCTGCTGCGCCCGCAGGCGCTCATCGGGCTCGATCTGCCACCGCTCGCCCACGGGGTGATTTGGAGCCTTTTGCTCAACGTTCTAGCCTATGTGGTTCTCTCGCTGGGCCGCGCGCCAACTTCGATTGAACGACTGCAAGCCGACCTGTTCGTTCCCTCCGACCTGGCGCCGATCGCGCCTAGCTTCCGGCTGTGGCGCTCCTCCGTCACGGTCGAGGAGCTGACCACGACTGTGTCTCGCTACCTTGGCGAGGAGCGCACACGCAGTTCCTTCGATAGCTATGCCCTGAGCCGCGGGATCAGCATTGATCCCAAGGGCGACGCGGACTTCCAGCTCCTGCGCTACGCCGAGCATCTGCTCGCCTCGGCGATCGGCGCGGCCTCATCCCGTCTCGTGCTGTCGCTCCTGCTGCGCAAGCGCACGGTATCGACCAAGGCGGCGCTCAAGCTCCTCGACGACGCCAACGCCGCTATTCATTACAATCGCGAGATCCTGCAGACCGCGCTCGACCATGTGCGGCAAGGCATTGCGGTGTTCAACAAGGATCTGCACCTCGTCTGCTGGAATCGCCAATTCGATGAAATCCTCGCATTGCCGCCGCAGCTCACCCGGGTCGGCACCGCGCTCGACCACATCCTGCGCTTCCACGCCGAGCAGAGCACCTCCGATAAAGAGACGGCTGACGCGCTCGTGCGCGAGCGGCTCGCGCGGTACGTGAACAACGGCGAACCGTTCCTGGAGCGTTTTTCCGACCGCGATCTGGTCATGGAAGTGCGTGCGAATCCAATGCCTGACGGCGGGATCGTAACCACCTTTACGGACATCACCCCAAGCGTGAAGGCCGCGGAAGAACTCGAGCGCGCCAACGAATCGCTTGAGCGGCGGGTACAGGAGCGCACCGAAGAATTGACACGCCTCAATACGGAACTCGGTCGTGCCAAGGGCGAGGCCGAACAGGCCAATATCTCCAAGACTCGCTTCCTCGCCGCGGCGAGCCACGACATCCTGCAACCGCTCAATGCCGCGCGACTCTACGTCACCAGCCTCGTCGAGCGGCAGCGCGGCGGCAGCGACGCCCAGCTGATCACCAATATCGATGCCTCGCTCGATGCCGTTGAAGACATATTCGGGGCGCTGCTCGACATTTCTCGACTTGATACTGGCGCAATGCGGCCGGAGATCGTCGGCTTTCGCATCGACGAGCTGTTGCGCCAGCTCGAGGTGGAGTTCACGCCGCTCGCGCAGGAGAAAGGACTAAACCTCAAGTTCGTGCCCTGCTCGCTCGCGGTCCAATCCGACCGGCGTTTGCTGCGACGGCTGCTGCAGAACCTCGTGTCCAATGCGATCAAATATACCCCGAATGGACGCGTGCTTGTGGGCTGTCGGCGCCGCGACGGACGGCTGCGCATCGACGTTTACGATACCGGCCTCGGCATTCCGGCATCAAAGAAGCAGGCAATTTTTCAGGAATTTCACCGGCTCGAACAGGGGGCCAAGGCGGCGCGTGGCTTGGGACTGGGGCTTTCGATCGTCGAGCGGATCGCACGCGTTCTCGACTACAAGATTATGGTCAACTCGTCGGTCGGTCGAGGATCGCAGTTCTCGGTCGAGGTCCCGCTTTCGGCCGCGATACCGCCGCGGCAACAGCCACGCGTGGCACGGGAGGTTGATCGCGTTCAGCTCTCCGGCATCACTGTTTTGTGCATCGACAATGAGTTGGCGATTCTCGACGGAATGGAAACGCTACTCGCGGGCTGGGGTTGCCGGGTTCTCAAGGCTCCCGATCTCGAAGAGGCGATCGCGCTCGTCGCAGAGGGCAAGATCACGCCTGACGGGTTGTTGGTCGATTACCACCTCGACGAGGGCAATGGCATTGCAGCGATTACGGAGCTGCGCCGCCGCTTCGGCGCCGACCTCACGGCCATCCTGATTACCGCCGACCGCAGTCCGCGCGTCCGCGAGGATGCCCGCGCCAACGGCATCCAGCTACTCAATAAGCCGCTCAAGCCGGCGGCATTGCGTGCGCTGTTGACGCAATGGCGCATGCAGCGGCTTGCGGCGGCGGAATGAGAGTGGCGCACGATCGCGGCATCGCGCACAACCGTTAAATCAATGCTCCACTCCTACCGCCTGCGGCCATTGGCCGAGCTCGATCTTTGAGGCGGCAATCACCGCCTGCGTGCGGCTCTCGACCCCGAGCTTCTGCAGGATCGCCGAGACGTGGGCCTTGACCGTCGCCTCCGAGACGCCGAGCTCGTATGCGATCTGTTTGTTGAGCAAGCCCTCCGACAGCATCATCAAAACGCGCACCTGCTGCGGCGTCAGAGAGGTAAGCCGCGTCAACAGATCAGCGCTCTCCGCATCCGAGCCGGCGCCGAGATCGATGTCGGGCGGCGTCCATACGCCGCCCTCGAAGACGCGGGTAATGGCGTCCCGCATGGTCTCGATGCCGAGCGTCTTGGGGATGAAGCCCAAGGCGCCAAAATCCATGCAGCGGCGGATGACCCCAGCATCGTCGTTGGCCGAGACCACCACGATCGGCACGCTCGGATACTGGGCACGCAGATACATGAGGCCGGAGAATCCCCGCACCCCAGGCATGGTCAAATCGAGCAGGATGAGATCGACCTCCGCGCCGCGCTCCAGCAGCTTCGTCAAATCCTCGAATGAACCCGCTTCGGCAATCTCGACTTCCTCGAATAGGCCTGAGACTGCCTCGCGCAAAGCACCGCGAAACAGCGGATGGTCGTCCGCGATAATCAAGCGTACCGATTCGCCCACCCGCCTCATCTCAACCTCTGAGCTCACATCTCGCCGGCGCCGAAAGCATATCACAATTTCAGCGTCGCCGTTCACGCCGCTGCTGACGATCGACTTCGGCCGTTCTGGCGGACCAGCCGAGTGGCCTACCGCCTGCTGCCGATGAATTGCAGCACGACTTCGCGCCGATGCGGACGGGCGCGATGCTCGGCAATATAGATGCCTTGCCACGTGCCGAGCGCAAGCGTTCCGGCAATCACCGGCACGTGCAACGAGACCCCGGTGAGCATCGTCTTTATGTGCGCCGGCATGTCATCGGGCCCCTCGACATCGTGAACCCACGGGGCATCGGCGGGTGCGAGGCGATCGAGCGCGATCGCAAGATCGCTTCGCACATTGGGATCGGCATTTTCCTGGACGACCAGAGAAGCCGAAGTGTGCCGCATGAACATGAACAGGGCACCGTCCTTCGCCTCGCTCTCCGCAACGAACCGCGTTGCTTCGTCTGTGATCTCGGTGAAAGACCGTCCGCGGCTGTCGACCACGAGCGTCGCCGTCGCAATGATCTCGGGCGCGAAAGTGACGATAGAAGATAACGAGCCCGTCATGGCCCCCTGCCGCCGCGGCAATTCACGAGTCCTTTTTCAGCATATCCTTCTGCAGCGTCCCGATCATTTCGACCAGGCGGCGCCAAACCTTCTCGATAAAGTTCATGACCTTGTTGAGATCGGCGTCATTGGGCAATTGCAGGCGGGGCTCGTCGGGCTTGGCAGCCGGCGACTGCGGCTTGACGGTACCAGGCAGCGGCAGGTTGCGTGCGATGAGCTCTTTCTTGACAGCTGCGTTCTCGGCCTGAAGGCGGGCGATCTCGGCCTCGAGTGCGGCACGCTCATCCGGCACCGCCTCACATGCCCATCCTGCCGGGCGCCGCGCGCAGATCGATACTTGGCCCGTGCGGCCATCAAGCCGCAGATAGCCGTCTTCGACGCGGTTGAAAGTGTAACGGTTATCGTCGCTCCCCGGCACCGCGTTTTGCGCCCAGGCCGCTGGCGATCCCGCGAGCCCCAGTCCAACGACCTTGCGTCATGGTCCATAGACGATCGCTCGGGCACGGTGCAATGGCGCCACCGTACCCCCATGCAAACGTCCCCACCGCCTGGGCGAAGCAGACGCAAAGAGTGCCGCCACCTCTCCTGCGGCAATCGCGCCTGACCTGCTCTAACAGCGCCCGGCTCCGTCGCTCCCAGGGGTCATCATTCCCCTTCCTTTTCAAACGTTTACCGCAAGGGGCAATTCTTGACTCGCATAAACCCAATCAGTATGGTCCGCGCGGTTTTGGGGGCGGAATTGTCGTGATCCTGCTAAAATTGGCGCGGGTGTCGAAAGCATGGCCGACGACGCACGCGAGAGAGGTGACCGCGAACGACCGCCGGGCGATGAGGCTGCGCTTTCCGCGAGGCTCAAGCGTCTGGGCGAGCAACTCGGCCACATCCATGCCGATCATTCGTCCGAAATCAGTCCGCAGCAGCCTCCATCCGCCGATCCGTCCGCGATCGCCCGAGGTTTTCGGCTTTCGACCGAACTCGTCGCCGCGGTTCTGGTCGGTGCGGCTCTCGGTTGGGTGCTGGATCGCTTGCTGGGAATCGCACCCTGGGGAATGATCGTGTTTCTGCTTCTCGGCTTCGCGGCCGGCGTTCTCAACGTGATGCGGGCTGCGGGAGTGGTTCCGAGCAGCCCCTTGGATCCGAAACGATGAATACCGCCGCACGCCGGGAGCGGCCATGCCGCGCCGCGACGATGAGGACTTGATCCTGCATGGATCCCATCCACCAGTTCGAGATCAAAAACCTGCTTCCGATCGCTCGCATCGGGGGGGTGGAAATTGCCTTTACCAATTCAGCCCTATTCATGCTGATCGCGCTTGCCCTGATCCTCCTGCTGATGTTGGGCGCCACCAGTTCGCGGGCGCTGGTGCCGGGGAGACTGCAGGCGGTCGCGGAAATGTCCTACGAGTTCGTCGCGACCACCCTGCGAAGCACGGCCGGCCCGGAAGGCATGAAGTTCTTCCCGCTGGTGTTCTCGCTCTTCATGTTCATTCTCGTACTGAACGTGATCGGCATTATTCCCTATACCTTCACCGTCACCAGTCACATCGTCATCACGGTTGCGCTCGCGCTTCTCGTTTTTTTCACGGTCGTGATTTACGGATTCTGGAAGCACGGTTTGCATTTCTTCAAGCTGTGGGTGCCGAGCGGCATTCCGATCTACATCCTGCCCTTGGTGACGTTCATCGAGGTGCTGTCGTTTCTGTCGCGCCCCGTCTCTCACAGCGTGCGGCTGTTCGCCAACATGCTGGCCGGCCACATCACACTCAAGGTATTCGGTGGTTTCGTGACCATGCTGGGCGCGCTCGGCTTTCTCGGCTGGCTCGGCGCGATCATTCCGCTCGGCCTCACGGTCGCGCTCACTGCGCTCGAACTGCTCGTAGCCGTCCTGCAGGCCTACGTATTTGCCATCCTCACTTGCATTTACCTCAGTGAAGCGATCCACGCGGGCCATTGATGCCCACTCACCAACTCTGAAAAGGAGCTCTCTCATGGATCCCCAAGCCGCGAAAATGATCGGTGCTGGCATCGCCTGCATCGGGATGGGCGGCGCCGGCGTCGGTGTCGGCACCATCTTCGGCCATTATCTAGCCGCCGCGCTGCGCAATCCGTCTGCCGCCCAGGGCCAGTTCGCCAATCTGATTTTCGGCTTTGCCGTGACCGAGGCGCTCGGCATCTTTTCGCTGTTGATCGCGCTGTTGCTGCTGTTCGCGCTCTGACCTCCGACGCTGCGAGGTGAGTTTCCGATGGCTCAGAAGGATGCGCAACCCATTGCCTCGGTTGAGCACACTCCCGCGAGCGAGCACGGTCGCGGGTTCCCGCCGTTCGACTCGAAGACGTTCCCTTCCCAGCTGTTTTGGCTCGCGCTCGCTTTCATCGCGCTCTACCTGTTGATGTCCCGAATTGCGTTGCCGCGGATCGGCTCGATTCTGGACGCCCGCCGCCAGCGTATCCAAGACGATCTCGCCGAGGCGCAGCGCTTCAAGGACGCGTCGGACGCCGCCATTTCAGCACACGAGAAGGCGTTGGCGGAGGCACGCGGACGCGCGCAGGCGCTCGCCAACGAGACGCGTGCAAAGGCGGCGGCAGCAGCCGCGCTCCGCCGCAAGGAAGTGGACGCGAAGCTTCAGGCCCGAATTGCCGAAGCAGAGAAGGTCATCGCCGGGACGCGATCGGCGGCCATGGAAAATGTACGTAGCATCGCCGCTGAGCCTGCCCGCGCCATTGTCGAGCGGCTGACGGGCGTCACGCCGGCGAGCGAAGAGGTCAGCCAGGCCGTTGGCAATGTGCTTAAGCGCTGAGGAAGCCGATGTTTGAAGCCGAGTTCTGGGTCGCCGTCGCCTTCGTCATTTTCGTCGGCGTGCTCGGCTATGTCCAAGCGCATAAGCGCCTGGTCAAGAGCATCGATGACCGGCGGGAGCGCATCAAGGCGGAACTCGACGAGGCGCGACGGCTCAAAGCGGAAGCGGAGGCCCTGCTCGCCACATATCGGCGCAAGCAGCAGGAAGCCGAGCGCGAGGCGGAAACGATCGTCGCCAGCGCCAAGGCCGAGGCCGAGCGGCTTGCCACCGAAGCCGAGGCCAAGATCGAAGAATTCGTCGCGCGACGCACCAAGATGGCGGAAAGCAAGATCGCTCAGGCCGAAGCTCAGGCGCTGGCCGATGTGCGCTCAGCCGCCGCCGAGGTCGCGGTTGCCGCGGCGGAGAGGATCCTCGCCCGTACCGTGAAGGACAAGGTCGCCGACGACCTTCTGGCCAAAGGGATCGCCGATGTCCGGGCCAAGCTGAATTAGGTCCTCTTCTCGCCCCCTTCGGCAAAGGCCGGGCCACCGTTCTACGGTCTGCCTCAAACCCAAGAACTTGTGCAAAAAGATTCGCGGGCCGCGTGGTGCCCGACTTTTGCCACGGCGGCGATTCCTATTGCTCCAACCGTGATTCGTCGAATAGCAGCAAGCCAACGTGATCCCGCAAGACCGCGCTGGTGCGAGGCTCCCGTGATCATCTTTGATTGCAACGGTGTGCTGGTCGACGGCGAACAGATCGCTGCTGAAGTTGCTGCGGATGAGCTGGCGCGCGCGGGGGTTGCAATCACACCCGAACTCGTGATCCGCTATTTTTCCGGGCGCCGCCCCGCCGACATGTTGGCGATGATCGAAGCGGTCACCCGCCAGAAGTTGCCGGCTAACCTTAGCGCCACCATCGCGGCGGCAACGGTGAAGCGCCTGCATGAGGAGCTGCGTGCGATGCCCCATGCAGCCCATGCGCTGACCTGGCTGCGCGGGCCGAAATGCGTGGCATCATCTTCACCTCCCGAACGTATCCGGGCCAGCCTGGAAACCACAGGGCTTGCGAGGTTCTTCAACTTCTTTTTTTCCGCAACCGGCGTGCCGAACGGCAAACCCGCGCCCGATCTATTCCTGCATGCAGCGTCGAGGATGGGCGTGCAGGCGGCTGACTGTATCGTGGTCGAGGACTCAGCGGCTGGTGTGACCGCAGCCACCGCGGCTCGGATGACCGCGGTCGGGTTTGTCGGCGGCAGCCATGCGGACGCCCAGCTTGGCGACCAGCTGAAGTCGGCGGGGGCGCAAATCATTGTCGCCGACCTGCGGCATTTGAAGGGTGCCGTGGTTGCGCTCCGCGGGTGGTAGCGCGGATCTTCTATTGCTGCCGTGTTGTGGTTTTTTTCGCGGTCTTCGGCGGCTTCTTCTCGTTCTTGTCACCGATCTCATCAAAACCGACATAGATGACGTAAGCGTCGAGTTCCGACCTCGCCGGCAACGGAAAACTCAGGCCCTCCTCGATATCGACGAATGGCACGTAAGTCTGGCCGGATGCAACGGTTACCGAAATCCGCTTGAACTTGGTCGCGACCGTCTTCGGCTGCGGGCCTTCGCGCACGACAGCGTAGCGCAAGGGAACGTCGACTTGCCCCGGTCCACCCATGGGCCCGAGGATGACGCGGCCCTGGACGCCGACCTTGATGCTCATTGTGGCGCCTTGCACTGCACACTCGCGGGCGGTTTGGCCGAACGAAAGCTGGTAGCGCAGATCGCCGGCGGTCGCCTCGACGGCCTTGGCGGCGATATTCAGGGTCGACGCGCCGGCGCGGATATCGACCCCAGGGCATTCGACATCCGGCGCCGTTGGAGTTGGCGAGTGCGGCTGAGTGACGCCCGGCGTTGCGCCGGAGAAAAGGCTTGCGACCCGGCTGGTCCACGAGGGCGAGTTATCGGAGGACACCACGCTCGAAGCGAGTGAGCAGCCGGACAGGACTGCGGCACTCGCGACCAGCGCCGCCACGCCGCGCGGGCCGCGCGGGCCGCGCGTTGGCTCACGATCGCTTCCCGGACCCATTGAAACTACTCAGCTTTTTCACAAATCCCGCTTCGTCGAGCCTTATACCAACCAATTCGTGGCGGCCCCAAGGCCAGCGCTACCCCTCTAATCATCCTTGAGACGCGCGAACAGCAGGTGATCCTGCCAGACGCCATTGATGCAAAGGTATTGGCGTGCGAATCCCTCGCGCTTGAAGCCCGTTTTCTCCAGGAGCCGGATCGAGGCCACATTTGCCGGAATGCATGCGGCTTCGACGCGATGAAGCTTCAGCGTCGCGAATGCGAACGGGACCATGGCATTCACCGCGGCCGTCATATGACCTTGGCGCGCGTAGGGTGCTCCTATCCAGTAGCCGAGGCTGGCCGCCTGGGCACAGCCGCGACGAATATTGGCGAGCGTCAATCCGCCCAGGAGGACGTCGTCACGCTTGCGGAAAATAAAGAAGGCATAGGCGAGGTCGTTGCGCTGGTCTTCGGAATAGCGCCTGATGCGCCGACGAAAAGATGCACGGGTGAGATCGTCGGCGGGCCAGGTCGGCTCCCATGGCGTGAGGAAGTCTCGGCTTGCTTCGCGCAAGGCCACCCATTCGGCGCAGTCGGGCATCTGCGGCGCCCGCAGCGCGACGCCATCGCCTGCGATCGCAGGCATTTGGTCGGATAAACTGACGGTCCGGAAGAATGCCATGGTGATCAGCCACCCGACGGCAGCCACACGGACGAGAAAGAACGCCGCCGTTGAATCAGAACGTCCGTCATGAAGTTTACGCCGCCCGGCGGGCGAGACTGTCGGCAATCGTGGCGGCGCTTTCAAGCCCGGGCCCGGGGCCGAGCGCGGCGATGGCGGGCCGGCCGCGCGCGATCAGGGCACGGCCAGCGGCGCGGGCGCTCTCGACCGTCACGGCGTCAATTTTTCCGACAAGCTCTTCGAGGGGAACGGGGCGGCCCCAATTGAAGATCTGCCGCGCGAGCTGCTCGGCACGCGCGGTTGAGCTCTCGAGCGCCATCAGCAATCCGGCCTTCATCTGCGCCTTCGCGCGTGCGACCTCCGCCTCGTTGATGCTTTCGGCTGCGGCATTGATCTCGCCCACTACGACGCGCATCAGCTCGGGGACATCTGCGGCATCGGTGCCGGCATAAAGGCCGAACATACCAATGTCCGAATAGGGGGCATGGAACGCATAGATCGCGTAGCAAAGGCCGCGCTGTTCACGTACCTCCTGAAATAGCCGCGAGGACATGCCGCCGCCGAGCACATTCGTGAATACCTGTAGGCTGGGGAGGTTCGGATCGCGGTGCGGCAAGCCGTGCATGGCGAGCGCGATGTGAACTTGTTCGAGGTCGCGTGTCTCGATACGAGACCCCCCAATGAAGCGGGCGGGCTCGGGCGCCGGCGATCGAGGCCCAGCGAAGCTCGCGAATCGTCGTTCCACTTCCGCCAACACGGCTCGATGCTCAACGGCGCCTGCCGCCACGACCACCATAGCGGGACTGCGATAGTGACGTCGGAGATAAGCGGAAAGCCGCAGACGATCGAACGAGCGCACGGTCGCCGGCGTGCCGAGGATTGACCGGCCCATCGACTGACCAGCAAAGGCAGTCTCCTGCAGCTTATCCCAGATCACATCGTCCGGAGCGTCTTCGGCGGCACCAATCTCCTGCACTATGACGTTCTGCTCGCGCCGCAGTTCCTCGGAATCGAATGTTGGATCGGCAAGGATGTCCGATAGCACGTCGAGCGCGAGCGGCACGTCGGCTCGAAGCACGCGCGCATAGTAGGCGGTTGTCTCGACCGAGGTTGCCGCGTTGAGATCGCCGCCTACCGCCTCGATCTCCTCCGCGATTTGCCGCGCCGTGCGTCGCGTGGTGCCCTTGAACGCCATGTGCTCGAGCAGATGCGAAATACCGTGCTCATCCGGCTGCTCGTTGCGACTGCCAGAGCCGACCCAAACGCCCAGTGCAGAAGTCTCCAAATGCGGCATCGCGTCGGTCACGACGACAAGGCCTGTGGAAAGACGCGTGACTTCGACGCTCATGCAGCGGCTCCTTCGTGTGCGGCACGACTGAGAGAGAGAACATGGCGCTCGACCGCCATCTGGTCGACCGGCAGCGTGGTGACGCGCTCCGGCCGCCGATCGAGGTTGGCGAGCCATTCGGGCAGCGGTGGCCGCACGCCGGTCGCTGCCTCCACGGCGTCGGGAAATTTGGCCGGATGGGCCGTACCGAGCACCACCAGTGGAATCGATGGATCGCGGGTCTCTTTTTCCGCGACCGCAACACCTACGGCGGTGTGAGGATCGATAAGACGCCCGGTCTCCCGCAGTATGGTGCGAATAGTTGCCGCCGTCTCGTCCTCGTCCGCCCGGTCCGCGGAAAACACGGCGCGCAGCGAGGAGAGAGCGCACGCCGACAGCGTAAATCGGCGCGACTGGACGAGGGAGGCCATCAGCGCGCGCACCGCGCGGGCATCATGGCCGTGAATGTCGAACAACAGACGCTCGAAGTTCGAGGCCACCTGGATGTCCATGGACGGCGAGGATGTAGGCACCACCTCACGCAGCTCGTATGTGCCGGTCGCGATGGTCCGCGCCAGGATGTCGTTGACGTTGGTCGCAACGGTGAGGCGATCGATGGGCAGGCCCATGCACAGCGCGACGTAGCCCGCATAGACGTCGCCGAAATTGCCGGTCGGCACGGTGAAGGCCACCTTTCGCCGCGGGGAGCCGAGCGCGACGGCGGCGGTGAAATAGTACACCACCTGTGCGACGATGCGCGCCCAATTGATGGAGTTCACGCCAGAGAGCCGCACTTGGTCGCGAAAGGCGTGGTGGTCGAACATGCCCTTCACGATCGCTTGGCAATCGTCGAATGTCCCCTCGATCGCCAGTGCGTGAACATTGCCGTCCTCGACCGTTGTCATCATTCGCCGCTGCACGTCGGAAATGCGTCCGTGCGGAAAAAGTACGAACAGATCCGCTCTCGCGCGGCCGCGAAATGCTTCGACCGCGGCGCCGCCGGTATCCCCGGAGGTCGCAACCACGATGGTCGTACGCTCACCCCGTGTCGCGAGCACCTCGTCCATGAGCCGGCCGAGGAGCTGCATTGCCAAATCCTTGAAGGCGAGCGTGGGCCCGTGAAACAGTTCAAGCAGGAAATCGCTCATCCCGAACTGCACCAGCGGAGCGACCGCCGGGTGGCGGAACCTGCCATAAGCCTCGCGCGTCATGCGGGCGAGGTCGGCCCCGGGGATGGCATCGCCGATGAAAGGACGGATGATTTCCACCGCCACTTCGGCATAGGGCCGGCCGGCAAAACCGGCGATCGCGTCCGCATCGAGGCCCGGCCAGACCGCGGGCACGTAAAGGCCGCCGTCGCGGCCAAGTCCCGCCAGCATCGCGTCGACAAAACCGAGCGTCGGGGCCTCGCCCCGGGTGGAGATGTAACGCACGTCGGCTCCGTTCGAGGCTAAGGTGCCGTCGCGCTCGGCTTTGCTCGCCGAGCGGACATTCCACCTAACCTATTGAATGTGCTTCTCTTCCCCGGCCGCACGTCGGGCGCGGGGAAGCCAACGGCCTAAAAACATAGTGGGAAGGCGCCCCCTCCACAAGGAAGGCGCCCGCACGCGGCTCATGCGGTCCGCGCCGCTCGGCCGCTGAGCCAAAATACGAACATCCCCACTACGACCAGGGCAAGTCCATACCAAGTGATCGCATATTGAAGATGGTCGTTACGCAAGTTTGGCTTGAGCGGGCCGGGGCGCGGAAGCCCGCCGGACGGCTGCGGGCTTTCCAATTCAACGTAGAAGGACGCGACTTCGCCCCACCCTTTAGCAGCTGCAATCGCAGCCGGGTCGCGCACGAACCAAAGATTGCGGCCGGGATCATCTTTTGGCGAAAAGGCACCGCGAGATTCCGGCCAGCGCATCACGCCGAGCAACTCGACGCGGCTGGGAGAGACGCCAGCCTCACGCGTCGCCGCATTCTGCCGTCCCTCCGGGACGAAGCCACGATTGACGACGACAAGCCCGCCGCCCGCGAGCTGGGCCGGCGCGAACACCCAGTAGCCGGATCCGAAAACGTCGCTGCGCAGGGCAGACCCGCTCGTGTAAACGAGCGCTTCGGCGCCCGGCACGAATGCGGCGGAGAATTTCACGCGGCGGAACTCGTCGTTTGCGGGATCAAGCTTCGCCCAGCGCTGGCGGGGCGGCAAATCAACCGGTGGGGCCGAGAGACGCTGTTCGAGGCTCTCGATCAGCGCTTCCTTCCAGGCCTTGCGTTGGATTTGCCAGGTACCGAGCCCGATGAAGACTACAATCGCCACGAGCGCGAACAAGGCCGGCAGTACGAGGTCGGATCGCAACGGTCGTGCTGGCGCAACCTTCACGGCGCTTCGCCACCGGTGAAACGGCTCTCCGCGGCCTTGTGGTGATATTGGAGCGCGATCAGAAGCCCCTTCACAGGCCGCAACGGCACGAGTGTGGTGACCAGGATCAGCGGACCCCACAGCAGCGCATGCACCCAGTATGGCGGGGCATAAAGGACTTCCACGGCTAGCGCCGAGCCGGCGACAATGACGCCGGCAAGAAACATGACGAAAAACGCCGGGCCGTCGGCGGAATCGGCAAACGAGAAGTCGAGGCCGCACCGCTCGCAACGCGGCCGTAGCGCAAGAAACCCTCGGAACAGACGGCCCTCGCCGCAGCGGGGACAGCGCCCCAGCAGGCCGGACGCGATGGGCAAAGGCGGTGTATCAGGGCGATTGGTCATTACGAAAACCGGCTTGGAAGGCCTTGTCCGCGAGATGGCGCGCCGTGCCTCAATTCTCAAGTCCCGGTATCAAATCGTTCCTGGATGCATGGCTCACGACAATGGCCTGAGATCTCCCAACATCGTGGGAATAAACTCCGAAACCGTCGGGTGAATGTGCATCGCCCGCTGCAGAACGGTGCATGGCGCCTTGGCATACATGATGTCGAGAATGCAGTGAATGGCTTCGTCGCCTGAAAGTCCCAGCAGCGACGCTCCGAGGATCTGCTTCGTCTCCCTGTCGACCAAAATCTTCATGAACCCTTTCGTCTCGCCTTTCTCGAACGCTCGGCTCACGTCTTCCATCGCCATCGTCGCGATC
>WNFZ01000507.1_pt1 | contig 38029 bp, 31 predicted proteins | sample 5400081 | NCBI WGS metagenome assembly WNFZ01 (sample SAMN13153365, study PRJNA577476) | soil metagenome | isolation source: 80 cm soil or saprolite under grassland replicate 1 | place: USA:California | collected 2016-06-15
GCACGGTAGCCGCTGCGCTGAGCGATTTGGCCGAGTCAAGGCCGTAGCCGCACGTAGTGCGGGGGCGCGAAGCGCCAGCCTTGACGCGACCAAATCGGTCAGCGATCTCCCTGCGACAAGATGACAGTTGCTCACTCGACAACCCACATCGTCGCCAAATCGCAGGCTCCCGTGCCCAGCGATTGTGGACTGAGCCTCGTGCCGACGCGCACTTTCGCCAACTGTCCACCCCTCGATCTGATTTGCATTCCCGGCGGGGTGAGCGGTGTCATCGGGGCGATCGCCGATCAAGAGACCGTCGATTTCGTCCGCCGGCAGGCGCGTAGCGCGAAGTATGTCACCTCCGTTTGCACCGGCGCATTCGTTCTCGGTGTTGCGGGATTGCTCAAGGGACGACGGGTGACGACACATTGGGCTTATACCGATCTCTTGCCTCTCGTCGGGGCGACATACGAGAAAGCAAGGGTCGTAAAAGACGGCCACGTGATCACCGCAGGAGGTGTCACCTCGGGGATCGATTTTGGACTCAGCGTCATAGCGGAGATTGCGGGTGAGACGACCGCCCAGGCAATCCAGCTCGGCATCGAGTACGACCCAGCGCCACCATTTGATTCGGGACATCCGGATAGAGCGCCGGCAGCTGTCAAAGCAGCTGTGTCCGGTCGCTATGAGAAGGCTAATTCGGCGCTCCGTGCAGGTCTTGAGCAGGCAGTTCAGGCACAATCAAAACGAAGCGAAGCATCCGCGCAGGCATGAGGCTGCACGGGAATTGCCCCTCGGCAAGTCACGCTGATCTGAAGGCAGTCGCCATCTCCGCAGCGAGCGTAATGCCAATACGCGTGCCGGGGGGCCGTAACGAGGCGGCTTCGTGTCTCGGCACCCGCAACAGCACGCGCCCCGAGACCGCTTCCGGCACTTCCACGTAAAGGTCGATGTGGCCGCCTTGATAGATTTGCGCGGCGACGATGCCGTGTGCCGCGGCTGCGGCGTCCGCTGGCGCCACGCGCAGGTCCTCCGGTCGAACGAAAAGATCGACGGCGCTGCCCACCACGCCGCCCTGTAACGTTTGACTTGATACCGCCACCCGTGCCGCGCCGAGCGCGACCGTGGCGGTCGCTCCGTCGATCCGCTCGAGGCGTGCGCGCAAGACATTGGCGTCTCCGATGAAGGAGGCGACGAATCGATCGATCGGATGGCGATAAATCTCGTCCGGAGTATCGAGTTGGCGAATGCGGCCCTCCGCCATCACCGCGATGCGGTCGGATAGGCTTAGCGCCTCGCTCTGGTCATGGGTGACGAAGATGGTTGTCACGCCGAGCTTGCGTTGAATCTCCTTGAGCTCGACTTGCATCGAGGCGCGCAGGTTCCGGTCAAGCGCCGAGAACGGCTCGTCGAGCAGCAACACCTTGGGACGAATGACGAGAGCGCGCGCGAGCGCAACCCGCTGCTGCTGGCCGCCGGAGAGTTGACGAGGCTTACGATCCTCCAGGCCCACAAGCTTGACCAGTGCAAGGGCCTCAGCGGTCCGCCGTGCGATCTCCGGCTTGGCGATGCGCCGCATCTTGAGGCCGTAGCCGACATTGGCCGCCACGTTCATGTGCGGAAACAGCGCGTAATTCTGGAACATGATCCCGATCTCGCGCCGATAGGCGGGAACATCGGTGATGCGCCGGCCGTCGATGACGATCTCGCCGCTGTCCGGCATCAGGAAGCCGGCAACGAGGTTGAGCAGCGTGGTCTTGCCGCAGCCGGACGGACCGAGCAGCGTCATCAGCTCGCCGCGACGGACCATCAGTGACACGTCATCGAGCGCGGTGGTCTTGCCGAAGCGCTTGGTCACTCGGTCGAGCTGGACGGCGATATTCTCGCCGCCGTTCGTCCGGCCTGCTCGCGTGGCGATCGAAGCCGGAAGTGCACCTTCAGCGGGGCTGCTCAACGTTGAGAACCTTTGCCAGGCCAAGGAACATGTTGGCCAATGTCAGCAGCGTTGCGGTGACCACAATGTATATGACCGAGATCGCAGCCATCGAGGGGTCGGCGTATTCCCGTACGTAATTGTAGAGAGCGACCGGCAGGGTTTGCGTGCGCTGCGCCGTGACGAACAGCGAAGCGGTGAATTCATTGAACGACAGAATCGCCGCGAACAGCCAGCCGCTGACCAGGCCCGGCAGCAGCAACGGCAGGGTGATGGTCGTGAGGACGCGGCGGGGCGGTGCGCCGAGACTCGCGGCGGCGAGCTCCAGATGCGGATCGAGGTTGCGCAGCGAGATGTAGACGCTGCGCAGCACGAACGGCAGCACGAGCACCACGTGGCAGGCGACGACCACTGCATACCCGCGCGCCAAACCCACCTGCGCGGCGAGGATCAGAAACCCGAGACCGATGGTGAAATGCGGCACGACCAGCGGAGAAAGCAGCACGGTCTCCAGCGATCGCTTGAAGCGGAATTCGTAGCGCTCGAGGGCGAAGGCAAAGGCGGCGCCCACCACCAGCGCAATGGAGGACGCCCAAGTCGTCACAATGAGCCCGTTGCGGAATCCGGCTTGAAAGTCGTCGTACGCCATGGCCTTGATGAACCAGCGCCACGACCAGCTCTCTGGTGGGAACGACAAGATCGCCCTGCTGTTGAAGGCGGCAAGCGTGACGACCAACGCCGGCAAGAGTAGAAAGCCGAGAATTGCGGTGACGGTCACCCCACCGAGGAGGCGCAGGAGCTTCTGCCAGAGCAAGTGCGGCCTCTCAGTGCTGGCGGATTTTTTCGAGCGGGCTGGCAGCCATGCCCATCAACGCCAGCACCGCGAACGTGAGCACGAGTCCGGCGACCGACAGGCTCGCCGCGAACGGGAAGTTGAAACTCGCGAATCCGAGCTGATACACCAAGTTCGCGACCATGTTGACCCGGCCGCCGCCGATCAGCTGCGGAGTGGCAAATGCACTAAAGGTCCAGGCGAACGCGGTGGTGACGCCCGCGATGATTCCGGGTGTGGAAAGCGGAAGCGTCACGGTGAGGAACGCGCGGATCGGTCCGGCGCCGAGGCTCGCGGCGGCACGTTCGTAATCGCGATCGATGTGGGAGAGGGCCGCCGCGAGCATGATCACCATTACCGGCAAGGTGACGTGCACGAGCGCGGTCACGACCCCGAATTGGGTGAACATGAATTGCAGCGGCTGCTCGATGAGCCCGAACTTGAGCAGCATCGAGTTTATGAACCCATTGTTGCCAAGCACGACGATCCAGGAATAGGTGCGCACCACTTCGCCCAGGAACAGCGGGGTGACGGCGATCACCAGGATGGTGGATTTGAGCAGAACGCTTCTGGCGTGCACCAGGGCATAGGCGAGCGGATACCCGACGATGAGCGTGAACAACGCCGTGAGGAAACAGATCCACACCGTGTCGAGGAATACCCGCGCATAAAGCGGCCGCAGGAGCGCCGCGAAGTTTTCGAGCGTGAACCCTCCCGGTTCGAGCGACCCGGGAACGTAAGCACGCAGGCTGTATTGCATCACCGCCGCCAGCGCGGCCGCGAATCCGAGCGCGCACAGCAGCGCCGGCGCCGTGAAGAGGCGCAAGAACGGCCTGGGATTCATGGCGTCGCACCCGGCTCGGACGGTGCGCAGGATGCGCCGTCAGGCCGTCAGTTCATGATGTTCTCGGCAAACCACTTGCGCCACTCCGCGGTCTTCTCCGCGCGCAGCTTGTGATCGATGATGATGGCTTGCTTGTTCCACTGCTCGACCGAGGTGAACACTCCCGGCAACTTGGCGACGGCGGGATCGAGCTTCGCGTCGAGAACCACGGGACTGCCCTTCTTGAACTTGGCGACTTCGGCCTGCACCTGCGGGTCCAGCGCAACGTTGATGAACTTGTAGGCGAGCTCGGCTTTCTTGGATCCTTTCATGATGGCGACCGTGTCGATGCCGAGCACGGCGCCTTCCTTTGGAATGACGAGCTGGATGGGAACGCCCTCGCCCGCCATGTAGTGCGCGTTCATCGACAGGATCACCTGGACCGGCGTCTCGCCGTTGGCGATGAGCTGCTGGCTGTTGGCGTCGTTGGTATAGAACGCCTTGAAGTTCGGCTTGAGCTCCCTCAGCTTGGCTTGTCCCTTTTCCCAGGTGGCAGCGTCGCCGCCCGCCAACATCGCGGAAACGACAATAAGGTGACTGGGATCGAAATCCGGCGCGGCGAGCTTGCCTTTGACGTCCGATTTCCAGAGATCCGCCCAGCTCTCGAACGCTGCGCCTTTGAGCAGGTCGGGCCGGTAACCGATGGTGTAGACATAGGCCCAGGTGCCGACGTGATACGGACTGATCTTGGCCTGCTGCACCAAGTTGCTGGCGTTCGGCACTTTCTTGAGATCGAGCGTCTCGTAAAGGCCGTCGTTGGCGTAGAGCCACCCGACGTGCGAGGTCGTGAACGTGATGTCGCTCTCGGGATTGCCTTTGGCGAGCTTCTCCTTGTTCAGCCGATCGATCGTGCCGCCGGTGATGTATTCGACCGGCACGCCCGTCGCGGCGGTGAATTTCTTGCCAATGAGATTGTCGACCATGTCGCGCCAGCTGCCGCCCCAGACGCTGACGATCAGCTTGTCCTGAGCCGTAGCCTGCATCGGCACCAGGAGGAGAGCCAATGCGGTAATGGTCATGCAAATCCGTTTCATTGTCCTAACCTTTCTGGATTGCTCGACGATCCGTTTGAATGCCAGACGGATTTGCAAACGATCGAGCAAGCCCCTCGATATCCGGCGCATGATTATTCGTTGAGACGACGGAGGTTGTCCAGCGTCGCGGGACATATCCTGCAGATCGCGAGGACATCGCTCCACGAGGCTTGGTTGACCCTCCACGTTGAGGCTAGATTGCAGTCAGACCGGAGTGCATCGCGATGGAATCGCGCCTGGAGCGGGGCAAAAGAGCGAAACAGAAGTCGGCCGGGAATGTCGCGGCGGCGTATTTGGCTTTACTGGCCGATCGTGGCGTCGACTATTTGTTCGGCAATGCCGGCACCGATTTTGCGCCACTCATAGAGGCGTATGCGCAGGCGGCGCGAACGGGCGTCCCCGTTCCCCGGCCGATCCTGGCGACGCATGAGAATCTCGCCGTCACGATGGCGCACGGCTACGGCATGGTGTCGCGGCGGATACCGGCGGTGATGGTGCATGTGAGCGTGGGCACTGCGAACATGATCTGCGCGGCCTTGAATGCGGCGCGCGAGAACGTGGCGATTCTGCTCACCGCCGGCAGGTCTCCGCTAACCGAGACGGGCTTGTTGGGCTCGCGCGACGGCTACATCCATTGGGCGCAGGAAATGTACGATCAGGCGGGCATGATCCGCGAGATCGTCAAATGGGACTATGAACTCAGAAACGCCGAGCAGCTCACGACCGTCATCGACCGCGCGCTGGCGGTCGCGGCCACCGAACCGCGCGGCCCCGTCTATCTCTCCCTGCCGCGCGAAGTGATTGCGGCGCCGCTATCCGAGTTCGAGCATCCGCCGCCCTCGCGGCTCGGCGCGGCAACTCCGCCGGCCCCGGATGCAGCCGCGATTGCCGCGGCAGCGCGCATGCTGGCACAGGCCGCGCGTCCGCTGATCGTGACGGCGAGCGCCGGACGGGACGCGGCAGCGTTTGCGGCATTGACGCAGTTTGTCGAGCGCTTTGCGATACCGGTCGTGCAGCATCGGCCGCGCTATCTCTCGTTGCCCTCGTCGCATCCGATGAATCTCGGGTTCGACCCGGCAGGTCCCATTCAAAAGGCGGATGTGATCGTGGTGCTCGAGGCCGACGTCCCCTGGATCCCGAGCCGGGCCGCGCCCGGCCGCGACTGCAAGGTCATCCAATGTGGATTGGACCCGTTGTTCGCACGCTACCCGATCCGCGGTTTCCCCTGCGACCTCGCGATTACCGGCAGCACGCTTGCGATCATGTCCGCGTTGAGCGCGGCACTTGAGGGCAGTGTTGACGCCGCCTCCGTGGCGCGGCGTCGGAGTTGGATCAAGCAGGAGCGCGAGGCGCGGCTGGGCGCCTGGAAGGCGGCACGCGATGCCGGAGCGCGCAAGATGCCGCTCGATCCCGCCTGGGTGAGCCATTGCATCGAGCGCGCCAAGGATCCGCACAGCATCGTCATTAACGAATACACGCTGTTCCTCGAACATTGCTCGTTCGAGTTTCCTGATCTCTATTTCGGATCGAGCTCCGCCTCCGGGCTCGGTTGGGGCGCCGGAGCCGCGCTCGGCGCCAAGCTGGCGCGCCCGGTCATGGCCGTCCTCGGCGACGGGGCTTACATGTTCGCCAATCCTGCCGCCGTGCACCACGCATCGGCGTTACACGAGCTTCCCGTTCTCTTTATCATTATGAATAATGCGATGTGGGGCGCCGTCCAACGCAGCACGCTCGCCATGTATCCCGACGGATTGGCATCGAAGAGCAACGAGCCATCTTTCGTTGGGCTTCCAAGACTGCCGGCGTTCGAGAAGATCTGCGAAGCCGCCGGCGGCTATGGCGAACGCGTGGAGGATCCGGCGTCGCTTCCGGAAGCATTGCAACGCGCACTTACGGTCGTAACGAATGAACGCCGGCAGGCGCTGTTGAACGTGATGTGCGGACCCGGCGGCACGGCGTGAGCCGCCGGCGCACGCCTGCAAGCAATTAATAAAGCCCGCCCGTTCCGGTGCGTACCGCGCGGTCGGCCTCGGGCGAAACGGCGAGCGGACGGCCGTCCGCGTCGCTCACGCCGATCACCGAATAGTTGTCGGGCGGGGCTGTGCCGGGCCTGAAGGCCTCCAGGATCACGCGCTGATCACCGGGGCCCGCGCGCATGCCGCTCTTGGGATCGATGCGGATGAGCTTAATGCCGGCCGGCACGTGGAACGGCACAGCGGGCTTGTCGGCCAGCGCAACCTTCATGAAATCGCGCACGATCGGCGCGGCCAGCACGCCGCCGGTCGCGCCGCGGCCGAGGTGGCGCGGCTTGTCGTAGCCGAGATAGACGCCGACCACGAGATCGGGCGAAAACCCGATGAACCAGGCATCCTTCTCGTCGTTGGTGGTGCCGGTCTTGCCGGCGATCGGCTTGCCGACTTCCTTGACCACGGTTGCGGTGCCGCGCTGCACGACGCCCTCCATGATCGAGGTGATCTGGTAGGCGGTCATCGGGTCGAGCACGCGCTCGCGCTTATCGACCAATGTCGGCTCGTTCTGGCTCTCCCACTTCTCAGCCTCGCAGCCGCGGCATTCGCGCGAGTCATGCTTGTAGATAGTGCGGCCATAGCGGTCCTGGATGCGGTCGATCAAGGTCGGCTGAATCTTCCTGCCGCCGTTGTCGAACATCGCATACGCGCCAACCATGCGAAGCAGCGTGGTTTCGCCCGCGCCGAGTGCAAACGAGAGATAGGGCGGCAAGCTGTCATAGACGCCGAAACGCCGGGCGTATTCGCCGATCAGCGGCATGCCGATGTCCTGAGCAAGACGCACCGTCATGACGTTGCGCGACTGCTCGATGCCGAAGCGCAGCGTCGATGGTCCATAATATTTCCGGGTATAGTTTTCCGGCGCCCAGATGCCGGTACCGGTATCGATCTCGATCGGCGCGTCGAGGACCACGGTGGAGGGCGTGTAGCCATTGTCGAGCGCGGCGGCGTAGACGAACGGCTTGAAGGAGGACCCCGGCTGGCGCAGCGCCTGCGTGGCGCGATTGAACTGGCTCTGGTCGTAGGAGAAGCCGCCGGCCATGGCCAGAACCCGCCCGGTCTGCGGATCCATCGCGACGATGGCGCCGGAGACTTCCGGCACCTGGCGCAGGCGGAACTGGCCATCCTTGCCGGCGAGCGCCTCCACATAGACGACGTCGCCCGGCGAGAGCACCTGCGAGACCTTGGTCGGAGCTTTGCCCCGCATCGGACCGCTGGTCGGCTTCGCCCATTTCACGCCTTCGAGCACAATCGTGCCGGTCTCGCGCTGCTTCGAGAGCACGCCGCCCGGTTCACGGCTGGGCTGCAGGCCGATGCGGGCGGATGCGTCGTCGGCTTCCAGCACCACCGCCAACCGCCACGGTGCAATGTCGGAGAGCGCCCTGATATCTGCGAGCTTGCCCCCCCAATCGCCCGCCGGCTCCAGTTTGTTGACGGCGCCGCGGTAGCCGTGCTGCTCGTCGAAATTCACGAATCCGTCGACGAGGACCTTGCGCGCCAGAACCTGCATCTTCGGATCAAGCGTGGTGCGCACTGAGAGCCCGCCCTCGTAGAGCTTCTTTTCGCTGTAGTTGTCGTAGATGTAGCGGCGGACCTCCTCGGCAAAATATTCGGCCGCGAAGATATGCGCGCCGGTCGGCCGCGGGGTGATCTTCAGCGGCTCTTTCTTGGCCTTCTCCGCTTCCTCCGCGGTGATGTAGTGGTCCTCGGCCATCCGATCGATGACGTAGTTGCGCCGCTCGAGAGCGCGCTCGCGTTGACGGAAGGGATGATAATTATTGGGGGCCTTGGGCAGCGCGGCGAGGTAAGCCGCTTCCGCGATCGACAATTCGTGCACCGATTTGTCGAAATAGAGGAGCGAGGCGGCAGCAACGCCGTAGGCGCTCATGCCGAGATAGATCTCGTTGAGATAGAGTTCCAGGATTTTCTCCTTGGAGAAGGCGCGCTCTATCTTCATCGCCAGCAGCGCTTCCTTGATCTTGCGCGCGAAGGACAGCTCGTTCGTGAGCAGGAAGTTCTTCGCGACCTGCTGGGTGATGGTGGAGGCGCCCTGCGGGCGGCGCCCGCTGCCGTATTGCTGCACGTACAGCACCCCGGCGCGCGCGATGCCGGAGAAATCGATGCCGCCGTGCTCGTAGAAATTCTTGTCCTCGGCAGCGATGAAGGCGTTGATGACGAGTTTGGATACCGCTTGAATGGGGATATAGAGCCGCCGCTCGCGCGCATATTCGGCCAGCAGCGAGCCGTCCGTGGCGTGCACGCGCGTCATGACCGCCGGCTCATAGTCCTGCAGCTGGGAATAGTCCGGCAGCGATTGCGAGTAGTGCCACAGCAAGGCAGCCGCCGCGGCGACAGCGGCAACGAATAGGATCGTTCCGGCCGCGAACAACAGCCCGAAGAAGCGCAGCAACAACCTCATGCGCGAAGACCCCCTGCCCCGAACCGCCGCAGCCGCGATCTCCGACCCAGCCGGCCAAGGTCCCATCCGGCGAGTTTTCCCCGCACCAGTCGCGACCTCCCGCGGCGCTCGGTCCGGCCAACTAAGTGGCTCTGTTTTATGTTGAAACTGAGGCTAACCGGCCACAGTCCGGTCAATTCTGCCCGCTTCCCTGGCCACTTCCCGCCAAGCGCGTGCGGAAGAAGGCGTCCACCGCCCGGACGATCGAATCGCCGGTGCGCTCGCGCCATTCGGTCGAGATCATCGCTTTCAAGTCCGCCCTGTTCGAGACATAGCCGAGTTCCACCAGGACCGATGGTACGTCGGGCGCCTTGAGCACGACGAAGCTCGCGGATTTCAAGGGATGTTGGTGCAGCCGGGCGGCGTTCTTGAGCGCCCCGACGAGGCCTTGCGCGAACTGCACCGAAAAAGTCTTGGTTTCGCGGCGGGCGAGATCGATGAGAATGTCAGCGACCTCCTTTTCCTCGGAGGAAAGATCAAGGCCGGCGATCACGTCGGCTCGGTTCTCGGCCTCAGCGAGACGCGCCGCGCGGGCGTCGGAAGCCCGTTCCGAGAGCGTGTAAACCGTCGCCCCCTGCGCGTCACCCTCCCTGCGCCGTAAGGCATCGGCGTGGATCGACATGAATAGCGCCGCCTGGCGCGCACGCGCGAACTGGACGCGGTCGCCGAGGGCCACGAAGGTGTCATCGGTGCGGGTCATGAGCACGCGGTACTTGCCGGCCTTTTCGAGCTTGTCGCGCAACAGCAGGGAGAACTCCAGCACGATGGCCTTCTCCATCTCCCCGCTGGCGGCCTTGGTCCCATTATCGATGCCGCCATGGCCGGGATCGATCACGATCAGCGGCCTCGAATCGCCGTTCGCCTTGGTCTCCGCAGGCGCTTCCGGCTTGCTCCGCTGCGGCGCCCCGCTCTCGAGCGCGAGGCTGCGCATGAAGGACTCCCGGTCGGTCGCCGTCAGGTGAAGGACGAGGCGCGCCGGCTGATCGTTCATGGAATCGAGCACGAAGCCCATGTCGATCTGCGCCGGGCGGGCAAGATCGATGACCATGCGCGAGCCGCCCTGCATGACGAGGCCGAAACGGAACGCTTTGATCAATCCGCGGCCCGCCTCCCCCGCCTTGGGCGGGAGCTGGAACGTGACCTGCGGCATGTCGATGACCACCCGGTAGGGATTGGCCAGCGTGAAGGTGCGGACATCGATCTTGCGGCTCACATCGACGATCATTCGCGTCTGCGTGTCGTCGCCGCCGAGCCGCACGTCGCTGGCCACGGGAAAATCGCCAGCCGCGCTCAAGAGCGGGCCGGACGCGCTCGTACGCTCGGCCGCGGAAGCGCCGCCCAGGAGGGCCGTTGCGCCGAAGAGAAACGCCGAGATCGCCGCGCGCACAAACATGGCTTTCGGCCCCTGCGGGATCGTATTTACTCCATTACGAGGGCGCAGTTAACCCGAACCTAACCTCGCCTGAGCCGCCCACCGCGCCGAGCCCGCCCGGCGCTCCCTTGCCATCGCCTGCTGCCACCCCTAATAAGGGGGTGCTGACGAGCTATAGTTCCGGTCGTGCCACGTTCGGACATCCGGCAGGCCCGCCAAAGACCGCTCCTGATATGCGACGGGAGGGGATTTCGCGGGGAGACTTGATCGGCGACGTCGCTTGGGTGCGGCGTTGACGGATCAGCGAAGCCGATGTTCTTGTGGACACCGCCGGCGGCGCGGGCGGCATATGCCGTACACACAATGCGAGGCGGCTTATGCTCTTAAGACCGCTATCCCTGAGTCGAATATCGTCAGCCACGAGAACCAGCGGCCGCGCTTGCCAGCGCTGCCGCCCCGCATGGGCCAAAAGGTCATGCTACGACCGCGCGTCGAGAACTTAACCGATCGCTGCCCAAGCAGCATGGCGTCGCCGAACGACGCCATGGCTGTTTCGGCGGTCTGCGCAGGCTCCATCGCCTGCGCGATCTCGCGCGCGCACAGGACTCATCGTTTCAACCACAGTCGGGCCGGTTTCCGGTCGCGCCGTCTTGCGCCGTCCATCTGGCGGCGAACGGAGCGCCAGCCGGCCATCAAGAGATTGGTCAATGTCCAACAAAATGCTCATCGATGCGACCCATCCGGAGGAGACCCGGGTGGTTGTTCTGCGCGGTCACCGTGTCGAGGAATTCGACTTCGAGTCCGCAAGCCGTAAGCAACTCCGCGGCAACATCTATCTGGCCAAGGTCACGCGCGTCGAACCGTCGCTGCAGGCGGCCTTCATCGACTATGGCGGGAATCGTCACGGTTTCCTGGCCTTCAGCGAAATTCATCCCGACTACTACCAAATCCCGGTCGCCGACCGGCAGGCGCTGATTGCCGAGGACGAGCGCGCCCAGCGCGCGGCCGAGGCGGAGGCCGACCGCCGCGCCGGACGCCGCGCCGCCGAGCGGGCGAGCGAGCGAACGCGCGACGAGATCAAGAGCGCGCCGCTCGAGAGTGAAGCGGCGCCAAGCGAAGCCGAAGGTGAAGCGGCGGCAGCGGCGACCGAGCCGACGGCTTCGCCCGCCGAAGCGGCGGAAGAACCGGCAGTGGACGCAGGCTCGCCCACCGCCATCGCAGCCGAACCAATTCCGCTCGAGCCTGCCGAGGACGCGAGCGCCCCCGCCGCTGACGCCCCGATCGAACTCGCGCAACTCGAATCGACGAGCGCGTCGGAGCCGGTTCCAATCAGCGAAGAACCGCACCCGGCGGAGAGTGCCGAAACGGGCGACTTCGCTGCTGCATCGGGGGCGAGCGAAGCCGAGACCGGCGAAGCGGCCGAGGCCGCCGCCAACATCACCGAAGTCAACGGCCATGGCGTCGAGGAGGAAGTGGTGGAATCGGTGGGCGGGGCCGACGCTTTGGAGGAAGTGCCCGAGCGCATGCCGCGCGTGCGTCGTCAGTACAAGATTCAAGAAGTCATCAAACGCCGCCAAGTGATGCTGGTGCAGGTTGTCAAGGAGGAGCGCGGCACCAAGGGGGCGGCCCTCACCACATATCTCTCGCTTGCCGGCCGCTATTCGGTGCTGATGCCGAACACGGCGCGCGGCGGCGGCATCAGCCGCAAGATCACGAGCGCTGAAGACCGCCGGCGGCTTAAGGAAATCGCGCAAGAGCTGGAGGTGCCGGAAGGCATGGGGGTGATCCTGCGCACCGCCGGCGCGAGCCGCACCAAGACCGAGGTCAAGCGCGACTTCGAATACCTGCTGCGGGTGTGGGAGACGGTGCGCGATCTCACGCTCAAGTCGACGGCGCCGACGCTGGTCTACGAGGAAGGGTCGCTCGTCAAGCGCTCGATCCGCGATCTCTACAACAAGGACATCGACGAGATCGTCGTGGCCGGGGAGGACGCTTACAAGGAAGCTAAAGAGTTCATGCGCATGCTCATGCCGAGCCATGCCAAGAACGTGAAACCTTATCGCGAGGCGCTGCCGGTCTTCACCCGCTACGGCATGGAGAGTCAGCTCGACGCCATGTTCACGCCGGTGATGCAGCTGCGTTCCGGCGGCTACATCGTGCTCAACCAGGCCGAGGCGCTGGTCGCGATCGACGTCAATTCCGGCCGCGCCACGCGCGAGCACCACATCGAGGATACCGCGCTCAAGACCAACCTCGAAGCGGCGGAGGAAATCGCCCGGCAATTGCGCCTGCGCGATCTCGCCGGACTGGTCGTCATCGATTTCATCGACATGGACGAGAAGCGCAACAACCGCGCGGTCGAGCGGCGGTTGAAGGAATGCCTACGGCACGACCGCGCGCGCATCCAAGTCGGACACATCTCGCATTTCGGGTTGCTCGAGATGTCGCGCCAGCGCATCCGCTCGAGCGTGCTCGAGAGCTCGACCGAGAAATGCCCGCATTGCGGCGGCACCGGACACGTGCGCTCGGTATCCTCGGTGACGCTCCAACTCCTGCGTGCGATCGAGGAAATGTTGCTCAAGGGAGCGACACATAATCTGACTGTGCGCACGCGCTCCGACATTGCGCTTTATCTGCTCAATCAGAAGCGCGCGCATCTGCGCGCGCTCGAGGAGCGCTTCCGTATCGCCATCATGGTCAATGCCGATGCGACCATCGGCGGGCAGCTCTCGTTCGTCATCGAAAAAGGCGAGCAGGTGCATAGTCTCGAGCAGGCGAAGGCGCTGGCCCTCCAGCCACCGGCTGCTGCGGTCCCGATCGAGGAGGACGAAGAAGAAGAAGAAGAAGAGGAGTACGAGGACGAGGAGGAGTCCGAATCCGAAGATGCGGCCGTCAGCGCGTCCGAAGAGGAAGCGCACGGGGCGGGCGAGCCGGGAACGGGCCGCAAGCGCAAACGACGGCGGCGTGGCCGCCGTAGCGGGGAAGGCCGCGAGCCGTTCCAGCCGGAGCGTGAGGCGCTTGCACAGGAGGAAGACTTTGCTCCTGGGGCGGGTGAGCACGAGGCTGGCCGATCGGATGAGGCGCTGCATGCGGCCGGCGCCGAGCTTGAGCGTCCGACAGAACCGCACGGCGAGAGCGAGCGCCGCCGGCGTCGCCGCGGACGGCGCGGCGGACGGCGCAACCGCCGCGGGCGCGAAGAAGGCTTCCCGCCGGAGACTGCCGATGAGCCGGCACCCGCGTACGCCGATTCCGCGGCCGAGTCGGCAGGCGAGGTTACATTGGCGGCGGCCGGAGAAAGCGAGCGCGAATCAACGGCAGGAGAAAGCGAGCCCGAAGCGCTCGCCTCGCCGATGGTCGAGCCGCACAGCGACGCCGTGCCGCCGCTCGAGGCCGAGCCGACGCACCAGGCCGAGCCGCACGAGGCTCGATCGGCGCAGACCACGGCGCCCGCCGCTTCGGAGGCGTCCGAGCCGCCGCGCCGGCGCTCGACCGTGCGCGAGCCCGCACCCCAGGCGTGGCACGACGATGCAACTGCGCCCCCACCCGCCTTCGCGACCCCCATGCCCCCAATCGAGCCCGTGGTGACGAGTTCGGCGGAGAGCGAGAACAGTGATCGTCCGCGTCGTTCCGGTTGGTGGAGCAGACGTGTGCTCGGCAAGAGCTGAGCACATGCTTGGATTGATTCGGGTCCGCCTGTCTGCGGCGCACGCGGGCACACGCCGATGCCTTGCGATCGCCTGACGGGAACTCGGCGATGAAAAGCGGCTGGATCGACAGCGAAGCGCAAGCGGCGATCGATCGCTGTGCCGGCGAGGGCATCGGCCGCGATCTTGCCCTGCGCGTCTACACCACGCGTCTGCTTGGCCGCGATCCCAAGCTCGTGCTGCATGGCGGCGGCAACACCTCCGTGAAGACGACGATGGCAGACCTTCTCGGCGAGCAGGTCGCGGTGCTCTGCGTCAAAGGCTCGGGTTCCGACATGGCAACGATCGAGCCGGCCGACCTTCCCGCCGTGCGGCTCGACCGTTTACGCAAGCTGCGTGCGCGTGCGGCGCTCAGCGACGAGGATATGGTGCGCATCCAACGCGACAGCCTGCTCGAGCCCGCGGCGCCCAACCCGTCGGTGGAGACGTTGCTACACGCGTTTCTGCCGCACAAGTTTGTCGATCACACCCATGCCAACGCCATCCTGAGCATCGTCGACCAGCCCGACGGCGAGGCCTTATGCGCCGAACTCTACGACGGGCGCGCGAGCGTCGTGCCCTACGTGATGCCGGGCTTCGGCCTCGCCAAGACGGCAGCGGACATCTACGACTACGAGCCCGCCGTCGAGGGTCTCATCCTGCATAAGCACGGCATCTTCACCTTTGGCGACAGCGCGCGTGAGGCCTATGAGCGCATGATTGCGCTGGTGACGCTGGCGGAGGAGCGGCTGCAAAAGAATCGCAAGGCGGTGTTCGTGACGGCGCAGTTGCCGCAGGCGATCGCGCCGCTCGCCGCGGTGGCGCCGATCCTGCGCGGCGCCTGCAGCCGCAAGGACGAAAGGGTCGAAGGCGCGTGGCATCGCATGATTCTCGATTTCCGCACGAGCCCCGCGATTCTCAATTTCGTCAACGGCGGCGAGCTTGTGCGCTACAGCCAGGCCGGCGTGGTGACGCCAGACCACACCATCCGCACCAAGAACTGGCCGCTCGTGACGGCGGCACCCGAACACGAGCGCACGGACGATTTCAAACGCGCCACGCGCGCGGCGGTCACCGCCTTCGTTCAGCGCTATGAGGACTATTTCGCTCGGCAGAATGCCCGCACCGGCGGCATCAAGCGCCCGCTCGACCCACTGCCCCGCGTCGCGCTCGTTCCGGGCCTCGGCCTGTTCGGCCTCGGACGATCGAAGAAGGACGCGAGGATCGCCGCCGATCTTGCGCAATGCGCGGCCGAGATCATCACCGATGCCGAGGCGATCGGCCGCTTCGAATCGATTTCGGAAGCCGAGATGTTCGACATGGAATATTGGTCGCTCGAACAGGCCAAGCTCGGCAGGGCGGCGGAGAAGCCGCTCGCCGGTCAGGTTATCGTCATCACCGGCGCCGGCGGCACGATCGGCGTGGCGACGGCCAAGGCCTTTGCCGCGGCCGGCGCCGAGGTCGCTTTACTCGAGCTCGATGAGCGCGCCGCCGAGGACAGCGCCAAGGCGATTGGCGGCGCCGCCCTGGCGGTCCAGTGCGACGTCACCAGCGCCCACTCGGTGAGTGACGCTTTCGCCCAGGTGGTCGCGGCCTTCGGCGGTGTCGATATCGTGGTGTCGAACGCCGGAGCGGCCTGGCAGGGAAGGATCGGCGAGGTCGACGAAGAGGTGCTGCGAAAGAGTTTCGAAGTCAATTTCTACGGCCATCAGCGGGTGGCCCAGGCGGCGGTGAAGATCATGTTGGCACAGGGTACCGGCGGCTGCCTGTTGTTCAACGTCTCGAAGCAGGCGGTCAATCCTGGACCGAACTTCGGTCCCTATGGACTGCCCAAGGCGGCGACGCTGTTCCTGGTGCGCCAATACGCGGTCGACTACGGCGCAGATGGTATCCGCGCCAATGCGGTCAATGCCGATCGGATCCGTTCCGGCTTGCTCACCGACGCATTCATCGCCGAGCGGGCCAAGGCGCGCGGCGTGAGCGAGAAGGATTATCTCAGCGGCAATCTGCTCGGCCGCGAGGTCACGGCCGACGACGTCGCGCAGGCATTTCTGCATCAAGCGCTGGAACTGAAGACCACCGGCGACGTGACGACGGTCGACGGCGGCAACATCGCCGCCGCCCTGCGCTAAGGACCTGCTGGCGGCGCTACTCTAGCTCTGGGGACGCCGCGCGGGCGCTCGCCCACGCGAAAACTCCATAGGTGACCGCGAGCGGCAGCAAGAGAGCCCACACGCCGGTCGCCATGTAAGCCAAGGCGCCGACTACCGTCCCGACCAAGAAACCCAGCAGGATTGGAAGCAGCGCCCCGAAACGGGCGCGCGCCGCATCGCAAGCCGCGGTGAACGCGGCATCCGCGGGGGCGCGGCGCCGGGCCCGCCAGGCAAGCCACAGCTCGGCCGCATCGATGGCGACCTGCGTGGTGTTCGTGGTCATCACGTTGGTCGAGGCTACGTTTTTCATCAGGAGCCGCACCGTTGCGCTCTGCGTGCCCATGGCGAATAGCCCGAGCAGGCCCGCCGCTGCCACGCTGAACGCGCCGGGATCGGAGAGCGGCGACCCGACCAGAACCACGAGCAGAAAGCCGGTGAGCACCATGCACTCCAACCCCAAGACCCATGGCAGCGGCGCGCGGCCGCGCCGCTCGAGCATCGCGGCGACGACGGTGGTCATCACCCCCGCCAGCAGGAACACCGGAACCGCGAGCCCTTTCGTGAGCGCGCCCTGCTCATTGGTCACAATTGCCACGGCCGTGAGCGCGAAGCTGCCGGTGACCTGCGCCACGAACAGCCCGAACAGCGCCAGCACGGTGAAGCTGTCGATGAATCCGGCGGTAAAGCTCAGGAGCGGCGGGATGATCGCCGGCACGCGCTGTCGGGACGGAAGAGAGAGCTCGCTCATGTTCGACACATTTTGTTCGACTTGATCCGCACTCTCCGCTCATTCCCGCGCAAGCGGGAATGAAGGAGCGGCCTACTTCGAGCTCAGTTGTGGCTTTGGTTCCCCGCTTTCGCGGGGACGAGCGGATAGAGTCACGCGCCGTCACCGCTTGAGCCAGTTCGCCAACCGCTTGACCGCCTCGTACATGTCCCCCGTTGCACCGGCATAGCAGAAACGGATGAAATGTCTGCCCTTGAGCGGATCGAAATCGACGCCGGGCGTCGCGGCAACGTGTGTTTGCGCCAGCATGCGCTTGGCGAATTCGAAGCTGTCGTCGCTAAAGCGCGAGACGTCGGCATAGAGATAGAAGGCGCCGTCGACGGGGAGAAACGTGTCGAATCCGGCTTCCGGCAAGCCATCGAGCAGAATGCGACGATTCTCCTCGTAACCGTGCTTCACCGCTTCCATCTCCGCGCGGCCGTCGAATGCGGCTTCGGCCGCGATTTGCGAGAGCGTGGGGACGCAGACCGCGAGATTGCCCTGCAGGCGATCGAGCGGTCGCACGAGCGGCTCCGGCGCCACCACCCACCCGACACGCCAGCCGGTCATGCAGAAGTATTTCGAGAACGAGTTGATGATGACGCAGTCGTCCGAGACCCGCGCCGCGCTTTCTGCGGGGAAGGCGTAGTCGAGGCCGTGATAGATTTCGTCGGAGATGAATCTGATCCCCTCGCTGTGCGCGGCGGCGATGAGATCGCGCAATGCTTGTGCCGTCATCATGGTGCCGGTCGGATTGGCCGGACTGGCAACGAGTACCCCTTTGAGCGGTGCCTTGCGGTGTACCGCGAGCAACATCTCCGGTGTGATCGCCCAACGCGTCGCCTGCGTGGTCTCGATCGCCACCGCCTCGCAGCCGAGCGCGCTCAGGATATGCCGGTAGGGCGGATATCCCGGCAGCGCGACCGCGACCCGATCGCCGGGCTCGAACAGCGCGAGGAACGTGAGAATGAATGCGGCCGAGGATCCGGTGGTGACGACAACGCGCCCCGGATCGATCGCCACACCGTAGGTTTCGTCATAGTGCCGCGCGATGCGCGCGCGCAGGCTCGCTATGCCGAGCGTCTCGGTATAGCCGAGCCGGCCCGATGCAAGCGCCGCGCGCGCGGCCGCAATCGCGCTCGCGGGCGCCGCTGCCGCCGGCTGGCCGACCTCCATGTGGATGACGCGACCGCCCGCCGCCTCGATGCGCGCCGCCGCCGCCATCACGTCCATGACCATGAACGGGGGAACATCGCTGCGCGCTGAAGGCGTGATCAACCGTCGTGCCGCGTCCAACATCGCTTCCGTGCCCTCGACGCTCGGCGCAGATGCCGCCCCGCTGTCGCCGCATTTCCACGCACAATTTGCGTCATAAGGTCCCGCATCAGACCTTGATCCTAACGCGTTGACCGCCCTGCGGCGCACCACTAGGTTGCGCGGAAAAGGTGCGAACCAAGCGGACATGACCGGAACCGAGAGACCTATCAGGCCGCGGCGAACGACGCCAGCGGCGCGTCTCGTAGCTCTTGTGACCGCCACCGCGCTCGCTGCCGCCAGCGCCCCGGCGCACGCGCAAAAGGGGCTGCCCGTCGTCCGCGACGCGGAAACCGAGCAGTTGCTGCGGGAGTACACGCAGCCGATTCTGCGCGCGGCGGGTCTTGCACAGCAGAACGTTCAGGTCGTCATCATCAACGACCGCTCGTTCAATGCGTTCGTGGCAGACGGTCGGCGCATCTTCGTCAACGGCGGCGCGCTGATGGAAGCGGAGACGCCGAATCAGATCATCGGCGTGCTCGCGCACGAGACCGGTCACATCGCCGGCGGACACTTGGCGCGCATGCGCGAGCAGCTTGCCTCGGCGAGCACGCAATCGATCATCGCGATGATTCTCGGTGCCGGCGCGCTGATTGCAGCGGGCCGCAGCGGCAGTGCGGATTTGGGCCAAGCCGGTGCTGCCGCCATCGCCGGACCGGCGATGGCGATCCAAAATACGATGTTCGGGTACATGCGCGCGCAGGAGGAGCAGGCCGACCGCGCCGGCGTGAAGTTCCTCACCGCGACCGGCCAGTCCGCAAAAGGCATGTACGAGACGTTCAAGCGGCTGGCCGACCAGGTCCTCTACCAAGTCCGCTATATGAATCCCTATATGCAGACCCACCCGCTGCCGAGCGAGCGCGTGGCGGCGCTGGAGGGACTGGCCAAGGCCAGCCCCTACTGGGATCACAAGGATTCGCCGGCGCTGCAGGCGCGCCACGATTTGATGCGCGCCAAGCTCTATGGCTTCATCGAGCGTCCGGATGGGGTAGCGCGTCGCTATCCCCCGAGCGACACCTCGCTCGCTGCGCGCTATGCGCGCGCCATCTCCGCCTATCGCTTCTCCAATCCGCGCGCCGCGCTGGCGCAGATCGACGCCCTCATCCAGGCGCAACCGCAAAATCCCTACTTCTACGAGCTCAAGGGACAGGCGCTGCTGGAAGCGGGCAAGCCGGCCGAAGCGATCGCCCCGCTGCGGCATGCCGTCCAGCTCGCGCCCAATCCCGCGCTGATCCAGATCATGCTGGGACAGGCGCTCGTCGCCACGCGCGATCGAGCCCACGTCGACGAGGCGGTATCGATCCTGCAGGTGGCAGTGCTGCGCGAACCGGAATCGCCGGACCTCTACAGTCAGCTGGCGATGGCCTACGGCCAAAAGAACGACTTGGCGCGCGCCGATCTCGCTTCCGCCCAGGCCGCCTTCATGCGCGGCGACATCAAGACGGCGCGCGAGATTGCCACCCGCGCCAAGTCGCGCTTTCCGGTCGGATCCCCAGGCTGGGTCAAGGCCGACGACCTTGCCAGCCTCAAGCCCCCGCAAAGCGCCTTGCGCCGTTGATGACAGAAGGACCAACAACAATGACATTTGATCCGCGCCCGCTCGCTGCCGCGCTGCTCGCACTCGTGCTGGCGTTACCCGCCGCGGCGCTCGCGCAAACCCAATCCTTCAGCGGCGATCAGCGCCGCGAGATCGAGCGCATCGTGAAGGACTATCTGCTGAGCAATCCCGAGCTGTTGCAAGACGTGATGAACGAGCTCGAAAAGCGGCAGGCCACCGCGGAAGCGGAAAAGCATCGCGCGAGCGTGAAGGAGCACAGCGCTGCGCTTTTCAGCTCGCCCCGCCAAGTGACGCTAGGCAATCCGCAGGGCGACGTCACGGTGGTCGAATTCTTCGACTACAATTGCGGCTACTGCAAGCGCGCCATGAACGACATGCTCGATCTCCTCAAGAGCGACGGCAAGCTCAAATTCGTGCTCAAGGAATTTCCGGTGCTGGGCGAAGGCTCGATCCAGGCGGCGCAGGTGGCTGCGGCGGTGCGTATGCAAGACAAGAGCGGCAAGAAATATCTCGAATTCCATCAGAAGCTGCTCGGCGGACGCGGCCAGGCGGACCTGGCGCGCGCGCTCGCAGCCGCGAAGGACGTCGGCCTCGACATGGCACGCCTGGAGAAGGACATGGCGAGCGACGAGGTCAAAGCCACCCTCGAAGAAAGCTTCAAGCTCGCCGAAGCGCTCGGCCTCAACGGCACGCCGAGCTATGTGGTTGGGAGCGATGTCGTGGTCGGCGCCGTCGGTTTCAACTCGCTCAAGGAAAAGGTTAATGCCGCGCGCTGCGGCCAGCCCACGTGCTGAGCCTCGGCGCTTCGCTGCGTATGGACCGAAAGTAAGGCGCGTCCCACGGCACGTCTTGTGACGCAAGTTGCGGCGCCGGAGCGACCGGCCGTCTTGCTCTCGCGCCTCGGCTTCCCCTTTGCGCGCAAGCTCCCTATAAAGCGGCATCTCCGCTGCCCACGGCGCCGGACCGTCCATGGCGAAAACCGTCTACGTTCTCAACGGCCCCAATCTCAATCTGCTCGGGATGCGCGAGCCAAAGACCTATGGCCGTGCGACGCTGCGCGAGGTGGAGAAGCTTTGCCGCGAGGCCGCCCGACGCCACAAGCTGGAAGTCGAATGTCGGCAGTCCAACCACGAGGGCGAAATCGTGGATCTCATCCACGAAGCCGCTGCCAAGAAGGCCGCCGGGATCATCATCAATGCGGGCGGATATACTCACACGTCGGTCGCCATCCGCGACGCGATCGCCGCGGTCGCGCTGCCCGTGATCGAAGTCCATATCACCAATATTTTCGCGCGCGAGAGTTTTCGCCATCATTCCCACATCGCCGCGGTGGCCAAGGCCAGCCTGTGCGGCTTCGGCGTTACCGGCTACGCGCTCGCCATCGACGGGTTGGCTGCGCTGATCCGCGCACGCCGCAAGAGCTGAGCTCATGACCGGCGAGCGCAAGACCAAGAACAAGGAGAAGCTCGCGATCGATCCCGACATCGTGCGCGAGCTTGCCCGGCTGCTCGACGAGACCGGGCTCAGCGAGATCGAGTTCGAGCGCGATGGGGAACGCGTGCGCGTGGCACGCCAAACGCAGGGTGGCGCGTCATCTCGAGCGCCTGCTGCCGCCACTGACGTGCCGCTGCCCGTCCGCGAGCCGATACCGCTCGATCCCGCCAAACATCCGGGCGTGGTCACGTCGCCCATGGTGGGCACCGCTTACGTCGGACCCGAGCCGGGCGCGCGGCCGTTCGTCGAAGTCGGCAGCCGGGTACAGGCCGGCGACACGATCCTCATCGTCGAGGCCATGAAGACCATGAACCAGATTCCCTCGCCGCGCGCGGGGGCGGTGGTCCAGATCCTGATCGAGGACGGCCAGCCGGTCGAATTCGGCGAACCGTTGATGATCATCGAATGAGGCTCGGCGCTCGCTCCGTCAAGATGCCGACATGTTCGACAAGATTCTGATCGCAAACCGCGGTGAAATCGCATTGCGCGTGCTGCGCGCGTGCAAGGAGCTGGGCATACCCTCGGTCGCCGTGCACTCCACCGCGGACGAGGATGCGATGCATGTGCGACTTGCCGATGAGAGCGTGTGCATCGGCCCGCCCGCCGCGCGCGACAGCTACCTCAACATCCCGGCGCTACTTGCCGCCTGCGAGATCACCGGCGCCGATGCGGTGCATCCGGGCTACGGTTTTCTCTCCGAGAACGCGCGCTTTGCCGAAATCCTCGCCGAGCACGACATTCATTTCATCGGTCCGAAGCCCGCCCATATTCGCCTGATGGGCGACAAGATCGAAGCCAGACGCACGGCCGAGCGACTCGGCATGCCGGTGGTGCCGGGATCGAATGGCGGACTGTCCTCCGATCAGGAGGCGATATCGCTCGCACACGCATTCGGTTTTCCCGTTCTGCTCAAGGCCGCGGCAGGCGGCGGCGGCCGCGGCATGAAGGTCGTGCGCGGGCCGCAGGAGTTCGCCGCCGCGCTTGCCACCGCGCGCGCGGAGGCCAAAGCCGCGTTCGGCGACGACGCGCTCTATCTGGAGAAGTATCTCGTGCAGCCGCGTCACGTCGAAATCCAGGTGCTCGGCGACGGCCACGGCCGCGCCATTCATCTGGGCGAGCGCGACTGCTCGCTGCAGCGCCGTTACCAGAAAGTCTGGGAGGAAGGTCGTTGCCCCGCGCTCAACGAGACCGTGCGCAACACGATCGGCGAGACGGTTGCCGAAGCGATGCGCAAGCTCGAGTATCTCGGCGTCGGCACAGTCGAGTTCCTCTACGACGACGGCAAGTTTTACTTCATCGAGATGAACACGCGCATTCAGGTCGAGCATCCGGTGACCGAGATGATCACCGACATCGATCTTGTGCTCGAACAAATCCGCGTCGCCGCCGGAGGCGGGCTGGAATTGTCCCAAGGCGACGTGAAATTCCACGGGCACGCCATCGAGTGCCGCATCAATGCGGAAAATCCGGTCTCGTTTCGTCCTTCGCCCGGCAAGATCGTGCATTATCACCCGCCGGGAGGGCTGGGGGTGCGCGTCGATTCCGCCGTCTATCACGGCTACTCGATCCCGCCCTACTACGATTCGCTGGTCGGCAAGCTCATCGCGCACGGCAAGACGCGCGGCGAATGCCTGATGCGGCTCAAGCGTGCGCTCGACGAGTTCGTCATCGACGGCATCGAGACGACGCTGCCGCTGTTCCGCACGCTGGTGCGCGAAAAGGACATCATCGACGGCGACTACCACATCCACTGGCTTGAAGAGTTCTTGGCCCGCGGCGGGATGGAGGGCTAGGAGCGGCGGGGGCCGCGACCGTCGCGGATGCGCGGAAATTCGATGGGCGCGCGGACCTCTCCCATGGCACGCTAGCAGACCTTATCTTCTGGGAATCATCGTTATCGCCTGCCGAACAATCGCATGGCCAACCGCGAAACTGCCTTCATCGAAATCACGCCGGAGGTCCTGCTCAAGGCCTATGCCTGCGGCATCTTTCCGATGGCGGAAAGCGCGGACGACCCGGCGCTCTACTGGATCGAGCCGGAGAAGCGCGGCGTCATTCCCCTCGATCGCTTCCACATGCCGAGCCGGCTCGCCCGCACGGTGCGCTCCGACCGTTTCACCATCACCGTCGACCGCGACTTCGATGCGGTGCTCGAGGGTTGCGCCGAGCCCCGCGCCGGCCGCCCGCGCACCTGGATCAATACCCGCATCCGCGTGCTTTATCGCAAGCTCTATGAGCGACGCCACTGCCACAGCATCGAGGTCTACGAGGGCGAAAAGCTCGTCGGCGGGCTTTACGGTGTCACGCTCGGCCGCGCGTTCTTCGGCGAGAGCATGTTCCACCGCGCGCGCGATGCGTCCAAAGTGGCGCTGGTGCACCTCGTCGCCCGCCTCAAGGCCGGCGGATTCAGGCTGCTCGACACGCAGTTCGTGACCGATCACCTGCGGATCTTCGGCGCGATCGAGGTGCCGCGGCGGCAATATCACAAACTGCTCGAAGGCGCGCTTGCGGGCGAGGGCGACTTCGCCGCGCTCGACACGAAGCATCCGGTCACGGGCGCGCAGGTGCTGGCGCTGCTGGCGAAGGATCGATCCTCGCGCCTGTAAAAGACCAATCCTTCGTCGTTCCGGCCGAGCCGCGACAGCGGCGCGAGCCGAAATCCATGACCCACTGGCAGCGCTTATGGATTCCGGGCTCGCGGGCTTTCGCCCGCGCCCCGCAATGACCAGGAGAATGTATGCGACTTGAAGTGAATGCGGTCAGCGCCGCGGGTCGGCGATCTGCGGCGCGCCTTGCGCCGCGGGCTGCTGGCTGCCTCGCCGCGGTGCCGCCGCTGCGGCCGGCTTGGCCGGCGCTGGAGCGGCCGCCGGTGGCGGCTCGGGTGGCGGCGCGGCGGCGACCGCCGGATTTTTGCAGTCGGTCAACCACACGTCGTAGATCGGGTGCTCGACTGCATGCAGGCCCGGGCTCGATGCGAACATCCAACCCGTGAAGATGCGCTTGATGTCCCCCTGCAGCGTCACTTCATCGACCTCGATGAAGGCATCCGTATTCGACGTCTCGGTCGGCGGGCGCGTGTAGCAGACCCGCGGCGTCACCTGCAGCGCGCCGAACTGCACGGTCTCGCCGATGGCGGCGTCGAAGGTGATGATGCGGCCGGTGACCTTGTCGAGCCCGGAGAACAGCGCGCTCTTGTTGGCGATCTTCTGCGACGGCGGCTCGGCGATCGCCTCGTCCGCTGGCTGAGGCGACGTGTCGGCGGGCTGCGGCGTGCCGCGCGGTTGGCGCTGGCCGGGCGGCAGGCCGGGAAGCGGTGATGGTCCACTGGACGGATCGATGGCTGCGGTCGCCCCTTCAGGCGGGGGTAGTGGCTGCGATTGCACGCCTGCGGGCGGGCTTTCCCGGGGCTGCCCCGGATACGCCTGCTCCGGATACTGTCGCTCCGGGTACTGCCGCTCCGGATATGTCGGGCCCGGATAACGCTGGTCGGGATACTGCGGATAGCCCTGCTGCTGCGGGACCGGTTGACGGCCGCTGGGCACGCCCGACGGCGGCCGCGGCGGAGCCCCGAACAGGGCTTCGAACGGATTGAAGAACTGCGCCGCCGCGGGAACGACGCCGATTGTGGCCCCCGCCGCGACCGGCGCGGCAATGAAGCAGGCAATGCGAAGCAGTCGGGCCATCGGGCGAAGTCGTTGATCGGACACGCGCGGGGAACCTCGTTGATTAATACCGAGAATACGGCGGGGAGAGGGCCGTTCAGGGCTCAGGACTCGGTGTGTTCCCTGCCCCCCCTCACCCCTCCCCACCTCCCTCCGCAAGCGGGGGGCGGAGCAGACCGAGTTCGGCGCTCGCGCTGACTCCGCTCGAGCCGAGGCTGCGCTAGCGATCGGGGTCCCAGGCCCTGTAGTCGCCGGTCGCCTTGGGCCGGCGCCCTTGCGCCAGCGTCGAGCCGATCGGACGATAGGCGCCGGGCGTGCCGGTGAGATTGGGTCGATGCGGCTTCCACCACGGCCGCGGCGTGACCTCTTCCTGGGTCGGCGGCACATCGACGGTGTGGTGCAGCCAGCCATGCCAGGACGGCGGCACGACCGAGGCTTCCGCGGTGCCGTTGTAAATGACCCAGCGTCGCTCGAAGCCGAGCACCGGATCGATCTTGCCGCCCCTCGTGCGGTAATAGCGGTTGCCGAACTCATCCTCGCCCACGAACTCGCCGTAGAGCGCGGTCCACAGCAGCGTGCCGAAGGTCGCCCCATTCCACCAAGTAAAGAAGCGCAGGAAAAATGTTTTCATGGGACGCGTGCCATCAGATGCGTGGCGCGTTCATGCCACCCTCGCCTGCTGAAGTCCACCCACTCCGCAGGCCGGTTGAATGGTCGCGATGGAGCTGCGCGCGTTGGTCAGCGCGCGCTCCGCGGCCGACGCCTTTGAACTGCGCTGCGAAGTTCGCGAGAAGCTGATCGAGTTCCTGCGGACCGAACATTCGACCGCGCTGCCGCACGCCCGCGCCGAGACGGTACCGTCGCAACGCCTCCGCGAGAGCGCGAGCCGCCGGTCCACGGCCTCGCGGTGGAGCGGCACGCTGAGCAATGTCAGCCTCGTAGGGTGGGCAAAGGCGCTGAACCGCCGCACCGCGGGCGAACTGCGCTTTTGCGCCTTTGCCCACCCTACGGAGGATCGCCCAGCTGACGAATCGAAAAGCGCGGCGATTTGATTCACGGCGGCGAGATGACCCCCGCCTGCACATATCCGCGCGATATGGAAGAAAAAGCGCATGCCGCGCGCAAATCCGTGGTGAATGCTCGTAGCCGCGCAGGTGCCGGCATGACCCGTCGGCATCGCTGGGCTGCAATCCCGAAGCGGGGCCGCAGCGATAATTTCTCGCTTGACAACAATTCCGCGACAGCCGCGTGACCGGGCTGTGAACGAAAGCCCTTCCGAATCCGCCGCCGATATCCGATACTTGCTGCGCTGCACCCTGAGTCGCCCCCGAATTTCACAGGCGAACACCACATTTAGCACTTTGTTTACGGCCGTCATACTAAGCCTTGACGAGTGGCGGGTGCTGTCTTAGCTTTAAAAAGTTCGGCGCGAGTGGTTCGAAGTCCCGCCGGGCGCTCTCCTGAAAGGGTCTGCGTAACCGCTCCGCTTGCCGCGACGGCGCCGGAGAAGGGCTCTTTGTTGCCTTGAAGGGCGAGCGTGCCGAGGAACGAGCCGCAACAAACCCGGGCCTGCCAGGACCTCGGGGAAGGCGTTAACAGAGACTAGTAACGGGCCAGTCGGAGCGCGGGCGGGAGGCCAGGGTCGCGCCACGGGTAAAGTATCGGCGGTCCTTGCCGGGCTGCCGCCAACGACAAAGGGGCGAACGATGCGGATTGAGCGGCGATACACCAAGCACGGCCAGTCTCCCTATGCGGATATCGAGTTTCGGCTGACCGAAAGCGAAATCCGCAATCCCGACGGCTCGGTGGTGTTCCATGCCGAGAACGTCGAGGTGCCGAGCTTCTGGTCGCAGGTCGCCGCCGACGTGCTCGCGCAGAAATATTTCCGCAAGGCGGGCGTGCCCACGTGCCTGAAGAAGGTCGAGGAGGAGACCGTTCCCTCCTGGCTGTGGCGCTCGACCGCCGACGAGGAGGCCTTGGCAGCGCTTCCGGAGAAGGAGCGCACGACCGGCGAACATTCCTCCAAACAAGTCTTCGAGCGGCTTGCCGGCACCTGGACCTACTGGGGCTGGAAGGGCGGCTATTTCGATTCGGAAGCGGACGCGCGCGCCTTCTTCGACGAGCTCGTCTACATGCTGGCGAAGCAAATGGCGGCGCCGAACTCGCCGCAGTGGTTCAACACCGGCCTTCACTGGGCCTATGGCATCGACGGACCGAGCCAGGGCCACTTCTACGTCGACTTTGCGACCGGGAAGCTCACCAAATCGAAGTCGGCCTACGAACACCCGCAGCCGCACGCCTGCTTCATCCAGTCGATTGCCGACGATCTCGTCAACGAAGGCGGGATCATGGATCTATGGGTGCGGGAGGCGCGGCTGTTCAAATACGGCTCGGGCACCGGCTCGAATTTCTCCCGCCTGCGCGGCGAGGGCGAACGGCTCGCGGGCGGAGGGAAGTCCTCCGGCCTGATGAGCTTCCTCAAGATCGGCGATCGCGCCGCCGGCGCCATCAAGTCGGGCGGCACCACGCGACGCGCCGCCAAGATGGTGATCGTCGACGCCGATCATCCCGACGTCGAGCAATTTATCGACTGGAAGGTCACCGAAGAGCAGAAAGTCGCGTCCCTCGTCACCGGCTCCAAAATCAACCAGAAGCATCTGCGCGCCATCCTCAAGGCGTGCGTCAACTGCGAGGGCTCCGGCGACGATTGCTTCGATCCGGACAAGAACCCGGTGCTGCGGCGAGAAATCAAAGCCGCGCGCCGAAACCACGTGCCCGACAATTTCATCAAGCGCGTGATCCAGTTCGCCAAGCAGGGCTACACCGACATCGAGTTCCCCGTCTATGACACCGATTGGGATTCGGACGCTTATCTCACCGTCTCCGGGCAGAACTCCAACAACTCGGTGCGCGTCACCGACGAGTTCCTCAAGGCGGTCGAGGCCGACGGCGATTGGGATCTGTTCTGGCGCACCAAGCCGGGCAAGATCGCCAACACGATCAAGGCGCGCGCGCTGTGGGAGAAGATCGGCTACGCCGCGTGGGCCTGCGCCGATCCCGGCCTACAGTACCACACCACGGTGAACGATTGGCACACCTGCCCGGCCGCCGGGCCGATCCGCGCCAGCAATCCGTGCTCGGAATACATGTTCCTCGACGACACCGCGTGCAATCTCGCCTCCATGAACTTGCTCGCATTCCGCAACGGAGCCACGCAGCAGTTCGATCTCGAAGGCTACGAGCATGCGGTGCGGCTGTGGACCATCGTGCTCGAAATCTCGGTGCTGATGGCGCAATTCCCCTCGCGCGAGATCGCGCAGCTCTCCTTCGAGTTCCGCACGCTGGGGCTGGGCTACGCCAATCTCGGCGGGCTGTTGATGTCGTCGGGCCTTTCCTACGATTCCGATGCCGGCCGCCAGATCGCGGGCGCGCTCACCGCCATCATGACCGGTGTGAGTTATGCCACCTCGGCGGAGATGGCTGGGCTGCTCGGCGCCTTCCCCGGCTACAAGAAGAACCGCGAGCACATGCTGCGCGTCATTCGCAATCATCGCCGCGCCGCCCACGGCGAGCGCACCGGCTATGAGAAGGTGGCGACGCCCCCGCTGCCGCTCGATCACAAGGCCTGCCCTGACCCGCGCATGATCGAGCATGCCGAGCGCGCCTGGGACCACGCGCTGGCGCTGGGCGAGCAGCATGGCTATCGCAATGCCCAGGTCTCGGTCATCGCGCCCACCGGCACCATCGGCCTGGTGATGGACTGCGATACCACCGGGATCGAGCCCGACTTCGCGCTGGTCAAGTTCAAGAAGCTCGCCGGCGGCGGCTATTTCAAGATCATCAACCGCGCGGTGCCGGAGGCGCTGCGCGTGCTCGGCTATTCGCCGGAACAGATCGCCGACATCGAGGCCTACGCGGTGGGACACGGCAGCCTCGCCGACGCGCCCGGCATCAATCACACCACGCTCAAGCAGAAGGGCTTTACGCAGGAGGCGATCGACAAGGTGGAGAAAGGGCTGCGCAGCGCCTTCGACATCAAGTTCGCCTTCAACAAGTGGACGCTGGGCGAGGAATTCGTGGCCAAGCTCGGCATTGCGGCGGAGAAGCTTGCCGATCCGCGCTCCGATCTTCTGTCCGCGCTCGGCTTCACCAAGCGCGAGATCGAGGCCGCCAACGTGCATGTCTGCGGCGCGATGACGGTCGAGGGCGCGCCCCACCTCAAGGCCGAGCATTACCCGGTATTCGACTGCGCCAATCCCTGCGGGCGCAACGGCAAGCGCTACCTCTCGGTCGAGAGCCACATCCGCATGATGGCGGCGGCGCAGCCTTTCATCACCGGCGCGATCTCCAAGACCATCAACATGCCGAACGACGCCACGGTCGAGGACTGCAAGGCGGCGTATCTGCTCTCCTGGAAGCTCGGGCTCAAGGCCAACGCGCTCTACCGCGACGGCTCGAAGCTCTCGCAGCCGCTGCAGTCGCAATTGATCGCGGACGAGGACGAGGAGGACGACGTCATCGAGGCGTTCATCGAGAAGCCCGCGGTGGCGCGCGCCACTGCGCTGGCGGAGAAGGTGGTGGAGAAAGTGGTCGAGCGCATCGTGGTCATGCGCGAGCGCGAGCGCATGCCCGACCGCCGCAAGGGCTATACCCAGAAGGCGGTGGTCGGCGGCCACAAGGTCTATCTGCGCACCGGCGAATACGACGACGGGCGGCTCGGCGAAATCTTCATCGACATGCACAAGGAGGGCGCGGCGCTGCGCTCGCTGCTCAACAATTTCGCCATCGCAGTCTCGCTCGGCCTGCAATACGGGGTGCCGCTCGAGGAGTACGTCGACGCCTTCACCTTCACCCGTTTTGAGCCTTCGGGTCCCGTCCAAGGCAACGATTCGATCAAATACGCGACCTCGATCCTCGATTACGTCTTCCGCGAGCTGGCGGTGAGCTATCTTGAGCGTTTCGACCTCGCCCACGTCGATCCCACGGAAGGCGGCTTCGACGCGCTCGGCAAAGGCGTCGAGGAAGGCAGGCCGAGCCCGGCGGCGACGAAATACGTGTCCAAGGGGCTCACGCGCTCGCGCACGGACAAGCTTTCGGTTTTAGCGGGTGGTGCGGCGCCTGAGGCGCGTCCACCCTCCCCCATCGGCGGGGGGGAGGGTGGCGCGCGTGGCGCTCCCGGCGGCGGCAAGGTCACCGCCTTCGGCGGCCGCGAGCCGCGCGCCGAGGTCTCCGGCACGGCGGCGCTCAAGGCCGAGCCCGAGCCGAAGCTCTCGCCCGCCGAGCAGCTCGAGCAGCAGCAGTTCGCCCTCGCCCGCGCGGACGCTGCCGATGCGCGCGCGAGCGCGCGAGCGATCGCTGCCGAGAAGCGCGCCGAAGCCAAGGCCAAGGGCTACGACGGCGAGGCCTGCGGCGAATGCGGCAACTTCACCTTGGTAAGGAACGGCACGTGTCTCAAATGCGATACGTGCGGGAGCACTACGGGGTGCAGCTAGCGCCCTTTCTGCCTATGCACGACAGCGCCGCGCACTCTGTGTGACCCTCGCCCCGCGGCAGCGGGGAGAGGGTGCAGGCCGCGCCCCCATTCAATGCGCCGGCACGCGGGCCTTCACGCTATAGAGCGGCGGGCTGCCCCTACTGAAGATCTGCGCCGAGGTCGTCATCGTCGGCGCCTCGGCGGCGAGCCCGAAGAAGAAGGTCGTGTTTTGCATGTCCGCCCCGCCGGCGAGGCACAAAGGCTTGGCCAGTTCGAACACGATCACGTCGCCGAATCTATTGGCCGACTTCAAGCCGATGCTGCCGACCCCGCCGCCGGTGATCACGAACACGTCGGCCAACTGACCGGGCTTGAAAGGCAGCCGCAGCGCCGGACCGAAATTGAGGACCAGCCCGCCCAGGCAATCGGCGCTGCCCGCCGCTTGGGTCAGGCTGATGCGATAAACGTAACCGGCCTTGCCCGCGGCGAGCGTGCCGGGCTCGCCGCTGAAGGTGCGCGACTGCAGAAACGCGGTGTTGGGCGCGACCAGATAGGGCAGCGGAATAAAACTGGCGCTGTCGTCCACGGTGAAGGCGCAGAGCGGGTGGAAGACACAGTTGATCGCGGGCGCCTCGACCTCGGCTATGATGAGCGACTGAGCTCGCGCTGGGAGCAGACCGAACACGAGCGCGGCCGCCGCCCCCGCAGCAACGCTCAACACGCGCATCCTGTCCTCCTGATTCCGGATCCCGGGCTCCCGTTCATTCAGGGCCACATTGCTGCTATCGTCAAGCTCCCCCAGTGCACGCAATAGCGCTGGGCTATGCCATTCCTGCGCCGTCGCGGCGGCTTCGGTGATCATGGACTCCTCGCTCGCAGACCTCATAGAGGATTGGCATGACTTCGACCTGCTGGTCGGTACGGCGGCGGCGACCTTGGTCGGCCTGATGTTCGTTGCCGCCTCGATCGGCGCGAGCTTCTATACCGAGAAGAACCGGGCCGGGATGCAGACCTTCATCAGCCCGACCGTGGTGCATTTCACCTCGGTTCTCGTCCTCGCCCTCCTCGCCGTCGTCCCCACCCACGAGTGGCTGACGCTCGCCGGTCTCGTGGCGCTCGTCGGCGCCGCCGGCGGTATCTATTCGGTCAACCTCTGGATCCAGCTGTTCGTCCAGCGCCGCTTCGACGTGGACATCGTCGACCGCCTGTTCTACGCGGCGATTCCGTTGTTGGGTTATGCCCTCCTCTTGCTCGCCGCGTTCTTCCTGCTCCGGCAATCGGAAGCAGGCCTCGATCTGCTCGCCGCCGCGCAGATCACGCTTCTTCTCGCCGGGATCCGCAATGCCTGGGACATGATGATCTGGATCGTGATCAGGGTTCCGACGGCGGAGGCCGGCGGCCGCGAGCCCGGCCGCGACTAGAAAGGTGCCGCCTTCAGCCCTGGCGGACAAACCGCTTCGAGTGGAAGCACCCTACGGAAACCACGCGCGGCTGCAAATTTCATCCGCCGGCGGTCGTCGGATCGATCATCTTCTTCACTTCAGTGACCTTTGTCGCCGGAAATCCGCTGACCTCGGCGTGCTTGTGGATGATGGCTTCATCCTTGGCTAGATAGACGCAAAAGGTCTTGTTGTCGGCCACGTAACTCTCGACCCACTGGATGTCGGGGCCGAGTTGACGCAAGGCCTCGTTCGATTTTGCCGCGGCGCCGCGCAGTTGCTCGCGCTCGAGCGTACCGACTTTCGGAATATCCCGTTCGATGATGAACTTGCGCAGTGCCATTGCTAGTCTCCGGATTTCAAGGAAGGATCGCCTCGGAACGGCGGATTGAGCCGCCCTCCCGATGATCAACATTGCGGTACCACTTCCGCGCTACTGCGTCTTCTGGCGCGGATCGTCCTTGGGATTGACGTAATTGATGCCCCACGGCCCGGTGCTGTTGAGCTGAATCACCGTGTCTTCGTCGGCGAAGAAATAGTGCGCCGAATCCGGGGTCAGCGCGAAGAAGCTGCCCGCAGGCAGAACCTGGGCCTTGTCGCGATCCGCCGTCGTTCCCATGCCAAGACGCGCGGTACCGGACAGCACCGTGACGATCTCCGGCTTGGGATGAGTGTGCGGAGCAATGTGATAGCCCTTCGGCATCTTCAGCCGAAAAGCGAACATCCCTTCCTTGCCCGGGTCGCCGTAGAGCACCGCCGCCTGCGCGCCCGGCGGGACGGAGGGTGGCGCCGGTCCCCATTTGATGTCCTGTGGCGAGATAAGCTTATGCTCACCCGCGTGTTGAGCGACAGCGCTGCCCCACAGCGCCATCACCAATCCAACCGCAGTCATCGCAACAACATTGAGAAATCTCTGCCGATTCATCGCATTCCTCCTTCTCGACGAGTTCATTCGCGCGAACGCATGGCACGCATGATAGCAGATCGATGGAGAGCCTGCTAAGGATAGCCGGGCGCCGACGGACCCGTCTCATTTCGTCATCTGCAGCCAGGCTCCGGCGTGATCTCTCCGAGTGCGCGGACCGTGACGAGGTCGCGCCCCTTGGTCTTGGCCAAGAACAGCGTCATCGCCGCGTGGTGATTTTTGCCGATCGTCATTCGTGCTGTGGGCGACTTGATTTCCAGTCCCTCGAGGCCATCGATCATCGCTTCCTTGTCGACCTTCCCTCGCCAACAGGGGTTTCGCTGCTCGCCAAATTCGACGGCGAGTTTGCCTCCCACTCCTCCACGTATGCCGGCACCGGCACGGTGCGCTATACGTGGTGAGGGTGTGTCCCGGGCGCAGCGCAGCAACGCAGATAAGTTTACGCAATCTGCGTACACTTGATTGCGTTGTGGTGCGCTGCAGACCCGGGACCGTTACGAACTCGGAACCTGGAACGGTCCCGGATCAGCGGTGCACCGTTCCGCGCTAACGCGCTCCGCGCTGCACCGCATCCGGGACACGAGAGCAGTTACTTTCGGGCCACCCCGCTCACCGCCTGCGCGGGGACGAGCGGAGAGGAAACATCTCCAGCGCGCGTGTATACTTGCGCTCCACCCCACGACCCGGCTTTTCAACGCCGATACCCATGGAGAATCCCCATGTCAGCGCAACCCCGCAAGGTCGTGCATCCCGACATCAAGCCCGAGAACACGCCGGAGCTCGCTTCGCGCTATCTCGACGTCCCCAACATGCCGTGGGAGCCCACCAAGTTCGCAGGGATCCGGATCAAGGTGCTCTATTCCGACGACAGCGGCATGACCACGGCGCTGTTCAAGCTCGATCCCGGCGCCGTCGTGCCGCTGCACGAGCACACCGCGCTCGAGCAAACGTTCGTGCTCGAGGGCACGCTCGAGGATCACGAGGGCGTCTGCGGACCGGGTCAGTTCGTCTGGCGGCCGGCCGGCAACAAGCATGAGGCGGTGGCGCCGAACGGCGCCCTCATTCTCGGCTTCTTCCTCAAGCCCAACCGTTTTGCCCGCGGGGAGAAGTTCTTCACAGAAGAAGGGGCATAGAAGAGCGCGCGGTGCATGCGGCTTCGCCGGCGTGCTTTCGAACGAGACGCTGGCTTGGTAGCATTGAGATAGACATTGGCTGAGTACGTACGGCCTCGCCGAGCGTTCTGTCAGGAGGCGACCATGGCGGACACCAAGTGGACCATCAAAGGACGTGAGTTCGTCAACTGCAACTGCTCCTATGGCTGCCCCTGCCAATTCAACGGATTGCCCACACACGGCCATTGCCAAGCGGTGGGCGGGTTCGAGATCGAGCGCGGCCATCACGGGTCGACCGCGCTCGATGGGTTGAAGTTCGTGGGAATCTTCCGCTGGCCGGGGGCCATTCACGAAGGCAAGGGCGAAGCGGCGGTGGTGATCGACGAACGCGCAACCGAGGCGCAGCGCGGGGCGCTACTTCGCATTCTCAGCGGCCAGGATACCGAGCCAGGGGCGACGGTTTTCAACGTGTTCGCGTCTACGCTGGAAAAGGTGCACGAACCGATCTTCGCGCCGATAGAATTCCAGGTCGACATCGCCGCGCGAAGGGCGCGCTTGGTGGTGCCGGGCGTGAGCGAAGGCCGCGGCGAACCGATCCTCAATCCGGTGACCGGCGCGCAACACCGCGTGCGCATCGACATGGTGGACGGCTTCGAATACACGCTTGCCGAAATCGGACGCGGCTGGACCAAGACGTCGCACCCATTCCAGCTGGAGCTCGCCGATTCCTACGGCCAATTCGCCGAGATTCATCTCAGCCAAAGCGGCATCGTGCGCTGATCCGACATGGCCGATGCGGCACTCGAGGCCGTGCTGCGGCGTGATCGCGCGATCGTAGTCGCCGCACTCGTCATATTGACGGCGCTCGCCTGGGCCTACGTGTGGTGGCTCGCCGTCGACATGGAGATGGGCGGCATGGACATGTCCGGCTTCCGGATGATTCCCGCTGGCATGGGCCTGATGATGCCGGCGACTGCGCCGTGGACAGCCATGGAGCTCGCCTTTGTGTTCGTTATGTGGGCGGTGATGATGATCGGCATGATGACGCCGTCGGCCACGCTCATGATCCTGCTTTATGCCCGCGTCGGTCGGCAGGCGGCGCAGCAGGGACAGCCATTGGCGGCGAGCGCCTATTTTGCCGCGGGCTATCTCGTGGCGTGGATCGGCTTTGCGCTTGCCGCCAGCTTGGCGCAATGGACGCTGGAACGCAGCGCGTTGCTGAGCCCGATGATGGAGGGCGCAAGCGATGTCTTCGGCGGCGCGGTGCTGATCGGCGCCGGCCTTTATCAGTGGACGCCGCTCAAGGACGCCTGCCTGCGCCAGTGCCAGGCGCCATGGTTGTTCATTCAGCGTCACGGCGGATTTCGTCGCGACGCGAGGGGCGCGCTCGCGCTCGGTCTTCGCCACGGCGGTTACTGCATCGGCTGCTGCTGGGCGCTGATGGCACTCCTCTTCGTGGGCGGGGTGATGAACGTGCTGTGGATCGCCGCGATCGCGCTGCTGGTGCTGGTCGAGAAGATCGTCCCCGCCGGACGCACAATTTCCCGCACCGCGGGCGCGGTATTCTTCGCGGGCGGAGCCTGGTTCATCGCCCAAAGCCTGTAACAGCCACGTTGTGCGGCGCCTCTTGCATGCTATAAATTTGCGCCAAACCGGCAAGCGCGAGCCCGGCGAGGACGCAATGGCGCTCAAGACCGTCATCTCGAGAGCAATTCGGCCGTGCGTTTTGATGCAACTGGCGGCCGCCCTCCTCGGCTGCTCGGAGATCGGTTTGGGACGACAGACGGAAAAGACCGTCGATCCCAATACGTTTCCGGAAAACTACAAGAAGGACGTGCTGGCCTATGTGCAAGCCCATCCCAGCGAGCTCGTCAACACGCGCGACGCCTCGATATCCGCCCCGACGCTCAAAGCGTTCGCCATGGAAAGCCGCTATTTCGTTTGCGTGCAAGCCAACGCACCGGATTCGCGCAAAGAGAAGCTGGTGATTTTCTTCTCGGGCCGCATCAACCAGTTCATCGACGCGGAGGGCGGCCAGTGCAGTGGCGCCGCGTATCAGCCGTTCCCCGAGCTGTTGGCGGAGCTGCGCCACTTGAAAGAGAAGAAGTGAGCGCGAGCGCAGCGCGCCTCATCCGGCCGTCAACGCCTGACGGATCATGCGCGCAATTTCGGCCTTGCTGTAGGGCTTGGCGAGGAGCAGCACGCCCGCATCGAGCCGGCCGTGATGGAAGATGGCGTCTTCGGTGTAGCCGGACGTGAACAGCACCTTCATGCCGGGCCGACGCTTGAGCACCTCGTCGGCAAGCTCTCGACCGTTTATGGAACCCGGCATGATCACGTCGGTGAACAGCAGGTCGAACGAATCGCCGCGCTCGACAACCGCCAGCGCCTCGGCGCCGCTCCCCACCGAGATGGTCTGATAGCCGAGGCTCTCGATCTGGGTGGTCACCGATCTGCGGACCAGCGCGTCGTCCTCCACCACCAGAATGGTCTCCATGCCGCCTTCGATCAACGACGGGGCGGCCGCTTCGACGACCGCCTCCGGCGCGCTCGCGCGCGGCAGATAAAGCTTGATGCTCGTGCCTTGTCCCTCCTCGCTGTACACGTCGATTTGCCCGCCGGACTGCTTGACGAATCCGTATACCATGCTCAGCCCGAGGCCGGTGCCCTTGCCGACGCCCTTGGTCGAGAAGAATGGATCGAAGATCTTGTCGCGGATGGCCGCCGGAATGCCGGTGCCGGTATCGCTCACCGCGATCATCACATAGTCGCCCGGCGTAACCTCGGCATGCGAGCCGGTGTACGTTTCATCGAGCACGACATTGCGGGTTTCGAGCGTGAGCTTTCCGCCCTTGGGCATGGCATCGCGCGAATTGACCGCGAGGTTGAGCAGCGCCGTGGTCAGTTGGGTGGGATCGACAAGCGCGGGCCAGGCATGCTCGTCGAGCGACACCTCGACCTCGACCTGCTCGCCGAGCGCGGGTCGGAACAGCTTCTGAGCATTGACGATCAGCGCGTTGACATCGGTTTCGCGCGGCTCCAGCGGCTGCTTGCGTGCGAAGGCGAGAAGACGTCTGGTCAGCTCCGCCCCGCGCCGCGAGGCGGCCGAGATCAACTTGGTGGCCTCCACGAGTTGCGGCTTTTCGGCAACCCCGTCAGCCAGAATACCGATGATGGAGGTGATCGCCGTGAGCACATTGTTGAAGTCGTGCGCAATGCCGCCTGTTAGCTGTCCGATGGCTTCCATCTTTTGCGACTGCCGCATCTGCTCTTCGGCGGCGATCTTGCCAGTGATGTCGCGCAGCAGCAGGTTGTAGATGTTGCCATCCCGCCGGCGCACGCCGCTCATCGATATTTCCACCTTGATCTTGTGGCCGTCCTTGCGCAGCGCATCGATTTCGAAGCGCTCGCCTTCGACCCGCCCCACCTGCCGCAAGAGCTCGTTCATCGAGAGATAGCGGGGCCGATAGCCCTTGGGCAGGTACAGGTCCGTAATCGGCCTGCCCATCGCCTCCTGGCGTGACCAGCCGAGGATCGACTCCGCCTGGGGATTCCATTCCAAGACTTCGCCGGATTCGTTGACCTGGATGATGGCATCGAGCGCGGTATCGATGATGGTGCGCGCCATGCGCTCGCTGTCGAGGAGCGCCTCGTCCGCCTTCTTGGCCTCGGTCATGTCGCGGCCGATGAAGAAGTGACACTGCTCGGCATCGGACCATACGCAGCTCCAGGCCATGGGTATCACCCGGCCATCCTTGTGAATCCACGGGGTCTCAAAATTACGTCTTTGCTCTCCGCGGCGCGCGATACGCATTTCCGCCCGCGCAGCTTCGAGATCGCCAGGATAAACGAACTCAGCTCCGTTGCGGCCCACCAGCTCTTTGGGCTCGTATCCCACAATGGCCTGGCAGCTCGGGCTGACACGAAGA
>WNFZ01000511.1_pt1 | contig 37927 bp, 31 predicted proteins | sample 5400081 | NCBI WGS metagenome assembly WNFZ01 (sample SAMN13153365, study PRJNA577476) | soil metagenome | isolation source: 80 cm soil or saprolite under grassland replicate 1 | place: USA:California | collected 2016-06-15
ACTATGACCAGTAGCTAATAAATGATTAATTTTTCTTAAAGACGATAAGGGAGCTACACCTATTTTAGACTTTTTAAGATTAGCTAAAGCTTCAGGACTAAGTTTACGATCCTTATACTTTAACAAAGTTTCAGGTGAATGCTTGCTACCTAAACGTGAACCAGCTATTTTTAAAATATTATATTCAGGGTTTAAACTATCTATATAGTACTGTTCTCTAATAATTAATTTATATGATTCACAGTACTCAAGAACATCTAAAGTAAAATTTGAATAACCATATTTTAATAAGGAGCTACTAATTTTACTGTTATTTCTTAATAGTTCTTTCTTTAAGAAGTTTGAAGAAAAATAATTTGATAATCTTTTAGTTAAATTAACAGCACTTCCCACATAAGATGCACCTGTAATTAAATTATTTCAACGGTATATAGCAGATTTATCCCTATTTTCTTCATAAATAGAATACTTATTATGATCTAAATCTTTGTAAGTTATAAGAGGTATTATTTTATTATTATTATTCATATCATTATTCATATTGTTATACATATTTATATATTTACTCAAAAAGGGGCAATTTCCCCTTGCTCAACAAGATACCAAAACACCGAATACTAAATATTCGGTTGGAGACACGAGGACTTGAACCTCGAAAAATAATGTGCGAGATTACTGTTTTACCAATTATTACTATGTCCCCTTTACTAACCAAAGTATTTTTTTTATCCGAAAAACGACTTGAACGTTCACGATGTTATATCAATAAATCTTAAGATTATCCTGTCTACCAGTTCCAGCACTCGGATTTATAAATATAATAAGTCATGTTAGCTAAGGCCAGAGTGATTTGAACACTCATCTCAGCTGTCATGAGCAGCTTGCTTTACCAATTAAGCTATAACCTTTAATTAATTATATGTGCGGACAAAGGATTTGCACCAATATATGCTGGACATGAGCCAGTTATGTTACTATTACATCAATCCGCATTAATATTAATACTATTAGTATTAATCCTTATTTATTTATTTTTCTAGCCCCAGAGGGGATCGAACCCTCGTATGTAATGATGAAAACATTATGTCTTAACCGCTTGACTATAAGGCCTTTACATATAAATGAAATATAAATATTATAGTTATATGTAATAATGCTAAATAGATGGAAAAAAAATTAGTAGCCTTCTTTAACATTTCTAGGGTTTGGCTTGATAATATGAATTATACCGTACCAGGTTCAGATTCAGTCATGTTCGACTACTCCTTCTTAATAAAGTCCAGTGCAAGTATCGCACTTGCTTCAGCTGGTTACAAAACAGCTACATTACTTTTATGCTAACCGGACTAAGATTAGAGTGTATAACTTCTGTTTAGTATATGTTTCAAAATTGTGAGATATCTAGGATATTTAGTTATATATATCATTAGTACTTTATGCCTAAAGACATTTAAATCCTTTCAGCTAAAGCCTATTAATTGCAATAATTATTATCATTTTTAAGATCTAAATTTAATTAGTATCTTGTTTTCATTTGCAAAATCGTAATGTTCAACTACGTATATTTAAGAATATCTTAAAGTAAGTTTCGTGCCTAGATGCATTCAGCACTTATCTTTAACTAACATAGCGTTCCTGCCGTGCCTATGCTATAAATTTACTTTAGTGAAAGTAACATCCCCGCATAATATAAAAAATATTATACTTAAATTAATATTGGGCACATAAACAACAGGTAAACCAGAGGTTAATATACCCAGCTCCTTTCGTACGAGGGGGCTATCCCTATTTTATTCTAATTTCCTCTAGAAGATAGAAACCATACTGTCTCACGACGTATTTAACCCAGCTCGTGTAACTTTTTAATCGACGAACAGTCGAACCCTTCATGATTCCTGCATTCATGTGGATAAGTTAAGCCGACATCGAGGTGCCAAACTGCGCACTCAATTTGTACTCTCTGGCGCAATTAGCCTGTTCAATTTTGTTAATAAGACATATGTCTTATATTTCCATTATTCGCAAAATGGTTCAGACTATTTCTTCATTTTTTTTTTCTTTTATATAATTAAGGCAACGCGAAATTTGAAAATAGGATAATTTAAACTTATTATAAACGTTACTTAATTAATAAAAACATATAGTTTAATCTAGTACTATAGTAAACAATAACTAAGATTATTTATTACTTACTCAACCTTTAACTCCAAAAGCTCCATTACGGTTTTTAGAATTTATCGTTGAGTATTGTACATTTGATTTTACATGACCTCTTAACATTATAGCAGATAATCCTTTGAATGAAGAATCTACGTTTTTTAAACCACCTTTTCATTTCATTTTGAATACAGATCTAGAAGCGGTAAATCTTCTTGTTAATCTTCCTTTAGCTTCTATTCTAATACCTGCCATTTTTACATGTTTTAAAGATTTAAGCACGTAATTTTTTAAAGAAATAGAACGTTTTTTAATAGATGATCTCTTTACAATATTAACTTTTAAATTATCAGCTGAAGGAAAATAATCTAATAAAAGATTACTTAAAGGATCATTAACATTATTTTTAAACATGGAAGTAATGTTATTATTTCTTATTTTATTAATAAGGAATTCATCTTTATTAAATTTATTCTGTTTTTCACTTAATCTATTTACACTTGGTAATTTAATTTTACGTAAAGAAGATTTTAAAACTCTATAAAGTCTATTATCTCTATTTCTTAATTTTAATGACACAGCTTGAGTAAAAATATCACTATTTAAATGCATTTTTTTTAAATTAACAATATTAAATTCTACTTTCTTATTATATAAACTTTGAACTAAACGTGTTAATTCAAGCATAAAAGGTTTTGTAAATTTAACATTATTAAATCTTAATAAATATTTAAATCTTGTTAAACCACTTAAATAGTATGTTCTTACTTTTTGCATGTACAAAGTAAAACTAGGATAATCAAAAGAATGAATGTTTTCACATAAAGGAATAAAAATATTTGTTAAGTCTTTCTTAGTAGCCGCTTTAATATTAATCAGTTTTGTTAATATTCTATATTGTAACAACAAATTACTTAAATATAAATTTTTAATTTCAATATAAGACGTAACATGGTCAATATATCACTTATTATAGTGATCAGGTAAAGCTAAATACTCTTCTAAAGTAAAGGGTCTATTGTAAGATACAATCTCTTTATTATTTCTATCTTTAGTAATAAATTTTTTTAAACGTCTTTTAGGGTTATACAAAGACTTGAAAACTAAATTAACAGCTCTAGATAAATACATTTTCTCTGTATTATGTACATAAAATGTAATTATTACTTTAGAGCTAGTATGTTTTAGTTCACCTCTACCTACAAAAACTCTTTTTGTAGATAAACGTTTAAATCTAGTAGGCATACTTTTAGTTTTTAGAACCTTACGATTAATCTGAAAATTAAAGTAGCTTTTTAACAATTTCATTAGATTTATATCTGCAACAGGTAATGATTTAATGTAATTATGATTATAGCTATATATGCTATTAAATCATTCCTGAGCCGCAGGAGTAAAATGTCTAGTAATACCTGTATCACTATTTATATATGATAAGGGTTTAACTACATACCTTTTACTTTTTTTATTAAACAAAACTGGTGTGTTATAATCTAAATCATTTTTTAATTGATTTATTTCTGATTTATTTTGTATATTATTCATTGTATTTGTAAATATTTATTTATTACCTGGTATTTAAAATATTTACCAGAAGCTTAATCTTTAATCTAGAATTAAGTCTGTTTCATTAATAACTTTAGTTACTAATTATTATGGGATTATGTATTCATAATTGGTTTAATTATATAAAGGAAAAAAAAATGTTGGGTTTCAAATGAAGGAGTATTGTTAGCATTGCTCACCTTCTAGTCGTTGAACGTTTTTACTTTTATTAAATGCTTAAAGTAAACTTCGCTTCAAGTTAACTTTTATGGAAAGCTATCCTTGAAATTGACCCAATTAATTACCAATAGGTTTATATCATGACTATGATTAATAAAACATTGGAGGACTAACATCCCTAGCGTAGCTTTTTCAAAAATCCAAGACCTTTCCTTTCTGCATCTTGTGATCATATGCCCCGCTTACGCGACTGATAGACGTGTAAGTCAAACAGTAAAGCAAGATTAAGCCATTAAACTTGACAAGTAATAAACATAATTATGTTATTAGTGAATTTACACATGCTTAAATGGTTATAACTTAAGCATACTAATAACATAACTAAAAATATTAGATATTTTATCTTAATATTTTAATTACATCTATTTTCCATATAGTAAAAATCTTACTTGAATAAAAATATTAGTTCTAACTCAATAGATATATAGCTGGATTAGTTATAACTTCATTCCTTCTCTCGAAGAGAGCTATACCAAATAACATACTAAAAATTAAAAAAATATACAAAACTTTGTATATTTGATTGCTATAACTAAGTTATAACAATTTTACAAAATTAACTTTGGATACACCCAGGTACTTTTTATGGGATCTGTGCCCCGCATAAACTGCCTCCTAGCAATTGTCCCCTCATAAGAGGGTTAATAATTATATCAGACATCTAAAAAATAGACTATTGATATTCTTACGTAGACTATGTCTACCAATATGATATACTAAATAAAGGTGTTTCAATTGAGTCCTTAAGACTACCTTATACGCTAAAATTCGCAATATCATATTCAATAACTAGCAACAGTAAAGCTGCATAGGGTCTTCTCGTCTAACTAGAGGTAAACTGTATCTGCACAGTTATTCCAATTTCACTGAGCCAATCATTGAGACAGCTGTTGTATCGTTAAATCATTCATGCAAGACCGCATTTAACGGCCAGGGTATTCCGCTACCTTAGGACCCTCATAGGTAAGGCCGCCATTGATCGGGGTTTCCTTCAAAGCCAAGCTTATATTAGTCAACTTAGCAAATCCGTTAACCAGCCGACATTGGGCAGAAATCACACTCAATACTTTGATTTATTATCTTACTGCAGAGTGCTTTGTTTTAATTAAACAGTCGTACAACACTATTCCATGCTTCCTATTCTTTACCTGATATTAATCAGGAGGAATGGCTCTCCTTATCCCGAAGTTACGGTAGTTAGTTTGCCGAGTTCCTTAATGATTGTTCACTCAAACGCCTTCGTATTCTCTACTAGCTTACTTGTGGTAGTTTCTAGGTACGGTTTTATATCTCTAATAATATTGCTCATCTTAAAAGTTTTGCAATATATTAGATTGTTACTGTTTTTCCAGAACCCTCTTCACTTTTTATTAAATAAATTAATAAAAGAAGGTTGTTACTATGTAACAAAGATTTGCTCATCGTTTAATCCTTTAGGTTGGTAAACTTAGAGGCCGTTACTTTATAAAATCCATAAGCTTTAGGCGAGGGTTTCCCCTTTTTCGTTACTCATGTCAGCATTCTCACTTGGGTTATCTAATTATTATTCTTAAAAAGAACAAATCTGAGATTTACCCAACGTTCTGCTACCCCATTAAATATAATAATATATATTATTAATAAATATGGACAAGGTGTCGGTATATTGTTTAGATCCGTTAAATTTTCGGTGCAAATATCAATGTAAATGTTGCTTACGCTCACATTTACTAAACCAGTGCTCTGTTACGAGATCTTCAAAAAATGGACCGCTTCTAAGCCTATTTCCTAGTCGTATTTGATAGAAACTTCCTTAATTTCACTTAACAATAATTTTGGAACCTTAACTCTTGTTCTGGGCTGTTTCCCTTTAGACATACAACCTTATCGTACTATGTCCGATTATTCAATATTCATCATTGCCCTTCCGAGTGCGAATACTCACCGATAAAATCTTCACGATTGCCCGATATATGCAAAATTATCACTTTACTTTCACACTTGCGTCGAAAATAATGAGATAAAGTTGCCTGAGATCACAGTTCTGTACCTGCTATGATGTAACTTGAATTACCTACTTATATAGGTTTCGCAGAAAACCAGCTATCCTAGTCAGTGTTGTCTTTCACTAACTTACCACAGTTCTTCGGATATCTTTACAACGATAACCCGTTCGGGCTTTTATAACCCTGACTGTGGTAAGATCACCAGGCTTCGGGTCTAATTTTAGATACTAATTCATTATTTCATAATTGGTTTATCTTGGCATTACTGCTCGCATCTAACATTAACTTGCTGACCCATTATGCAAAAGGTACGCTCTTATTATTTATTTAAATTTTACTCGAGCTGCTTATAAAACTACTATTTCAAACCTTTCCTTCACAGTACTATACGCTGTCGCTTATATATTATATTTAGCCTTAGAGGAAGGTTCCCCTTTTATTCAAACAGGTTTTGCCCGTTCTACTTATTTAATTTATCAGTGAATTACATTAATCCTAGTAATGTTAATATTATTAATTAATTTATTACATATATACACTCATGCTTGTGCGTATATATCTGATATTTATATAGGCTCTTCTACTTTCATTCACACTAATCATAGAATCTCGTTTGATTTCTTTTCCTGAAGTTACTAAGATATTTCAATTCACCCCGTTTATTATTGAATTTCTCTAAGAGTACATGTGTTGACACTTTTCTAAAAAAACACAAGTTAAAAAACTCTCTTTAATATATAGCCAGGTATCCCTAATAGTTTCTTTATATACTTTCTTATACTATTATATCAATAGTATAGTATAAAAATACCAAATAGATATCTTTCACATTACTAATATGCCTTTAAATAATAAAGATTAAAAAATTTAGTTATTTTTTTTAATCTTTTCATCGGACTATTATGATTCGAACATAACAATTCCTCAACCCAAATGAGGCGCCTAACCAACCTGGCTCTAGTCCGTGTTATGTAAATGTTTATAAATTACAGAGAATATCCGATTCGAACGGATGTGATCTATTAAACCAAATAAGTTTCAAGCTTATCACCTTAAACCACTCGGTCAATTCTCTTTTTATTTAAATAAAAGCTACAATTTATAATTTTATTAGTTTAATAAAAATACTACTCTTTTTGTACATAATATAAATATAATAAATGATTCCTCAGAGAATTGAACTCCGAACACATCCTTATCAAAAATACGCTTTACCAATTAAGCTAAGGAACCAGACAAGTTTTTATTATAAAATTTATTATATACTAAATAAATTTAAGTTTTTATTAAATATGAATACAAAATTGACAAGAGCACTCAGACTTGAACTGAGAAAGTGAAGTTTGAAGCTTCAAATTTTACCATTAAACTATGCTCTTTATATTGTTATCATATTGTTAATAATTAAATTATATTTATTTAAATTCATGAAGTTTAAATCGGAAAAGAGATGATTCGAACATCCAGGTGCATAACACAATATTTAGCAAATATCTCGCTTTACCAATAGCAACTTTTCCATTATAGTCTATCAAGGGACTATAAATAATATTAAAATATTAAAAATAAAATAATATTTATCCGTTAATTAACGTTTATACGGCCAGCCGAATTCGAATCGGCACAATTCGTTTGGAAGACGAAAGGTCTACCATTAACCTATGGCCGTTTATATTATTTATATAGAAATTATAAATAAAGTTAATATTAAATAAAATAATTTAAGACCTATGGGATTCGAACCCATATAACAAAGATTAAAAGTCTCGTATTTTACCATTAAACTAAGGTCTCTATATATAATATGATTATTATTAAATAAATTAATTTTAAAGTCAATCACGAATATATATTTTAGGTTTTTCTTCCAACTAACTGTAGATATATTATTTGTAATAATAATCATGTAGCGGTTATGCTTACAATAACTAGAAACCTATTAATTAAATTTAATCCTAAGAACCTCAGTAATATATAGAGATAAAAAGGAATAATCAAACAACATCAACAAAGTGTCAATATAAAATACTTGATTCTAAACCCAAATGATGATTTTCTGTTGAGTGGTAAGCAAGTACACGTCATAAACCGACAGCTATAAAAGCTGTACCTATCATAACATGAATTCCATGAAAACCTGTTCCAAAGTAAAAACATGATCCAAAAGCACCATCACTTATAGTAAATGAAGAAACAGTATATTCTATACCTTGAAGAGCTGTAAATATTATAGCTAATATTACTGTAGCAACTAAACCATAAAGCGCTCCACTTCTATTTCCTTGTATTAAAGAATGGTGAGCATATGTTACTGTAACACCTGAAGATAGTAATATAACTGTGTTAAGTAAAGGCAACTCGAAAGGGTTAATAGCTTCTATACCCATAGGTGGTCATTGAGCTCCTAATTCTACAGTAGGTGATAAGGCACTATGAAAGAAAGCTCAGAATATAGCTAAGAAAAATAATGCTTCTGATACTATAAATAAAGCAACACCCATATTTAATCCTCTTTGTACAGCTAATGTATGATTTCCTAAATATGTTCCTTCACTTATAACATCACGTCATCAATAAGACATTGAAAGTATAACTGATAAAAAGGCAAATATTAATATATAATTTGCATTACTAAAACCATGAAATGTTGATACTGCGCTAGTTGTTAAAGTTAATAACGCAATACTTGTATATATAGGCCAAGGAGATGGTGATACTAAATGGAAAGGATGAGCCTGAAAACTACTTCTTGTCAAATTTGTCATTTATATATTTTTTTATTCGGTAAATTAAGTTAGATTAAATGTATTTAAATTTTTATTATTAAATATAGTATAAATATATTTAATCATTCAAATAAGTTTTTAATCTTAGCAGACTATAGGTCTATAATTAGAAATATAAAAATTACCCTTTTCTTAATTTTAAAGTAAAATTAGATCAGACGGATTAGTTAAGGAATAGGTGACTTGAACACCTAACCTACCGTGTGTAAAACGGTTGCTCTACCATTGAGCTAATTCCTTTATATTATATAATTTTTTTTATTTAATGTACGGGTCAGATCGGGGTCGAACCGACATATCTTTTCCTGACAAGAAAATCCCTTACCAATTAGGGTACTAACCCTTACTATATATTAAATTAAAGTAAAGTATAATAAAACATTAATTTTATTGCTATTATATTTTAATTTTTTTGTTTTATAGTAATAACTATAGCACCAACCATTGCTAATAATAAAATAATAGAAGTTATTATAAGTCATATACTATAACTTGTATACATAATATTACCAATACTAGTAATATGACTAGTTTCAGCTAGATTACCGTCTCATATTTTACTAGTTACAAAAGATATTTCACCATTATCTAGTTCTGCACTATTTAGCTTGAAGAATTTATTTAAGTAATCACTATAATTATTATATCATATATCGTTTAAGGTATTATTTAAATCAACGGTATAACTATTAAAAGAAGCAATACTATAAGGTAATATTTGATATACAGGATAATTAAATGATATAGTTATAAGTATAGCTAAAGGTATACTATTACTAGTATTACTTAACAATTCACTTATTCTAACGTTAATTAACATTAAAATGAATAAAAATAATATAGATACTGCACCTACATATACTAATAAATAAGAAATACCTATAAAGTTTAAACCCAATATCATAAGATAGCTGGCTATACTTAAGAATAAACCTATTAAAAATAAAACAGATACGATAGGGTTTTTACTAATAATAACAAGTATTCCACACAAAATCGCTAGTAATGAAATGATATCCAAAACTTCTGCTCTATAACCATTAGTAAAAGTTTCATTTATAAAAAATATGCTGTTCATTAAAAAGAAAAGAATTAACCTCATTACTTGTTTTTTATAAAAAACAAGTAAGTATAATAGTTACCTTTAATAGAAATGACTACTAATGTAATCACTTATATTTACAATTATGAGGACATAGTAACTATTATTTATAAAAATAAGTTTGAACGTTTACAAAATAGATTTATTTTTATGTAAAATTGGTTTACTAAACCAGTACGTTTTTATTTACTTATATTATACTAATATTTGGAATTATAACTCAGATTAAATAATATGCTTTAACCTTAATAGGGTAAAATTCGTTTTAATCCTAATAAAGAGAACCAGTCAATAGAATATATAAGCGTGTACAGGATTCGAACATGTATATTTGTGTCCGTAGCACAAAGTTCTACCATTGAACTAACACACTTTTATAAATATTTATCAAGCCCTTGAAATGAATCGAACATCTATCAGAATATTAACAGTATTCTGCTCTACCGTTGAGCTACAAAGGCTAATAGCATCTTTTGAAATACTAAATTATTAGGGATAAATACTATTTCAATTTATAGCATTATAAAATCTTATATATTTTACCCTTTTTAAACGTATGTTATATTCAAGTTGAAATAAATAAATATTATACTGTTTTCTTTCAGCTAAAGATTTATTATCGCAATACTCTAATATTTCCAGACTAAATTTTATATAACCATAAATTAATAAGGCGTTACATATACGACTATTACCATTTCTATTTAAATTGTATATATTATAATACATAAATCTATTACGTAGATTTTTAGAACGTCCTATATAAAATTTGTTATTTATAATATTAAAAGAATAAAAATAAAATAATTCTAATTATTTTTAATAATAACTTTATATTCATATTTTTGTATATTTAAAAAATAAAAAAGACAAAATTTCTCTAAAATTAGGAAGAAAAGGAATTGAACCTTCGACAGCATTATGCTATTGAGTTTACAGCTCAACCCGTCATACCAACAAACGGAACCTTCCTTATATATAAATACTCCTAGATATATCTAAAAGCAAATATATATATTATTATATTGTTAATATTAATTAATCCCGTGCAATTTCCACTACACGAACCGTATTTCGACTTAACACCAATCAAAGTCACGCATACGAAAATTCTACATAATTAAATTTAGAACTAATTATCTAAACTAGTTAACTAAAAGAACCAAACTTATTGCACACACTTCTTTCGGCGCCTGACGAGTAGTTAGTACCTATCTGAGATTAAATCCACCGTGACGTGGTGATTCACGATTACTAGTAATTCCTTATTCATATAGTCGAATTTCAGACTATAATCCTTATTATATCCTACTTTATTAGATTAGCTCAAATTCACATTTTCGCATCATTTTGTATAGGAATATGTGGCACGTCTATCGCCCACAATATTTAGGCCATGATGACTTGTCTTGATCCCTGTTATCATATCCAATATAGAGGTGAACTGCTTTATTCCATAAAATATTTAAATAAAGCAAGGGTTTCCGTTAATTTAATGGAATTAACCAATATCTCACGACATTAACTGAAGACAGCCGTGCAACGCTTGTAATATCTCAAATTGAGATATTATTCAAATTGTGGTAAGGTTTTTCGCGTACTTACGAATTAAATAACATACTTCACTACTGGTTTCAGAAACGGTCTAATGATTTCAGTTCCTGCGTTGCCACATTACTCTTGAGGTGAAATGCTTACACTTTCATTTATAGACTAAAAAATTTCTAATCTATGGCATTCATCATTCTCTGCTTGGACTACTAGGGTATCTAATCCTGTTCGTTACCCGAGCCTTCGTCCCTCAACGTCAGTTATTAGATAAAAGGTTGCTTTCGCCGTTACCAGTCGTTATGCTATCAACGAATTTCAACTCTACTGCATAAATACTCACCTCCTCATATATAACTCTAGTATAATCGTATCCTGTTTAAGACTAATTATACCGTCTAGGTACCCTTTAAACCTATTAAAGATGAATAACACTAGTCTTCTACGTATTACCGCGACTGCTGGCACGTAATTTGGTCAAGACATATAGATATAAAATTGTCATCATCAGTATTATATCTAGAACTTTATTCGATAAAATCGATCTTACACTTGTTCATGAGAATAAAATATCCTCTAAATCTAATAGAAATGACAAATTAATTAACCACTTAACGCTCTAAGCGGTTAAAATGAATAAACTAATATAAATAATAAATTATTTATACCAAATTAAACAGCCAAGTGTAATTAGCCGAAGCTATACGTTCTCCCAAGTTGCTGGTTCAGCCGTTAGGCTATTGACCAATATTCCCCACTGCTGTACTATACGTATTGGGGTTTTTTCAGACCCAATGTGATCGATCGACCTCTCAGCCTCGACTACGGAATTTCAGGCTAGTTAAGCCATTACCTTAACTACTACCTATCCGAAATATTTATTGTCCTCTTAAAGCGGAAGTTTCCCTCCTTTAGTTTAATTAAATGGGACTCGAACCCAGATAAACTTCATAAGGTATTTATTCACCTTACTTTAAGGCAGCCAAAATATTGTATACTCACCTGTACACCACTTCTAATGAAATAAATAACAATATGTAACTTATTAAATTAAACGTTCGATTAGCATGTGTCAAGCACTTGGACAGCGTTCATTCAGAGCCATCATCAAACTCAATTTAATGGTATAGATTGGTATTACTCACAAATAATACTATTTTATTATCTATACCATTACTAATACATTTTTAATGTTAATAAGGTAAAATTTTACCTTATTAATTATATACTCATTATGCTAAAATACTAATTAGTATTTGTTTTTGGATACCTTTAAGCCGAGTTCTGTTATAGTTATTATTCTACAATATGGCTCAACGCATGGCTTGAAAGTTCGTTAACTTTCTTTTACTATATAAAAATCAAAATTATTTTTATACATTTGGCTATAGTTATTTTCATGACTATAGAAAGACGTTTTTTATTTTCTGTATAATACCCTAATTTTTATTAAACACACATTTCTTATGTATTTATGCCTGATAAGCACCGGACTTTCCTATGCTATAATATAATATATTATAGCATTGTACTATTAGTATCACGACAAATACAGTTATTATTTTAAATGTTCTATACATATAATTATAAGTATTTTATTGATTTAATATAATACTTATTGTAAAAGCTAATTTTTTTAATTAATTTTAATGTAAATCTAAAGCATCTTTAATATAACTACTAGTTAATACTACGAACACTTGAGCTTGTATGAAAGCAATTCCTAATTCTAAACCAGAAAATGCTATTATGAAAGCTAAAGGTACTAATCCTAAAAAGAAGAATATGAACCCAGAAGTCATAATATTGTAAGTGAAACCTGCTAAAATATTTAATAACATGTGACCACTTAATATATTAGCACCTAATCTAAGACCTAAAGAAACGTTTCTAGATAAATATGAAATGAATTCGATTAAAACTAGTAAAGGTAATAAAGCTAAAGGACAACCAGCTGGCACTAATAAAGAAAAGAATTCTAACCCATGTTTTTGGAATCCCAAGATAGTTGCACCTAATACCACAGTAAAACTAAGAGCAAATGTAAATATAAAATGGCTTGTAGATGCAAAACTGTAAGGAACCATACCTATTAAATTATTAATTAAAATGAAAATAAATAAAGTATAAATAAATGGGAAATATATTTGCCCTTTAGTAGGGTTTATTTGATTTGTTACTATACTATGTATAGTAGCATATATTGATTCTTGACTTATTGATCAGTTATTACTTACTACTTTATTGTAGTTAGTTGCTAAGACGTTTAACGATAATACTAAAAAAGCACCTATTGTTAAATATAACCCTATGTTAGTTAATGATATATGTAGATTACCCAATACAGGGGCGTCTAAACTTAGTAAATTTCTTATTTCAAACTGATCTAGAGGACTTGTAATGTTTGTGTATGAAAAATTTGTCATTTTTCTACTGAAGTTAAGATTTTTATTGAAATATTTATTCTATTTTGTTTATGTAAACTTGCAAGCGAAAAAGTTACAATAAAAGTTAGGAACGCAGCTTATACACTAATAAGCTAATTAATAATAAAAAGTTAAATAATTTTTTAGTTAATTTTGTAAATTACAATTTACTTATAAATACACGAGTAATAAATAAACGAACAAATCTAGGTAATATATATTTTGAAAATACGTATATCATTACTACAAGTAATATAAAAGCGAATGTAACTTGATTTATAAAATAAAAAGGCACTAATTGTGGCATCGTATTTATATTAAAATAATTTCAATGTTATTATAATAATATTCTTTTACACTATTAATTACACATTATTATCTATTCAAAGATAAAAATTTTATTGGGTTTTAGAAAAAGAATAAAATATATTTTTCATTAAGTTTTAATGTTATTATAATGTTTTACGGTATTAATTATACATTATATTTAACTTAACCTATTAGTATACGTTAAGCTATATTACTATATATTAATGATGAAACCGAATAATGTAAACCGTCTAAAACAGGTGCAGGGTATATACCAAGCACAACAGTGAATACAACTAATGTAAGTAATATAAAGAATTCACGTTTATTTACGTCACTTATATTAGCCTCGAAAAATTTACTAAATGATCCTCCAAAAGCTATTCTATTAAACATATATATTGTATATGCAGCAGATAATACTATAGATGAACTAGCAAAAACACCTAGTAAAGGTAATCTTTCAAATACACCATATAAAGACATAAATTCTCCTACAAAATTCAAAGTAAGAGGAACTCCACAGTTACCTAAGGATAAAATGAAAAATAATATAGAGAATAAAGGCATTACTTGAGCAATACCTCTATAAAAACTAATTAATCTAGTACCAGATCTATCATATAGTACACCTCCAACACATATAAATAAACCACTAGAAACAAATCCGTGAGCTAATCCTAAAGCTATACCACCTTCTATTCCTTGTATAGTATTACTAAACACACCTATAAGATAAACAGCTGCATGAGATACAGAGCTATAAGCTATAAGTTCTTTTACATCTATTGTTCTTAAAGTACTAAAACTAGCATATATTATAGTTATTACACCTATAAGATATATTATATAAGTATAATCTAAAGAAGCTTTAGGTAATATAGGTAATATAAGTCTGAATATTCCATATAAACTTAATTTTAAAACAATAGCAGCTAGTATAATACTACCACCTAATGGTGATTCAACGTGAGCTTTTAATAATCAAGTATTCAGGAAAATAGTAGGAGTTTTTACAGCAAATGCTATAAATATACCATAGAATAATAATAACTGTGTAGAATAGTTGAAATTGGTTTTATATAAAGCATCGAAATCTGTCGTTCCCATAATTGAAGACATAGTTAATATAGATAATAATAAAAATAATGATCCTAATAATGTATATAAGAAAAGATAAAAACTAGCTCTTACTTTATTACTTGATCCAAATAAACCTATTAATATAAATAATGGAGGTAGTATACTTTCGAAAAAAATATAAAATAATAATATATCTAAAACTAAAAAAACTGCTAATAACAGAGTTTCTAATAATAATATTATTATTACATAAGATTTTACATTATCATTAATTGAATTTCAATTACTTAATAATGCAATAGGAGTTATTATAGTTGTTAACAATACAAAGTAAATAGATAATCCATCTAAACCCAAGTAAAAATCATAGGAACTGATTTCATGATATTCTTGAACGAATTGGAATTGATTATTACTAAAGTCAAATAACATAAATACTAATAAAGAAACAAAAAGGTTAATTATAGATGTACTTAAGGCTATTGTTTTAATACGTTTAATATTTAAACTAGATAACTCATAAGACATACCCGTAGATATAACAAATATTCCTAAGATTGGAATTAATAATAATGATGTAAGCAACATAAATTATACACAAATATATAAAACTGATTTCCCTCAGGATTAAACAAAACATTTAACCTTTACTAACATCATACACAATTGTATGATAAAGATTTCCACTATTTTTTTTTATGTATATACGCATATATAATCATAAATAGTGGAAAGTTGAATATATACACTTGGAACAAATTCCCCTATCTTATTTTTAATTGTCACAGTCATATGACCATGCGCTAGAGGGGGGGGGGGGAGGGGGGGATAGCTATGTTAAAAAGGAATAATATATTATTCCTTTTTAACATAATTCTTTCTTTATAATAAAGCAATATTGCTAGGTATTATTTCGAAACTATATAATACACAAGGAACTAGTATAATAAAAGCAATAACTATAGGTAATAATATAGTTCAACAGAAAGACATTAATTGATCAAAACGTATTCTAGGGAATGAAGCTCTAGCTCATATGAAAACAAAAATCATAATACAAGATTTAAGACCTAGACTTAGACCATAAAATAATCCTTCTATTAAAGGACCTCTAAATAAACTTTCATTATGTAAATTGCTTATATAGTAATCAAAATTAACATACTGCATTAAGCTGAATAAAGGTAGGTAATCATATAAATAACCCCCTAAAAACAAGATACTAGTTAATATACAGATTAAAACAATACTAGCATATTCGGCTAAGAAAAAGAAAACGAATATGACAGCAGCGTGCTCTGTCATAAATCCACTAACCAGTTCCGATTCAGCCTCAGCTAAGTCAAAAGGAGCTCTATTAGTTTCTGCTATAGATCCTATAAAGAATATTATAAATATAGGGAATAAAGGTACTATAAATCATATAGCTCTTTGAGCTTCTATATTTACAGTAAGATTTAAACTACCTGTTAGCATTATTACTAGTAATATAGCGGAACTTAATATTAATTCATAACTTATTAGCTGTGCTGTACTTCTAAGTGAACCTAGGAAAGCATATTTACTATTTGCACTTCAACCAGCTAATAAAATACCATATGTAGATAAAGAAGAAACCGCTAACATATAAAGTATACCTAAATTAAAATCACTTAAGGCTAACCCAGGACCATACGGTACAACAAGATATCCTAATAATGAAAATATTAAGGTTATAATAGGACCAAGGAAAAATAAACTCAAATTAGCTTGTGTAGGTGAAACATATTCTTTTAAAAGAAGTTTTAAGGCGTCAGCAAATGCTTGTAGAAGACCATAATACCCTACTATGTTAGGCCCTAATCTTCTTTGCATACTAGCCATTGTTTTCCTTTCAGCTACAGTTACATACGCTACCGTTAATAAAACAGGAACAGTTACCAATAGGACCTCTAATACCGAAATTAAGGTTGGAAAATATAACATTTTGTTTTTTAATTTAATTTAATTTTAATATTAGTGATATATTTTATAATAAAAAGATATGATAATATTAAATATTAGGTTAAAAATAACTTCATAAAAAGTAGTTTAACATTACTTATTATTGGTTACCCATTATTAAAGATAATTTAAGTGTAAAAGATAGTGAATTAATGAAAATTTATTAAAGCCTATTTAATTATAGTCGCTTGCAATTCAAACGAATTCTTATCCAAGACTCGAACTTGGATCCAGATATTAGAAGTATCCTGCTCTACCATTAAGCTAATAAGAGTTTATGATGATAATTGTATATATTATTAATATATAAATATCCTAGTTATAAGTTACAATTAAGCAACGTATAATAATAAGAAAGCCATCATAAGAGCGAATAAACCAGTAGCTTCTGCAAAAGCAAAACCTAATATAGCGTATGAAAATAATTGACCTCTTAATGAAGGATTTCTAGCTACACCTAGTATTAATGCACCGAAAACTACACCAATTCCTACACCGGCTCCGATTAAACCTGTAGTTGCTAATCCTGTTCCTATAATTTTTGCTGCTTGTATCATTTTTATTTCGTCATATATTATTTTATAAAGGATACCCTTATTAGTTTAAATCGCCTTTAACACAAAATATTATGTTAAGCATTTATTGTTATTAATTCATCTATTTATTTTTATGTAATAATAATTACAGAAAAGATAGGAACTATTATTTTATTGATATAATATTTACATAAGCTTTATATAAATTTAGGGATATGGAGGAATTGAACCCCGTATTTAAGATCTGCAATCAAAATGTAGAACCTTCTACTTCACATCCCTAATACATATAGTGTATATGTATTAACAATCCTATATATAAAAATGATATTTTAAAATATTAAATTATTCATGAACCTTATAAAATTAAGTTTTATTAATTTTACCTTCTATAAATTCTATTCTAGAGGTAAGTAGAGTTGCTCTGGCTTCTGCTCTAAGTTTATCTCTGTTTAAACTATCTAAATCTCTTAATATTTTATTTTTCAATCTAAACTCATATTCAGTTGTAGGAATTGTAGGCACTTTTTCTAAGGCATTTTTAGCAAAATCCAATTTACCTTCTATTACTCTAACAAATAATAAGTTATTATTCCTCTGCTCTATTGCAGTTTCTAAATCCATTTTTTTGAACTGACTTAATATATGTGTGTTGTAATCAATATGTTGACATATTTCATCACGTATAGGTACTTCACCTCCGGGAACGTTAAATCCTGCACCTGGATTAATCTTTTTAGGGAAAAATACTGAAGTGGGATCGGCACCAGGAAATACTCTCGACCATGTAAACATATGAGGCTCCACAGGTTCTGTATGTTGTGCTACTTCTTTACCTTTATCTAACTGTCTAGTTTCGGTATCAGCCACTGCCCCTCCGGATAAAGTATCTCTATTATAAAATGGGTGTGATTCTTGGTCTATACCTTTACCTTTGTCTAAACGTTTGATTGGATTAGATTCCTCATCTGATTCCATAGCGTGATATAACTTAGATTTAGGATCTTCAGTCGAAGATTCCAGACTAACTTTCATAGTGTTATAACCATAGATAAACTCCTTTAAATTGAAATTAATACCTTTTATACCTAAATGTTCTGTTAGTAAATTTATCATACCTGTATTTAAAGTTCAACCTAATAATGCTACACTTACGTTATTTAAGAAGTCACTATACTCTATATGAAGACTACCTGAAATATAATATTTTAAAGATGCTACTACTAATGCAGTAATTACTGCAGCTAAGAACTTGGCTAATGTAAAATTAGCTAATATATAATTTATTTTTAATTTAAAGAATTTTTTCATGTTTTTTTTTATATTAATAAGGTACCAATTAACGTAGGTATGCCGGCACAAATATTTATTTATTGTAAATATTTATATATTTTAAGTAATGGACCAAGAGAGTTGTGCGTCTCTTAACCACCAGTCAATTGTTAACAAAACAATATTGACCCTTTAGTAAACAACGTTGTTTACTAAAAGTATTTATTACTGCCTATAAACCCATAAAGGTTAAAAACAGTAATTCGATTCTCTAGTATATATAAATCTTTTTCCTTTATACATCAACTATAATAGTTATAAACTAATAATATTTACCTTTAGTCCTACACGGGGGTCGGTCAGCCGTTACCCAAGTTCTCTCATCCCTTTCCGAAAATAAGGCGTCTTTGTATTAAACGTCAAAATTTTTTCAACTAGCAAATCTATGTACCCATTAAAAAAAAGTTTTTACCTATATTAATAGGAGTTATAAAAAACTTTGTAATGGTAAACTAACAAATGCGTGCGGTTTAGGTGGACTATTTAAAGCTCATTCTAATGAATTGTAACTTCTATTTAATAATGTTTGTAAACTGTCACTATAAAACTGTGGAGTTAATCATGGGTATCTACTTGTAGCTTTACCCTCAACTAACTGCACATAAACTATGTGTAAGAATAATCATGTAGCAACCACGCTTATAATACTTCCAAAACTACTTATTAAATTTCATCCTGCAAATGCGTCAGGGTAATCACTAATTCTTCTTGGCATTCCTTGTAATCCTAAGAAATGTTGAGGGAAGAACGTTACATTAACTCCTGTAAATAATAATCAGAAATGTACTTTTCCTAACATTCTGTTATAGTCTAATCCTAATATTTTAGGAATTCAGAAGTATCATGCACTAAATAATGCAAATACAGCTCCCATACTTAAAACGTAATGGAAATGAGCAACAACATAGTAAGTATCATGGAAAGCAATATCAAGAGAAGCGTTAGCTAAAACAACTCCACTTAATCCCCCAATTGTGAACATAAATATGAAACCTAAAGCAAATAACATTGAAGGTGTTAATTGTATAGATCCTCCGTAACATGTAGCTAATCAACTGAAGATTTTAATACCTGTTGGAACTGCTATAATTAATGTAGCAGCTGTGAAATACGCTCTTGTATCCACATCTAATCCAACTGTATACATGTGATGACTTCAAACAACAAATCCTAATACACCTATAGACATCATAGCATAAACCATACCTAGATATCCAAACACGCTCTTGTTAGAGCTAGCAGATACCACAGTACTTATTATACCGAATCCTGGAATAATTAATATATAAACTTCTGGATGACCGAAGAATCAGAAAAGATGTTGGTATAAAATAGGGTCACCACCACCTGCTGCTTCGAAGAATGATGTATTAAAATTTCTATCAGTTAAAACCATAGTAATTGCACCAGCAAGTACAGGTAATGATAATAATAATAATACAGCTGTAACTACTACAGCTCATCCAAATAAAGCTAATTTATGTAATCTTATACCAGGACTTCTCATATTTAATATAGTAGTTATAAAGTTAATAGCACCTAATAAACTACTTATACCTGATAGATGTAAAGCAAATATAGCTAAATCTACACTTGGTCCACTGTGACTTTGTACTCCACTTAAAGGTGGGTATAATGTTCAACCAGTACCTGCTCCATTTTCTATACCACTAGCAAATAAAAATAATAATAAACTAGGTGGTAATAATCAGAAACTTATGTTATTAAGTCTAGGGAATGCCATATCTGGACCCCCAACCAATAAAGGTAATAAGAAATTACCAAAACCTCCAATTAAGGCAGGCATAACCATAAAGAATATCATTAATATAGCATGGGCTGTAATGATACTGTTATATAGTTGGTTATCAGCAATATATTGAACACCAGGTCCACTTAATTCTAATCTAATTAAAACAGAAAAAGCTGTACCTAATAATCCAGAAAATAAAGCAAATATTAAATATAATGTTCCTATATCTTTAGCATTTGAAGATAAAAATCATCTTTCTGTTCATAAAGATATACTTGATTTTAATACAGAAATATTAGACTGATGAGTCTCTTTAAATTGTGCTGATATATGATTAGAAGAAATATTGTAGGAATGGAGATGGGAAGCAAACAAACATTATCTCTAATACGCTATGCTTAATAAGTAATACAATTTATTACTAGCAATAGGTAGGTTTATTATTTAAAAGTAACCATATTAATATTATTTAAACATATTAAAAAGGCCTAAGAGATTAACTACTCAGGATTTACTAAAGATATTTATTAAAATATGTTATTTTAGGCTATCTTTAGGGTTTATTGTGAAATACCAAAATAAATTGTCATATATAATTTTACATCTTAGTTACTAAATAAGTATCTTTTAATAATTTATCTTTATTTATGTAACGATAGAATGTTGAATATTTAACTCCAATATCTCTTGCTGCTGCACCTATAGAATCATATACTTTTATAGAGTTATTTTTCTTGTTTATTATAGTTATATTATGACCTGGTTGTTGAACTTTACCAACTATATTATACTCAGGTTTAAATAAATCGATATAATACTGTGATATAAATTTTATCATTATATTTTTAGTGTAAAAAAAAAAAAAGAGACAATTTTCTCTAAAGGCATAAAAATAATACTATCTATTATTAAGGTTCTTAAATATAGATAGTTGAGGAATTGTTATGTTCGAATCCTAATAGCCCGATGAAAAAATTAAAAAAATATAAATTTTATATTTGATAAAATAAATTAAGCTTTATTAGAACTATTACCTAATTCTATTAAACTATTTTCTAGTAAACTTACAAAAGGTACTATAATTAAGAAGTGAGCAAAGTATAAAACTGTACTTATTTGTCCAAATTCTATAAATGGTGATTCAACGTGTTTGGCACCTAATTGCATTAATATTAAAAAATTACCTATAAATACATAGAAAGCTATTTTACTTAAAGGTCTAAATTGTATACCTCTAGATCTACTTAAATCTGTAAAAGGCATAGCTAATAATATTAATATAGCACTAAGCATTGCAATAACACCCAATAATTTATTAGGTATAGATCTTAATATAGCATAAAAAGGTAATAAATATCATTCAGGAACTATAGCAGGAGGAGTTTGCATAGGATTAGCCATAATATAATTATCACTATCTCCTAATACGTTAGGCATGAAGAATACGAATATACTTAATACACCTATAAATATAAATATAGTAACTAAATCTTTAAATAAAAAGTAAGGAGCAAAAGGTATTCTATCATATGTACCTGAAACACCTAAAGGATTTCCTGATCCAGCACTATCATGAAGTGCTATTAAATGCATTAAAACTAAAGCGGCTAATACGAAAGGTAATAAAAAGTGTAAAGCGAAAAATCTATTTAAAGTAGCATTATTAACACTAAATCCACCTCAAAGAAATTCAACTATGTCTTGTCCAATCCAAGGTACAGCACTCATAAGATTAGTAATAACTGTTGCACCTCATAATGACATTTGACCGTATGGTAAAACATATCCTAAGAATGCTGTAACTATCATTAATATAAATATTATTGTACCTAATGTTCATACTAATGTTCTAGGGGTTCTATATGATCCATAATATAACCCTCTACCTATATGTAAATATACTAGAAAGAAAAATGCTGAAGCAGTATTACTGTGTAAATAACGTATTAATCACCCATTATTTACATCACGCATAATATGTTCTACCGAATTAAAGGCTTCTAATACACTAGGGTTATAGTGCATAGCTAAAAATACACCTGTTATTATTTGTATACCTAAACAAAGAGCTAATAAAGAACCAAAATTTCATAAATAACTTATATTAGATGGCTGTGATGCATCAATTACATATGAATTAACCAGTTTTAATAAAGGATGACTTTTCAAAATTCTCATTATTTAATTAAAGTTTATTTATTTTTTTTTCTAGAAGTTATAAAGGTGTAATTTATAAGTAAAATTATAGTATTCTAGTAGTTTAATTTAACTGTATGTATTAGTAGTCTATAAATTGAAAAAAAAAATACAATTCTTATCCAAGACTTAAACTTAGATCCATATATTAGAAATACCATACTTAACTATTGAGTTAATAAGAATAAATTGGTATTTTTTTAATTATCAATTAATTTGTAGACTACTAATGTGTCATTAAATTTAATTATTTAATCTATTCTTTATATATATATATATATACTTTTTATAAGGAATAAGTGAATCGAACACTTATATAACTATTATAAATAATAAGTCTACTTTACCATTAAATTAATTCCTTTTATTTAATTTTGTTTAAATAAATAACTTTTTTTTTAATAAGAAATCACTTTCGCAAATATTAATTATATATTAAGTATAGACTATTTATTTATATTTAATGATTTATGCGAAGAATTATCTAAATTAATTGTTACAATAGTAAAAAGAGATATTAATATTAATAATAATAAACTATTATCAGCTAAAGATAAATAAGGTATTAATATGTAGAATATAAGGCCTATTAATATATATAAGGCATAGCTTGTAATAACACCTGTATCTAAACTAGCTATATTTTTACTTAAAGTTATTAAACCTTTTTCTAAACCATAAGGTCCTAATAATTCTACACTTCCTTTATCTATAACCTTAGTAGTTTGTCCACCTAAATTTAAAACTAGACCAGTTATGTATTTGTTATAGAAAAGTTCAATTAAAAAACGTTGATTAAAGAATCCAAATATATTATATCCTAATCTAGAAAACTTAAAATTAATAAGAATTTTAGGTAAAAATTCTGAAAGAATTATAGCTAGAATACTAAGAGAAACAGTAAAGAATAGGGGTAATAATTTAAATAAAGTAGGTACGGCAAACTCTGTATCCAACATTATTTCATGTGTAGGGTGAATAAATAAACTATTGTCAACAAAAAAACCTGAACCTAACCCTATAAATATATCTTTAGTGATATAACCAAAGAATATAGAGAAAATGGCTAAAATAATTAAAGGTAAACTCAGATATATATCACCTTCATGAGCATGTTTATAATTAACGATAGGTCCATTAGGGTTAGCTAAGAAAGTTAAATATAAGACTTTAACAGAATATAAAGTAGTAAACATAGCACCAATAGTTGCTATAAAGTAAACAACTGTACCACTAAAATAAAATTGTCCATAAGCGGATTCTAAAATAAAATCTTTACTATAGAACCCTGTCATAAAGGGGAAAGCTACTAAACTAAGACTTGCAATTAACATTACAGAATAAGTTAAAGGTAAGAATGGTTTTAATCCACCATATTTTCTAAAATCTTGGTTATCAGCAACTGCGTGAATTACTGCTCCTGCACCTAAAAATAATAACGCTTTATAAAAGGCGTGATTAACTAAATGAAATAAAGCAATATTGTATGATGATAAACCTACAGCTATAACCATCATACCTAATTGACTCATAGTAGAATAAGCAATAACTTTTTTAATATCTTGTTGAAATAACCCAATAAGAGAACTAAATACTGTAGTCATAGCACCCACTCATAAACATAATATTAAAACAGTTGAACTATATTCTATTAAAGGACTAGTACGCATTAATAAATATACACCTGCAGTAACCATAGTAGCGGCGTGTATTAAAGCAGAAACAGGTGTAGGACCTTCCATTGCCATAGGTAATCAAACATGCAATCCAACTTGAGAACTTTTAGCCATAGCACCAATTAACAAACATATACCTATAATTGTAACAATATTTTCATTAACAAAAGGTGCTAATGAGAATACAGTACTATAATCTATGTTACCAAAAGATCATAAGATAGCAAACATACCAATAGTTAAGAAACAATCACCCACTCTGTTGGTTAAGAAAGCAGACATAGAGCTTTGATTTGCTGCTATTCTAGTAAATCAGAAACTTACTAAAAGATAAGAACAAATACCCACACCTTCTCATCCTACAAACATTAATAAAAAATTATTAGCTGTAACAAGTATAATCATCATAAAGGTGAATAAACTTAAATAACTAAAAAATCTTTGATTATGAGGATCGTGGCTCATATATCCTATAGAATATATATGAACTAAGGAACTAACTATTAAAACCGGTATCAACATAGATACTGTTAAACTATCAAAATGGAAACCTCATAATACATTAAGAGATTCACTATCTATTCATCTAAATAAATTTATTGAAACAGGTATGTTATTCAAACCTACTTCAAAAAAGGCAACGATTGCTAATAAAGTTGTTATAACTACACTACTACATGTAATTAATTGTGCTCCGCTAACACCGATTTTTCTACCAAAAAAACCGGAAACTATTGATCCTAATAAAGGTAAAGTAATTATAGCTAAATACATTATTTATATTCTATTGCGATACTTCCTCTTAATCTATAAAAAGCAACTAAGATACCTAAACCTATTGCTGATTCTGCACCAGCAATAGCTATAACGTATATAGCGTATGTTTGGCCTAATATATCATCAAAGCTAAGTGAACTTATCAATATTAAGAATGTAATAGCTAATAACATTATTTCAATTGAAATAAGCATTAATATTATATTTTTTCTATTTAATACGAAACCTAAAATTCCTATTAAAAAAAGTATTAAGGTTAAATTCATTGTATATATTTTTTTTAATTAATTATTTATAAAATTTATATTACTAATATTTGGGGACTCCTATCTAAGATTCGAACTTAGATATCAAATAATATAAATTATTTATATTGCTCTACCCTTAAGCTAACAGGAGTTATATTATTTACATATAATGTATTATATGTAAATAATATAAATAAAGCATATTTTCAAAGTTTAAGTTAAATATATATATATTTAACAACATCATCTACTGTTCTTCTAATCATGATAAAAATTTTTCTATACTTACTGATTCTATAACTATAGGCATAGAACTATGTAAAATTCCACATAACTCTGAACACTGTCCATAAAATGTTCCTTCTCTATTTATAAGAACGGATACTTGATTTAATCTACCTGGATAAGCATCACATTTAATACCTAAAGCAGGACAAGCAAAAGAATGTATAACATCAGCCGCTGTAATAATAAATCTAACGTGTGTTAATTCTGGAAGAATAACTCTGTTATCTACTTCTAGCATTCTTAATGCTCCATCTTCTAAATCAGATTCTGGTACTAAATATGAATCAAATTCTATAAACTCATCATCTGAATTTAAGAAATCAGGATATTGGTAACTTCAATATCATTGATGACCTTCCGCTACAACAGACATGGCAGGATCACTAACTTCATCCATTAAGTATAATAGTTTAAATGATGGGAACGCAATTAGTATTAATATTAAAGCAGGTGTAATTGTTCATATTAATTCTATTAATGTACCATGATTTAAATATTTATGTGATATAGGTGATTTAACACTAGTGTAATTTCTTACAATAGATATCATTATTCAACCTACACCAAATAATATTATAACTAAATAAAACATAATATTATCATGTAGTTCAACTAACCCTTCCATTTGTGGAGTTGCACTATCTTGAAAATAAAGACCTCAAGGTCTAGGTGTATCACAATTATTAAAAAGACTTAAATTTAATAAATTTAACATAATTTTATTTTATTCCTTTTTTTTCTATTATAAATACTTTATTATAAAATTTTAGTATTATAATTAAACATAAAGTATACCCTATATATTTATATAAATATACAAGAAATATAATAGAAACCAATAAACAGCTTGTAATACATTATACTATAATGCATTAAAACTATCTTTATAGATAGACTTATACTTAAAAAAACGGCGGCTATTAAAAACATTAAATTATTTTAATTATTATAAATGTTTATTTTTAAAATTCACGTTATAACCATAAGCTAACTTTTTTATTTAAACCCTGATAATAATGTAACAGTAGAAGATATGTTACTATCTAAAGTAAGCATTTGTCTACTGTCAATTTTTAAGGCGTTTTTACCTAATTCAAATGCAAATCCTAATGTTAATGCTAAAAAGAATATTAACATTATGACTAAACCATATATACCATTTGTATATGCACTAACTACATACGGATAAACTAAAAGGATTTCTAAATCAAATAATAAGAAAAGTAATGCAAAAATAAAGAAAGAAATACTGAATTGTGTTCTATTTTGACCTAAAAATGAATGAAAACCACATTCAAATGCACTATCCTTTTCTTGATAAGGATTATGTGGGGCAAATATTAAATTTACAGCTAATAATATTATAGCTAATATTGGTATAAAAACAAAAAAGAAAGTAGTACTTGTCATTTAAGGATTAAATATTATTAATGCTAATATATTAGCCATGCTTAATCATTCTTGAGGTATAAATATAAATAATAAAACAATTAAAGTTAATATAGATATAGTTATAGTTAAAGAGCTAGATAAAATAATACTATTTGTTTTAAATGTTAATCTTTCAATTAAAACATTATTTTTAATAATATTACCATGTAAATTAACATTTTCTAATTCAGGGTTAATTTTATATTCAGCTTTATCAAAGAAGACTTGTTTAATTATATTTAAATAATATACTGCACTAATAACACTAGTTAATATTGCAACTAAAACAAGGAAAACATAACCATTATCTAAAGCGGCGCTTAAAACCATCTGTTTAGCAAAAAATCCTATAAGAGGTGGTATACCTACAAATGAAAATATTGTAATTGCTAAGCTTAATGCTAAGACAGGATTTATATAAAAATAACCCTTTAATTGACTTATTAATTGTATAGGAGAATTGTTTTTATCAGGTAATTGTTTATACTCATCACTATCGTTTACGTAATAGTAAAGAGAAAAACCTATACTAATTAGTATAATAAAGGCATTTAAATTACTAATAGAGTATTGCATTAAGTAAAAGATAAAGGCTTGTATTGATTCTATACTATTAACACTTAAAGCTAATAATATAAACCCTACATGTGAAATAGTACTATATGCAAATAATCTTTTTATTCTAAATTGAGTTAAACCTACTACTGTTCCTATAATTAATGAAAGTAAAGAACTAACTAATAAACTTGAAGTTCAACTAAATTGATAATTAAATAAAGAATTACTTGTATAGTGTACTAATTCTAAAAAGAATATAAAAATAGAAATTTTAGCTACTATAGCTACAAATGTTGTAACTATTGTAGGAATAGCATCATAAACATCAGGGGATCAAAAATGGAAAGGCGCAGCACTTACTTTAAATAAGAAACCTACACTTAGTATTAACAATGAAAAGTTTATATAGTAAGATTTATATCAATATAAAATATTACTGCTACTATCATTTGCCAGATCACTTAGGCTAGTTATTACATATATTCCATCTAAATTAGTTGTACCAGAATTAGCATATAATAAGCTTGTACCTAACAAGATGAAACAAGAACTAAGACCTCCTAATAAAAAATATGTAAGTCCCCCAGAAGTTGCTAATTCTGAGTTTCTATATAATGTACTAAGTAAATATAATCCATAACTTTGTAATTCTATAGAAAGGAATATAGAAACTAAATCACTAGTTGAAACTAAAAATATGGCTCCTGTAATTATAAATAATAAAATTAATGGGTATTCTATAATTTTAAATTGTTCTCCCATTTTATTAACGATTTTTGTTCTATAGTATAAAAAATTGTATAGAAATAATTTGCTTATTGATGAATACTCTGCTATTCATACTCTTCTAGGATAAAATCCTGTAAGCTGTAAAATGGCAGCACTTATTAAAAAAATGAAAATATGAAATACTTGTGTAATACTAGTTGCATGGAATAAACCACCATATAAACCTATTCCTCTATCTAAATAAGTAAAGTGTAAACTAATTATCGCAATTAAAGAAGAGTAAAGTAAAACTATTATAGCAACTCTACTGAAAAGTATAGATTTATCTCGTCTTAAAGTAACGGCGTTAGATAATAATAAAAATAATATAGAAGAAATTAACATTAAGAAGTAAGAGAATTGAACTCTTATTTTACCCTTATTTTTTTTTGGTTACTTTACCTAAATTTATTTAAAAATTTAAATAATATAAATTTTATCAGCCAGAAGAGAAATTTGAATTCTCATTCTTAATGCATGAAATTAATGTTCTAACCAATTGAACTATCCTGGCTTATATAAGTAATTATATATGTATATTAGGGTGAATACCCTGACTTGAACAGGGAACATACTGTGCCACATACAGTCGCTCTACCGATTGAACTATATTCACCTTATATAATTTTTTTTTATTATTAATAAGTATACATTCAAATATTAATATAAGTAGCAAACAAAATAATACTATTTATTATAATTATTATGTTGGAGTGATTCGAACACTCAATGGTAAATACCAAAAATTTATGACTTACCGATTAGTCCACAACATATAGTTTTAATTATATTTTTAGTGTAAAAAAAAGGTGTCTTAAGGTAGATCCGACTTGAACGGATAAAATTAAAAAAAATTAAATAGTCCTAAGCTATTCATGTCTACCAATTCCATCACTACCTTTAAAAAAAATTTTTTTATTCCTTATTAAATTATATAGAAAATATAATTTTTAGAAATAGTTTTATTTTTTTTCAATTAAAAATTATGGTTAATTTCATAAATTAATTTTTTTTTTACAAAAAAAAGAGACAATTTTCTCTAATAAGTATAATAAGTACAATAAGCATAATAAGTATAATAAGTTATACTGTGCTCGAGATAAGATTTGAACTTACAACCTAAACATCTTCAGAGTTCCGCTCTACCAGGTTGAGCTTCTCGAGCTTATATATAATTAATTTATAAAGAATAAATCTTTAAATAAATATGGAGACATCAGGACTCGATCCTGAAATAACGATATGCAAAATCGCAGTTTTACCAGTTAAACTATGTTTTGCATTCTTAGTTATATTCTTAGAATACAAGAAAAGCATTCAGACTCGAACTGAAAATTTGAAGCTTCAAGCTTCCGGTTTTACCATTAAACTATGCTCTTTATAAGTATATATATGTTCATATATATACTTATATACACTAATCTCTTCCGACTCGGAAAACTTAGTATAATTAACGATTACCCTGATTATTGTTATTGTTTGTATCATTATTATCACCATAAGGATTATTTTGATTACCATTACTATTATTAGGATTAGGATCAATATTATTATTAGGATTATAATTCACAGGAGGATGATTAACTAATCATCCTGTACGAGGTTCCACAATAACCACAGGATTATCAGGATAAACAGGCTTAGTATTAGTCAAAGAAGGTAAAGTATTATTTGAATAAGGTAGAGGACGTACAAGGTTATTTGAAGGATCTATTATTGTCTGAGATATAGAAGGTAAATCATTGGGATTATAGCTAGAACTTATATTTGAAAATGCATTATCTCAGTTTGAGTTACGACTTTGCAATCTAGATCTATTAGTCCTAATTTGATTATAAGATCTTCTTACACTCTGTCTATTTAACTCTTCTCTTCTTAATTTTTCATATTCTTCACTTTCTAATCTTCCCGTAGCCCTTTCTTGTTCTAGTAGTCTTAGTTCTCTCATCATCCTATTTCTTTCAGCATTATATCTTCTCATATAATCCCTTCTTCTTCTATTAGATTCTTCACGTCTTAATTTATCAGCCTCTTCACTTTTTAGTTTATTAATTCTATTAGTTTCAGCTAATCTGTTAGATTCAGTATCAGAAATAGTAGCATCACTATCATAATTGCGAAGTGAATTACTAAATTCTTCACTTTCATTGTATAGAGTTCTAGTTTTATTATCATTATCTCAAGAAGTATTTGTTTGATTATAATATGTAATAGCTTTATTTCTATTATAGAAATACCCCAAATACTTAAAAAATTTTTTAACATAAGATGTTGAAGATATTTTAATATCCTCAAGTTTGTAGTGGAATATTCTTATATTCATAGATATAAGAATTCTAACAACAAATCCTAAAAAATTAACAACACTATTTAATATTATATTTATAAATGGAAAGGATGAAATATTGTTAATATGAAAGTAACTAATAAATTCGGGGGCTATCATTATAAATAATGAAAAAAAGGAGTAATATATAACAAATATATTATTCATATAATCTGAAAAAACATTAACATTATAAATGTTATTTATAAAGGTTCTAGAAATAAGACCAAAAGTAAAAATAAAAATAACTTTATTTAAATTTGATCTATAAAACATTTTTTTAAAAAGTAAGCAAAAAGGGTTAAAAAACGATTTTAAATCTTTACACATAAAATTAATTAGTTATTAAAAAAAAAGAGACAATTTTCTCTAAAGCATATAAACCATTTTCATTATAATGTAGTTTCACATTTATTTTTATGGTGAATAAAATTTTTTAAATAATGATTATTCACCATTACTAATGTGTATTTAATTACATATAAAAGTATTAATAAAAAGAGGCCAATTACCCTCTAAAGATAATAAATCAAAGAAATTTTTTTAATTTCTTTGTCAAAATTATCTTTATAAATAGCTGAGGGCGTAACATTGCTATTAAGTTTATTACATTTATTAATGCTATGTAATATATAAGAATGTAGTTCCATTACTGCAGTAAAAGTATCTGACTTTCTTGTATCGAAAACTATTAAATCGTCTAATGGAATACCATCAAAATTAACAGATTGTATACGTATAAGATATTCTTTGTTTAAAAAAGGGACAGTGTTATCAATAACACTGTTATAAAGGCGATTAAAAGTAAATTCTTCGTTAGAACAAGGTAAAATATGGTATCCTACTCATGTTCGTTTTAAATCTAAATTTGTCATTATTATTGTTATTATATAGTTTAAAAAGAGGCAATTTCCTCTAAACTTTATAAGTTCTTATATTATATGAAAGTTACAAAGATTTGTACTCTTGTAAAAAATTATTTTGAATAACTTCAAACTCAGGCATAGTAATAGGATTATTATTAATAAACAGGTGAAATTCAACTTCTTTATCTACTTCCTCCTTAGAATGTAATGCCATACTATTTAAAAAAATACTATCAATATTATCAAGACAAATAATATCAGCATAAGATCTTATTATTCCACCATATAAAGATAATATATTATATTTATATGTAGATGTAAAATCATTTCTAGCTATATCCATTTTTAAATTAAAGGCATATTTTTTATCCTCATCAGTAAAAATAAAATCTGGTTCTAAATATTCACGATCAAATTTTAAAGTTTGATCTTCATTAATAGGAAATGGAGCTAAAAGTAATCCAAATTTATTAAAAACATGAGCATATTGTAAAGAATTACCTAATAACTTATTGGAATAAAAAGAAGATAGCTCTTCACAAAAATTAACTAAAGTAAAATTATTCGTATTAAAAGTAATACAATTGGATGGTGTAATAATTGGATTGTTATATTTCTTGTTTGTCATAAAATTTATTTTAAATTATATAAAAAGAGGCAATTTCCTCTAAACTTTAAGTGTTTATACTAAACATTGTTAATGCTATTTGAAATCTCTTTAATAATACCACGCAGTGTTTCTACATGTTCAATAGTTATTTGAGTAAGGTCATATAACTTTTCGTAATGTACATGCATTACATGGTCTAATATGGATAATTCTTCAAAATTTATATCATATCTAATATTACTAGGTAAAAATTGACTTGGGCAATACACATAAGAAGAGTTGCTTATTTTGAAAAACTCAGAAAATATACCAAAAACACACCTATTAAAATTTTCACTTTCAGTTTCAGTAGACATTTCCACAAAATATAAAGGCTGATTATAAATAACACAATGATATATGATAATAAGTAGTATTATTAATAAAAAAGCAAACATACATAAAATATGAGTCTTTTTAATCATAAGAAAGCTAGAATCTAGCTTTCTTTCCTTAATAAAGTAAGTAAAAGTTATAGAGTCTAATAAGTCCGCTCTACTAAATAATAAATTAAATTTAAATCTATCCTCTAGTTTTATTAATGCATCATAATAATCAGATGTATTGAAAGGTAATTTATCTATTATTGTAAATTCAGAGTTATCTGTTAAAATTACGTTTACAGTCAACCATACTTTTTTGTTTTTATGCTTTATTATTTTATCCATTCAAAACTTATATAATTCAGTACTAATATTACTACATGTGAAAGGCAAATTATTATAATATATTTTGGATTCCATTTGTTTTTTCAGGTATTTAATTAAAAAGAGACAATTTTCTCTAAACCTATTATTTTTTTAGAGAAAATAATTATGTATCTTATTTTCTTCTACTTCCATAATTATGACTTTTCCCATAACCATGGCTACGTTTATGCCTATGTTTATGACCATGATTGTGATTAGAACTATGATTAGAACTAGAATGACTATGTTTACGCTTATGTCTTGTTTCAGGATCCCCTATGTTACTAGAATTTGTAGCATTATTATTATGAATTCTAGCACTTTCATTTACAGAACTTTCATGATTATTAAAAGGGTCATTATTACGTACTAAATTCCTTACTTCTCTAGTAGTTGTTTTATTAGAAAGAGGCTCAATTCTGTTTTGCATAGTATTACCTAAAGTTCCTCTCGTGTTTCTATTAACACCTATAATAGCTTCAATATCTGCACGCATATCTTTACGAACCCTATCCTTAATTTCTTTAAAAACACTAGTATTAGGATCTCAGGACTCTTTAAAATCTTTATAGGATTCGTAGTTACCTGACTCACTTTCTCAAAGAGTTCAAATAAACTTACGTTTACTTTTATCTTTATAAGTAACATATATACTATCTGCGTTATGCATTTTTTCATTAAGGTATCTAAAACATACTTTTAATTTACCCTTAATTCCTTTATCAGGAATTACAACTTCTTTATCTGAGTATCCAGCTCAATCGAAATTATCTTCTACTTGATTTCTAAGTCTATCTCAATTAACATTATTAACAGTAGTATATCTTTGTTCAGGTCTAGGGTTATTAATTAACCCTCTAGTAACAGGAACTTGATTACAATCAGGGTTAATTGGTGTGTAGGTAGCAGCAACAGCAAATTGATTAGCATCGGGTAAATTTTGATAAGGTTCAGATGCAATAGGTCCATTGTAATATTGTGCAGACGCTGTTACTGCACCAGTCGTTTCAGAAGTGTCAACAGGTTGACTTTGATAAGTCGAATCCGTAGATCTTCTAGGTGAATTATTATCAAAATTCTCTGATGGCCCGATTGTAGAGGGAGTCGTAAGATTAGAATAAGGATTAGGAGCAGAAGGTGGTGTTCTAGGAATAGGACTATTGTTATTATTAGTAATAATTGAAATATCATCAAGATTAATATAAACATCGTTATTATAAACACGATGGTCTTGTCAATTACTTTGACTAGACGGATTAGTTAAATTATTAGATTCATTATATATTACTGTGTTATTACTTACCCCGTTATTTGTTCTATTATTAACATTTAATCTATTATTTCTTCTATTATCTGTATAGTTATGTTCACTGCTAACACTACTATTACTTCTTTCTACATTATTACTAATATTTGGACTGTTATTTTTTATGTTAGAATTAAAAGCATTATCTGATATAGTTCTTTTATTTATAGAGTTATTAGGTTCATTAGGGGTCATTGGTAGCTTATTATCAAAAGAAGTTTCTTTTAATATGTTTCTTATTGAAGAAATAGTTAAGTCTTTTAATTTTACACCACCAAATACTTTAATGTTAGTAAAATTAATTTTAATATTATTAAAAGTAGAATAAGGTATAATATTGATATCAAATAATGTAACAATTTCGTGAATTAATACTATAAATATAGACATTAACATGTAATATAAAATAGATATAGTATTGAAATAGTCTGTAAACACGTTTACATTATAAATCCAATTAACCAAAATTCTAGAGGTAAGGCCGACTATGAACACTATTAAAATTTTATTTATATTTTGTTTATTAAGAATTCTACTTAATAGACCAGGAAAGGAAAATTTGTTTATTATTTTTCTCATTAAGACATATTATTATTAGATAAAAAAGAAGCAATATCTTCTAAACTTTATTTTCACGACCATAGTGGATTATTATTAAAAGCAATTAAAATCTACCTCCACCTGGTTTACTATTACCAAAAAATCAATGTAATGTACGCTTAGCGACAGAAAATTGATTTCTAATAGTAGCCAAATCATGTGAAGTTTCCCTAATATCCAATCTTACTTGTTTTCTTATTTCAGATAAAATACGAGTATTAGGGTCTCAAGACTTTTTATACTCTTTATAACTTGAAAAATTTCCTTTGTCTTTTTCAAGAATATGTCAAGCAATTTTTCGTTTTCCTATATTCTTATATTTACCCAATATACTTGAACAATGAGCATCTTTACTATAATTTGAATTTAATAACGATTCATTTAAATTATCCTCAATAAAAAATTCATCAATAGGCTCATTGCTATCGCAATATATAAGATAAGAATCACAGTCTAATATACTAAATATTATTACTATAATTACAATATGAAGCAATCAATAAGAAAAAAAATGTATTAATGAAAATAAAGCAAATTTATTACTAAAGTTGTGTATATTATTACTATTCATTTTTTTTTTATATTTATTTATTATAAAAAGAGGCAATTTCCTCTAAACTTTTCCACAAACTATCCTTATAATCTATTATAAACTATATATTTATAAGCATATAAAAAGTTAAAGTAACTTTTTTAATTTCTTTGTCAAAATTATCTTCTGTACCATCTTCAAAGTTATTTAAATACGCAACAATTTTATTTAATTTATTACATTCATCAATGCTATGTAATATACAATAGTATAATTTAGTTACTATTACAAGAGGACTAGACGATGAAGCATCAAAAATTATTCATTCATCTAATGGAATTCCGTTATTACCTTGTAAATGTAAAAAGTATTCCTTGTTTAAACAAGGAATATGAATCATAACAATGTCATAAAAACAACTAACGGAAAACTCTTTGTTAAAAAAAGGCAAGTTGTGGCATCCAATTCATCTTAAATTTAGCATTTTTATCAAAGTGTAAGTGTTTAAAAAGAGGCAATTTCCTCTAAACTTCCCATAAACTATCGTATTTATATTTTCATAATATGTAAATCTTTTTAATAATGTATAAATCTCATATTACTAATACTATATTAAATGGAATATAAACGCTCTACAATTGACACGCAAAGTCACAGTTCTATCATTGAACTACATCCCCTATTATTTTAATAATAATAGCTATTAGAAAAACTTTAAAAGTATTTAAATACTTTTAAATACTTTTACGAAAACAAGCTGTAAACAATACCTAAATTTTCATCAATATCATGCATTGTTTCTACATGCTTAATAGTTATTTAAGTAAGATAAAGAAGTGTTTCGTATTGCTTATGTAATATAGAGTTTATAGTTATTTTACCAATAATAATATTATTAATACTTCATAGACGTAAATAAGAACACAATATGTAATAAAAAGAGGCAATTTTCTCTAAACTATTTAACTATTCTAAAATCTACTTATATATATTTTATTAGAATAGTGCTTTCTAATATGCGGATAATTTCTAGTATTTGGATACAAACTTGACTTATCTTGAAAAGATAAATATCTATCCTTACTTATATAATTAAATGTGTTTAAGCTACTTATTAATTTATAATTAAAGTTAAACATAGCCATAATATAAGAGGATAGTCTTAAATCCAAAGGACTTAGCATATGATTTTTTTGTGAACGTGATCCTCCACGACCTATATCTACTGGACAAACACTAATAAATTTAAACAAATTCTTTATATCAGTAAAATCACCACCTCTCACAATGTATAAAGAATGAGGATTATAATCTAAAAATTTAAAGTGCACACTGTTTATACACTTAACAAATTGTTCTCTATTTAGTTCTATGTAACTAACTTCAGAACCCTTGTTGCTAACTGTATGATTAATATTAAAATCCAAGTTTTTATTAATAGAAAAAATTTGTAATCTTTCTATTTTAATCGCTTTTAATATTATACTGAGCTCATCCAAATTAATGTTATTTAATTCTTCAAGAATAATCATCTTACTAATCATATTACCTGTACATTCTTTACTATTAAGAATAGTAGGCGTCAAAATAAAAATGACATCATCTATATTAATAGTAAATTCGAAATTATCAGACATATTTTTAGTTAAACCGCCTTTATTAATATTTAATTCGCTATCTTTTACATTATTGTCTATATTAATATTACTTTCATTATAAAAAGAGCTATTATTTGTAGTGTTATCATTACTACTGCTTCGCTATATTAGCTGTGTTGTTTGAATTAATTTTAAAATCTTTCATAATTTTATTGTTGTTTTGTTTATTAATAAAAAGAGGCAATTTCCTCTAAAACTCATGTAAGTCTTATATCTATGTAATAATGTACTAATATTCTTTAGTAATGTTAACACACCATTACTAATTCATATTTAACTTATAATTTTTCTAGTTATTATATAAACACCTTTATATAACTTATTAGTATTTATATAATTCAATATTGAATTATGACTGGTACCAAGATCTCTTGCTGCTGCACGAATAGAACCATATAACTTTACAGAGTTATCTTTCATATTTACTACAGTTGTACTATGACCAGTAGCTAATAAATGATTAATTTTTCTTAAAGACGATAAGGGAGCTACACCTATTTTAGACTTTTTAAGATTAGCTAAAGCTTCAGGACTAAGTTTACGATCCTTATACTTTAACAAAGTTTCAGGTGAA
>WNFZ01001128.1_pt1 | contig 37918 bp, 25 predicted proteins | sample 5400081 | NCBI WGS metagenome assembly WNFZ01 (sample SAMN13153365, study PRJNA577476) | soil metagenome | isolation source: 80 cm soil or saprolite under grassland replicate 1 | place: USA:California | collected 2016-06-15
CCGTCGGCGCCGTGCGAAATTTCTCACACGTCTTTTCCGAGGCGAGTTTGCGCCGCAGACGAGAGAGGAGTTGGAGTTCGTTTTTTTATTCACGCTATTACTTGTACCTGGTTAACCGCATTATTTCCAGCGGTTTACCGTTAACTTAATCACATTGGCGTTAAAACGCCGGCCTAAGGTCAAACCGTCGCTCCGCGACGAAGAAGTCGCGCGATGCGTCGGCAAGCGGAAGGGATGGCGGCTCTCACAGGCGCGCCTGTCTATCTTCTCTCTATCAGCGGCGCAGGCGACTTCGAATAAAAAATCCGACGGAGACAGGGATGGCCGGCTTCATGCCGTCTCTCACGGACGTGGCGCCCCCTCTTGTTTACCTTCCGTGTTGAAGCGTTGGAAGTCGCTGAAATCGCTCACCACTTTGGCGCTGCGATACATCCGGAGCGGCTCTCCTTTTTTTGTCTTGATCAATTTGAAATATTGCAACATGACGCGTCGCGGGAGGAAGACCTCGAACTTGCTGGATGCAAAATCGAAATCCACCTCGATCGTTTTGTAGGTCTCCGCACTCTGGTTATTGCGAAAGAAGATTTCGTGATGCTCGCGCCAGATTTGCGCGGTGTCAGGATCGACCCAATACGTGCCGCGCATCATCGGGCCGGTGAATAGCGCCGGATCGAAGACTTGATCCAGTCCGAACATATCCTTCCTGAACTGCTTCTGCTCGAACCTGATCGCCAGCAACTCGCGCTCCCCCACCCGCTCGCGCCCCGGCGCCTCATACTCGAAGAGCGGGCGTAATATTTTCCAGGTGGCGATCGCCTTGTGGAACAAATAGCCCGACAGTCGATAGCCGAAATCGTATCGCGTGCTCTCCTTGATGATGCGCCCGAGTTCCTTGTCGGCGGAATCGTCCTTCTTCAATCGTTCAAAAAGCTTCTCCAGTCGCACATCCCGTTTCTCGACTCTCTGGCCGTCCACTTCGCGAATGTTTCGAAACTCCGTCGCTCGGTTAGCGTTGCGCTGCGATGGGTAAACGATCAGGTCGGCAACCAGGCGATTCTGTTTCAGGACCGTTCCGTCGGGCGCGAGTAGCTCGAATGTGCGGCGTTCCTGCGCCGTCAAATCCTTGAAAGTCTCCTTGTAACTCTCGGTATGCGCGCTTAAACGATCGAGCAATTCCTCGAGCTGAGCCGGCGTGAATGCAGTTTCGGTCTTTTGCTGGGCCAGAGTCCCAGCGGTCGCATTTTTCGGCTCGCGAACGACCAATTGTTCCAGCGCCGCTTTGGCTTCCGGGTATTGCTTCGCTCCGAACTGCCGGATCGCGGACTGGAGGGATGATTCATTCTGTTGTTGCTGTGATGGAGGCGGCGTCAAAAACGCCGGTCGCTTAAGATCCTTCACGCAGGTCGCGTCCAAACCGGTCGTCGTCCCTGCCTCGACAAAGCGGTTCATCACATTCTGCGCGCACGGAGTGAACGGCCCGTGCGCAACGCCAGGTTGAATGATGTGCAAGCTGTTCGGCAGATGTCTTGCCGCCTCATCGCCCCATTCAAAGGGCGTTGCAGGATCAAGCTCGCCGGAGATGAGTAATACGGGGCTGTCCGATTTGACAGGCTCGAAATAGTTCGCAGGCGCCCGGCCGCGCGGCCACTCCCGGCAAAGGTCAATGCGGGTTTGCACGACACTGCCAGTCAGGAAGGCGCCGGTCGATTCCCTTTTGATGTCGGCGGGTCTGATGCGGGGAATCTCTTCGGAGCAGATGACCGACGTATTCATCCCGAAATTGATTCCGCCGATTGTCCTGAGCGCCTGCCCAACGAGTGTCTTGAGCGGCGCGTAATCACCCTTTGCCGCGCCGCGAACGATGACGGGAATGAATCGCTGCGAGTTTGAATCGAGCAATAACTGGCGTATCACGCCGGCAAAGACGCCTCGAGTAATCGCCAATTCAACGGGCTTGTTGGCGCGCGGATCGGTGACCGTGATGTTTGCCGGCGACGAGGTGAGCAGGTCGAGCGCGGTCTGGAAGTCCTGTTTCAAATCTGGAAAAGACTGCCTGCATTTTTCGTCCCTCGCGCAATCGTCCAGCAAGCGGTCGAGCGAGCGCTGGTTGTACCGGGGCGCGTATAGTGGAACCGGGATCGTAGTCGGATAGACGGCTCGCAACGTAACGGTGCGAACATTCTGGGGGAAGCGGCGCAAATAGACGAGCGCCACCCGGCTGCCATACGACCCGCCGTAAAGATTGATCGTTTTGTATCCCAGCCATTTCCGCACTTCATCCAGATCTTCCACAGCTGCTGGCGTGGTGTACATCCGCAAATCCGCCTTCTGTTCGAGCTGCGCGCGGCATCTGCGGATGCTCTCCCTCGGCGCATCTTCGCCGACGATAATCTGCACAAGCTCCTGCAAATTCGCCGCGTCGCAAGCCAGCGAATTCGATCTGCCCGCGCCCCGCTGATCAACGAGCACAATGTCGCGGTTCTTGCGGATTTCCGCAAAACCGTTGAGAAACACCTCTGTAGCGGCCTGACCGGGGCCGCCTGAAATCGCGAAGAGCGGATCAGGAGCCGGATTTGGATTAAGCGCAGGCGCCACGACAACATATAGGGAAATCTTCCGGCCCTTGAGGCTTTCGCGGTTTTCCCATACCTCGTAATTTCCGCAAAGGATGGCCTCCTTGACGGCCGGCAATTTGCACGGCTTGAGCGGTAGGCGCTTTTCGGGTTGCGCAACAATTAGAGAATTCGCGCGGACTTCCAGGTTAACGATGAGGGTAATGAGCGCAAGCAGCGTAAGCAGAAACTGTTTTTTCGACATGCATCGGCCTCCGTTTGGTCGCAGGGGTGTCGAGAAGTATGACGATGACCCGCTCATCGGTCGTCCCGGAACGGAAAACTGCACGTCCAGGATTATGATTCCGGACGTGAAGTCAATTGTTAATGCCCGACGCGTCCCGAAATTCGGAGGGCGCCATTTGCGTGTGCTTCTTGAAAGCGGCGTTGAAGGAGGATTTAGAGTTGAAGCCGACCTCCTCGGCGATGGCCAGGATGGAATAGTGCTTGTAGGCCGGATCGTGGAGCTTTCGTTTGGCCTCTTCGACTCGATATCCGTTTACGAAGTCCGAAAAGTTTTGTCCGACCCGCTCGTTAATGAGTCGGGAAAGATGAGGCGCTGGAATCGCGATTCGTTCGGCCAGCTTTTGCAGTGTGAGGTCGCCATCCGCCCAGGGCTTTTCAGTCTCCATCACCTTGAGCAAGCGCTTCAGGTATTCCTCGGCGCGCTCCGGCGTCAGGGTCGAGCGTTCGTATTTTTTAGGCGTCTGTTCGGAAGCCCCGGCCAGCGCTTCCGGACGGGTCAGCCCCAGCCACGCGACCGCGTAGACCATGATCGAGCCGCACAACGGCAACAGCAGGTTCGTCTCCATTCCCCGATTCCGAAGCAACAACCGGATCAGTCCTCCGAAAAAGACCAGCAGGAGCAGCCCGACCAACACCCGCGCCTGCAAGAGAACCGCTTTATCGCTGGGCGAACTGCTCTCTCCGAGCTTGCGCGAGAAATCCGCGAGGCGGCGCAGAACGAAATAGAGATAGATCGCTCCCTGCGCAATCGCCAGCCAGGAACGGATGAAATACCACTGCGCATAATCGGCCGAGGCGAGATTGGCGATTTTGTATTCCGCGCCGCGCAGAAAATAGGGTGTGAGGTAGAGCGCGCAAAAGAGAAACGGCAGAAAGTGTAGGAGGTCTTTTCGGTCAAGCGACTCGCGTCGCGCGGTCAGCTCGCGGATATAGAGATAGAGCAGCGGCGGGGCGAGAAATAGGAACGGGTGATGTAGCCGGCTTAAGTGCGGGAAATCATAAATGTATTTCGTCGTAAACAGGATGGCGCCCAATATCTGAAACGCCGTCGTCGCAACTAAAGCCGCCAGCAATCGGTTCGCCGCGCGATTGCCGCGTTTGATCGAGAGCAGAGCAATCGCGAGCAGAATCCCCTGAACTGCGCCCAGCAGATTCAGAATGGCAAGGACTTTCACGGAACCTTCCATGTGTTAACCCCTGCGATACTGTTGGCAAACTCCTCCAGCGTCAGTACTTCACTGATGTTACGCAAACAGGATCAGGAAAATTCGCTTGACACAAAACTTATGCGCGGCAAACACGTAGTTCACTGCCGAAGACCCAACCTTGGCGCGGAGCGTATGGAGTGCGGCGAGCCCTGATACTGCTGGCAAACTCAGCGAAGTTATTTTCCACCCCGGAGGGGCGACGGAAATTAGCCGGTGGTGGAGCGAAGCGCAACCACCGGGACAGGTCAAAGAAGATTGTTCGCGTCCCGGCAGGGACGCCGGACCAGAATTCGCAACAGGACCAATCCCGGTCCGGCGCCCTTTCAGTTCGCGCTGTATTTCTTCATCCAACTGATAGGCGTTTTCAGTCATTGCTCCTGACATCATTTTCCACCTCCACTTATCTGATTGGACTGCTGCAATTGGCGGTATGCGCCGGGCAGTCTAAATCAGGTAGACTCCGCCATCAACCTTTTCATTTTCCATTTTCCATATTTCCATATTACGTTTGTCATTGCCGAAAAAAAGGATACGCTTGCTAAGCAACACTCGTGTCCACTAAAGTGAGGCCACCTCAGAGCGCCCCGGCATAAGAAATAAGTGTTGATAATCTAGGTACCCGATATTGAGGCTCGGTCGCATACCAACTTATCTGAAAGAGGATATCAATGAATCAACGGGTGATGAGAGCGCGGCTGCAGATACTGCCGGTAATAACTATGGCGGTATTGTTTCTGCCCGGCGCGGCCTGGGCGCAGGCGACGGCGGAACCGAAGATTCGGATCGAAGGGCCGTTTAATAGCGGGATTGTCTACTCCGTGGCCTTCAGCCCCGACGGGAAGACGCTCGCTTCAGGGAGTGGAGACAATACGATCAGGCTTTGGGACGTCGGCGCCGGGCGCCTCATCCGATCTTTAGCGGGGCACGGCGGAGCAGTCCGTTCCGTCGCCTTCAGCCCCGACGGGAAGATGATAGCTTCGGCGAGCGAAGATAAGACGATCAAGCTCTGGCAGGTTAGTACCGGAAAATATATCCGTTTATTCAATGGGCACACCGGGAGTGTCTACTCCGTGGCTTTCAGCCCGGACGGGAAGACGCTGGCTTCGTCGAGCGAGGAAGGCAATGAGAGTGCGCTCAGGCTGTGGGATGTGAACACCGGACGCCTCATCCGCTCCTTTGAGGAGCGTAACCAGTGGGTCCCGTCTGTCGCCTTCAGCCCGGATGGGAAGATGATAGCTTCGGGAAGCCATGAGCAGGTCGTCAAACTTTGGGATGTGGGGACCGGAAACCTCATCCGATCATTCATGGGCCATCGAAACACTATCCACTCCGTGGCCTTCAGCCCGGACGGGAAGACGCTCGCTTCGGGGAGCAGTGACCATAAGGTCAAACTCTGGGATGTAAGTACCGGAAAACTCATCCGCTCCTATGACGGACAGGACTTCAATGCAGTGGCCTTCAGCCCGGACGGAAAGACACTGGCTGCGGGAAGCTATGATAGGACAGTCAAGCTCTGGGATGTGAGCGCCGGAAACCTCATCCATTCCTTTGAGGGACAAAACTATGAGGTTCACAGTGTGGCCTTCAGCCCCGACGGGAAGACGCTCGCTTCGGGGGGCAGCGCGACGATAAAAGTATGGTCGATCGGCGCCAAGAGACTGCTGGGATCACTTCTGCACTACCACGACGGTAATTGGATCGCTTTCATTCCCGGCAACTATTATGTCTCTTCGGAAGGAGCGGCGCAGTACATCTCCTGGCGTTTCGGCAATAAAGATTACGATGAGTCTCAATTCAGGTCGCGCTTCTACCAGCCCGACATAGTCGCCGCCGGGTTAAGCGGTAAAGAAGTTATAAATTTGGTCCCTTCAGTCACGACTGAAGGCGACAAATCAAACACTACGGGCGACAACTCGGTCATCACGGGACCCGCCAAGCCTCCAATCAAAGACACGACAGCGCCGAAGATCGTCATCACTTCGCCCTCCGTGACCAGGGGCGTCAGCGTCCAATCCACCGCAGGCAAGATAACCCTGACGGGGCGGGCGATCGATGATTCCGGCGTCAAGAAGGTCCTGGCGCAAGGCGCGACGGCGCGGCTCGACGCTCGGGGGAACTTTTCGGCCGAGGTGCCGCTCGAGATCGGCGACAACCTGATCACGGTCACGGCCACCGACATCTACGGCAATCAGGCGAGCGAATCATTCGTCGTCCGCCGTGACCCGATAGCCGGCCCCGTGACGGCGGCCGCCTCGGCGCCGGGAAGGCGGTACCACGCGCTGCTGATCGCGGTTCAGGACTACGACCACCCGAGCGTCAACCGCCTGGATTATCCGGTGGGCGACGCGCAGCAGGTCGAGCGGGAGTTGACGAGCCGTTACACCTTCGAGCCGCAGAACGTGACGACTCTCAAGAACCCCGACCGCCGGACGATCCTCGACGCGCTCGATCAGATGACGGAAAAGTTGAAGCCCGAAGACAACCTCCTGATCTTTTACGCCGGGCACGGGCAGTGGGACGAACAGCGGAAACAGGGGTACTGGCTGCCGCGAGACGCGACGCGCGACCGCCGGGCGGACTGGATTTCCAACAGCGATCTGCGGGACGCCATTCGGGGGATCAAGGCGCGGCACATTCTGTTGATCTCGGACGCCTGCTTCGCGGGCGGGATTTTCCTGGCGCGTGAGGCCTTCGGCCCCGCGTCGAGCGCCGTCGCAGAATTGGACAACCTGCCGAGCCGTGCGGCGATGACGAGCGGGGCCCTGACCACCGTCCCTGACCGCAGCGTATTTGTGGAGTATCTGCTCAAACGCCTCAGAGATAACACGGAGGAACGGCTGCCGGCGCTGGAACTCTTCAGCAAACTCCGCCTCCCGGTCATCAACAACAGTCCCACGCAGAAAGACGGCTTCCGGCCAACGCCGCGCTATGGCACGATTTTTGAGGTGGGCGATGAAGGCGGAGATTTCATCTTCGTGCGACGCCGCTGACCGTACACGCCAGCCAAGATTGTGTCAGAGAACAATCAGAGTCGAGTCGCCTGATCTCACGGACATGAGTTCATTTAAAGCCTAGAGGGGTTTTTCAGATCAGTGTACGAGTTAATAGAACGTGGATGACGCGGATAGAGCGGATTGACGCTGTTCTTTTTTGGTTTCATCCGCCATGATCCGCGCCTGTCCGCGTCATCCGCGTTCTATTGCCGCTTTCTTTGCCGCAAACACCGATTGCTGACCCGTATACTCAATTGAAAACCGACCTAACCAAAAAGGGGGAGCCCGATGTCATTCATCGACACCCAACTCAGCCAGAATCGCCCGGCCAGTGTGCGCGGCATTGATCTGCCGCGCCGCGAACGTTTTCACCCCTCGCCAGCCGATTGGCGTGACGAGACGCTATATTTCCTGCTGCCTGACCGCTTCAGCGACGGGCAAGAACAATCGCCGTCTTTGCTTGATCGGAACAATTTGGCCGCCGCCCGTCCCGCGCAACGCGACGGCGAGTCGTGGCGATGGGACCTGTGGGCGCAATCGGGCGCCGAGCGGTGGCAGGGCGGGACGCTTCGCGGGGTTCGTTCAAAACTCGGCTACCTGAAAAATCTCGGCGTGACGGCGATCTGGATCGGGCCGGTCTTCAAACAGCGCGGCCATCTCGACACTTATCACGGATACGGCATTCAGGACTTTCTCGACGTCGATCCGCATTTCGGCGACCGGCGCGATCTGGTCGAATTGGTCGCCGACGCACACGCGGCGGGGTTGCGCATCATTCTCGACATCATCTTCAACCATTCGGGGTCGAACTGGCTCTACCCGCCGGATACGCCGGGCGGGCCTTATATGCCGCGTTATACTACGGGACACTATCCTTTCGGCTCGTGGCGCGGCGACAGGGGGCAGCCCGTGGCGCAGATTCAAAGCGGTGAAGAAGGCGTGTGGCCGGTGGAGTTGACCGACATCGAGGATTACACGCGGGCTGGCGCGGGCGATCTCGGCGCGGGCGACCTGGACGATCCGCAGGCCGAGCACAGGCGGTCGGACTTTTTCGACCTGCGCAACTTCCAGTTGGATCGCGGGCGGGCGCTCGGCGATCTCGCGCGCTGTTACAAGTACTGGATCGCGTTGACCGATTGCGACGGCTTCCGCATCGACACGCTCAAGCACGTAAGCTTCGACGAGGCGCACAAATTTTGCGGCTCGATCAAGGAGTACGCCGCGAACCTGGGTAAAAGCGATTTCTTCCTGGTCGGCGAGGTCGCGGGCGGCGATTACAACGAAGACCGTTACCTGGACGTCATCGGGATGAACCTGAACGCGGCGCTCGACATCGGCGAGATGCGAATGAGCTTGAACGGCGTCGCCAAAGGTCTCGACCCGCCCAGCCGGTATTTCAACGGCTTCGATCCGGGCCACGCCGTGATGGGATCGCACCGGAGCCTGGGGCGGCGGCACGTTTCGATACTGGACGACCACGACCACGTCTTCGGCGACAAGCTTCGATTTTCGACCGAGGCCGCCTCCGATCATCAGGTCGCGGCTCATCAGGTCGCGGCGGGGGTGATCCTGCAACTCTTCACGCTGGGCATTCCCTGTATTTATTACGGCACTGAGCAGGGGCTGGCCGGCCCGGAGGCCTCGGAGCGCATGTGGCTGCCGGATTGGGGGCGGTCGGATCGCTACCTGCGTGAGGCGATGTTCGGCCCCGCGCATCCACGAAAACACGGAAGAGATGGTCTGGCCCCATTTCCTGACGGGCTGGACACTTCCCTGCCCGGCTTCGGCCCATTCGGAACCGCCGGGCGCCATTGCTTCGACGAAGCGAACCCGGTTTATCTGCGCATCGCCGCGGCCTGCGAAGCGCGGAAGAGATTCCCCGTCCTGCGATGCGGGCGGCAATACCTGCGCCCGATCGCCGAGTCAGGGGCCGAGAATTTCAGAGACGCCGGCGCGGGAGACCTCGTGGCCTGGTCGCGGATTCTGGATGACGAAGAAGCGCTGTGCGTGGTCAACGCGAATGGGCGCGAAGAGCGCGGCGCGCGCGTCCTGGTCGACGATGGCCTCAACCAGCCGGGCAGCGCGATGACCGTTGTTTTGAACACGGCGCAAGCGGCGGGAATCAGCAGCCCACATCAAGTCGGAGAGAGGTTGCCCGTCAAGAGAACTGCGGACGGAACAGCCTATGTCGAAATTCACCGCCTTCCCGCGGCAGAGGCGCTGGTGTTGATGAATCATCCCTAAATCGGACCAGGCGACACTGGTACGGTACCGGGAGCGGTAGCGACCGGGTTCTATCGGAAGCGCCCCATGGCGGTCGGCGCCCGGTCGCTACCGCTCCCGGTACCGTACCGCCGCGTGTCCCAATATTGCTTGTTTCGATTTAGAGCCTTTCTGAAAAATTCGGCTTATGGCACGGCCTTTGCGCCTCTGCGTCTTGGCGAGAAATGGGCTTTCTCATTCAGGCGGCGGTTCTCGCAAAGGCGCAAAGACGCAAAGGCCGCGAAGGGGAGATTCCTGCTATGGCGCGACGCCGTAACCAACCATCCCTGCCCGCCGTATTCGCCATTGCCGCATCCCGGCGGCTAACTTTATAGTCCGCGCCGCGACATTCGAAACTCAACTTCACTTCACGGAGAGGAACTTCCCATGCGTAGGAACCAGTTCATCTGCTCGCTGTTCGCGTTGGCGCTATGTTTGCTTACGACCGCGACCGCGTTAGCGCAGAACAGGCTGACCAGCCCGAAAGACCATTTCGGCTACAACATCGGCGACGACTACCAACTCGCCAACTACACGCAATACGAGGCCTACATTAAAAAGCTCGACCAGGAGTCGGATCGTTTGAAGGTGGTCGAGATGGGCAAATCGGCCGAGGGCCGCACAATGTATCTGGCCATCATCACCTCACCCGAAAACCACAAGAAGCTCGACCGCTATAAAGAAATCTCGCGGCGGTTGGCGCTGGCCGAGGGGCTGACCGATGAACAGGCGCGAGCGTTGGCCCGAGAGGGTAAGGCCGTCGTCTGGATCGACGGCGGTTTGCACGCGACCGAGGTTTTGGGCGCGCAGCAATTGATCGAGACGATCTGGCAGTTGAACAGCCGCACGGATGAAGAGACGATGCGCTTTCTGAACGACGTGATCGTGCTCTGTTGTCTGGTTAATCCTGACGGGATGGAGTTGGTGTCGAACTGGTATATGCGCGAGCCGGACATGACGAAGAGAAGTACCGCGAGCATCCCGCGGCTCTATCAAAAATACATCGGCCACGACAACAACCGTGATTTTTACATGTCGGCGCAACCCGAGAGCGAGGCGATCAACCGCGTCTTCTACCACGAATGGTTCCCTCAGATCGTTTACAACCACCACCAGACCGGGCCCCCCGGTACGGTGATCTTCATCCCGCCGTTCCGCGACCCGTTCAATTATCTCTTCGACCCGATGATCGTGAGCGGACTCGATCTCGTGGGCGCGGCGATGCAGCATCGGTACGCGGCTGAGGACAAACCAGGCGCAACCAATCGCGGCGGCTCCAATTATTCGACATGGTGGAACGGGGGGCTGCGCACGACTGTCTATTTCCACAACATGATCGGTCTGTTGACCGAGGCCATCGGCAACCCGACGCCGATGGAGATTCCGTTTGTCGTCAACCGCCAACTGGGGCAAGGCAACTTGCCATACCCGATCGCGCCGCAGAAATGGCATTTCCGCCAATCGATCGAATACGAGCTTACGGCCAACCGCGCCGTGATCGACGTCGCGTCGAAGAACCGCGAGGACTTTCTGTTCAACATCTACCGGATGGGCAGGAATTCGATCGAACGTGGGGGCCGCGACAATTGGACGGTCTATCCAGGCCGCCTGGCCGAAGTCCAGGCCGCGATCGACCGCGACCGCAGGCAGGGCGGCGAGGGCAGACCGCAGTCGGAAGAAGCCCAGCCGGACGCCCCCGCTTTCGGCAGAATGCGCGGCGGCGTCCCGATGAAGTATTACGAGATGCTGCGCAAGCCGGAACTGCGCGACCCGCGCGGATTCATCATTCCTTCGGATCAACCCGACTTCCTGACCGCGACCAAATTCGTCAATGCGCTAATCAAGACCGGCGTCACAGTCCACCGCGCGACGAGCGACTTTCAGGTCGCGGGCAAATCGTACCCGGCCGGGTCATACGTCGTGAAAGCGGCGCAGGCGTTCCGCCCGCACGCGCTCGACATGTTCGAACCCCAGGATCACCCGAACGATTTTCAATACCCCGGCGGGCCGCCGATTCCGCCCTACGACAACGCCGGCTGGACGCTCGCCTTTCAAATGGGCGTGAAGTTCGACCGCATCCTGGACGGATTCGACGGGCCGTTCGAGAAGGTCGCCGGGGTGATCAAACCTTCGCCGGGCAAGGTCACGACGGCCCCGAACGCCGCCGGCTATCTGACCAGTCATCAGGTCAATGATTCATTCATCGCCATGAACCGGCTGCTCAAAGATAACGAGGAGGTTTATTGGATCAAGCAGTCCTTCAGAGCCGGCGGCGCCGGCGGCAAGGCGCATCCGGCGGGGACGATCTTCATTCCCGCGAAACCCTCGACTCAGGCGAAGCTGCAAAAGATCGCCGCCGAATTGGGTTTGAATTTCGAAGCGGTCTCGACAAAGCCTTCCGGAGAAGCGCTCAAACTGCGGCCCGTGCGGATAGCGCTGTGGGACCGCTACGGCGGCTCGATGCCATCGGGATGGACGCGCTGGTTGTTCGAGCAGTTCGAATTCCCGTTCACTGTCGTATATCCGCAGACGCTCGACGCGGGCGATCTGATCAATAAATTCGACGTGATCGTCTTCGTCACCGGCGCCATCCCGGCGCGCGACGGGCGCGCGGGCGACGGACGCGCGGGCGACGGACGCGCGGGCGGCGGACGCGGCGGCGCAGCCGCGCCCGGGGCGGATGAGGCGCCGTTCTCCCGAATGCCGAGGGCCGAAGAGATTCCCGAAGAGTTTCGCGGCAGATTGGGCGGCGTGACCGTGGCGAAGACCGTCCCGCAACTGAAAGCCTTCATCGAAGCTGGCGGGACCGTCTTAACCATCGGTAGTTCGACAAACCTCGGCTACCTGTTCGGCCTGCCGATGGCGAACGCGCTGATGGAGAAGACGGCGAGCGGAGACGATCGCCCTCTTAGCCGCGATAAATTGTACATCCCCGGCTCGCTCTTGCAGATGAGCGTCGACAACTCGAACCCGCTGGCTTACGGGATGCCGGAGCAGGTCGACGTGTTCTTCGACAACAGCCCGGTGTTCCGGTTGAAGCCCGAGGCGTCCTTGAAAGGAGTCAATCCGGTCGCATGGTTCTCGAGCGACGGACCGCTGCGTAGCGGCTGGGCCTGGGGGCAAAAATACTTGCAAGACGGCGTGGCGGTGGTCGAGGCGAACGTCGGCAAGGGCAAGTTGTTTATGTTCGGGCCGGAAATCAAATGACGCGACAGCCTTTGGAGTGCGGCTGCTTGGAGCCGCTTTGGTAGTCCATTCATCGATTCGGGCCTTTTGCTGGAACTCGCCCAGCGCCTTACCTACAACCACTCCGGATTGAGGAAGCGTTCACGTGTCTCGGAAGTGGCGAGTCAAGCAATGGACTACCAAAGCGGCTCCAAGCAGCCGCACTCCAAAGGCTCCGCCTTAATTTTCGATCTACCGCTACGACTAAAAAGAAACTCTGCTCCGCAGCCTGAAATTCACTTGCTTCGCCCTTGTCAACCTGAATCAAGCCACGCGACATTGGGACAATGGTCAGTACCGCGCGGCAGTCGCGCGCGGTACTGTACCAATCTTGCGTGGTTCGAGTTAGCCGTTATTCGAATCGAAGGAGCGCAAAGCACATGGACAGTAATTCGAGCCGATCTTCTCGCGCGGTTATAAAGAACGGGGGCGTCCTGCTCTGTTCAATGGGCCTGACCTTCGCGCTCCTGCGCGCCTATCTGCATTTTTCGCCCGACACCGACCTCAACATCGGGCATTACAACATCCACCATCTTTTTACCGGCTTGCTGCTGATCGCCGTGGGAGGAATTCCGCTGGCGATTCTGGAGGCTTCATCGCCGGGGCTAAAACTGGCGCGCTGGATTTTCGGCGCCGGGCTGGGGATGGCGCTCGACGAGTGGGTCTACCTCATCGCCACTGACGGCAGCAACGCTTCATATCTCCTCCCGGTCTCGTTCTGGGGCGGGGTTGTTGTTATCAGCATGGCGCTGGCGTATACGGCCACGCTTATGTTTTTCGGCAAGCGCGCTGATCGAAAGCCGAACTGAGCGGCGGGGCGGAAATTTAGCTTTCAATACAGTGGCTGTATGTCGGCAAAACGCTCATTAAAAAGCCGCCGTATCCCTTTCCATCACAGTCATCAATCTCTTCCCCCACAATCTCTTTCGATTTGGGGCCTCAAACCATTGCCATTACATATTTCTCGACGTTTAGCGCAATAACTTCGCCCTTTCCCGAATATAGGAACAGGAAATGCTGGGATTTACGCCCGTGCAAGGCGCCAATCGAGTGCGCCTACGACGGACATTCAAGAAACATTCGAGACCACGAGGTGATGTTTCGGAGCTTGCGCAGGAGTCTCGGAAGAGCGTTCGGCGTGAGCGTTTTCTCGTAAGTCAATCATGCGGATGCGTGGTCTACGCCTGCGCCCTGCTTATCAGCAAAAACGGAGAGACTCTATGAGAATGTATTCTTATGACCAGGTCCTGACGGACGTCAAAGATGTATATGAACAGATCACGGGGCTTCCCGCTCCGGAGATCGACATAAAAAAGCCCCGTTACCCGCTGCCTAAAGGAATCAACCCAGTGGCCCTGGTGCAGAGCGAAATCAACCAGCTCAACATGTGTCTGATCAACAGCGGCGTATCGTGGCGGTTGGCGAAGTCGCCCGCCTGGGCGCCGCCTGCGGAAGTTTACGAGACCCAGGACGCTTATGTGATCAGCCTGGAGCTGCCGGGGTTGAGCCAGGAGGACGTCAAAGTGACTCAGACCAACAGCATCCTCACGGTCCGCGGCGCGCGCCGCTTTAAGAAGGCGAACGAGGAAGCCGTCTATCACAGTTCAGAGCGAAACTACGGAACGTTCGAGCGACTCTTTCCGCTGCCGGGCAACATCCTGGCGGAGAGAATCAAAAGTAAATTTACCAATGGGATTCTTCAGATCACCATTCCGAAGACCAAGGCTGACTTGTCAGGAAGATCGGAAGAATAGCCCAGTTTCTTTGTCCGAAAGGAGGCAAATCAATGGCTTGGGCTGCTCCGGCGCAAAACCAAATCAATAATCCCGGCGAGATGAACAGCTCGCAGATCTCACAAGAAGAATTGGAGAAGCTTCAAGAGATACATGAATTGATCAATCTGCTGTTCGCGGAGATGACATCCAGAGTTCAGCAGGGCGCGGCTCCATCCTACATGACTCCAGGCATAACTCCCAGCCTGACTCCGGGCCTAAATCCTGGGATGATGCGCGCAATGCCGCCTACGGCCTACGCGCATTCAATGTTCCAGTACTCATGGGGGATGTCGCCATATTTGAGAATGCCAGGATTTTGAAGCGGCAGGCGCCGCGCCGGGGGTGGTAGCGACCCCCTTCGGCGCGGCGCCGCAAGAACAAACGAACACCTAATTCCTCATAAACCCCTCGAACGACGCATTGACGCCAGAGTCCGGCAGGATAGCGATATTCTGTCCCTCTTCAGAGTCGAATCTCGCTTCGACAATAGCTTGGAGAAGTGAGCAGGGGAGGTGTGTTTCTCGCGCGAGAGCGCTAGAGCGCCTCCTGACATTTGTCAACCGAGGTCTTCGAGACACTCATGCAACTTAGGAGGCTTTTTTTATGTTCCCGAGAATGAACATCACCGCTCCTCTTACGCCGTTCGCATATTGTCCCCCCCAATATGGCGCGGGGGTAGGTATTGGAGCAATCAACCCGACGGTTTCTTACATGGCGAGCCCATATATGAGCAGCCCGCTTCCGGTCCCGTATCCGGTGATCGGGCCAAGCCCGTACGCCTATCAATCTGCGATCCCGTGTCCGCCGGGTGTGATCCCGTGTCCGCCGGGACAGATCGGCGCCGGAATCGCCCCATGGTTCAGCCCGCTCAGTTGGAGTCCCTACGCGGTAGCGCAGCCGACGCCAATACATCCGGCGATGCATCCGGCCCTCGCGGGAATGACTCCGTCGGTCTTCGGCAGCCCGGTCCCATGCCCGGTCACGTGCATCGACCCGGTGACGGGAGCGGTCGTCCCGCAGCCCTATGCGGCGGCGCAGAGTATGCTCCCGATCAGGCCACTGATCACGGCCCAACCTGATCCGGTCCAGATGGCCGCGATGTGCGGAGTGATGGCTCCTCAGGTGGTCGATCCTTATTCGGCCATGGCCCAGGCCTGTCTGACGTCGCCTCTGGCGGTCAGCCCGGTTCAATCGGCCTTGAGACCGCCGATTTATCTGTCTCCGATCGGGACGCCGCAATTTAGCGTCCCTTGTACTGTGACAGCCGGAATCCCTTGCTAGGGCGTCGTTCCTTACAGGTAACGGCGTCGCGGTGTGGCGCGGAGAGGGTGAGCGACCTCTGCCTCGATAAATAGGATGCTTTATCGAGGCTCAAGTCGCTTACCCTCCACGCGCCACGCCGCGGCGCTGTACCGAACATTTCATATGGCATATGAAATATGGCATATGAAATATGGCATATGAAATGGTCTTTTCTAGCTACCTAATGCAGGCCCTTCAGGGACAGGTGGTTGGGCGTGAGTACGCCGTCGCGGCGCTCGTGCGGTCGGTCACACTGGCCCTGGCCAACCGCCGCTACTCCGATTCCAGCCGCCCGCTCGCGACGCTCCTGTTTGCGGGGCCGACCGGGTCGGGCAAGATGCATGTCGCGCAGGCGCTCGCCCGCGTCCTGCTCGGCAATGAGTGCAAGTCTATCTACGTTAACTGCCAGATTCTCGGCCAACAGCCGAATCCGCACCCGCAGTCGGGCTTATACGAACAGTTGATGGCCGGAAGCGCATTGTCTCAAATGACGCCTCCGTTCAATCACTCGCCTTTGTCCATAGTGGTCTTCGAGAAGATCGAGCTGGCGCCCCCGGCATTCCGCGATTACTTGGCCGCGGCGATTGACCGGGGCGTCCTCTGCACGCTCGGCTGCATGTTCTCGCTACGCGACACTTTCATCATCCTGACCAGCGACCTGTCGAAGAAGCAGACCGATCAACTGGCCGGCAGGAACATCGGCTTCATCAGCGACGAGGAGACCGATCAGGAGGCGCCGCGCCAAAATCTGGTCGTGCTGGAAGAGATCGATAACCTGCTGGGCGCCGCCCTCGTCAACCGGATCGACGAGATAGCGGTCTTCGACCGGCTCAACGAGCAGAACGTCATCACGCTGCTGGATCGCTCGCTGGCCGATTTTGATCAGAAGCTTGCCGCGTCGGGCATCGGCTTCAAGATCGAGGAGGCTGCGAAGACGTTTCTGCTCAGAAATTGCCTGGACGACCCGACGCACAGGGTGCGCCAGCTCAAGCGCGTGGTCAGAAATTACCTCGAGTTTCCGATCTACGACCTGATGCTCTCCGGGCAGTTGACCACAGGCATGGCGGCGGTGGTCACGCATGAGGCGCCGAGGAATTTTCTCAACTTCCGGGTCATGGTCCCGTTCTACGATTCGTGGACAAACATTCCGTCGTCCCGGTCGTTTTCTGATCTCAAGGCCGGCCCCTGGATATAGTCATTTGTCATTGCCTGAGATGATCTTCTCCAACGGCAAATGAAAAATCTGATATGGAAAATGGAAAATGTTTTCGTTCGCCTTCACGGCGGCGTATTCCTCTTCAGTCAGAATCGCTTTCAGCCATAGTTGCAGGTCGCGGCTGCCCAAGGCCAGCCACTCTCCTCGCGGGCTGAAGGCCACGGAGTTGTAGCTGATATTCTCGTATCCCAGGCGTTTGACGACCGCGCCGGTGGCCCTCTTCCAGACAATCACGACCCGCCCCAGACACCCGGCCGCCAAGAGCTCGCCGTCGGGACTGAAGGCGACCGACATCACGCTGTTGCGATGCCCGCTGAAGGTTCGCGCCTCGCGCCCCGTCTTCAGGTCCCAGAGCTTAACGGTCGCGTCTTCGCCGCCGGAAGCCAGCCAGCGCCCATTCAAACTGACCGCCAGCGAAGCGACGCCTTTCGGATGGCCTGTCAGGATCCGAGTCGTCAGCCCCGTCGCGAAACTCCACAACCTGATGGTCTTATCCCAGCTCGCCGAGACGATCGTCTGCCCGTCAGGAGTAAAGATCGCGGCCGTCACCGGCGCCGTGTGGCCTTCAAGAGTCTGAGCCTCACGTCCGGTCACCACTCGCCAGATTTTGATCAGCCGGTCGTGACTGGATGTGGCCAGCCATTGCCCGTCGGGGCTGAACGCCACGGCGCTGACCTCGCCTTTATGGCCCTGCAGAACCCGCAGCTCCTGCCCTGTGTCCGCTTCCCACAATTTGACCGTGTTGTCGCGGCTGCCCGAAGCCAGCCACAGGTCGTTCGGGCTGAAGGCTACCGAGGTGGCGCTCGCCAGGTGCGCCGCGTGTGAATAGAGCTGCGCGCCTGAGCCGGCCTCCCAAACCTGCAGGGCGCCGTTCAAAAACCCCAGAGCCAACAATCGCCCGTCGTTGCTGAAGGCCACCGACCGCACGTAATCGCGCGGGTCGACCTGGTATTGTTTGCAGTAGCGGTCGCGCAGTTCGCGCAGATCCTGTTGAATACGCGAAAGCGCGTCGAGCAACTGCAATCCGGTCTGGTACGTCGGCGATTCAACGGCCTGGCGCTTGACTTGATGAAACGCCCTGGCAAGCTCCTCTTCCACGGAGCTGGCGATTAGACGGCCCTCCAACTGCGCCGCGTCCTGTTTGACCTCGACGATCTTCTCCCTGACGGGGCGCATCAGTTGGTCGAGCAGCGCCTGAACCTGCGGGCGGATGGGGTCAAAGGCCGCGTCGCTCTTGGCGCGCTCGTAATACCGCGCGTCGCCTTTGATGGCCACGGCCAGACTGGCGACGGCCTGTTCGCCGCGCGAGAGCAGCGAAGCGACGCGCGATTGCTCGTAATGAGCCTCGGCCAGTTCGGGGTTGAGTTCAGTGGCCTGCCGTAAATGATCCATAGCCGGCTCCAACTGACGCTCGACCACGTAAACTATTCCGGCGAAGTAATGGGCCTCAGCCGCCTGCTTTTGATCGCTGGGCCTCGCGTATTTGGCGGCCTTGAGGAAATACTCCAGGGCTTTCGGGAGATCGATGACGTGGTAAAGGTAAATCTGAGCGATCGAACGATGGACCGTGTAATCGGGGTAGTTGCGCTTTTCGGCCTCCAGAAAATCGCCGAGAGCCTCTTCATACCAGCCGTTCAGATAAGCCCGTTCGGCGCGCGTGCGATAAGCCCTGGCCTCGCGTTCGAACTCGGCCAGGCGGATTTCTTCGAGGATGCTCGTGAGCGACTCCTGCTGCATCTCCAAACGCCAGACGAGGTCGCCCAACAGCAAATTGAAATCGGCCTTGAGGCTCTCCAAGCCGCCCGCCAGCTTTTCAATTCCCAACGCCAGTCTCAGGGCGTTCCCGCTCGCGCGGCGCAGGCGTTCCGGATTCAAAGCGCCAAGCCCTGACTCGACAGCGACCCGATGATCCCTCGCCGTCAGCCCGACCGACAACGTCTCGGATTTATCATCGGTCGAAGCGTCCCGGGCTCGGCGCGGCGATAATTCCTCCAGGGCGTTATATAACGCCTGGCCGCCGATGAAATCGGCCCACGTCTGATGGCCTCGATACACATCCAGCAATCCCATCAACTCCTCCTTGAAGATGTCAGATGCCAATGAAGAGGAAGATGTCAGATGTCAGATGTCAGATGTCAGATGTCAGATGCCAGTGAAGAGGTCTCTCGAATCACTCAACTTTCATCTGACATCTGACATCTGACATCTGACATCTATTCGTACCTAAGCGCCACCATCGGATCCACTTTCGCCGCCCGTCGCGCTGGGATCAAACACGCCAGCATCGCGACGAAAGCTAACAATAACGGGATGCCGGCGAAAGTCAGCGGGTCGGTCGCGCTCACGTTGAACAGCAGCGTCTCCATCAGCCGCGTCAACGCGAACGACGCGGCCACGCCTATCGCAACCCCGGCTAGCGCCAACGTCATTCCCCTTCTGACGATCAGCCGCAGCATGTCCCTCCCGCTCGCGCCGAGCGCCATCCGCACGCCGATCTCGTGCGTGCGTCGCACGACCGAATAAGCCATCACGCCGTAAATGCCCAGGCTGGCGAGTAGCAAAGCCACTATCGCGAAGATTGTCAACAGCAGCGTGTTGAAGCGGGCTCGCGCGACCGAAGTCCCGATCAGGCTCTCCATCGTGCGCACGTCGGCGACGGATTGCTCCGGGTCGAGCGCGCGTATGACATTGCGCGCGGCGGATGTGACAGACGCGGCGTCGCCCCGCGTGCGAATCACGAACGTCATTCCCGAAGAGGCCAGCTCGGGATGCGGCCAATAAGACATCGGCCTGACCTCGGCGTCCAGGCTCATATGCTTCGAGTCGCCGACGACGCCGATGATCTCGCAGGGCTGGTTGTCGTCTTTCATATAGATCGTCACGCGCTTGCCGAGCGGGTCTTCGTTCGGGAAGTGTTGTCGCACGAAGGCCTCGTTGATGACGACGACGTGGCGCATCTCCGCCGCTTCCTGATCTGTAAATAGCCGCCCGCGTTTGAGCGGAATCTGCATCGCGCGGAAGTAGTTCGCGTCGGTGACCATCACGCCGGTTTTCAGTTTATCCGTCACGGGCAATAACGGCCGTCCCTCGATGTCCACGCTCGTTCCCGAGTGGAAGGCCGCGAATGGCAGAGAGTTGACCGCGCCGACGGATTCGACGCCGGGCAGCGCCCGCATCTGCGCGACGGCCTGCCGGAAGAAGTTTACCCGCTTCTGGTCGGTATCGTATTTCCTCCCCGGCAGGCTCACCCCCATCGTCAACACGTTTTGCGCGTTGAAGCCGGGATCAACCCCCTGCAGCCGCGCGAAGCTGCGAATGAGCAGACCAGCGCCGACGAGCAACACGAGCGCCAGCGCGACCTCGAGAACGACCAGAGAGTTGCGCAACCGCTGGGCGCGCATGCCGCCGGCGCTCTTGCCGCCTTCTTTTAGCGATTCGCACAGGTTGAGCCGCGTCGCCTCGAACGCCGGCGTGAGACCGAAGATGACGCCGGTCAACAGCGAAATCCCGAGCGTGAAGCCGAGCACAGCCGCATTGATATTGACCTGCGGCAGATTGAGCAGATCGGGCGGGGCGAGCGAGACGAGCAGGTCAGTCCCCCACCACGCCAGCGCCAATCCGACCAGGCCGCCCAGCCCGGCGAGCAGTAAACTCTCGGTCAGCAATTGCCTGATGATGCGACCACGATTCGCGCCCAACGCCGCGCGCACGGCCACCTCACGCTGTCGCCCCGAGGCGCGCGCCAGCAGCAGGTTGGCCACGTTAGCGCATGCGATCAAGAGCACCATCCCGACCGCTCCGAGCAGCGTAAGCAACGCAAGACGAATCTTGCCCGTGAACTGTGCGCGCAGCGGAACCAAATTCACAGTCCAGTTGGCGTTGAATTCAGGGTACTGCTGCGCTATCCGGTTGTGAACGACGCTCATCTCGGACTGCGCCTGCTCCAGACTGAAGCCGGGTTTAATCCGAGCCACCGCCATGGCGCCACGTCCGCGCCGCGGGCGATTTTGTTCGTCAATCTGCCAGGGCGACCATATCTCCGCCATCTCGGTGGTAATCGGGCCAAAGTTAACGTGCCAGTTGAAGCCAGCCGGCATCACGCCGATCACCGTGGTCTCGGCGCCGTTCAAATTCAGTTTGCGCCCGATGATCCCAGGGTCGGCGCCGAACCGCCGCTGCCACAATCCGAAGCTGATCACGACCACGCCTGGCTGCCCTGGCTTGCCTTCGTCCGGCGCGAAGGTTCGCCCCATGATCGGGGTCACGCCGAGGATGTTGAAAAGGTTGGTGGTGGCGATCTGCGAAGGAATTTTTTCCGGCTCGCCGCCGCCCGTCAGGTTGACGGAGGTATTCCCAAAAGCCGCCATATCCTCGAAGACGCGGTTCTGCTCCTTCCAGTCGAAGAAGTTCCCCATGTTGATCACGTTCTGACCGCTCGGGTTCGAGCGCCTCGTTTCCCACACCATCACCAGCCGGTCGGCGTCGGGGTAAGGCAGAGATTGCAATAACACGGCATGGACTACGCTGAAGATCGCCGTGTTAGCGCCGACGCCGAGCGCCAGCGTGATCACGGCCACAATCGTGAACGTCGGCTGCTTGAACAATGAACGCGCGCCCTGGCGCAGGTCTTGCCACAGAGTCTCCATAATTGTCTCCTGGAACAAGGGGTTTGTAGTCCCGCCTTCAGGCGGAATGCTTCGTCATCGAAAGCTTCCGCCTTCAGGCCAATGAGGTTAAGTTAGACATCTGGCGCGATTAGTGGCGCGGACTTTAGTCCGCGCGCCAGCCATCAGCGCGGACTAAAGTCCGCGCCACTAATCGCTAACTTAACCTCATTGGCCTGAAGGCGGGAGCACAAACCTTCACTTCTGCTGCGGTTTCAACTCCCACAGCACATTGACGATCACCCAACGCCCGTTGAATTTCGCGACGTGCAGATAATCAACCCAATCCGTCGCCACGACCTTCACGCTCGCGGCGTTTTCGAACACGTCGAGCACAGTCACGTCACTTTGCCGCTTCTCTTTCGGGGTGGGGTTCGAAGCGCGCGATCGAGTTCCCAGCGTCAGCGTCATCGCGCCCATCTGGTCCAGCCGGCTGCGCCCCGATTTCGGGTCGGTGATGACAATGCGTTTGGCCAGTTCGGGATGCAGCGCGCGCTCCATCCGTTCCGCGGCGCCCTCGTACCAACCTTCGATGTAATCGAGCGCGGTCTGTTTGATCGCGGCCAGATCAGCTTCGGAAGCGCCGGACGGTTTCGCCGCGGCTTGTTGCGACGACTGCTGCGCCCGCGCTTCGAACGTCGCAGCGAACACCGCCACAAGCGACAACGCGATTAGCAAAAGGCGTCGAGATTGAACCTTCATTTTGAATTCTCCTTCCACGGTTTCAGTCACATCTCAATGCGACCATCGGATCTACTTTCATCGCGCGCCGCGCGGGCAGATAGCTCGCAGCCAGCGCGACCACCGCCAACAGGATCGGGATCGCGGCGAACGTCACTGCGTCCATCGCGCCGACTCCGAAGAGGAAACTCTCGATCAATCTCGACAGCGCGGCGGCCAACCCCCAGCCGAGCGCCATTCCGATGACGACCAGCGTCATCGCCTCCCTCAACACCATTCGCATCACGTCGCGCGCACGCGCCCCCAACGCCATCCGCACGCCGATCTCGCGCGTGCGCTGCGAGACGGCGTAAGAGATTACGCCGTACAGTCCCACCGCCGCGAGCAGTAACGCCAGCAATCCGAACACGCCGATCAAGACTGCCCCCATCCGCGGAGGATAGAGCGACGCGCCGATCAGAGCCGACATCGGCTGCAGGTCGGTTAATGGTAGATTCTTTTCGATCGAATTGATTTCGCGCCGCACCGCTGCGGCGATGCTCAACGGGTCACCCGCCGTGCGCGCGTGCAGCGTCATTCCGGTCTCGTGGTTCTGCGTGAGAGGCAGATAAATGAACGGTCTGGGGGCTTCATCGAGAGTGCGATATTTGCTGTCGCGCGCGACGCCGATGATTTCAGACCAGGGACTTCTCGGACCGCCGAAGCGCAGGCGTCTACCTAAAGGGGATTGCCCTGCGAAATACTGGCGCGCGAAAGATTCGTTGACGATAACCACGCGCGGCGCGCTCTCACCATCCGCCGCTGTGAAATCGCGTCCCTGCGACAGTGGAACGCCAATCGTCTGAAGATAATTCGCGCCCACGACATTCGCGCCGACGAACTGCAAAGCGTTGTCTCCGTCATTGCGCTGTCTATTGATCTCCTGCTCACCCTGCCCTTCGATGACGAAATCGGTCATTCGCATGCCACCGCTGATCGGCACGACACGCGCAAGGCTCACCGATTCGACTCCAGGCAAACCCGCAACGCGCTCGATGGCTTGCCGATAAAAATCGCGGCCCTGTTGCGTGGTGTAGCGAAGCAAGTTGATATTGAGCGTCGCGGTCAAAACCTTGTCCGCGTCGAACCCGGGATGCACGCTTTGAATCCGCCACAGGCTCCGCAAAAACAGTCCGGCGCCGATCAGCAGCGTGAGTGACAGCGCCACCTGCGCCACGACCAGCAGATTGCGCATCGTGAACCGGCGGCGCGATTGGACCGGCGAGTACGATTCGTCTTTCAACGACGGCAGCAGGTCGGGCCGCGATGATTGCAACGCCGGGGCGAGGCCGAAAACGATTCCGGTAAATAACGACAGCGCCAGCGTGAAGCCGAGCACGCGTCCGTCAATGCTGAAATCGAGGTTGAACGAAAAGATGCCCACCGGCGGCGGAGTCGTTTTCAAAAAATCAACCGTCCAGAACGCTATCAGCAATCCGACCAATCCCCCCAGCAGCGCGAGCAAAACGCTCTCGGTCAGCAACTGGCGAATCAGTCGCAACCGGCTCGCGCCCATCGCCAATCGAACGGCGATCTCCTTGCGCCGCGTGGAGGCGCGCGCCAGAAGCAGGTTCGCCACGTTCGCGCAGGCGATCAGCAAAACTATCCCGACCACAGACATCAGCAACGCGGCGGCGGCGCCAAGCGGCTTATAACCGCGCGGATCAACCTTGCTGACGGGAAAAAGCGTCGCGATCCTCCCCCGATATTCATTCGGATAAGCCTGTTCAAGTTGCGACCCGATCACCGTCACTCCCGCCTGCGCCTGCTCCATCGAAACGCCAGGCTTCAACCGCCCGATCATCCGCAACCAGGAAGGCCCGCGGCGCTGCAACAGGTCGGGGTTCATCTCGCCCGAAAAACCGCCGCGCGGAGGCCGCACCACGGCCTGCATCATCATCGGGGTGTAAAAATCGCTCTTCTCCAAAATCTCGGCGCCCTCGAACCCCGCGGGCATCACGCCGATGACCGTGAACTTATTGCCATTCACGGCGATCTCCTGCCCGACGACGGCGCTGCTGCCGCCGAAACGGCTCTGCCACAGACGGTGGCTGAGAACGACGACAGGATGCGCGTTCGGCGTCTTGTCATCTTCGGGCGAGATCGCGCGCCCGAGCGCCGCGTGTGCGCCCAGCACATCAAAATAATTGCCCGTTACAATCGTTCCGTTGACCTGGTCGGGCCGCTCATCGCGGGTCAGACTGACAGTGATGGCGCCATAAGCCGCCAGCCCGCTGAAAACTCCGTTCCGGTCGCGGTAATCAACGTAGTTCGGATAAGAAACCGTCCCCCACGGGCTGTTGCGCGTGCCGCTGAAGACGAACATCAACTCGCCCGGCTCAGGAACGGGCAATTGCCGAAGAAAAAGGGCGTTGACGACACTGAACATCGAAGTATTAGCGCCGATGCCAAGCGCGAGCGAAAGCGTGGCGATGAGCGTCAATCCCGGCCTCTTCATCAGCATCCGAACGCCGTAACGCAGGTCTTGCCATAGAGTTTTCATTGAAGCCCTCCTCGAAAGCAGCGGCTTGAAAACGGCGCTGATCCGCAGGCGAGGAGCCTTCGGACCGCAGAAGGCCAGAATTAGCCTTATCGCTCGTATATCCAAACGGCGTGCCATCGGGATTGGGAGGATAAATCCTTATTTCGCTTCGACCGACTCGCGCCGTATGAGGAGAGATCGGCGCCGCCGTGTGCGATTCTGGGATTTGGGAATCCCAGAATCGATCTATATGTGCGGCGCCACCAGGAACTGGATTAAGCCACAGAGCACACAGAGGGCGCCGAGCATAAAAAACCAAGCGGCCACCCTCTGTGATCTCTGTGACCTCTGTGGCTAGGTCCTGCCGCGCTCCAAATCTCGGTGTGCCGCTCATATAGATCGGGTTGCGATTGCTTGTACGGGAAAGTGGCGCGATCTCCGGTACGGTACGGGGAGCGTCAGCGACCTGGGCATCGATTATGTGGTCACATAATCGATGCCCAGGTCGCTGACGCTCCCCGTACCGTAACGTTTGCCTTTGCGCGAACCAGTGGGCGTATTGAGTGCGCAAAGGCGCATAGATGATGATTCCTTGCATGCGCCTCGAGCCGGTCATATACTTCCCGCCATCCCTATCATTTTTGATTTGATGAGTCGTTGCGACTCTTTCTTTAGCGAAGTCGCTGTAGCTAAGGAGGCCCCATGTCATGGAAAGTCGGCTACGTTATTGTGACCATAATGACCGTGGTCTTACCCCACCCTATTGCGACGTTGCAGGCAAAGTCGGCGCGCCACACTCTCTCAGCTGCGCTCACTCCGCGTCAAGGGCCTGACTCAAAACAGGCGCCCCAAAACCCTCAGGACAAAATTGTTATAAATACCAAGCTGGTGAATTTAACAGTTTCGGTAAACGATAAACTCGGGAGGTTCGTCGCCGGCCTGACGAAAGAGGACTTTGAGATTTTCGACGACAATATCAAGCAGGACGTCGCGTTCTTCTCCGATGACGACGCTCCTATCTCGTTGGGAATAGTCTACGATGTGTCAGGCTCGATGGGGAATTTCAGCTCACGCTCTCTGGCGATGCTCAGATACTTCTTCGATAATTCGCATACGGAGGACGAGTTCTACGTCTACGCGTTCAACAACCGCGTTCAACTGGTTCAGGATTTCACGTCGCTGCCGGAGGCGCTCTTGAACCGCGTGACCTTTATCAAAGCGAAGGGGAGCACCGCTCTGTTCGACGCCACATACGCGGCGGTAGAGAAGGTCCGCGAGGGACGACATCACAAGAAGGTGATCTTGATCTTCTCAGACGGCGAGGAGAACAGCAGCCGGTATTCGGGGAGGGAGTTGCAGAACCTGCTCAAGGAGAACGACGTCCAGATTTACGCCATAGGCATGAGCGAGATCTCCAGCGGCGCCGGCACGCTGAAATTCATAGCCGAACCGACCGGAGGCCAGGCGCTATTCCCGTTCGACTATGCCTCGGCGGAGGTGGTCTACACGCGTCTGGCGTTGATGCTCCGGCGGCAATATGTCATAGGTTTTTACCCCAGTAATTTAACAAGCGGAACCGCATGGCATAAGTTAAATGTGCAGATCAAAGCGCCAAAGCAACTTGGCAAGTTGAAGCTTTCGTATAAAAACGGTTACTGGATGACTAATTGACATCCTCTCCACCTAAGCCTGACGGCTGTAGGTGGAGATTCCTACGCTGAACCCGTGTCGGATTCATGTCTCGTAGGCGTAACTTTCCCGGCGCCCGACCGGGTAGGAGATTCAAATGAATCCCTGTTTTTTCACGGCGCCATCGCCGTTACATCTGTTTGCATTGTCGGCGTGCTTGGTTCTCGCTGTACCGACTGCAACTCATTTCTTCGGTGTTCAAACTTTTACCCAGCAGACTTCCTGCCGGAACCGGCAAATTTGAGTTTCAAAGAACTGTGCTAGTTATAGCACAAGTTAATCGCGGGCGAAACGCCCACGATGCGAAATTCATCTCCATCCAAGCTCACGCTATGGATGGAGTATTCTTTCGCGGATTTAGATAAAATGGAGGCGCCTGATGACCGGCAAAAATCCGGGTTGGGTCCTACTCGCGCTGCCGATGTTATTCCTTCAAGCGCGCGCCGCCGACAGGATTACCAAGGAGGCGTTAGAATCACAAGGTAAAAAACGGACTTACTATCTGATGGTTCCCGATTCGGCGAAATCGCCAGCTTCCGTACCGCTGATCGTGCTGCTCCACGGTTCGGGGCGCAACGGACTCTCGCTGATGGATAAATGGAAAGAGATTGCCAGCCGTGAAGGAATCATCATCGCCGGGCCGGACTCGCGCGACTCGCAGGGGTGGCAAATACCAGGAGACGGCCCCGGCTTCATCCACGACTTGGTCGAAGCGCTCAGGGCGAAGTATCCGGTCAACCCGCGCCGCATTTATCTCTTCGGCCACTCGGCGGGGGCTGTTTTCGCCCTCAACCTTTCGATGATGGAATCGGAGTATTTCGCCGCGACGGCGGTTCACGCCGGCTCGTGGCGGACTGAGAGTGAACTTTCCGTCAGGGATTACGCGAAACGCAAAACCCCGTTGGCGATCATCGTCGGAGACAGGGACACGTTCTTCCCCCTGCCGTCGGTCAAGGCGACGGAGGGCGCGTTGAAAGAACGAGGCTTCGCCATCGAGGTGAAGGTCATGAACGGGCATGACCACTGGTATTACGACCTCGCGCCGCAAATCAACCGCGACGCCTGGGACTTCCTCAGGCGGTATGAATTGAGCGAAGACCCGAGATACGAAGCCTACGATCACTCTCTGGAGCCGAAGGGCGTCAACGAGGCCAGGGACGTCAACGAGGCGGCGAGGGAGATCAATGCGCTTAGGGATAAGGCCAACGAGTCTACGCTGCGCTTCTACGCTAAAGAAGCGGAGTTGAGCGGGAAAGATTACGCCAAAGAGAAAGCCGCCGTCGCCGCGATCGCGCGCGAGCAGATAGAGGCGCTTAAAGTGGGCGCGTCCGCGCTCCGCGACGCCGCGCTGAAGGCCGAGCGGCTGAGTAAATTGAAACTGGGAGGCGATTACCCGCAGTACTATTCCCTCATCGCGCAAACGGAGATTAAAAGGGCTGAGGCTCTGGAAGCGTTGCGAGAACGTGCGGAGTTATTGCTGAACAATGAGCCGGCCGACGCCATCACAATCAAAAGGAATGAGGCGGTCGTTAGAGTGGAGAGGCTGAAAAAAGAAGCTGAAGAGTTGGAACAGAAGGCTGAGCGGATCAGATCTGGACAGAGTCGATGACCTGTTATTGACTTTGCCATCTAAATGAAGGGTGTGCAAATTAAAGTCGAATGCAATCAACCACTTGGATTCTGCGCATAAATCAGGAGACGCCTGGGTACGCATCGCTTCCAGCGTGCAGGCGTGGGTCGTAGTATATTGGGAGGACCCGCAGCGCTTGGAGCCGATTCGTATTCCTGCGCATTTGATTCCAATCAATGCGCCTCCCGCCGGAGACTGCACGCTGGAAGCGATGCGTACCCAGGCTTGATCTAAACAGGAGGCGTATCAATGAACAAGCGTGTAATAATCACAGTCACGAGCCTGGCGCTGTTTATCGTCGGCGTTGTGGCCGTTTGGCAAACCGCGACCCGGGGCTGGTTCGCCTACGGCCAGTCGCAAGAGAGAACAAACACCCCGCCTCCGGCGCAGCGTGTTGTAACTGTATCTGTCATCAACGAGTCGCGGGATGGGATGGATATCGGCCTCTACATACCTGAGCCTTACAAACGAGTGAATGAGAAGGCCGGCGCCGTAACTGGCGCGGACGAAAGGGCGATCCGGGATTTGGCCGACGCCGTTTTGCAGTTGATGACCGACGGCCGCCTGCCAAGCGCAATCGTGAGACCTTTGCTGGAAAGAGTGGCGCAATCCGAAATCGACTATCGGGGCGGACGTAAAGCGGGCATTCCGGAGTCCAACATCGTTCGCGTCATCGATCATCTTGCGGCGAAGCTCGGCGCTCCCAAACACGCGAGAACAGACGAGGACGAAGTGAGAGACATGCGCCTGTCCATCTCTCAGATGATGCCCAATTTCATCCCCCGCCGGCCACTCGGCGCGGGAGAAGAATCGCCGGCGGGATTCCCTTATACGGTTGATCCACTCATGTCTCCGCTGGAAGCCGTCTATGTCACGCGCTTTCTGATCATGCAGAAAGAGATGAGCGAGTTCTCTCTGTTGACCACTGAAGAGCGCGCGGAAGTGAAGACCGCTGTCAACAAGTTGAAGGAAAATGGCGTCCGACTGACGCTGAGAGAGCGGGCAGAAGTAATGATGGCTTTAACTGAGCAGAAGCTGTATCCGGAAAAGGCTCAGTTGACTGCGGGGGAACTGGCGGCGGAGGCGCGGCGGCGGAGCGCAGAGCTGGAGAACAATCGGGCCGGAACTTTTCTTCGCTTTGGGGGGCCGTCAACGATAAGATATGAAGAGATGCAGGAGGTCTTTCATCGAGCCTACAGGATGAAAGTGAGCGACGCGCTGGAACTGGCGAGCAGATCGATAGAATTATTGGGCATCTAAATCGCTTATCAAATGTGTGTACGGATCAGTACCGCGAGCGGTAGCGAGCGTGCTTCACGTTAAGCCACGCTCGCTACCGCTCGCGGTACTGATCCAGCGAAATCGCCTGCGCTCGCGCGTAGATCGAAGCGCTGAAAATCCACTATGTGGGCAAAGAAAGGGGTTCATAATGCCAGATCGTAACAAAGCAAAGATAGAGCAAGACGCGAATCGGGTTGTGAGCTGGTTGGCTGACAACCGCGCCGAATTTGAAGCGCGAGGCATAAACGAAGATTCGTTGGCCGGCGCTGTTGAAATAGGCGGGGTCGATCAGGTCCGGGCGGCCATAGACCGCCTCGAAAACAGAGAGGTCGTAGTAAGAAGGCCGTTAGCTCTGACAAGCCCGCCGAAGTTTTTGCTAGCGCCCGGGCGGACATGGCCCGCGGTTCGCGATAAACTGGCATGATCGGGACAACGCATAGTGGGACAGACTTTAGTCTGCCCGTCCCTTTTATGCTACGGGCAGACTAAAGTCTGTCCCACCAATTAGCCCCAACGGCCTTCGGCGGCGTGTTTACATTCTTCTTTTGCGCCGGCCACGCCGAGGAATTCCCGGCTCAGCCACTCGAAGTCCTGCGCCGCGCCGCAGGAGTTATCATACTCGATCACGGCTACTCCCCGGGCCGCAGCTTCGATAATCCTCGTGCTGGTTCGGATGTGCGTATTGAAGAGGTCGCCGCCGAAAATGCGCCGTATCTCCTGTATGAACTCCCGGTCGAATCGCCGGCGCTCGTCGTAATTGTTGAGCACGACCTTGATCGCCGGCATCGGCTTGACGAGCCGCTTTTGAATCCCCGCCATCCAATCGACCACGGCGATCATTCCCTTCAGCCCGTACATCCCGCAGGAGACGACCAGAATGACCTGATCGGCCGCGTCGACCCCGACCTGAGTCGACCGGCACAGCCCGGCCGGAGTGTCAACGACGACGTAGTCATAACGCCTTATCGCCGAGCCGAGTTGCCTTCTCAATAAGTTCGGCGCCAGCGGCAGCCGGTCCACCGCTTCACGCAGGTCTTTCTGAAACTTATTGTGAATGAGGTCAATATTGGGCCGCACCGTGTTGATGTACTCGTCTATCTCAACCTTGGGGACGACGAGCAGGCGGTCGGCGGTTTTCGGATTATTTATCTGGTCGTAGACCAACCCATGACCCAGGTTGCCCTGCGGGTCGAGGTCGATGCACAGCACACGTTTGCTGTGGCGCAACCCGAAACAGACAGCGAGATTTTGCGCAATGGTGGTCTTGCCGGTGCCGCCTTTCTGATTGACAAAGGCGATGACCTGGGCCGGCCTTTCCTTTAACGGAGCGACCAAAATGTCATGCTGGAGCCGCTCCGTGCCAAACGGGACACATATTTGATCTGGCATAATTCGGCTCGCTTGTTCGTCTACGGGGAGAGGAGTATAGGCAGATGCTTCAGAACAGCTATCCTCTTGGAGGATGGAGTGGAAGTATAGACTCAGACGGCGGCGATTTCAACAACGTTCTTTTCAATGATCAGGCTTCTTTCTTCTTCTCATCCTTCGTTTCTTCATTGTCCTCAGATCCTTGAATTTTCTCTCTCTCCCTTCCCTCCTTCCCCAATCCATCGCCGAGCAGCCGCGCGCCGAGAACGAAGAGCATGATGGCCAGCGCCGGAGATAGCTCCGCCAGAGCGTGGCCGCGCTTGAAAAGATTGCCGTCCACGGCGGCCAGCAGGCTGCCCCAACTGGCCTCAGGCTCCTGCAAGCCGACGCCCAGGAACGAGAGCGCGGTCTCGGCGAGCAGGAAGGCGGGGAGAATAAGAAGCGCTTGCGCGGCTAGAGGCAGGGCCGCGCCCGGCAGTATGTGGCGAACGATGACGCGGGCCGGCGAACAACCCAGACTCACGGCGGCCACCACGTATTCGCGCCGGCGCAGCTCCCTGGTTAAGCCGCGCGCGAGTCGCGCCATCTCGGCCCAGCCCAGCATGACAAAAATGATCAACAGCAACTTGATCGCTTCGGCGGGCGGGAGTCCTGGCGGGAAGGTGGCGCGCACGGCCAGAATCAACACGAGGGTCGGGAGCGCCAACATCACGTCCGCCGCACGCATCAACACCGCGTCCGTCCACCCTTCTATATAACCAGCCACGCCACCGATCAGAACGCCGAGCGCGCTCGCGAGCAGAGCGCCGATCGGCCCTATAAGCAGAGAATAGCGGCTAGCCATGAGCAGGCGCGATAAACGGTCCCGCCCGAATCTGTCCGCGCCGAGCAGATAAATGCGCGGGGCTTCGACGCCGGCCTCAACGCGCGTTCCGAACAGATGCAGGTCGGTCGGGAAAAGCCAGAGAAATTCGTATGTGTAGCCGCGGGCGAAGAGTTCGAGCGGGTAGGTGCGATCCGTGATCTCCTCGTAGCGCTGCGTCATAGGATCAATCAATCGCCGCGCATAAATGAAGGGCCAAGCATGCCATCGGCCTTGCGCGTCGCGGAAACGGATTGTGGTGGGCGGCGCGAGCGGCTCTCTTCGCGATAACGAGCTATAGTCGTAAGGCGCGAGCAGGTCGGCGAAAACGGCGACCAGGCAAAAGAACATAACGAGGCCCGCCCCGGTCAAAAGCGCCCCACGGCCGCGCAACTGATTGCGGATCGCGGATTGCGGATTGCGGATTGCGGATCGGCTCTCGCCGGGCGTCGCTCGGTATCGATTCTCACTCTCCATCGATGTCGTTATCTTCACTTGGCCATTTAATGGTTGCGAATCCGCAATCCGCAATCCGCAATCTGCAATCAATCCATTCGCAGCCGTGGGTTATTCAACCGCTGCAGGATGTCCGCCGCGAGATTGCCCGCCATGACCGCCGCGGCGGCGACTAGCGTCACTCCCAGCAGCAGCGGAATGTCACGCGTCTCGACGGCAGAGACGGTCAGTTGACCCAACCCCGGCCAGCCCATCACCGTCTCGACAACAACCGAGCCGCTCATAACGCCGCCTAGCGAGAGTCCTAAAACTGTAATCAGCGGCCCGGCGGCCGGCCTCAGCGCGTGGCGCAGCAAAACCATCCATTCCGGCGCGCCGCGCGCGCGGGCGACGCGAACGAACTCTTCATCGAGCGCCTCCCTGATGGCGACGCGCGTTTGCGCGAGAAAGAGCCCGATGAGAGGAACTGAGAGGATGATCGCGGGCGGGATGACCCGAAAAGACAAAACCTCGGCGTCCGCATTCGTCGCCGGGCCGACGACGCTCATCAGCGGCGTGGAGTAAATGAGAGCCAGAGCCAACAGCGCCAGCGCGAGTCCCGGCGTGGAGGACGCCAATAGGATGATCACCGAGCAGAGGCGATCAACTAAAGAGCCTGGGCGCCGGGCGGCGGCGATCCCCAGCATGAGCGAGACCGACCAGGCGATCAACAACGCGACCGTCGCCAACATTCCGGTGCGCAACAAGGGGAGCCGGATGAGGCTCCACACCGGCGCCTGAAAAACAAGTGAGTGGCCGAGATCGCCGCGCGCCGCATCGACAAGCCAGTTCCGATAACGCTCCATCAACGGGCGGTCCAGACCGTGGATGCGGCGAATCTTCTTGATCGTCTCTTCCGAGCCGCGAGGGTTGTCGAGTATGTTCACTGCGTCGCCCCCGGCGCGCGTGAGCAGCCAAAAAATCAGGACCGAAATGATTAGAAGAACCAGGGCGCCCTGCAGCAGCCTGGAAAGAATCAGCTTTATCATAACAATCAGTACCGCGAGCGGTAGCGAGCGGGCGCCTCCTGCGACGATATGGCGAGAATCAGCTTTATCATAACCGAGCAAAGATGTTAATCTTGCGCTGGCGCCCGAGCCAGGGCGCGACTAATTGTCAAGTTATTAGATCGGATTGCAAATCAATACTCTGTAAACTAAGATGTTTGATATTTTGTGTTTTAAAACATTTGCTTTGAGCCTGCGGAGCAGGCGGCAGCATAAAGCCTGGGGCGTAAGCCCCAGGAGAGCGGCAGCAAAGCGATCAGAGCCCACGAAGTGGGCGACAGCCAATGGCTGCCGCCCGTTTCATGGGATTGATGGCGCTCCGAACCTGACCTGGGGTTGCGGCCTTCGGCTCCACCCCAGGCTTTACTCTGCCGCCCGCTCCGCGGGCTTGAACAATACCAAAAAACTTAATTTACAGAGTAATCAATGTATGGCGCACTGAAATGCTTTTACGGATCAGTACCGCTCGCGGCGCTGATCCGGCGAGCCCTCCGCACACGCAATCGCAAACTGACCTAGGTTAATCGTAGATCTGAAGGACCCCACATCTCCGCAGATCGCTCGACCAACGAACGCTCCCTACTTGCTGCGGCGTCTTCTACCCAGACGCGACTACGGTTCATGTCGCGGGACAGGCGCCAGCGGCGATCATAATAGTACCCGCTCGGCTTGGTCGGCTTGATGGGGTGGCCACACGTGCCCGCGCGGAGATGCCCACAGACTTCGCAAACAATGAGATTCACAAACCTGCGGCTATTAGCCCTGTCTGCTTTACTCGCCCTGGTCTGCGCCGCGTCCGCCTGCCGATCCTGCGGCCCGACCAGTGAACGCTCGGGAAGCCGGCGTGGGGGCAAGATCATTTATCGGGTGTCGTCGGCGCCGGCGACGTTCAACTACCTGCAACCCAGCGACGAGAATTCGTTGATCGTCGCTTTCTACCTGATGGGCGGACGGTTGATCGAGTTCGATCACAAGAATCAGCAATACGTCCCCGGCCTGGCGGAATCATTGCGGCGGCTCGACGACGGGAGAACGGTCGAAATGACTCTGCGCGACGGAATCAAATTTTCGGACGGCCATCCGATAACCGCCGAGGACGTCATCTTCACCCTCCGCGCGATCTACGACGAACGCACGGCCTCCCCCGTTTTCCGCGACGCGATGATGATCGGGAATCGCCAGATCGAAGCCCAGATTGAACCTAGGACGCCTGATGGGACCGACGGTCAGGGCGGGCGGCGGTTGCGTTTTGTCTTCCCCGACGTCGTCGCGTCGCCCGAAAATTATCTCGCGAATCTGGCCGTGTTGCCGCGCCACGTCCTCGAAGCCGATTTCGACCGTGGCGCGCTGCGTGACGCCTACGGTCTGACCGCCGACTTGTCGCGTGTCGTCACCGCCGGCGCATTCGCCGCCGAATCGGCCACTCCCGGCGAACGCGTCACGCTAAAACGCAACCCGCACTACTGGAAAAAAGACAGCGCGGGCGCGCCGCTGCCGTACCTGGATCAGTTGGTGATCGAGGTCGTGAAGGACGCGAACAACGCTTTCGCGCGTTTGCAACAAGGCTCTCTGGACATCTACGACCGTCTTCGCCCGGCGGACTATGCGGAGTTGCGTTCGCAACCTGGGGTAACGAAGATTTCCGATCCCGGTCCGGGGCTGCAAATCGACCGTCTCTTCTTCAACCTCAATGAGGGAGGGATTAAGGGCGGAGTGGCGCCCAATCCCATCAAGCGGTCCTGGTTCAACGATACGCGATTCCGTCAGGCCGTGTCGATCGCGCTCGACCGGCAAACAATCGCTTCTATCACTCTGCAAGGACTTGCCACACCGCTTTACGGCTTCGTCTCGCCAGGCAATCGCAACTGGATCGCCACGAACCTTCCGCGCATTGCGCGCGACCTGGAAAGATCGCGGGCGCTTTTGCGCGAATCCGGTTTTACAACACGAGGCCAGCAGGATCGTCCGGAGTTGTACGATGCGAAAGGTAATCGCGTGGAGTTGACGCTGATTGTGCCCTCGGCGAGCCAGCCGCTCAAAGACACGGCGGTAGTAATCCAGGGAGACCTGGCTCAATTGGGTATTAAGATGCAAGTGGCGCCGATTGATTTCGGTGATCTTCAGCGTCGTATTTCGGAAAGCTACGATTACGACGCCTGCCTTCTCGTATGGTCCCTCAGCGAGCCCGATCCGTCTTCCTACGTCAATTTCCTAAGCAGCGGCAGTCCCACGCGACTCTGGCGCCCGAAGCAACCGAAGCCCGCGACCGCCTGGGAAGCCCGGATTGACGATCTGCTCGCGACGCAGGCGCGCGATACCAACCCCGATCACCGCCGCGCCGCCTTCAACGAGATTCAACAAATCCTCGCTGAACAATTACCGATCATCCCTATTGTCGCGCGCCATGTGTCCGCGGCGGCCAATCAGCGCGTCGGCAATTACAGCCCGAGCCCCATCTTCCCCTTCTCGCTCTGGAACGCGGAGGAGTTGTTTATACGCCAGTAGGGATTGCGGATTGCGGATTGCGGATTGAAGAGAATTGACGATAAGCGCCGAGCAGGTCCGGTCAATCTGCGATCCGCAATCCGCAATCCGCAATCCGCAATTTTCACTGCGTAGCCAGTCTGGCCATTCCGGCCATCGCGCGCGCGAGTTCGACGCGCTTCATCGCGTCGTTGGGGCGGAAGACTGAGCCGTCGGCGGTCATCAGCCCGCGATCGAGCGCGACCTTGACGTAGCCGCGCAGGCTTGACGGGATCGAATAGGCGTCGATCACCGGCAGCGATGTTCCGGCCAGCGATTCGGCCATGGAGCGCAATCCGGCTGCGCGCACCAGCGCGATCGCCGCCGTGAGCCGCGTGGCGCGGTCGTCGGGACGGAAAGGCCCGCCAGGCGACGCGTCGGTGAACAACGGACCGCCCGGCGCCGATTGGACGCTCTCGACCATGTTCCTCGTCACCCTGTCAGTCGCGTCGGTGAAGCGCGGCTGCCCCGCCATGTATTGCGGCACGCGCCCGCCGACCACCAGCGCCGAAGCCAGATCGTATCGTGAGACGGTGAATTGCGGGCGGAAGTGGTTGCCAGACGTCGCCGTCACGAACGACCGCAGATTCTGATAGACATCGACCTTCGCCGCTGTGGTCAAACCACTGATATCGTCGAGCGGCGGGTATTCGGCATGTGTGGTCTCCAGCGTGCCTATAAAGTCCTGCGGCGTGCCGATGATAGTGTGCGTTAGCTTCACGCGCCACGTTCCGGGCGCCGGATTCTTGATCACGGCGCGCTCGCGGCGTCCGGTCAAGACCGGCAGGTTGAGCGTGTTCACTACGGGCCCCGCCGCGCCGTCGGGACTGAACAATTGCATAGACAGGTCGTTAATGGACGTCTCCGGCCCCCACGCGACCTGCACCGAGGCCATTAAAGTGTTCTGTGGGATATTGATATTGGCCGTGTAGGAGCCGAGAAGGCCGAGCAATCCCAGCGGCACAGTACCGGAGAACATACGCAGTGGGTCGTTGACGTAGCGAGCCTGCCGGCGGTCGAGCGAGGCGCGGAACATTCCCATACGGCGCTGCGGGAAAGCCGCCTCCAACACAGCCGCGTGCGCGTTGAGCATCCCGGCGCCGACCTCGTAGCGGTAATAAGGCGGCATCGGAGTCGCCGTGCGCTGCAAGATGTCTTTTATCTGATACGGCGTGAGCGACGGGTTGACTTCGAGCATCAACGCTATTGTTCCCGCCACCTGCGGCGCTGAAAAGCTGGTGCCGCTACCGACGGTGTAATTAAGTAAATCCTGGGCCGAGAGGCGCGAGAGGTCGCCGCCAAGGCCGAGATTGAGCAAACCATTCACGTTGACGCCCGTGGCGCGCAAGCTGACAACGTTGACGCCCGGAGCGACGAGCGAAGGCCCGCTCAATTTCGTGAATGAGCCGCGCGATGAGAAGTCGGCCAGCCGCCCTTGTTCATCCGTAGCGCCGACACTAACCACCCACGGCGCCATCGCGTAAGGATTGAGCGTGTCCATGCCCGGCCCGTTGTTGCCCGCCGAGAAGACCACACTGACGCCCCGGTCGGCGAGCATCCTGGTGGCGACGTTAACGGGATCGTTCGGGTCGTAGAGCGTGTCTGCGGAGAAGCTGCAATTGACTACTTTTATGCCTAGTTCTTGCCGTTTCCAGAGAATGTAATCGAAGCCTTCGATAACCGAGAGCAAATCCAGGGTGCCCACGCTCACCCCCACCAGTTTGGCGCCGGGCGCGACCCCGGTGTATATGCCGCTTGAGCGCGCGCCGTTGCCGGCGATCACTCCCCCGACGAACGTGCCGTGTCCGGAGACCGGATCTGTGTTGGGCAATCCTTCGACAGTGTTTGGATAAGTAAAGTTGACGCCGAGCCCGGCCGCGCCAACGGTCGAGACATTCCTGACTACGCGACCAGCCACGTCTCCGTGCGTACTGTCCAACCCAGTGTCGAGCACTGCCACCGTAACGTTGCGGCCAGTGACCGTCTGCCCTCCGTTGGCCGCAGTCAGTTCCGCGTCCGCCTTTACACGCTCCGTGCCCGTCAATCCATTGCCAGGCTCGGCAAGTATTTTCACCGTACGATTGCTGTAGATCGCGCGAACAGTCTGCAGTTGCGAAATCTGCAATATCTGCCTCTTGGTCGCCGTCACCGTAACCACAGGTAAAACGTGATAACGCTGTCCCAGAAGAACCCCGATCTGTCGCAGAGTCGCAATATCGGCGTCCGTCACCGCATTGTGGTAGACCACAGCCGCGTTGATGTTGCTGTCGTCAGTCGCGCGATCAAGCGCTTTCGCCAACGAAGCATCGAGGCCCTGCAACCCCGGTGGAAGAGGCGGCTCGGGGCCGAGGATGTCGA